>Ga0209619_10003513_pt1 | contig 11267 bp, 7 predicted proteins | sample Rifsed16ft3_FD_184011 | JGI IMG/M metagenome (GOLD analysis project Ga0209619, IMG submission 184011) | Soil microbial communities from Rifle, Colorado, USA - sediment 16ft 3 (version 2) | ecosystem: Environmental > Terrestrial > Deep subsurface > Rock core/Sediment | place: Rifle, Colorado... | reverse complement strand
TCCACGTCCACATGGATGAACTTCCGGTCTCCTATATAGATGTTGATGGCGCCCGTATGGCGGTCATTGAAGCGAGCGCCCACCGCCAGCACCAGGGTGGACTCCAAAAACGTCTGATTCCCGGACCGGGTATTGCACTGGATTCCTACGTGACCGGCCATGAGAGGATGGTTCCACGGGATCCCCCCCTTTCCCATGTACGTGGCGATGACGGGGATCTGCAGGAGCTCGGCGATCTGCACGAATTCCTCGCAGGCGTCGGCGAGAATCACGCCTCCCCCCAGCAGCATGAGAGGCCTTTCCGCCGCAAGCAGCATGTCCAGGGCCTTGGCCACCTGCTTCCGGTCGGGAGGGGTTCGAAAAATGGGCAGCGGCGCATCCGTCTCGGGATCGTACTCGATTTCTCCCCGTTGGACGTCCAGGGGCAGGTCGATCAGGACCGGACCGGGACGTCCCTCCTTCATGATCCTGAACGCCTCCCGGAATACCCACGGAACCATCGCCGGCTCCTGCACGCAATACGACTTCTTGGTGACCGGCTTCACGACGGCGGCGATGTCCACCGCCTGGAAGGCTTCCCGGCCCAGTTGCGCCTTCACGTTCTGCCCGGTGAGGGCCAAAATCGGGATCGAATCCACCTGGGCGGTATAGAGCCCGGTCACGAAATTGCTGGCGCCGGGACCCGAGGTGGCCGCGCAAACCCCCACCGCACCGATGGCGCGGGCATACCCGTCGGCCATGTGGATCGCACCCTCCTCATGGCGGCAAAGCATGTGCCGAATGGTCCCAAGATCCTTGAGAGCCCGATAAAACGGCAGGATCCCCGCCCCCGGGATGCCGAAAATGTGTTTGACACCCTCGCTTTCCAGGACTTTGACAGCGGCGTTCATGGCTGTCATCTTCGCCATGATCCTTACTCCTTCCCCCAGGATAATAGAAATGGCGCTATACGTTCGACCGGAATTTCTTCACTAAAACAGAATCCGGCATCCCGAGTCAAGGGATCGATCCCGGAAACCGGCCGGATATTTTTTTAATCGATATTCCCGTATTCCTTATACAATCATCCCATTGCCCATAGGGTCGACAGCAGAAGGAATCGATCCTCGTGTTTCTTGTTTTCAGATCCAGGCAGGAACATTGCGGAGGAGGAAAGAATGAAGCCCGTTATCCTGGTTACCCGCAAGCTGCCGGACGCCGTCGAGGAACGTCTTCGACGGGACTACGACGCCCGCCTGAATCCCGAAGACGTCCTCTATTCCCGTGACGAGCTGATCGAACGGACGAAGGACGTCGACGCCATTCTTCCCTGTCATACGGAAAAATTCACTGCGGAAGTGATCGCCCGATTGCCCGAGCGCGTGCGCGCCATCGCGAATTTTTCCGTCGGCTACGACCACGTGGACATAAAGGCCGCCAAGGCCAGGGGGATCATCGTCACCAACACTCCCGAGGTGTTGTCCGACGCCACCGCGGAGCTGACCATGATGCTCATGCTGGGCGCGGCGAGGCGGGCCAGCGAAGGCGAACGGCTGGTCCGCAGCCGTGCGTGGAAGGACTGGAGCCCCCGTTTCATGGTGGGCACCCAGGTGACGGGCAAGCGGCTCGGGATTCTCGGATTCGGGCGGATCGGACAGGTCGTCGCCAGGCGAGCCCGCGGATTCGACATGAAGATCCACTATCACGATGTGCGGAAAATGCCGCCTGAGATAGAGGAAGGCGCCATCTATCATCCGACTCCCGAGGAGCTGATGCCGCATTGCGATTTCCTGACGCTCCACTGCGTGTCCACCCCGGAAACCTTCCGGATGCTCAACGCCTTGCGCATCGCCCTCCTGCCGGACGGGGCGATCGTCATCAACGCGAGCCGCGGGGCGGTGGTCGACGATGAGGCGCTGATCGGGGCGCTAAAGTCCGGGAAGCTGACGGCCGCCGGTTTGGACGTCTACACGAACGAACCGGACATCCATCCGGAATACCGGGAGTTGTCCAACGTGTTCCTGATGCCGCACATCGCCAGCGCCACGAAGGAAACAAGGGACGCGATGGGATTCCGCGCGCTCGACAATCTGGATGCCATCTTCGCCGGGCGGGAACCCCGCGACCGCGTTGCCTGAAGAGCGTCCAGCTTCGTGAAAATCCCCTGAGCCGCAGGACGATCCCCGGGCGGATCGCCGTAAGATGATCGCGAGCCAGCGGGCCGCGGCGCGCTTAGTACTCCGTTTCACAATTACGGTTGCATTCGAGCGCCGCTGCATCCGCTCCAGCTTCGTTGCGCTCCTTGCGCCGTACTGCTTCGAGTACGCCTCAGTCGCGCGCCTCGCCGGCGCGGCGAGTCGACGCTCTCGGTGCGACACCGTATTTATGAAGCGGAGTACTTAGTTGCCGATGCCGCCCCGTAGCCGTTTTCTGTTGACACATTTCGTCCGCTTGTGCTATCTAAACGCTTGTTACGCTGTTTTACTTCATTCCTTTGCCATTCATGCAGTAATGCTACATGGCCGTGATCTCATGACCAACCAATTCCACCCACTCCTCGGACGAGGTGCCGGCGAATAAAATAAAATAAAACGCCGTACCCATCATCCATGGAGCAGTCCGCCGGTCTTTCTCTCCTCCGAGCGAGAGGGGAAACGGGGTGGTGGTTCCTCCATTGTCTTTGACGGGATGGCAGAAAGGGGGGAGATCAGGAAACAGGTCATCGGGGAAAGCATCCGGATCGGGTTGTGGCAGACAGTTTTTTCATTACCACACGGGGGGGGGAAATTATGTCAAAGAAGAAACCGAGCACAGACACAAAGAAGACGTGCGTATCACGCCGCAAGTTCCTCGCCGGGGCCGCCGTAGCGACTGCCGGCGCCGCGACACTGGGCTTCCCATCGATCGCCAAGTCGGCGGGGCCGATTGCGATGCGCTGGCAGAGCACCTGGCCGAGCAAGGACATTTTCCACGAGTACGCCCTCGACTTCGCCAAGAAGGTCAACGACTCGTCCGGCGGGGATCTCAAGATCGAGGTGCTGCCGGCGGGATCCGTGGTGCCGGCCTTCGCCCTGCTGGACGCGGTGTCCAAGGGCACGCTCGACGGCGGCCACGGCGTTTTTGTCTATCACTACGGCAAGCAGAATGCCCTGGCGCTGTGGGGGTCGAGCCCCGGCTTCGGCATGGACGCCAACATGCAGCTGGCCTGGCACAAGTACGGCGGCGGCAAGCAACTGCTGGCGAAGATCTACGAGTCCATCGGCGCGAACGTGGTTTCGTTCGCCTACGGGCCGATGGCGACGCAGCCGTTCGGCTGGTTCAAGAAGCCGATCACCAAGCTGGAGGACATCAAGGGCATGAAATTCCGCACCGTGGGGATTTCCGTCGACATGTACACCATGATGGGCGCGGCGGTCAACGCGCTGCCCGGCGGCGAGATCGTGCCGGCGCTGGACCGCGGCCTCCTCGAGGGGGCGGAGTTCAACAACGCCAGCTCCGACCGCCTGCTCGGCTTCCCGGACGTGTCCAAGGTGTGCATGCTGCAGAGCTACCACCAGAACGCGGAGTCTTTCGAGATCCTGTTCAACAAGACCACGTTCAATGCGCTCCCCGACAAGTTGAAAGCGCTCATCGAGGTCTGCGTGGAAGCGGCCTCGGCCGACATGTCGTGGAAGGCGATCGATCGCTACTCGAAGGACTACATCGAGATGCAGACCAAGCAAAACGTGAAGTTCTACAAGACCCCCGACGCGATCCTGAAAAAGCAGCTGGAAGTGTACGACGTGATCGTGGAGAAGAAGTCGGCGGAGAACCCCCTGTTCAAGGAGATCATCGCATCGCAGAAAGCGTTCGCCAAGCGCGCGGTGAGCTGGGACATGGATACCAACGTCGGCCGGCGCATGGCGCATAATTATTACCACGGCGCCAAGGAAGAAGCGCCGAAGAAGGGCGTAAAGAAAGGCTAACGGTTTTTCCAGCATCCTCCATCAGCCATCCGGGCGGTGCCCGGATGGCTGATGTTTGAAAGGTCGAACATGCAGAAAAGTCTGCTTATCATCGACAAGATCAGCACCTTCGTCGGGAAAACGTTTTCCTGGCTCATCGTGTCGCTCACCCTTCTCATCACCTATGAAATATTCTCGCGGTACGCGCTCGACGAACCGCATCCCTGGGCCTTCGACGTCACGCTCATGATGTACGGAGCCCTGTTCATGATGGCGGGCGCGTACACGCTGTCCCGGAACGGCCACGTTCGCGGCGATGTTTTATACGGCTTCTTCCCGCCGCGGGCGCAGGCCGCCCTCGATCTGACGCTGTACTTCGTGTTCTTCCTGCCCGGGGTGGTCGCGCTCTGCTGGGCCGGCTACATCTATGCCGGCGATTCCTGGAGGATCCTGGAGCACTCGAGCATCACCGCCGAAGGCCCGCCGATCTACCCGTTCAAGACCGTCATCCCGGTCGCCGGTGGCTTCCTGCTGATACAGGGCATCGTGGAAATGATCCGCTGCGTTATTTGCCTCAAGGAAGGCAAGTGGCCCTCGCGCGAGGAAGACGTGGAGGAAGTCGACGTCGAAAAGCTGAAGGAATTGCTGCACGTCAAGGACGAGGACATCGCCAAGCTCGATGAGATCATCACCGCGAGGGAAAAGGACCACAAATGAAAAAAGGGGTCTGGTTCGGACTTGCCATGATGGCGCTGGTCGTCATTGGTCTGTTCGTGGCGATGCCGTCGCCGGAGCACATGACCAACGGCCACCTGGGCCTCCTGATGCTGGGGCTGATCGTCGTGGCGATCATGCTCGGCTTTCCCACCGCGTTCACGCTGATGGGCCTGGGCACGATGTTCACCTGGTTCGCCTACCACAGCGCGGACCCGTCGACGGCGGTTCAGCATACGCTCGAACTGATGGTGCAGCGCGCCTATTGGGTCATGAACAACGACGTGCTGATCTCGGTCCCCCTGTTCGTCTTCATGGGCTACCTGGTCGAGCGCGCCAACCTGATCGAGCGCCTGTTCAAGAGCCTGCACCTGGCGTCCTCGTTCATACCCGGATCGTTGGCCGTCGCAACGGTTGTGACCTGCGCGATCTTCGCATGCGCTTCCGGCATCATCGGCGCGGTGGTGACGCTCATGGGCCTGCTCGCGTTTCCGGCGATGCTCAAGGCCGGATACGGCATCCGGCTCGCGGCGGGCGCCGTGACCGCGGGCGGCACCCTCGGCATCCTGATCCCGCCGTCGGTGCTCCTGATCCTCTATGGCGCCGTCGCCGGCGTTTCGGTGATGCAGCTCTACGCAGGCGCCTTCTTCCCGGGCATCATGCTGGCATCGCTCTACATCGGTGCCATCATCATCTACGCGAAACTCAAGCCCAGCGCGGCGCCGCCGCTGTCCGAGGAAGACAAGCGCGTGGAGCTTCCCAAATTCATGGAAGTCCTCTCCCGGGACGGCAGCAACGCCGTGGTGGGGCTGACCGGCTCGATCGTGGGCAAGCGAAACGCCGACGTCCCGAGGTCCATAGTGCTCAGGCATCTGGGAATTTCGCTGCTGCCGGCGCTGGCGGCCGTGCTGCTCATGGGCTCGATCTATCTCGGCGTGACGGCGCCCAAGGAAGCGGTGCCCGAGGGCGTGGTCGCGATGGGCATTGCGGCGGAGGACGAGGCAACCCAGGCCGAAACCGGGGGCTTGCAGGAACCGGAAGAAGCCAGCGGACTGAAGGAACCGCCGGGTACCGTCGCCGAGGAGGCGCCTGCCGAAACGGTGAAGGAGGCGGCCCCGGCAGCTGGCGCCTCCCCCGACAAGACGCCGGCGACGCGCAGGCCCGCAGCGATGTGGTACTGGATTGTCCTTGGTCTCTGCCTGGCGAGCGTCGCGGTATTCTATGCGTACTTCTCCTTTACCCGGCTCGAGGTCTTCAAGATGATGCTGGGGTCGTTCTTCCCGCTGGCGCTCCTGATCCTCGGGGTGCTCGGCAGCATCATCGCCGGCCTGGCGACGCCGACCGAGGCGGCGGCGATGGGATCGTTCGGAGGGTTGGTACTGGCGGTCCTCTACGGGCAGTTCAACATGAGGATGCTCAAGGAGGCGGTCTTCCTCACCGCAAGGACCAGCGCGATGGTGTGCTGGCTGTTCGTCGGGTCGGGGATTTTCGCCGCGGGGTTCGCGCTGCTGGGCGGCCAGGAGATCGTCAATACGTGGGTGACCTCGCTCGACTTGTCGCCGTTGCAATTCACGCTCCTGGCGCAGGTCATCATCTTCCTGCTGGGCTGGCCGCTGGAATGGACCGAAATCATCATCATCTTCATGCCGATCTTCCTCCCGCTGCTGACGCACTTCCAAATTGATCCGCTCTTCTTCGGCCTGCTGGTGGCGCTCAACCTGCAGACGGCGTTCCTGTCGCCGCCGGTGGCGATGGCGGCGTTCTATCTGAAGGGCGTGGCGCCGGCGCACGTGACGCTGAACCAGATCTTCCTGGGGATGATGCCGTTCATGGTGCTCCAGGTGCTCGCCATCTTCCTGCTGTACATGTTCCCGCAGATCGGGTTGTGGCTGCCGAGTCTGGTGTACGGCGGTTGAGGGTCCGGTCCGCCTGCACCACCATGGTGGCCGGTTAACGGGACTACGACGACCGCGCCAAGAGACTCACGAGCCGGCGGGCCGTTCGCAGCAGCCGGGCGTCGTCGCCTTTGGCCCCGACCAGCTGCACGCCCATCGGCATGCCGTGTGTGCCCTGCAGGACGGGAAGCGTGATCGCCGGCATCCCGCACAAGGTCCATATCGTGCAAAATATCGGGCTTCCCGTCGATTCCAGTCCGACGGGGGCCTCACCGGTGGTGGCGGGAGTGATGACGGCTTCGTGCCGCTCGAACACCTTGTCGAGCGCGCGGTTGAAGACCAGTACCCGGCCAAGCGCGCGGTTGTAATCCACGGCCGGCACCTTCTGCCCCCGCTCGATCATCTCCCGCAGGATGGGACTCAAGCGTTCCTTGCCGCGCGCGTATTCCTGATCGAAGCTTCCGGCCAGGTCCGCCTCCATGATCGTGCGGTGAAGCGCGACCGCGTCATGGAACATATCCGGTAGTTCGAATTCGACGACGATCTCCCCAAGGTGCGCGACCAGCTCCGCAAACGCCTCTTGGGTACCCATGTCGGCCTGGTCCCACACCGGGGTCTTGACGAAGGCCAGGCGCGGCTCGACAGCGGGCTCTTCGGACGCCGTCTTGAAGAGGGCGGGGCGTGCCCGCGGGCGCGTGTCGGGATCGCGGTCGTCGAAGGACATGATCTGCTCCGCGACCAGAGCCGCATCCTCGATGGTGCGCGCAAACACACCCACCTGGTCCAGGGGCCGCGACTGCCGGAGCACGCCATGCCGGGAGATGAGGCCGTGGCTCGGCTTGTACCCGTAAACGCCGCAGTAGGATGCCGGACGGATGACGGACCCGTTGGACTGGGTGCCGATGGCGAGGGGCGCCATGAACGCCGCCACGGCCGCGGCGGAGCCGCTCGAGGACCCGCCGGGGGTGCGCTCCGGATCGTGCGGGTTCCGGGTTTTCCCGGGCGAGTATACCGCGAGCTCGGTGGTTACGGTCTTGCCCAGGATGACCGCGCCCGCCTCGCGGAGCAAGGAGACCGCGGCGGCATCCTCCGCCGGCCGGCGCCCCGCGTGCAAAACCGTGCCGTCCTCCGTCGGCATGTCCTTCGTGTCGAAGATATCCTTGACCCCCACCGGAACGCCGTGGAGCGGACCGAGCGCCTTGCCTTCCCGCCGCGCCAGGTCCGCCTCACGTGCCTGTTTCAGGGCATGCCCGGGGTCCAGGAAGGCCCAGGCGCCGACCCGTTCCTCGAGCGCCGCGATGCGGTCGAGGCAGGCGCTCACCAGCTCTTCGGATGTGATCCGGCCTGCGCGAATCGCCTCTGCCGCCCCGGTGGCGCTCATCAGGGCCGGATCCGCATCCCCTTTCAAACGTGCCACCGGGAAGCCAACGGTTGCCGCTCCGGCAACTGCCGCCTTCTTCGGAAACCTGCGACGGTCGATTTTTCCATCCTCTTGTTTCTCGTCGATTTCTTTCGTCCGATCCTTTTCCATAACCATTCCACCCCGCTGAAACGTTGATGGGTACTTCTCCGCCTCGGCGTGAAATCCAAGGGAACGACGAAAAACAATCCTCTGTTTATCTTGTGGTATATAATAATGTTTTCCTTGAGCGTTTGCCGATCACCGTCCCGGGAGGACTCACAATGAGCATTACGATTCCGAAAACCATCGATCATTTCATCAATGGCAGGATCCTTTCCGGCACCGGAGAGCGGTACGGAAACGTCTACAACCCCGCCAGGGGAGAAGTCACCGGCCGCGTCTCATTCGCCGGAAAGAACGAGGTGGAGGAAGCGGTTGCCTCAGCCGCGGCGGCGTTTCCGGCCTGGGCGGCCACTCCGCCGCTGCGACGGGCAAGAGTCCTGTTCCGGTTCAAGGAGCTGCTGGACCGGAATGCGGAGGAACTTTCGGCCCTGATCACGGCCGAGCACGGCAAGGTGCTGAGCGATGCGCGCGGCTCCCTGACCCGGGGGATCGAGGTGGTGGAGTTCGCCTGCGGGATTCCCCACCTGTTGAAGGGGAGCTTTTCGGAAAACGTGGGGACCGGCGTCGACAGTTTTTCCTTCCGGCAGCCGCTCGGGGTATGCGTCGGGATCACCCCATTCAATTTCCCTGCAATGGTGCCGATGTGGATGTTTCCCGTCGCCATCGCCTGCGGCAACACCTTCATCCTGAAGCCCTCCGAGAAGGATCCCTCCTGCCCGTTGCGGCTCGCCGAGCTGTTTTCCGAGGCGGGGCTGCCGCCGGGTGTCTTGAACGTGGTGAACGGGGACAAGGAGGCGGTCGATCTGTTGACCTCGCACCCGAAGGTCTCCGCGGTAAGTTTCGTGGGGTCCAGTGCAGTCGGCCAGCAGGTGCATCGGACGGCCACGGCCCATGGCAAGCGGGCCCAGGCCCTGGGCAGCGCGAAAAACCACGCCATCGTGATGCCCGATGCGGATCTCGATCAGGCGGTGGACGCCTTGATGGGGGCCGCGTACGGGTCCGCGGGGGAGCGGTGCATGGCCATCTCCGTCGTCGTCGCGGTCGGGGACAAGGTCGCCGAAGAACTGGTGAAGCGGATTGTGGAACGAATCCGGACGCTCAAGGTCAGGCCCGGCCAGGATCCGGAAGCAGAGATGGGCCCGCTCGTCACGGGCGAACACCGGGAGCGGGTGAAGGGATACGTCGACCTGGGCGTAAGGGAAGGGGCGAAACTCGTGGCGGACGGTCGGGGGCAAAAGGTCGCGGGCCACGAAAACGGCTTTTACCTCGGCGCATGCCTGTTCGACCGGGTGACGCCCGGGATGAGGATCTACCGGGAGGAGATCTTCGGTCCCGTGCTTTCCCTGGTGCGGGTCCCGGACTACGAGGCTGCCTTGAAGCTGGTGAACGATCACGAGTATGCCAACGGGACCGCCATCTTCACGCGGGACGGCGATACCGCGCGCGAATTTGCAGGAAGGGTGGAGGTGGGGATGATCGGAATCAACGTTCCGATTCCCGTGCCGGTGGCGTTTTACAGCTTCGGGGGCTGGAAGCGTTCCATTATCGGGGACTATTTCATGCACGGAACCGAGGGCGTAAACTTCTATACCCAGATGAAAACGATCACGTCCCGCTGGCCGACCGGGATCCGCGCGGGCGCCGATTTCGTCATGCCGACCATGAAGTAGGATCGCATTCTTTTCCGGGGGGTACGCTTCGTTCGCGGACATGCCGGAAGGGAGATCCCCCAAATCGGTCGGGAATCCGGGCGGGAACGGCTAACCGGCATGGAATGTTCGTTGTTTCCTCGCTTGCATCTCCTGGGGGAGGAGGCTCGAATAGATCATGCTGTTGATCGGTGTTGCGACAGCCGCTTCTTTGCCGAGCCGAACGACTGCACCATTTTGGGCGTCCAGCTCCGACCGTCGTCCCGCCAGGATGTCCCGCTGCATGGATGCAGTAGCCTCGTCGGGCAGCGTATCAAGGAACGCCATCGCCCGGCGGATCGCTTCCTGTTCCATTGCAACGTTTCGCGCGTGGGCAAGACCATAGATCTCTTCCATGGCATGTTCGAGCAGATTTCGCGTCTCCGGCAGACTGCGGATCACTCCGATGGGTGCCCGGGTGACTGCGCCTGCGCCACTCCAGGGCGCGATCATGAGGAACTTGTTCCACATCGCAACATGGATGTCCTCCGGTATCTCGGCCTGCACACCCTCCGTGCGCGAGAACGCTTTCCGCAGGCGTTCCACCCGCTCGCTGCGGCGATGATTCCGCTCGCCGAACGTAATCATGGGGTGCGCGCCGACATGGGAAATGTGCCCAGGGGCCGCGACCATGCTGATCATGCTGCATAATCCACCGAGGACCCGTTCGTCTCCGAATACCTCGGATAATTGATCGGGCGCTTCGACGCCATTGAGCAACGGCACGATAGAGGTCTTTTCCCCCACCATGGGGCGCATCGTTTCGATTGCGTCCGGTAACTGCCACGACTTGACGGCAACCAGGATGTAGTCGACCTCGCCCACCGTTGAAGGCTCATCCGTCGCCAGGACCCGATCGACGCGAAAATCACCGTTGATGCTGTCGACCCGAAGCCCATTTCTCTGCATCGCCCGCAGATGCTCCCCACGTGCGATGAAGACAACGTCCTCTCCCGCCTGCGCGAGCCGTCCACCGAAATAGCCGCCCACTCCGCCCGCTCCGACAATCGCCACGTTCATGGTTTCCTCTGCTCCTTCATGGAATCCTCCTCGATCGGCATGGTCCTGCTTCGTCGATCTCCCGGACGCGGCAATAGGTTTCCCGTGTGAAGTACACCGCCGCCACCGACAGGCAGGAGCTGACGAACAACCAGGTGAAAGCGGACGAGTAGGCGCTCGCATGGTAGACTCTCGCTCCGTTGACCAGCAGTCCGTCCCAATGCCGATCGAGAACGCTCCCAAGCAAGGGCTGCATGATCGCGGCGATGCCGATGGGGCCCATGTTGACCACTCCGCCCACGGCGCCGGCGGCTCCCGGATGGTTGGCTTCCCGGGAATGGGCTAACCCGATGATCAGGGCCCCGGAGGTGAACCCGATGGCGGCAAACAGGGGGTAAAACAGCATCCGGGGAATGTCCCCCCCGAAAAGAAAGACCCCCCACAGCGTCGCGCTCGCGACGTTCGCCGTCATATAGGGAAGCTTGCGTCGCCCGAGGCGGTCGGACATCGCCCCCAGGGTCGG
>Ga0209619_10003511_pt1 | contig 11268 bp, 10 predicted proteins | sample Rifsed16ft3_FD_184011 | JGI IMG/M metagenome (GOLD analysis project Ga0209619, IMG submission 184011) | Soil microbial communities from Rifle, Colorado, USA - sediment 16ft 3 (version 2) | ecosystem: Environmental > Terrestrial > Deep subsurface > Rock core/Sediment | place: Rifle, Colorado... | reverse complement strand
CCCTGCTGGAGAAGCGCCGGTCCGACGCCGAAAAGTCCGAGCAAGCGGCCCAGGCCCAGGTGGCGCAGCTTCGGGAGATGTCGAAAAGATTCACCGCGAAAGAGACGGAGATTGCGGCCGGCTCACGGGAAATGGAAGCCCGGTTGGCGAAGCTCGCGGTGTCGGAGAAGGAGAACGCGACGACTTCTGCGGACCTGCGCGCGAAGAAAGCGACGATCGACCAAGAATCTGCTCGACTCTCGAGCCTCGTGGATCAGTCGACGGCCCGGCAGAAGGACCTTGCGTCCCGCGCGTCAACGCTCGAGGCCAAACAGGCCCAAGCGGCGAAGAAGGAGCAGACGCTCGCCACGGAACTCCAGCGCGCGGACAACCTCATGGAAGTCCTCACGAAGAAGGACGCCGAGATCCGCAACCGCGATGAATCCGTTCGCGCCCTTGAATCGGAGCTCACGCGCCGAAGGGCGGAGTTGGCGGCGCGAGATGCGCAGCTGGCAGATGGGACGCGGAACCTGGAGAAGACGCGACAGGAGATCGAAGCGCAGCGCGTCCGTACGGAAGAGGACCTGCGAGCCGCTACTGCCTTGCGTGGGGAAGCGGAGGAACTCCGCGTTCAAGCCGAAGCCATGCAGGCTGAGGTCTCAAAGAACCTCCGGTTCCTTCAGAAAAAGGCGCTCGACGTCCTGGACAAAGGTGAGAAACTCCGAGAGAGGGAATCCCACATCGAACATGCGGAACGGGCGCTCGACACGCGGGCGGAGATTCTCGAGGGCAAGGAGCGGACGATGGACGCGGACCGCACCGAATTCGATACGAAGACCGCGAAGCTCCAAACCGAGTTGGACCGCCTCCGCGCTCGCATCGCGGAGATGGAGAAAGGCGGCGGTCCGTCGAAGGGCGCGATGCATGTATGGAAGAAGGACGTCGAGAACCGGGTGAAAATCATCCAGAAGAAGACGACTGAGCTCCTTGACCGGGAACGGAAACTCCGGGACAAGGAGGAGGAGCTGCGCGCCATGGCGCAACAGCTCGGGGTCACCCTCTGAGGGACGAACCCCTGCCCTCTGTTCCGTGCCTAGCGCGAGGCGCGACGGATCGCCCGGTCGAAGTCTTCAATCAGGTCGTCCGCGTCTTCGAGCCCAACGCTCACCCGGACGAGGCCCTCCGTGATCCCGCTCACCCGCCGCTCCGCCTCGGTGAGCGGGCCATGGGTCATCGATGCAGGATGCTGGACGAGGGTCTCCGTCCCACCGAGGCTCACGGCGAGGGTCGCGACGTCGACCGACTCGACGAATCGCTTTCCTGCGCGATACCCGCCTTTCAGTTCGAAGCTCAGCATCGCGCCGAAGCCGGACATCTGCCGTCGGGCGAGGGCGTGCTGCGGGAACGACTTCAGGCCGGGATAGTGTGCGACCCGCACGGCGCGGTCGCTCTCCAAGAAATCGGCGAGGGCCTGCGCGCTTGCGCGCGCGGCCTCCATTCGGAGGGGGAGCGTCTTGAGCCCCCGGCGGACCAGGAACGCCTCGAATGGGCCGAGGGTCGGACCCAGCATCTTGTACACGTACCAGATTCGATTGAACAGACTTCTCTTCGCGGTAACGACCGCCCCCGCGACGACGTCGCTGTGGCCGCCGAGGTATTTCGTCGCGCTGTGCAGGACGCCGTCGACCCCGAGTTCGATGGGCCGTTGGTTCACCGGCGAGGCGAAGGTGTTGTCCGCCAACGTGGTCGCCCGGACCGAGCGTGCGGCGGCCACCGCCTCCCGGATGTCCGTAATCATCATCGTCGGGTTCGCGGGCGTCTCGATGTAGACTAACCGCGTCTCCGGCCGGACCGCCTTCTTCCACTCGCCGGGCCGCCGCGGGTCCACAAACGTAGTCGTGACGCCGAAGCGGGGCAGAAATCGAGTGAATATCTCCGTGGTCGCGGTGTAAAGGCTGGAGCCCGCGACGACGTGGTCGCCGGCGTCCACGCACGCCAAGATCGCGGAGGCAATCGCTCCCATCCCGGATCCGGTCGCGAGGGCCCGTACGCCTCCCTCGAGGTCCGCGAGGGCGTCCTCGAGTTCCCTCAAAGTCGGATTCCCCCATCGGGTATAGTAGGCCTCCGGAGCCGTGGCGACCGCGAAGTCGGCGCCTTGACGGGCGGACGCAAGAGCCCACGTTGAACTCGCATAAATCGGGGTGACGATCGGGCCCGGCCGTCTTCTTCGCGGACCATGAACGGCCCGCGTCCGGGCGCCCCGATTCCTTCTCACGAACCCGGGACTGTGCTTCCACCGAAATAGGTTTCGAGTTCTCGGCTCAAGAATCAGGAAGACACAACCGCACTGCAGGAAGCGAGCGGATAGAAAACCGGAAAGGTAAAAAAGGGGAGGGGTATACAAGCCAACATCCGGCCAAAAAAGGTCGGGCCAAGCACCTTGGAGGCGACGAGATGTCCCGAGAAGTGGACTTCGCTGCGAAGCCGATTGATCCGGACTTCATGAACAAGCCCGATGAATACCCGGAGACAGGCGAGCATCTCGGCCACAAGGTGTTCGCGGAGGGCAAGGAACGGCTCGAGGCGAACGGCAATCCCTATCCCACGAGGCTCGGGGTCCACGGCACGCACGTCGCGGTCGACTTCGACGGATGTGTTGCGGACGGCGTCTGCATGGACGTCTGCCCGGTCGACGTGTTTGAGTGGCTCCTCGCCCCCGGGAAGAAGGGGACCGGCAACGACAAGATCGTGGAGAAGGGCGGCGAGGAGTGGCAGCAGTACCGCACGGACAAGTCCGACATGATCCGGGAGTCGGATTGCATCGACTGCATGGCGTGCGAGACCGCCTGCCCGACGAAGGTCATCAAGATCTCGCCGTAAGGGTTCGTCGGCGCCCGTCATCACATTGTAACCGTCGTTCGTCTGGCGCGAACGCTCGATACGAAAATCACTCCGCATCGGCGCTCGCGGAGGCCTTTCGTCCGGTCAGCGCGTCCCAGGCTCGGCGTAACGGAGCCGTGACGACTGCGATCTTGCCCGTGCGGATTCCGATATAGGCGAGGATGACGACAATCCAATAGCCGACGTATGCGAAGGCCTCCAGGACGGTCGGGGCATCACTGTATCCGATGATTCCGCGAAGGAGGTACCCCGCGGTGTTCGACGGATCGGAAGGAAAGACGAGACGGAGATCGTACACGGCCGCGGATCCGAATTGCCAGACGAACGCCTCCTGAAGTTCGTGAACCGCGTTCGCGAAGAGGCCCGCCGCAATGATCACGAGGAACACGCCTGTCACCTGGAAGAAACGCCGCAGGTTCAGCCGCCACGACACGCGGACGATTCCCACGCCGATGATCCCAGCGATGAGGAGTCCCAAGCCCACCCCGAGGATCGCCTCGAAGGGGGACGTTAAGGCACCCGCGCCGAACATGAAGAGCGCGGTTTCTACCCCCTCCCGAAAGACGACGACAAAGGAGAGCAATGCGAGTCCATAGATCGCGCTCTGCTTCAGGATTGCATCGATTCGCTGCTGCACGTGGGCCTTGATATTCCGGGCGGCCTTCATCATCCAAAGGACCATCGACGTCAAGACGGCGACCGCGACGAGCATCGTGACGCCCTCGAAGATCTGTTCTCCGAAGCCCTCGAACTCCACCGTCGCCGCGAATAAGACCGCGGCGACGCCCGCGCTCGCGAAGAAGGCTGCAATCGTGCCCGCATACACATACCGTTTCAGCGGCTCGCGTTCAATCTTCACCAGATATCCGAGGAAAATGGCAATCACAAGGGCCGCCTCGATCCCTTCCCGAACGCCGATAATCAGGCTCGGAATGATCCCCACGGTGGCCACGGCGTCTCGCTCCCAACCTCGTCTCGCCGAAATCCTTCGCGTCGATAACGGCGTAATACTTAAGGATTCGGTGGAACCGATTCGACCCGCTCTACAGGCCTTCGTTCATGGAGCCGCTGCGGTATCCGAGCAGGTCGATCGTGACGTACACGAAGCCCGCTTCGCGGACCGCTCGAGCGACCGTCGCTGCCATCTCCGGCTCGACGATGCGTGACAAGTCGTCCTTGGGAACCTCGATTCGCGCGATCCCCTCGTGGGCCCGAACCCGGACGACCGGGAATCCCAAAGAACGGATTGCTTCCTCCGCCGCTTCGACGCGCTGCAATTTGTCCAACGTGATCACCTCACCGTACGAGATGCGCGAGGATAGGCAGGCGTTACTCGGCTTTGCGTGGAAGCTCAGACCGAGTTTCCGGGCGAGGGCACGGACGTCCGCCTTCTCGAGCCCGAACTCCACGAGCGGATGCCAGAACCCCTCCTCATTCATCGCGGCAATCCCGGGACGATGGTCCCCGAGATCGGAGAGGTTCACACCGTCCGCGATCACTCGGGAGCCGACCTCCGCGGCGATCGGCTTCAGGGACGACGCGAGTTCCTTGCGGCAAAAGTAGCATCGATTCGTCGGGTTCGCCACGTACCGCTCGTTCGCGAGTTCCGACACGACGACGGTCCTCAGGCGGATCCCGATCTCCGCGGCCTCAGCCACTGCTTCGTCGAACTCGCGCCGCGACAGGGACTCCGCATCGGCGAGGACCGCGAGCGCTCGGTCGCCGAGCGCGTCGTAGGCCACCCGGGCGACCAGGCCGCTGTCCACGCCGCCGGAGAACGCGACGAGGACGCTTCCGCGGGCGCGCATCGCGTCGACCATCCGATCGTAGGCCTCCCGGACGTCCGTCGCGCGCGGCACGACCACCATGCGACGCATCGAACGCACGGACCGAGATAAATGCATCGCGGGACAAACCGTATGGACCTCGGCTCACAAGCCCGCGGCGTGCGACCTGCGTTCCTCGAGTGTACCTCGTGCTCGAAGCAGCACGACGTCCGCCTCATCAACACGTGCGATTGCGGCGGCCCCCTCCGTCCGCACCGCGGAGGAAGTTCGAGACTACGTCGGGATCACCGCGCGAGCTTCATGACTTCTTGGAGAACCTCGGTCGGATTGGGAGGAATCTTCGGATCCTCTGTGACCCACCTGTAACGGACCACGCCCGCGTGATCGAGGACGAACACGGAACGCTTCGCGACTCCTTCCAGGCCAAAGCTCCCGAACCGGTCGTACTGTACCCCGTACGCCCGGCTGACGGTTCGGTTCCAGTCGCTCAGGAGTGGAAAATTCAGCCGATTCTGCTCCTTGAAGATTCGATGGCTGTGGTGGCTGTCCGTGCTGATGCCGAACACCTTCGCCCCGACCGCCGCGAGATCCCCCATCGAGTCGCGGAGGGCGCACAGCTGCCCCTGGCACGTGTTCGTGAAGTCAAACACGTAGAAGGAGAGAATGACCGGACCGTGGCCCAGCTCTTTCGACAAGGTCACGGGCTTCGCCTCGTCGCTGAGAATCGTGAAATCGGGCGCCTTCTGACCCACGTCGACCATCCCCGGCCCTCTTTCGCGGGCGCGCAGGGGAGGGCCGACCTTAATCCTTTCGTCCCCGGGAGCCGAAGGCTTGTTCCTGACCGCGGGTCGTAACGTATATTTAACGGGACTCGCTCATTCAGGCCTCGCGCGGTTCGGACACTGCGTTTCCTAGACTCGCGCGCGGATTCGCCCATAGACGGAGGGGGAACAATCGCGAAGTTCGTGCTCGCCGCAGACTCCACGTTGATGTCGGAGTATCGGAACGTGCCGCTGGCCACCTTCTTCAGTTGCATTCCGACAGATCACTGGTATTCCCGGCTCGTTTACCGAATCCTGGCAAACCCTCCCCGCCTCGACGAGAACGGCAGCCCTGTCCGCGTGCCCTACGGCCTCCGGAAGATCGAGGCATCGCTCGTGCAGGCGCACGGTCGGGACGCGGTCGTGATCGCGGATCCGCGGAACATCGAACGGTACATCGGCGACGACACGGAGGTCGTCGGCCTGCATTCGATGGACCCCCTCGGACTCGGGCCCGTGAGCATGTCCTTTACGATGGGTGGGGTCCTCACGCCATACACGAAGGCGATGTTTCTCGATCTGGTTGGCCGCGTGCAGCGCCCGAACCGCAAGTACAAGGTCGTCCTCGGCGGCCCCGGCGGCTGGCACTTCGATTGCCGGGAAGGGATGCAAGAGTCCCTCGGCATCGATCACATCGTGCATGGAGAGGTCGACCACCTCGTGCCCGAGATCCTCGACCGCGTGATCCGAGGCGATGCGCCCCCCGTGATGCGCTTCACGAACGCGACCGCTCCGGCCGTCGACCAGATCCCGAAAATCCTGGGCCCGACGATGAACGCGATGAACGAGGTGATGCGCGGATGCGGTCGCGGCTGTGAGTTCTGCGAAGTCACGCTCCGCCGGCCGAGGTACTTCCCGCTCGACTTCATCGGGGAAGAGGTCGCGTTGAACGCAAACGACGGACAGTCATCGATTCAGCTCCACTCGGACGATATCTTCCTCTACAAACTGGAGGACTGGAAGACGATGGAGCCGAACGAGGACGCCGTGAAGGAGCTGTTCCAATACGTGATGGACCAGCCCGGGGTCACCCACTGCTATCCGACGCACGGGACCGTGAGCGCCGCGGTGACGAACCCCGACCTGATCGCCGAGCTCACGCGGATCGTCCGAGGAGGACCGGGCAAGTGGGTCGGAATCCAGAGCGGGATCGAGACGGGAAGCCCGAGGCTGTCCCGCGCGGTCCTCCATCGCAAGGCCGCCCCCTTCACCGCCGAGGAGTGGCCGGACATCGTCGTGCAAGGGACGGAGATCCTGAACCGCAACTACTGGTATCCCGCGTACACGATCATCCTGGGCCTGCCGGGCGAAACCCCGGAGGACGCGTGGATGACGGTCGACCTGATCGATCGGATGGAGCAGATCCCCGACAGCCACTTCGTGACCGCGCCCCTCACCTTCGTGCCGATCGGAGTCCTTCGCGGCGAGGAATTCTACAACCTCGACGAGATGATCGACGAGGCCCGTTTCAACGTCGCCTACCGCGCCTGGCGACACATCCTGCTCGAAGTGGATGCGGATCTGTGGATGCTCACGAATCTGCCCGCGCCCATGAAGACGCTCATCGTCGCGACGGCCCGCCTCGGCGGTCGGTACATTCTCGGGATCATGGAGCGCTTCGCACGAAACCGCGGATTCCGGATCCGCGCGCCCGCAAAGACCCGCCGGCAGGCGGAAGGTCATACCGTCAGCTTCCCCGCAGCCTAATGGGCGTCGCTCCGCAACCCGGATCCCAACCGCGGCGAGGCCGACGCTCAGTCGATAGAGCAGTCCGCGACGCATCATCCGAACCCCTTTGTGGGTCAGGAGGAAGGCGCCGAGGACACCGCACGAGGTGCTCAGGACGAGGACCACGAATTGCTCCGCAGCAACGGCCATGGTTCGTCCGACGGTTCGATGCGGACGAATGTCCCCCAAGTCTACGCTCCCTAGATTCTTCCGTGAGAATAATTCACGCCTCAAGGCGAGCAGTCACGGACTCGCCGCCCACCTGGGTGAAGCCGAGGGACCGGTACAGCGCGATCGCGGAATCGTTTCCGAGGGTCACGTAGAGGGCGAGCCGTGGCTCGTCTACCGCGGCAAGGCGGACCATCGACGTCTCGAGGAGGGCGCGTCCGAGTCCCCGGCCGCGATGGTCCTTCGCGACGCCGAGCTCCGCGACGAGGGGCATCCCCATCCAATGGGTGATCAGGATCGCCCCGATGATCCGGTCGCCGTCCAGGGCGACATACGAGGCATCGGGCATGAACCGACCCGAATCGCCTTTCAGCAGGCCGGCCACGTACCCGCGCCACTCTTCCTCGCCCCCCACGTGCATCCCATACTGCTGCTCCAGGTGTCCCTCGTACACGCCCATAAGGAACGTCGTGAGGCCGAGGACCTCGTCCTCCTCGGGCGGCTGAAGCGTCACGCCATGCGCCGGCGGCGTGTTCATGGTCGGGGCTTCCATGCGCATCCGCGCGAACCCGCGGCGGAAGCCCAGGGACGCGAACGCGGCTTCGTATCGATCCTCGAAAGTCGCCGTGAGCCCGGCCGCGCCGCTCGCGCGCAGGGTGTCCACCGCCTTCAGGAGGACCGCGGCGGCCTCAGACGCATATGCCGGGTCCATCGAGAAGCCGGAGATCTCCGCGGGTCCGAGTCGGAGGGTGCCGATGATTCGTCCGTCCTTCTTCACGGAGAAGTGCGACCGTTGCTCTCCCGCGGACAGAGCAAGATACCGGTCCAAGTGCACCTTCAGGTCCCCCGTCGGGAGGTCGCTCCGCCCCGACAGGAAGACCCGCCAGTAGGCATGGGCCTCCATCGTCTGGAGAGGCTCGAGGCTCAGGGGCACGGACACCGCGAGGGGCTCGCGGGTCATCAAGGTTCGGCCCGCGGAGATTTTATCCGGCGGGAGGACCTTCGACGAAGCCGATGGATTTCGCCCTCACGAGCACGCAGGAAATCACCCGCAAGACGGTCCGGGACTTCGCGGATCGGCAGATCGTCCCTCAGTCCCACGCGTTCGACGAGAGCCAGGAGTTCCCGCATGCCTGGGCGAAGCAGATGGGGGAACTCGGCCTCTTCGGCGTCTTCGTACCGGAGAAGTACGGCGGGGCGGGCCTCGACACGGTGTGCTACGCGATCACGATCGAAGAGCTCTCCCGCGGGGATGCCAGCGCAGGCGTGATCGCGGCCGTGTGCAACGGCCTCGTGTGCGAGCCTCTCCTCCGCTACGGGACGGAGGAACAGAAACGGAGGTACCTGGTGCCGGTCGCCCGCGGCGAATGGATGGGGGCGTATGCGCTCACTGAACCCGGGAGCGGGTCCGATGCGGCCGCGATGCGCACGACCGCCCAGAGCAAGGGAGACGAGTGGGTCCTCAACGGCACGAAGTCCTTTGCGACGAACGCGTCCGTCGCGAAGATCGTGATCGGCTACGCCCGCACGGGACGTCAGAAGCACGAGATCTCGGCGTTCATCATTCCGATGGACGCGGAGGGCGTCTCCGTCTTGAAGAAGGAGAACAAGATGGGGATCCGCGCAAGCGACACCGTCCTGCTCGGTTTCGACGGCCTGAGGATTCCGAAAGAGAATCTGCTGGGCGACCTGCACAAAGGCTTCATGATCGCGATGGCGACCCTCGACGGCGGTCGCATCGGGATCGCCGCACAGGCCCTCGGCATCGCCCAGCGGGCCCTCGAGGAATCGACGAAGTACGCAAAGGAGCGGGAGGCATTCGGCCAGAAGATCGCGGAGTTCCAGGCGATCCAATGGAAGCTGGCCGACATGGCGACGGAGATCGAGGCCGCGCGCCTGCTCACCTATCGAGCCGCCTGGATGGAGGACCAGGGCCGCCGGCACACGTATGAGTCGAGCGTGGCGAAACTCTTCGCATCCGAGGCGGCCCACCGCGCCGTCGACGCCGCGGTCCAGATCCACGGCGGCTACGGGTTCATCAAGGACTATATCGTCGAGAAGTTGTACCGCGATCAGCGTGTCACGGAAATCTACGAAGGCACGTCGGAAATCCAGCGACTCGTCATCGCGCGTGCGATTCTTGGGAAGTGATGCGAGGACCGGTCATCAAGACTGGTACCGCTCGCTCGCAGAGCACTATTCCTCGCTCTATGATTCCCGGAGGGACGAGCGGGCTGCGGCATTCTTGGACCGCCTGTTCCGCCGTAGGGGATCAATCCACGATGTGCTTGATGTGGCGTGTGGGACCTTCTCGATCGATCTCGGACTCGTGGAGCGCGGATATCGCGTGGTCGGCCGCGATCGGTCCGACGACATGATTCGAATCGCGCGCCGGAACCTCCGCCATCGACGGGCCGCTGCCGACGTGGCCACGGCCGACATGCGGGTCCTCGGCCTTCCCCAGCGGTTCGATGCCATCCTGTGCGTGGGGACCGCGTTCAACTACCTGGTCGAATCCCGAGACGTGGTCCGCGCACTGCACAGTTTTCACAGCCACCTGTACCCCGGCGGCCTCCTCGTTCTCGACCTCGCGAATTTCGACGCCTGGATCGACGACAACCCGGAGAATGCGAGGACCGAGGTGGACCATCGTGCAGCGGATGGGACACGCATCGCCGTCTTCGCATTCAACGAGCAACAAAATCGAAAAAGGATCCATATCGCCCGTTTCCTTACGCTCGTGCAACGAGGGAGAGGAATCGACATTCGGTTTGATGAAGCCCCTTTGAAAGTCTGGCGGAAGGAAGGAGTCTTGCGTCAGCTGCGCCGGTCCGGTTTCCGGCCGTCCGAATGGTGGGGAGACCTCAGGACCGGCGCGAAGTACGTCCGCAGGAAGAGTCCGCGCCTGGTCTCGGTCTCTGTTCGCGAGTGAAGGGATTCAAATCGACTTCGGACCGATGCGGAGGCGACGTCTCGCCGCGAAATCCTTTATCACTCTGCGCCGCTTCCACAGGCCCATGGCGACGCGGGTTCTCTACATGGAGGAGCGGAAAGGCCAGGATCCGGACCCGTGCTATGCCCGCGAGTTCGATGCGCGGATCCTGGAACGAGGACCCGATTTCCTCGTGCTCGACCAGACCCTCTTCTACGCAGAGGGCGGAGGCCAGCCCTGCGACACGGGGACCTTCCGGTGGACCGGCGGAGAATCGAAAGTTCTGCGGGTCACAAAGGAGAAGGGAGTCATCAAGCACTTCGTCGACCGGATGCCCTCAGGGGATGCGGTCCACGGCATCGTCGGCTGGGACCGCCGGTACAAGCACATGCGGATGCACACGTCCCAGCACCTGATGTCCGGCCTCGTGTTCCGCGTCTATGGCGCGCGCACTGTCGGAAACCAGATTCACGCGGACTACAGCCGGGTGGACTTCCAGCCCGCGAACTTCTCCGCGGAGGACCTGAAGCGGATCGAGTCGGAATGCAACCGCGTAATCGCGACCGCCCAAGATGTGCGAATCTTCGAAGAAGACCGGGTTGTCGTGCACAACAAAATCGAGGACCGTGCGCTCCTCGATCTAATCCCGGAGTCCGTGCGTCGCCTGCGGATCATCCAGATCGGGAACGCGGACTACTGTCCGTGCGGCGGGACTCACTTGAAGAATACGTCGGAGATCGGCCGGGTCCGGATCCTGGAGAAACGGTCGAAGGGAAAGGAGACGGATCGAATCGCGTACGAGCTTCTGCCGCCGTGAGAGGAAAGGGACAACGGTCAGCGAACGAGGATGTGTCCTTGAGTGACCCTGGTCGGTCAGCCGCGGCGCCACACCCGCAGCGAATGAGGGCTGAGAAAGAGCGTCAGCGCGAGGAGCCCGAGGACGAACCCCGGG
>Ga0209619_10003510_pt1 | contig 11268 bp, 9 predicted proteins | sample Rifsed16ft3_FD_184011 | JGI IMG/M metagenome (GOLD analysis project Ga0209619, IMG submission 184011) | Soil microbial communities from Rifle, Colorado, USA - sediment 16ft 3 (version 2) | ecosystem: Environmental > Terrestrial > Deep subsurface > Rock core/Sediment | place: Rifle, Colorado... | reverse complement strand
GATGTCACTCTGAGCCTTTCGGCTTCGCCGCTGCGCGGCTCAGAATGACATTTTTGAAATCGAGAATCTCGCGGTCAGTTGAAAATTTCATTTGTCATGCTCGTGTATAAGCTCTCTCACTCTGCGATTCAACAACTCCATTTTGATCTGCCGGATTTTGACTCCATCACAATGGAGCTGCCATCCGGTCTATACACAACCTTCCGCACCTACGCCGGGCGGACAAGGGTAATTGGTTTGCGCGCGCATCTGGACCGGCTATACCTTCCTGCCAAAGCACAGGGGGTTAGTGTGGTTCTAGATCAGAGTCTATTGAGGGAGATGCTGATCAATTTGCTCAGACCGCTCGCGCCGCATGAAGCGCGTGTGCGATTGATCCTTGATACGTCTCAAGAGCCGGGCCAGATCTATGTTCTGCTCCAGGAGCTTCAAGCATTGCCACCCGAAGTCTATCGAAATGGCGTCCGCGTGGATATCTCCAGGACCAGCCGGGAGAAACCAGCGTTAAAACAAACAACGTTCATCAGCGAGTCCTCATCCGAACGAAAGCGTGCTGGTGGAGAAATATTCGAGATCCTGCTCACTCATAAAGGTCGGATACTGGAAGGTATGACGAGCAACTTTTTCCATGTCTGGGATGGAGTGCTCCATACCGCGGGACGGGGAGTGTTATCCGGCGTAACGCGTCAGACCGTGATTACGATTGCCAGGCAGGCGGGGATACAAGTCCGCTATAAGGCTTTGAGCTTGCGAGAAATCCCGAAAATTGATGAAGCCTTCATTACCAGTAGTTCACGTGGAGTCGTGCCTGTAGTGCAAATCAGTGATCAGCCTGTAGCAAATGGGAAGGTTGGGGGAGTTACGAAGCAACTGATGAGCTTCTATCAATACAGGGTATTGGATATAGCTGAATCAATTGTCTGAATGTTCTTTTGATACAATCACTTTATGAAACAGCGCCTCTGCCTGTTCATTTTTATTTTGCTTGTGGCTTGCCAGTCCGCGCCTCTCCCTCCAACCGCGACACTTCCCGCCGCTCAGGTCGTGATCGAAACGCTCACGCCCTCTCCGATTCCAACATGGACATTGACTCCCTCTGCGACGCCGACAACAGAAGAGTTGATCTTTCCTTTTACGATTGACGGGCTTCGCCAGCATGATTTTCGAAGCGGTGATATTCACATTCGTGAAACCCTGGATGAAAGCGAATTTTATACTTCGTATTTGATCGACTATCCCAGCGAAGGGTTGACGATCACGGGCGTGATGCAAATACCGGTTGGAGATGGTCCCTTCCCTGTCGTTCTGATGAATCACGGTTTCTTTGCTCGTAATGTCTACAACTCGGGCGATGGAACGGATCGCGCTTCGGCGTTCCTTGCCGGACATGGCTATATTACGCTTGCCTCCGATTACCGCAGCTGGGGAGATTCGGATATTGGCCATAGCTTCTTCTATTCCGGTTTAGTGATCGATGTAGTTAATCTGCTCAATGCCATTTCATCCATTCCTGAGGCGGACCCAAATCGGATTGGCATGTGGGGACACAGCATGGGCGGCGGAGTCACGATGAAAGTCTTGACCATTATTGATGGTCGAGTAGTGGCGCCGGCGGCGCCACGTACCGAGACCCGTATCAAAGCCGCGGTCCTGTATTCTCCAGTTAGCGCAGATGACCTGGACATCATTCATCGCTGGGGTATGGGTTGTTTTGGTGACATTGCCGCCGGTGAGAAAGTCATTGGCTGTAATTCGTCTGATGTCATTCCCGATGATTTGCCGCGGGAGATGCAGGAGGCGTATCGATTTGCCGTAGCGGATCTGGACACGCTCAAGGAGATTTCCCCGATTTATCATCTGGACTATCTAACCGCTCCCATTCAAATCCATTATGGCACGGAGGACGGCAGCGCCCTCAGCGGCACTCCGCCTGAATGGTCGCGTAAGCTTAACCAGGGATTGCTCGAGGCAGGGAAGGAAGTGCAATTATTCCAGTATGAAGGAGAGCGTCACTCCTTTATTGGTCCGGCATGGTTTGAATTCATGGGACGCACATTGCGGTTTTTCGATAAGTATGTGACAAATGATACCTCGCGCTGAGCGGAACAAGCCTGACGGGCGAGTGCAGACGAAGCGCGGATGACAGAGAGACATTAGGTTTTGTAAACGTGCCCTTCGTCCGCGCCATCCACACCTGCCGTGGCGGGCAGTGGAGGAGTTTATCAAGAAGTTCAGTACGTAGTGAATAGGGGAACACATTCTTTCGATTTCCTGACAGCCAGGAAGTCGAAGTCCATTCATGCGCAAATCGGCCGCGCAAAGAAAAATAGTTGAGCCAAAAATTCCTTGACTCTCCTGCCTTCAAATGATAGACTCCCGCTGTTGAAATCCAATTCCCTCATGAAAGGAGGCACGTACAAATGAAATCCATCACTGTGTCCACAAAACTTGTATTGAGCGCGCCTCCTGAAGGTGAAATGTAATCACGGTTTAATCTGTATTGCTTACCACCGCAGGCGCGTCCCGCCCTGCGGTTTTTCATTTAACACAGACCTGACAGGTCTCCGCGGGGAATCGATCTGCGTATACCAAGGTCCGCGCCAGTGATTCGGTTGAGCGCGAAACGGATGAGACCTGTCAGGTCCTTAGATGAATAAGGTAAATCCTAACAATGAATCCAGATGATTATATCGACCTGTTCGATGAATTGGATGATAACAACCAGACTGAAAACTTTATCAACAAAAACAAGCGGCCTCAGCGTTTCCCTGAGCGGCACTTCAAATACGTCCGCCAGGCGAATGCCGGGTTCTTGAAGGGGCAGGACGATTCGAGTCGCAGTTTCAAATTTACGTACCAGGCTGCGCGCTTTGAGTCGTGGTGGCTTCTGGAATCGCTTGGTGATTTCTACGAGCACAAATGGATCACGGATGTACTGCGCCGTCTAAAAGGTGGGAAGGAGGCATCGGTCTATCTTTGTCGCAGCGGCGCGGCCATTGATGGTCCGTTGGTGGCCGCGAAAGTCTATCGTCCGCGCTCGTTGCGGAATCTCAAGAACGACGGTCAATATCGTGTGGGCCGGACGGACCTCGACGCGGAAGGCAACGCCATTGTAAAGGACGGCGATCTCCATGCCATGCAGAAGCGCACGACCTACGGCGAAGAGCTCCGTCACCAATCCTGGATCGCGTACGAGTTCCAAACGCTGGAAATGCTGCACGCCGCGGGAGCCGATGTCCCCAGGCCGTATGCGATGGAGAAGAACGCGATCCTCATGGATTACATCGGGGATTTCGGCAACGCCGCGCCCACCCTCAACTCCGTGCCTCTGGACCCCGACGAGGCGCGGCCCCTTTTTGAGCGCGTCATTCGGAACATCGACCTGCTCCTGTCGCATCAGCGCATCCACGGCGACTTGTCCGCTTATAACATCCTCTACTGGGATGGCGACATCACGCTGATCGATTTTCCGCAGGTTGTCCAGCCTGAAACCAATCCATTGGCCTGGAATATCTTCCTGCGCGACGTGACGCGTATCTGTCAATATTTCAATTCGCAGGGCATCAGATCCAATGCCCGCAAGCTCGCCGCCGAACTATGGACTTCCCACGGACATCGAATTGTCAAAGAAGTGGATCCACGCGATCTGGATGCTGAAAGCAGGGATGACAGGCGCTTGTGGGAAAAGCAGAAAACTAAATAGGTATCTCTCCATAAGAGAATTGACGCGATGACGGGCAATATCAATGCCACAAGAAGAAGTAATAGATCCCACTTCATAGATTTCCTCTGGCTGTCCGCACAGTTGGGCGGCGCACACGCTCCAATTGCTTTTTACTCATACTACTTTCCTCGCAATTACCCTTTACCGTCACTGCCAATGTAAGCGGAGACTTTCTATTTGGCTATCGACTGGTTGTATCTTCGGCTTCCTGATTGAAGATGCCTGTGAAGATGAGTCCCATCACTGCTGGGATGAGAACGAGAAAGAGACCGGACAGTGAAATGGGGGAGATCAGCGGCGCCACAAGGAGCAGCACAAAGGATTGCGCAAAAGCCCCCAGAAAGTGCAACCGGCTCGAAGCGCAGTATTCCTGGTCATAAAGACCTGTTAGCGGTCCTCAAATCCCGATCATCCATTAATTCTTGCTCATTTAGTATGGCACGTTCGTCAAACCCTATTTCGCTATTCCTTGCTTTATAATCCCGCCCATGTCTACACCAGGCTCTGTTCTCCATTATTTTGCCTTTGCTCTTGGCCTGATAACTGTCATCCTTACGCTCTCCTCGGCGCTCTCAACATTTATCCTGCCGCGCGCTGCGCGCAGTCAGCTCAACCGTATTGTGTTTGGACTGTTGCGACGCATGATCAATTTCAGCTTGCACTTTGCCAAAACCTATCGCCGCCGTGATGCGATCATGGCATATTACGCGCCCATTGGATTGATGCTCCTCCTTCCAACCTGGTATATCCTGATCTTGATCGGGTATGCCACCATGTATTGGGCCCTGGGTGCGGGAGATCTGTTTGCAGTCTTTCGCCTGAGCGGATCGTCCCTGTTTACCCTTGGGTTTGAAATTTCCAAAACGCCTGTAGTTACCGTATTTGCATTTACAGAAGCCATGCTGGGTTTGATGCTGGTGGGCTTGTTGATTGCTTATCTGCCGACCATGTACTCCGCTTTTTCACGGCGCGAACAGGCAGTTAACATGCTTGAGGTGCGCGCAGGAAGCCCACCCTCCGCGCTGGAGATGCTCCTGCGCTTCAACCGCATTCACGGGTTGGATAAATTGTCCGATTATTGGAAAACATGGGAAGCCTGGTTCGCGGATGTTGAAGAAAGCCACACCACGCTCCCGGCCCTGGTCTTTTTTCGTTCACCGCGCGCCGAGAACTCCTGGGTTACTGCGGTGGGTGCGGTTCTTGACTGCGCGGCGATCACGCTTTCTGCGATTGAGATTCCATATGATGCCTCTGCCGCGCTTTGCATCCGCGCCGGTTTTCTTGCCTTGCGTCGCATTGCAAATTACTTTGATCTTCCCAACCCCCAGGACCCGCATTATCCCACCACTCCGATCTGCGTTGAGCGCCATGAATTTGATGAAGTAATTGACCAGCTTGCGGCGGCAGGGCTCCCCATCAAATCAGACCGTGAACAAGCGTGGCGTGATTTCGCAGGCTGGCGCGTCAATTATGACCGCGCCTTGATCCTGCTGTGTGGACTCGTCATGGCGCCTCAGGCATCCTGGTCCAGTGACCGTGTTCCGCAATTCAGTCTGCCGCCCATGATGGTTTTCAATAAACATAGACTCCTTGCCGAAGAAGAACAATCGTGACTATTATTACCCTCACCACAGACTTTGGAATCCGCAGTGGCTTTGCCGGCGTCATGAAAGGAGCGATCTACAACATTGCTCCGCAAGTGAAGATCGTGGATATCAGTCACGCGATTGCCGCGCAGGATATTCATGAAGGCGCATACACACTCGCGCGCGCAGTGCCCTTCTTTCCCCAGGGGACGATTCACATCTATGTGGTTGATCCCGGTGTTGGTACACAACGACGCCCGCTCACGGCGCGGCTGGGTGAATATTATTTTGTCGGCCCCGACAATGGATTGCTCACTCCGCTGATCGAAGATGCGGAACAGAACAAACAACCGGTCGAATTTTTTCACCTGGATAATCCCACCTACTGGCTGCCGAAAATCAGCCGCACATTTCATGGACGCGACATCTTCGCTCCGGTGGCTGCGCACCTGGCGAATGGAGTCGCGCTGAGCAAGTTGGGCACGCCTTTCAATGACCCTGTCCGTCTGAAGTTGACCCGCCCCGAAAAGACAGATCGTGGCTGGATCGCACATATCACGGTCATTGATACTTTTGGCAACCTGACAACTGACCTACCTGCCTCAGCGCTTCAAGGCCGGACCGATATCCTGTTCCGCCTTCGAGGAGCCGAAGTGGCCGGGATCGCGGAATCCTATGGCCATAATCGATCCGGCGACCTGGTCGCGGTTGTGGATAGTGAAGAGTATATGGAGATTGCCGTTGTCAATGGCAGCGCCGCGCAGAAACTCGGTGCGAAGGTGGGCGATGCTGTTGAGGTGATTAATAAAGACTGATTTCCTTTCGGATGTCTTATAATATGAACATTCTTTATCTGAGGAGTAATGAGTGCCTGTTATCACCCTGATCACCGATTTCGGCATCAAAGACGGCAACGTGGGCGTGATGAAAGGTGTGATCTGGGGGATTTGCCCGACCGCTCAAATTTCAGACTTGAGTCACATGATCCAGGCGCAGAACATCCGCGAGGCGGCATATATTTTTGCGCGCTCGGTTCCCTACTTTCCAAAGGACTCAATCCACATTGTGGTTGTTGATCCGGGAGTTGGCACAAAACGACGCCCGATGGCCGCGAAAATCGGCGACTGGTTTTTTGTGGGTCCCGATAATGGAACGATCACAGGCTTGCTCCAACGCGCGGAGCAGGCGGGCTGGCAGACCGAGTTTGTTGAATTGAATCGAATCAAGTACTGGCTGCCGAACGTCAGCTTTGTCTTTCATGGACGAGACATCTTTGCACCCGTCGCCGCGCATGTAGCGAATGGCGTTCCCCTACGTGAATTGGGGACATCCTTTACCGATCCGCTCCGACTTGAACTGCCCAAACCTGAAAAGACAAAAGACGGCTGGCGCGGTGAGGTGATTCACATTGACCATTTTGGCAATATTTCCTCCAACATACGGGCGGAAGACCTCGGGGAAGCGATGAGGCAAAAAGAGAACATTATGGTGCATTTGAATGGAATAGTGATCAAAGGCATGGTCGACACTTTCGGTGAACGGCCTGTAGGAGAATTGATCACCTTGCTTGGGAGCACCGGCAATCTGGGAATCTCGGTTGTCAACGGTAACGCCGCGGCAGGATTCAGCGTAAAGATTGGCGATGAGATCACGGTGACAATATAGATCGTTATTATTTTTTGGTGATGTGATGCCTGATTCCCCTCTCGTCATTGAAAACCTGTCCTTCCAATATCGTACTCGCCCCGAGCGGGCGATTGAGAATATTTCATTCGAACTTAAGCCGGGGGAAATGTTGCTGATCGCAGGCTCCAGCGGTTGTGGCAAGACCACTCTGGCGCGCTGCATAAATGGACTGATCCCGCGCTCCTACGGAGGGAAACGGGAAGGAAGAGTGCTGTTGCACGGCAAAGATGTCTCTGAGGTGCAGATTGCCGAGGTGGCACAAATCGTGGGAACGTTATTACAGGACCCTGAACGCCAGATTGTTGCCAGCAACGTATATAACGAGATTGCCTTTGGCCCGGAAAATTTAGGTTTGCCGCGTGAGGAGATTATCGAACGTGTTGAGCAGGTCGCGCAGCGATTGGGGATAGAAGATTTGCTCGAGCGTGAAACTTTCAATCTCTCGGGAGGAGAGAAACAGAAAGTGGCACTTGCAGGTCTGCTTGCCATGAACCCGTCCATCCTGTTGCTGGATGAGCCGCTCGCCTCGCTTGACCCCGCCTCCGCGTATGAAGCATTGGAAGTGTTCCGCAGCCTCGCTGATGAGGGTAAGACCGTTGTCTTGATCGAACACCGCGTGGAAGATGCGATCACGGCGCGCCCGGACCGTCTGCTTTATATGGAGGCCGGACAGGTAAAGTATCTCGGTTCAATTGACACTTTGCCCACAGAGATCAATCACCGTGAAGTAAAGCTCCCGGCGGAATGGGTGGTGAAGCGCGTCCGTCAGATGGGGGAGAAGGTCGATAAAACGGAATCAACCCCAAGCCCTGAAAGAGGCGAGGCGCTGGTCATCTTTGAGAATGTGGATTTCCGCTACAGTGAGGATACTCCACTCATCCTGCAAAACGTCAGTCTGGAGATCAATCGTGGTGATCTGATCGCTTTGCTGGGACCGAACGGCGCGGGGAAATCCACGCTCGTCAAACATGCCATCGGTTTGTTAAAGCCGACGAGCGGGCGTGTGCTGGTCGAAGGTAAAGATACGCGCAGTATGAGTGTTGCACAGATCGCGCGTGTGCTTGGTTATGTATTCCAAAGTCCCACACATATGCTGTTTGCGCCGACCGTACGTGAAGAATTGGAGTTCGGACCGAAAAATCTGGATTTCAAAAAAGATGTGATCGAGAAAGCGGTTGCTGAAAGTATTTCAACTGTAAATTTAAGCGGGCTTGAAGAATATCCTCCGCTGGGTCTCTCGTTCGGCCAGCAAAAGCGAACGACCATTGCAGCCGTACTTGCCATGCAGTCAAGGATTATGATCATGGATGAGCCGACCGCAGGACAGGATTATGCAAATTACACCCACTTCATGGATGCGATGTGCCGTCCCGCCGCAGATGGTAAACAATCGCTGGTTGCAGCGAATTTCGCGGCGACCATCTTCATTACGCATGATCTCGACCTGGCGGTGACGTTTGCGAATCGCGTTTTGCTCTTTGGCGATAGGCATGTTGTTGCCGATGGGCCGCCGGAAGAGGTGCTTAAGGATTTCGATTTGCTGACGCATTACCGTGTCCGGCCTACGTCGCTTCTTCGTCTAAACCTGAACCTGCTCCCGCGCACGGGACAGTTCCTCACCGCTGAGGCATTGGCTGCGTATGCGTAAGCCATGTCATTGCGAGCCTGCGGGAAGCAATCTCCTCGCGAAGGTGGAGATTGCTTCGCCGGGCTAACGCCTTCTCGCAATGCCAGAATGTGGCTGTTTCCCCTGCAACTGTAACGCTGTTACAGGGTTATCAAGAATGGGTCAGCTCGTGTCTTTTCAAATCTATTCGTAAAGGAGAGAAGAAATGAACGACAAATCTACTTGGGAGTTTGGTACACGTCAGGTGGTGTACGGCGCTATCGGCGCGGCGCTCTACGGTGTATTCTCGTATGTAACCAATATCTTCCCGCTTCCCGCGGCGGGCAATATTACCTTCCGGCCCGCTGTGGCGGTGCTGATCTTCTTCGGCGTCGCGTATGGCCCGTGGGTTGGCCTGCTGGCTGGTTTCATTGGCAACACGCTTGGTGATGCCATCACCGGCTGGGGCTTCTACTGGCACTGGAGCCTCGGCAATGGTCTGATGGGAATGGTGCCAGGCCTGATTATGGCTTCTCTTAAGGACTTCAAAGCCCGCGCTACGATCATGAAGGCGGTGGGCTGGGGCACGCTGGGTATTGCTGTGGGCATGTTGTTTGCTTCGCTGACTGAAATGTTTGTCGGAGGTATTGACTTAAGTACCGCCCTGGTTGGTTACTTCACGCCTGCCTTCCTTGGCAACTTTGTTGTAACTGTTATCCTGCTGCCGATCCTCATGGTTGCATTTGCCGGAGTTGCCGCGCGCAGAGGCCGTTAACCAATGCTGGCCACCTTTAAGTATCGCCGGCGTGCTACCTTCATCCAACGATTGGATCCACGCACCAGATTTATCTTCATGGTCTGCATCATTCTGGCACTGACCATCCCTGAGATCTGGGATTATCGGATCGTCTTTCCGCTCTTTCTCCTGTCGCTGACCCTGTTTCTGATGGCACGGATCGAGTGGAAGGATGTCCGACGAGCCTTTCTCTACATCTTTATTCTGGTGTTCTTCATCGTTGGATTGAATGGTTTGCTCTCTGGCCGCGGTGGTCCTTCTTCGGTGCTTGACCCGACCTCTCCCGTTTTGTTCGAAGTACCGTTCAAAATCCCTGGCACCGATTGGGGGTGGATGGTGCCAGTAACGGTATCGAAAGCCTGGTTTGCCATCAGTCAGATGACGCGCATGTTGGCCATGGCGCTCCTTGCAATCCCCATTCCGTACACAATGGATCCCAATATCTACGGTACTGCGTTCAAGCGAATGGGCGTATCGGATAAGGTCTCATTCACAATGGATCTGGCATTCCGCTTCCTGCCAACCTTTGCGCGTGACCTGACCATTACCATTGATGCGCAACGAGCGCGTGGCTACGAAATGGATAAACTCAAAGGCGGACTCGTGGCGCGCCTTCAACGCCTTGCGCCGCTGATCATCCCCGTTACAATGCAGTCCACAGTGACAGGTGAGGAAGTCATCGATGCAATGGATCTGCGTGCCTTTGGCACGGCTCCGCGTACCTGGCTGAAGGACCTCCATTACGCTCCGCGAGACTACGCGATGATCGGGCTCGGTGTAGCCATCTTTATCACGTGCTGCGTATTGAAATGGGGATTTGGCATTGGCGGCTTCTTCGTCCCGGATTTCTTCACGAAGGCCTTAGTGGGTTAAAAACCTTCTATTTCTTCGTCTGCCATGCCTGGTGTCTATCCAGTCATAACCAACCTGCGTGTCCTCACGCGCCCAGACGATTGATACCATCGAACGCAGCAGTTTTGTAACATTCAGACAGGGTGGGATAGTTGAACACGTTGTTGATGAAGTATTCCACCCTGCCTTTGAATGCCATCACGGCCTGCCCGATGTGGACGAGTTCACTCGCGCCTTCGCCGATGATGTGAACACCCAATAGCTCGTGCGTATCGAGATGAAAGATCAATTTCAGGAGTCTTGATTGATCGCCGATGATTTGGCCGCGGGCGATCTCGCGGTATTGCGCCTTGCCGACCTCGTATGGAATGCCCTGCCCGGTCAACTCTTCTTCGCTGCGTCCAACTGTAGAGATTTCAGGGATCGTATAAATACCATACGGGAAAAGTTCTGGGGTATGTTGAGTAGGGATGCCAAAGGCATGACATGCGGCGAGACATCCCTGTTCCACGGATGTTGAAGCTAATGACGGGAAACCGATCACGTTGCCAACCGCGTAAATGTCGGGGATATTCGTCTGGGAATGTTGGTTGACTTTCAAGGGGCCGCGTTCGTCTGTTTCCAGGCTTGCGGCTTCGATATTGAGCGAACGCGTTGCACCTGTGCAACCGATGCTGTAAAGCGCCATGTCAGTGGTGATCGGTTTGCCGCTCACAAGGTGTATTTTCACATACTCTCCATGTTCATCCGCGACCGGTTCGATCCTATCCACTTCTTCGCCGAGGCGCATAATGGAGCGCTGCTGGTTCAGATGATAGGTAAGCGAGTCTATCATTTCCGCATCCACGAATGGGAGCAAGTGGCGGCTGGTTTCGACAGGCTCAACGGCCAGGGCGGGCTGGGATAATGCCTGAGAGCAGAGAAAACTCGAAGCCAGTGTCTCGACAAGCTCGACAACCAAAAAATGCTTGACTGTCCCTTCGGGCGTGCGGCAACCCGGAGCGTCCCACACGCGAGG
>Ga0209619_10003506_pt1 | contig 11273 bp, 8 predicted proteins | sample Rifsed16ft3_FD_184011 | JGI IMG/M metagenome (GOLD analysis project Ga0209619, IMG submission 184011) | Soil microbial communities from Rifle, Colorado, USA - sediment 16ft 3 (version 2) | ecosystem: Environmental > Terrestrial > Deep subsurface > Rock core/Sediment | place: Rifle, Colorado... | reverse complement strand
GGATAAACACTGCCTGCACCTGCCATATTAGCCCCAGCAATCCTGCCGTGAAGTGTCGCTATCGGAATTATGGGAATAACCTCCTTTTTCCTGCTTATAAATTCGTCTGCTTCCGCAGCATCGCCCGCGGCAAAGATATTTGCCGCGCTGGTCCGCATGCTGTTATCCACAATAATTCCGCGCCCTGTTTTTATTCCTGAATTCTTAAGAAAACCCATATTGGGACGGACGCCAATAGCAACCACAAGGGTATTGCATTTTAACCTGGTTCCAGTCTTCAGTCTAACACCGGAAACAGCCTTTTTTGTTCTGGTTACTGAAACAACTGTATCTCCTGTAATAACTTTTATACCGTTGACCCACAACCACTCCCGGACAATCTCCGCGGCCCGCCGATCAATGGCGCGAACAAGAACATACTCAGCCAGTTCAACCACCGTAACATCAATGCCGAGGGGCTTGAGTCCTTCAGCGCACTGAAGTCCTATGAGACCTCCGCCGATGACAACTGCCGAGGGATTTTTTTGTTTTTTTACCCAGTCCCTCAGATTCTTGGCATCATCCCATGTTGTGAATGTAAAGACGCCTGTCCCCTTTGCCCCGTCAATTTCAGGGATAATAGGTTCTCCACCGGGACTAAGAAGCAGATTGTCGTATCCAATTTTCTTGCCATCGTCAAGAAAAATTGCCTGCGTTGAAGAATCAATCCCTTCAATTGTCCTGCCGAGCACAGGGGTAACTCTGTGCTTAGCGTAAAAATCATGATCCCTGTAATATATCTGTTTGTCGCCTATTATGCCGGACATGTATTCGTGGATTGCCGCTCTGGCATATACATGATACGGTTCCCTTGAGACAACGGTTATTTCATCCTGAGGATTAACCCTCCGGATTGCCTCAATAGCAAAAACAGCGGAGTAGGAATTTCCAACTATTACATGCTTCATCTCTTAACCCCTGTCCTCAAATACCAATGCTCTGTTAGGACAAACGGCCACGCAGGCAGGAACATCCCTCTCAGGGCACAGATCGCACTTTGAAGCCACAGCCCCGCCATTCTTCTTAAACGGCGTTATGGCTCCATAAGGACAAGCCATTATGCACATCCAGCACCCCAGGCATTTCTCCTGGTTTAATTCAATCCTGCCTGTATTTTCATTTCTTGTAAGGGTGCCGTTTTTGCACGCCTCAACACATTCTGCCTCCGCGCAGTGTCTGCACATAACTGAAAGAGCAACCGGCGTTTTATACTCAACATTGGTCCTGGAGGGCGTTCTGGGATTCTCAAGAAGATACGCCTTGAGAGGGTCCTTATATTTGGAATGCTCCGCTATGCAGGCTACCTCGCAGAGATAACAAGCAATGCACCATTCTTCCCTTGGATATACAATCTTCATTTCACAGACCTGCCTGTTGGATCCCGAGGGCGCGCAACTCACTCTCTGTTAATCCTATTCCGCGGAGCCTGTCACGGTTGCCCTTTAGACTCTCTATTGAATTTATGCCCATCAGCCCAAGCATTTCCTTTATTTCATTTGACCATGCCCTTATAAGATTAACGAGCCTTTCCGCTCCTATTTCCGGGTTCACGCGTTTCGCAAGATCGGGATCATTCGTGGTAATGCCCCATGCGCATCTGCCCCTGTGGCACTGCTGGCAGAGAGTGCATCCAACAGCCATGAGAGCGGATGTAGCTATGTAAACAGCATCTGCGCCAAGCGCAATTGCCTTGATCACATCCCCGCTGTTCCGGAAGCCCCCTGCCGCAACAAGGGAGACCTGATTCCTTATTCCCTCCTGCCTCAGCCTTTCATCCACCGAAGCAATTGCAACCTCAATGGGTATGCCCACATTGTCCCTGATAATTTTTGGCGCGGCGCCTGTTCCACCCCTGAATCCGTCAATGGCAATAATATCCGCCCCTGCGCGGGCAATGCCGCTGGCAATCGCTGCAGAATTATGGACAGCCGCAATCTTTACCGAGACCGGCTTCTCATACCTTGTAGCCTCCTTCAGCGCATAAATTAATTGTTTCAGGTCTTCAATGGAATATATGTCATGATGCGGCGCAGGCGAAATCGCATCCGTTCCAACAGGAATCATCCTTGTTTCAGAAATTCCTTCAAGGACCTTCTCCCCGGGAAGATGCCCGCCGATTCCAGGCTTTGCGCCCTGTCCGATCTTAATCTCAATCGCAGCCCCAGCATTAAGATATTCCGGGCTCACGCCGAACCTGCCGGATGCACACTGGACAATTGTACGCCTGCCATACTGGTAAAGCGATTTCGGCAGCCCGCCCTCGCCGGTATTCCAGTATGTCCCCAGCTCTGTGGCGGCCATTGCCACGGATTCGCAGACATTGTAATTTATTGAACCATAGGACATGGCTGAGAACATAATTGGCATTTCAAGAATCAGTTGCGGCGCAAGTTTAGTTTTAAGTTCATATCCATCTCCCGCATCCAGCAGATCTGGCTTCCTTCCCAGAAACGTTTTTAATTCCATCGGTTCCCTGAGCGGATCAATGGATGGATTAGTGACCTGGCACGCGTCTATTACCATGTGGTCCCAGTAAATTCTTGAAGGCTTGTCATTTCCCATTCCCGTAACAATGATTCCGCCCGAGCCTGCCTGCTTATAAAGGTCTTTTATAAAATTGTCCCTCCAGTTGGCATTGGGACGGAATGTATCCGGGTTTCTCACTATTCTGATGCAATCGGTCGGGCAGAAGGTGGAGCACCGCATGCATCCAATGCAGTTGTAATCAAGACTGTAAATCAGATCACGGTGTTCATCGTAATAATTCGCGCCGTAGGAACATTGCGTCACACAACCCTTGCACCTTATACATTTATCCAGGTCCCGCTGGACGATAAAATCAAAATAATGATTATATGGGTTTTTATAAAGCATCCGTTTATATGCCTCCGTCTGATTCAGGTTGTTTTCTGTTTATCATCTCGCATTCTCTATACATTTTTATTCCTTATAATAAAGATTACGCTGCTTCTCCTAATTTAGAACGGTTAATTTAACCTTTAGCCTTACTTTCATATATTAATTTTATTACATGCCTTAAAAAAGTCAAGAAAAAAATTAGTCTGTGAAAACCTCATTTTCTACTTGACAGACGTTTTTATGGTAATAAAATTACATGGAAAAAGGTAAAATGAAAAAATTACTTTAAAAAATAAGGGAATTATTAAAAATAGTTAACCATGGAGGGATAATGAACTTAAAACAACCTAATGCAAATCAAGCGACCGGAACCTTTAACAGGCTGAAAGATGTGGTGCCAATGTCTGGAATCTGCACCACCTGTCTTGACGGATGCGTGGGCGCATGTGAAATTTGGCTTGCCTCTTTCAGGGGAAGGGAGGTAATTTATCCCGGACCATTTGGCGATGTTACAGCAGGCGCAGACAAGAATTACCCGGTTGATTATTCTCATTTGAATATTCAGGGGTATGCGAGGGGCGCAAAAGGGCTTCCTCGGGGGGTAAAGGGCGGACCCGATACATCAACCTTCCCTAAAGTAAATACCGAAACAGGGTATGGATGGGACAAAAAGGTGCAAATGAAAGTGCCAATCTTCACAGGAGCGTTGGGGTCCACCGAGATTGCAAGAAGAAACTGGGAACATTTTGCTGTTGGCGCTGCCGTATCGGGAATAACCCTTGTCTGCGGTGAAAACGTGTGCGGAGTTGATCCACAACTGGAACTTGACAAAAAAGGTAAAGTGAAAAAATCCCCGGAAATGGACAGACGGATAGAAACCTACAGAAAATATCACGAAGGCTATGGTGAAATTCTCGTGCAGATGAATGTTGAAGATACAAGGCTCGGAGTTGCCGAATATGTGCTTGAAAAACATAAATTGAACACCATAGAGCTCAAATGGGGACAGGGAGCAAAATGCATTGGCGGAGAAATAAAGGTTAAATCCCTTGAGCGAGCAGTTGAACTTAAAAAAAGAGGATATATAGTCACTCCTGATCCTGAACAGCCAGAGATAAAACTTGCATTCAAGGAGGGCGCAATAAAAGAATTTGAGAGGCACTCAAGACTGGGTTTTGTTGATAAAGAGTCGTTCTTAAAGGAGGTCCAGAGATTGAAAAAACTCGGTTTCAAGAGAATAACTCTTAAAACCGGAGCCTATTCACAGACTGAGTTAGCAATGGCTCTTCGCTGGGGCGCAGATGCAAAACTTGACCTTATAACAATTGATGGCGCTCCAGGCGGAACAGGTATGAGTCCATGGCCAATGATGAACGAGTGGGGTATTCCCACATTTTACCTGCAGGCATTAGCCTACGAATTCTGTATGAAACTAACTGAAAGAGACATAAAGCTACCTGATATAGCAATTGCGGGAGGTTTCTCCACAGAAGACGGAGTTTTCAAAGCCATTGCGATGGGCGCACCGTTTGTAAAAGCGGTCTGTATGGGCAGAGCTCTCATGATTCCCGGAATGGTAGGAAAGAACATACAGCACTGGATTAAAGAAGGGAACCTGCCTAAAACCATATCTAAATACGGCAACAAAATAGAAGAGATATTCGTATGTTATGAGGAACTCAAAAAGAAATATGGGAACGAATTGTCCAATATGCCAACTGGCGCTATCGGCATGTACACATACTCCCAGAAATTTAAGGTGGGGCTCCAGCAACTGATGGCAGGAAGCAGAAATTTTTCAATAAACACCATCACGCGCGGTGATCTGATGTCACTGACAAAGGAAGCAGCGGAAATATCGGGCATCCCATATGTAATGGATGCATACAGAGAGGAAGCCGAAAGAGTCCTTTTAGATTAGACAGCGATGTTCTTATTTTTCTGCCTTCTTAAGGGAAGCGTAGTTCTTTAACAACTCAACAGGCAACGCGGACTGCTCCCTGATTGTAGAAAATACAACCATTGTGTAAGTCCTTATAACACCTTTGACACCCCTTATTTTGTCAATCAGTTTTTCCAGTGTTTGGGTGTTTTTCGTCTTAACTTTAAGGATCAGCGTATAATCGCCTGTAACATGGTGGCATTCCAGAATTTCATTGCCAATCTTTTTTATCTGCAATTCGAACTGCTTTATATTCTTCGGATGATTCACATTGACACCTATAAAAGCCGTAATATCAATTCCCAGGCATTTTTCATCAAGAAGAACCCTGTAGCCGCGGATAACGCCCTTTTCCTCCAGTTTTTTAATGCGTTCTATCACCGATGGCGGACGGAGTCCAACTATTCCAGCAATATCATTATATTGCGTTCTCCCGTTCTTCTCCAGCAATTCAATGATCTTTATGTCAAGTTCGTCTATCATCGTCACTTATAAAATAAAGCCATATAACAATAAATCCACAGTTTAAATTAAAAAATAAGGCAAAACAGTCTTTTTACCTTATTTTTTAATAATCCATTTTCCCTTAATATAATCCCCCTGTCAAGAAAATTATTTTTGTTTGTCATTTTTGTCGCGGATTAAGCAATTAATTTAAGTGCCGAATCGGGCAAGCAGTTTTATTTTTTCATCAATAAACAATTTAATTCCTTTTTTTGAATTATACACAGATGCCAGTTTTTTAGTTTTTTTGTAAAATTTCACTGCTTCTTTTAATTTGTTGGTCTTCTCATAAAATAAAGCCATCTCAAAATTCGCGCTCAGCGAATTGGGCTGCAATCCCAGCGCCTTTTTAAATTCTATTTCTGCATCCTGAACGTTATTCTCATATTCAAGGAGCATGCCATTGATTATGCTTGCCTTGCTTGAGAATGGGGAAGATAATGCGCATCTTTTAATTTCGTCCTTTTCTTCAGGCAAAATTGCTCCGGTTGCAAGTTTCTGCTTAATGGATTCATAAGCATTCTCGGGATTTATATAACGGATTTCATAATCCTTTATGAAATCATCATCAGCTGTATCCCGGCGGACCAGCACTGCAGACAGATCATCCCAGAAAACCAGCGCCCACTTATCCTTCGGGAACAAACCCCTGCTTATATCGCCGGCGTCGGGAGAGGTAAGATCAAGCATTGCCCCCTTTAGTTTATAATTCTCTAAAAAATCAGAAAATTCAGCCGGATTTTCCTTTTTCATCCTGTCAAGAAGGATTACATTTTCAAAAAATTCCTCTTTGGAATAAAAAAACGGTTTTAACTCCGGATAACCTGCAAATATTACCGCACCCCCGAAATTTACCGAATTATACCAGCTTCCATAAAGCCTATTTTTCATAATAAATTCAAGAGATGCTTCTGGATAAAAACGCGCGCTTTTTCCGAATCCAATCATGTCCGTATAATCCGCGCGGATCAACCATGCAGCAAGCCCTGCCGGCAGGAATATACATAAAAGCAAAGCCGCGGTATTGATAATCCTGCGTCTGCGCTCCGAAATCCACTTGAATTTATCCAATATGTTCTTCAATGCCTCAATTACTGCCGGCGCTGAAATCAGGAAATATTCCGGCGCCAGTCTGACATATCCAAGAGAAGCAAGGAAAAATGAAATCGCAGGAACAAGAAATACAAGTCTGACTGCCCTCAGATGGTAAAAAATAACAACCACAGAAACGAGTATAACGAGATAAGTAAACGGCATCAGCAGGATATTCAACAACTGATTTCCGTTAACATTAACATAATCGCTCAGCAGCCGCTGGGCGTTAAAAGGCAGATATACCTTATAAAAGAACGGATTAGCCAGGGATGCAATAAAAGACAGAATGGTCAATGCGAGCAATTCAAAAAACGCACCCCATCCGACATTATTTTTGCTCAAAATAGACTTCAGGGATGAATCAATAAGCCAGCCAAAACAAATCCCTGAAAACAAAATGAGGCCGAGTATAAATCCGTTGTTAAGGTTAGTCCATACAACGACCAGCGGCAGAGAGAGCCATATAAATCTTTTACCCTTAATGATGTAGAGGACAAGAAAAAACAAAATGATACTTAAAAAAAGGTAGGTGAAAATATGAGGGTGTTCGGTAAACCCGAACCTTGCAGCAAAGGCAGCGCACAGAGCAATTAAATAGGAAAGTTTTAAATTATTACTTATAAGATACAGGGCTGCGAATAAAATCAGAAAAGCGGCTGAAACAATCATCCCCTTAAAAACTATCAATCCATTGAACCCTGCCAGATTGTGAACAAGATAAAAAATGCCCCCGGACAGCCATTCTGAATTTACCCAGCGGATATTATTTTTTGTAACGGAGAAGGGATCTGCATTGGGAATTGTGTGTTCTTTTATACTTATCTCTCCAAGTTTAACCTGCCAGTAAACATCAGGTTCGCGGATCTTCGTCAAATTAAGAAAAAAGATAAACAAAAAGAGCAAAAAAACAAGGCTGACATTTGATCTGTTCATAACCACGAAAGGAATTCTCTCACTGAATAAAACAAACTCCGCATGTCTCCACGCGTCTTTACCAATCTCATAAGTTTCCAAACGGATGCCGGTCTGAGATAAAAACTCCGGATCGCTCTCCGCCGCAACTTCTCTATTTTTCCCGATGACAATTCCGGATAATCAACAATGCTTCTGTTTTGTTCAAACATGGTCCAATCCCCGGTCTTCAGCCAACCGTTATTCCTTGCATCATCGTAGAGTTTTGACCCGGGAAACGGCACTGCGCAATAGAACTGAGCAAAATCAAGACCAACATCCCTGGTAAAATTGATTGTTTCATTTATGCTCCTCTCATCATCATGAGGCAAACCGATTATTACATGCCCCACCACAACAATGCCTGCAGAATGGGACATTTTCACTGTCCTTCTTATCTGGTCAAGGGAGATGCCTTTCCGGGTTGAATCAAGAATTCTCTGCGACCCCGATTCAATGCCAAAGCCAATAAGCCAGCACCCTGCCCTTTTCATCAACCTTAACATTTGATCATTAACATTATCAACCCGGCTGTTGCACATCCAGTTAATTTTCAGATTCCGCCTCAGTATCTCCTCGCATATGCCAGCCACATGGATCTCATTCAATGTAAACGATTCAGCCCAGAATAGAAAATCCCTGACGCCGAATTTTTCAATATCATACTCTATCTCGTCTGCAATACGTTCCGGTGACCGGAGACGGGGAACTCTGCCATAATAGATCCATATTGGGCAGAACTCACAGGTATGCGGACAGCCCCTCGCCGTAGTCACAAGAAGAAATGGTTTCCTGCTGAAAGGAAGGGTGTAATTTCTGAGATTAAAAAACTCCCAGGCAGGCATTGGCAGTGAATCTATATCAATAAATTCAGATACCCTGCCTGTATTCACTGTGCAGCCATCCTTCCTGTAAGATATTCCTTCTACTTCATTAAGGTTGCCGTTCACGCTCAATACATCCGCTATCCTTGCAACCGGAATGTCCGGCTCGCCCACAATCGCTGCATCCACTGCAAAAGGAGACACAAGCAGGGAATCAGGGACCCCGCTCGCCTGCAAACCGATGGCAGTTGCAAAAATGGACCTGTTAACTGATTTTATATTGTTTGCAACATCAAGGTCATTGTAGAGTGAAGCTGCTACTGTGTTCAAAACCAGCATATCCGGTTTAAATGCTTTTGTATCATTAAGAACATTATCAACCGTCAGGGCTTCAGCGACATAATCGCGCGCAAGAACGCTGAACCCCTTCTCCCGCAACAGGGAGGCGAGCGTTGCAAGCGTCAAAGGCGGCCACAGAGATGTCCAGGCGCCCTTCCTCTGCATGCACCTGCCTTCCCTCACTATCGGATTACCATTGAGAACAGGTGGATTTATCAGCATTACCCTCATTGCTAATCAGCCTTGCTTGCTACTGCAAGCAGTTCACCAAGACGAACCCTTAATGGAGCGCGCCACAAAACATCCGGAAGCAGCATTTTCGCCAATTCCAAAAAACCATGCAAAAACCTGCTGGAATTTTGGATCTCATGGTAAAGAAAATCCATGCTTACATACTTGGAAACCCGCCTTATTGTCTCTACATTGAATCCGGATCTCCGCAAAATGGATTCAAGTGCCTTACTGGTGAACCAGTAGAAATGTTCATCCGGGGTCAAATAACTCCAGTTACTGCCCATAATCCATCTCATCCAATTGCCAGCATCATGCGTTGCTATTATAAGAACGCCCCCTCTCTTCAAAAAATTTCCGGCATATTGAAGATATTCCACAGGATTTGTAGTATGCTCAATAAAATCAAACATGGTAACGCAATCAAAAAACTCTTTTTCAAACGGCAATTCATGCAGTGTTATCCCCGAATAAATCCTGCCATTCCACAGATCCTTTGCTCTGAGGGAAGCCTCTGTTGAAATATCGTTGCCATAAACCTCCAGCCCGCGCTCCCCTGCAATCCCGAGAGCGATGCCATCCGCACAGCCAACATCAAGAAGGGTGCCGCTCTGCGGAATATAATTATCCAGTATCCTGAACCACATTCTGAATGTCTCGGTCCTCAGACGAACCGCATGCTCGCGAAGCCTGTTTGAGTACACGCCGTCCCGGAAGTTGGAATCATAAAACATCTTAAGACTCTGAATATCCGGAACGGATGCAAGAAAAAAAACCCCGCAGTCATTGCATATAAAAACGGATTTGTTGTTTTTTTGGTAAAGCTCTTTAACGTTTAAAGAACTGCAGATTCTACAACCGTTCTTCATCTGCTTTACCTTTAGTTAATAAGATATCTGTGAAATTTTTTGCTATCTTCTCAATAACATCTTCTACCCCAATCTCTCTCATGCATAAATTATATCCGTTGCAGGCAGCTGTTTTTGCGTTGTAAACATTCAGACAGGGACTGCAGTAAATTCCCTTGTAAAATACAAGGTGCCTGCCATCAACAGGCCCATAGAGCCGGGGCGTCTCCGGTCCGAAAAAAGAAACCGTCGGTACACCAAGCGCAGAAGCAAGGTGAAGCGGCCCGCTGTCATTGGTTATAAACAGGGAGCAACTTTTAAAAATTATCACAAGATCCCGGAGCGTCAGCCTGCCGGATAAATTGAACAAATCATTTTTTGAAGAAAGATTATCAATAACACCGGCAACATATTCTGCGTCCGACCCGGCGCCTATAAATACCAGTTGAGCCCTGTACCTGTCTCTGAGGTGCTCCGCAAGCCTCAAGAATCTGTCCGCAGGCCACCGCCTCTCATAGCACAGCTCGCTGGCATTCACATTCAGAACTGCCACCGGATTACCATTAGGCCTGAAGTTCAATCTCCGGAACAGGGATTCTTTTTCGGATTCTGAAAAACCATTAATGGCTACATTTAAAACGGGGAGCTTCCGTTCAAAATTTCCCAATCCTGAGGCAAGCATTAAAAAAACCTCGGTTACATGCCTTGACTGATTGAAATACACACTATAATCAAGAAGATATTCTCTTACGGTCCCGCGCACATAGTAACCAATCCTCCATCTTGCCGCGCTCAAATAACTCATTGTCATTGAGAAATTAGAGAAAAACTCAAGGTCAATGACTGCGTCATATTCATCCCTTCTTAACTTAAGAATGGTGCAGAGGGTATCGTAAACAAAATGAAGGTATGTATCTGTTCGCAAAAAATAGCATCTATCCGCAACGCCAAGCAGAATCATAAGATCCCTGTTCTGTTCAAATGTCAGAAAACCTATGGTGGAATTTTGAAATTCCTTCCGTATGAGAGAAAGAAGTGGCGTAGCAAGGACGGTGCTTCCCATGCCGAAAAATTTCATCACAAGAATTTTGTTGAATCTGCCAGGTTTTTTTCTCTGGACAAAAAACCTTTTTGATTTTTCGTAAAACAGAATTAAAAAACTTAATGGCATTCCTGCATACCTGTCTATAGCCCTCATTGATGAAACCTTCATGCAAGCCTGCCTCGGAGTCTGTAACTTAACGCCATTCCGGTAGCAACAAACAATGTTTTGAAAAGCGTTTTGAAAGAGAGTTTGCTCCTGCCAGATCTTCTCTCGTAAAATGTGTAAGGCACTTCTTTAATTCTGATTCCGTTGCTGAGGCATTTCAGCAGGGCCTCCTGGACTATGGAAGGACCTTTGGAAGTTAACCTGCCTGGTTTCACTCCGGCAAGCGCTGACGCACTGAAGGCTCTGAATCCGGATGTGCAATCCCTGACAGCAATTCCAAGGACATTTTTTACATACAAGTTTGAAAAGCGGGAGAGTGCCCTCCTGAAAAAACCCCTTAGATCCCTGCCTCCATCAACAAACCTTGATGCGATCACCAGATCTGCGCCATCAAGACCGCTTACAAGCTCAGGTATGAATCCGGGGTCATG
>Ga0209619_10003501_pt1 | contig 11278 bp, 12 predicted proteins | sample Rifsed16ft3_FD_184011 | JGI IMG/M metagenome (GOLD analysis project Ga0209619, IMG submission 184011) | Soil microbial communities from Rifle, Colorado, USA - sediment 16ft 3 (version 2) | ecosystem: Environmental > Terrestrial > Deep subsurface > Rock core/Sediment | place: Rifle, Colorado... | reverse complement strand
GGCGGGGACGTTCCGTGCCGTCCGGCTGAACCAGAGCCTGGGGGCCTTCCCCGGGATTCAGGTCCTTGGAGGGGTCCCGGGTGGGAACGAGACGGCGTTCTGGTCGAACGACGTCCGGTACTACGTGCGGACGACCGCCTACGTGAATGGGACGCCCGCCCTCACGATGCAGCTCAAGTCCTTCACCGCGGGGACGACGGACTCCTTCCTTCTGCCGGTCCTCATCGGCGCGTCGATCGCCGCGGCGTGCGTGATCGTCCTCGCGCTGCTCCGGCGGCGTTCGAAGGGCGCCTCGCGCCCGGAGGGATCCGAGGGCCGCGGCTCGAAGGTTCAGGAGACCGTGCCGGAGGGATCCCGTGCTCGTTGAAACATCCGGCCTCGCGAAGGCCTTCGGCGAGATCCGCGCTGTTGACGACATGAGCGTCGCCATCCCGGAGGGCGCGATCGGGCTCGTCGGGCCGAACGGCGCCGGCAAGACGACGTTCCTCCGTCTCCTCCTCGGCCTCCTTCGCCCGACGGCCGGAAGCGGGAAGGTCCTCGGCAAGGACATCTCCGACGGCCTCGCGGTGCGGGAGCGGATCGGCTACATGCCCGAGCACGACTGCCTGGTCCCCGAGATGACGGGGATCGGGCTCGTCGCCCACATGGGCCGCGTGAGCGGCCTCGACAAGGACACCGCGATGGGCCGCGCCCACGACGTCCTCCAATTCGTCGGCGTGGAGCAGGAGCGGTACCGCAAGATCGCGGAGTACTCGACGGGCATGAAACAGAAGGTGAAGCTCGCGCAGGCGATGGTCCACGATCCCCCGCTGTTCATCTTCGACGAGCCCACGACGGGCCTCGATCCCCGCGGGCGGTCCGAGATGCTCCGGCTCCTCCAGATGATCGCCGCGACCCCCGGCCGGAACGTGATCCTGTCGAGCCACCTCCTCCCCGACGTCGAGTCGATCTGCCGGCACGTCGTGATCCTCGACGGAGGGCGGCAGGTCGCCGCCGGGGACATCCGGGCCCTCCTCTCCGGCTCGGAGGCGCGCCTCCGCGTGGACGTCCGCGGGGACCGCGAGGGCGTGGCCCGGGCGCTCCGCGAGATGGGCTTCGAGCTCGAGGTCGCAGGCTCCGGGCTTCGGGTCGTCCGCCGGGACGGCCTGGAAGCGGCGATCTTCCGGGCCGCCCGGGACCGTTCAGCCGAGATCCGGTACATGGGCGCGGAGATCCGGAGCCTGGAGGAGCTGTTCCTCGAGCTCCTCGCGAAGAGCGCCCCCGGGGGTCGCTGAATGTCCATCTCCCTCCCGACGTACACGCGGCGCGAGGCGCCCCTGCTCGGCCGCTCCCATCGGGTCCGCGCGATCATCTACGCGGGCCTGAGGCGGGAGTTCCGCCGTCCCGCGGCGGTCGTCGTCATGGCGCTCGGCATCCTCTCGACGACGGCATTCGGCATCGTCTTCGTCTTCCTCGCCCCTCTTCTCATACCGGGCCAGGCCCTCGACCTGAGCTTCTTCTACATCCCCGCGTCGAACTTCCTCGTGTTGCTCTTCACGATCCTCATGGCCTCGATCGTCGGCTCGGGGCTCATCGCGGACGACATCGGCTCCATGGCCCTCACGCTGTACCTGAGTCGCCCGATCACCCACGCGGACTACCTCACCGCGAAGGCGGCCATCCTCGGCCCCCTCATCGCGATGATCGCAGCCCTCCCGCTCCTCCTCACCCCGTTCGTCGCGGCCCTCCTCGGGGCCTTCCCCTGGGACGTCGCCCTCCTGGCCCTGGGGATCGGGATCGGGCTGGGCGCCCTGTTCACGGCCTTCTTCACCGCGGTCACCCTGCTCCTCTCCAGCCTGACGTCGCGCAAGGCGTACGCGGCCGCCGGGGTCTTCGCGATCGCGTCCGGCCTCACGATCCCTTCCGAGCTCCTCGCGTCCGCGATCGGCGAGCCCGCGATCCTATACCTGTCCCCCTGGCAGGACTTCCTCGCCGTCGCCCGCGCGGCGTACGGCGCGGCCCAGGGCCCGATCGACTGGGCGCCCGGTCTCGCGATCCTCGTCAGCGCGACGGTCCTCGCGGCCCTCGTGACGTATGTACGGATGAAGGCCCTCGAGGTGGTCACGGGATGAGCGCGCCCGTCGAGGCCCAGGATGCCTCGAAGTGGTACGGCGAGGTCCTCGGGCTGAACGGCTTCTCCGCGTCCTTCGGCTCCGGCATCACGGGCCTCGTGGGCCCGAACGGAGCGGGGAAGAGCACCCTGTTCAAGTGCCTCATCGGGCAGCTCCGCGTGGACCAGGGGAGCCTGCGGCTCCTCGGGGAGGACCCCTGGAACAACGTGGACCTCAAGCGCCGCCTCGGGTACTGCCCGGAATCGAACCAGCTGTACGGGTGGCTCACCGCGGAGACGTTCGTGGAGGCCCTCCTTCGGCTCAACGGCGTGAAGCCCCCGGACGCCCGGAAGGCCGCCCGCGAGAGCCTCGAGACGGTCGGCCTGACGGCGGCGAAGGACCGGAAGCTGCGGACCTTCAGCCGAGGGATGCGGCAGCGGGCGAAGCTCGCGCAGGCCCTCGCCCATGGCCCCGAGGTCCTCATCCTCGACGAACCCTTGTCGGGCGCGGACCCCGTCGCCCGCGTCCAGATCCTCGACACGATCGCCCGCTTCGCCCACGACGGCGGGCACGTCCTCATGTCGACCCACGTCCTGTACGAGGTCGAGCGGCTCACGAAGAACATCGTGCTCATCCACAACGGGAAGTCGATCGCCTCGGGGGACGTCCAGGCGATCCGCGCCCTCATCGACGCGCACCCCCACGCGGTCCGGATCGCGACCCCCGCTCCGCGGGACGTCGCCCAGGCCCTCGCAGGGCTCGACCACGTCGCCTCGATCGAGTTCCCGACGCCCGCGGAGGTCCTCGTCCGCACGCGGAAGCCCGATGCCTTCTATCGGGACCTCCCGGGGATCGTCCTCGACCGCGGGCTCGACGTCCGAGGGCTGGAGAGCCCGGACGACAGCCTCGAGGCCGTCTTCCGATACCTCGTGGGGTGAGTCGATGGACGTCCTCCTGTCCGTCCGCCAGGCCGGCGTCGTGTTCTTCCTCACCCTCCGGTACCTCCTCACGACCCGCCGCGGGATCGCGACGGCACTCCTCGGCGGCCTGCCGTTCCTCCTCGCGGTGGCCCTGGCCATCGGGCGGGTCGGGACGTTCGACATCCTCCTCTTCCAGACCCTCATGGTCCCCCTGTTCCTCCAGGTCGTCCTCGTCTTCGTGACCCTCGTCCTCGCGACGGCCCTGATCCGGGAGGAGATCGAGGACACGACGATCCACTACCTCCTCACGCGGCCCGTGTCGAAGCCCGCGATCGCCCTCTACAAGTATGCGGGGTACTTCGTCGCGATGCTCGTCCTCCTGGTCCCGCCCCTCTGCCTCGCGTACGTCGTCACGCAGGGGTACGCCCGGGACCCCCTCGGAGCGGACCTCGACGTCCTCGCGGCCTTCCTCGCGACGACGGTCCTGGGCGGCGCCGCGTACGGCGCCCTGTTCACCTTCCTCTCCGTCCTCCTGAGGAGGCCGCTCCCCGCGGGGCTCCTCTTCGGCTTCGTCTGGGAGTCCATCGTCGGGTCGATCCCGGGGGACGTCCCGAAGCTCAGCATCATCCACTACCTGAAGTCGATCCTCAAGGACATCGTCGGCGTGGGTCCCCTCTCGAGCTACCCCACGGACATCTCCGCGGGCGTCGCGGCGGCCGTCCTCCTCGTCTTCACGGCCGTCGCCCTCGTCCTTGCCCTCGTCGTGTTCCAGCAGTCGGAGTTCAAGCAGAAGGCGTGAGGCCGCGCGGCGCCCCTGCGCGCGGATCGCCCACGGGGTCCTCGGCCGCCGGCGACAGCGGGGCGGCAGGTTTCGGGAGTTCAGTGAACCGTCGCAAACAGGAATCCGATCGACCCATCGCCCGTTCCCTCCCCCGCCCCGCCGCGAAGGCGACGGCCTTCCGTGTCGCCTCCTACCACGCGAGCCTCAGGTACCCTGTGGCCCGGACCTCCTTCATGGGCTCGGGCGAGGAGAGGCCGAGGATCCGCGGGACGTCCGTCGCGAAGTCGTCGAGGGTCGCCTGGTCCGGAGGCACGGGGCGGTACCACTCCCCCACCCCTGCGTCCGGGCGTTCGATGAGGACCCCGCCCCGCCCGTGGGCCATCCGCACGACGCGGTCCACGCCCTCGTACAGCTCCCGCCGAATCCCCTTCCGCCGGTACAGCTTCGCCAGGCCGGCGTTCGTCGCGAGCCCGACGACGTCCCGTCCCGCGATGGATCGCCGGGCCGCGGCGAGGGACCGCCGGAAGAGGGCGTGGGCCTCGATCCCGTCCACGTCCTCGTCGAGGAACAGCTCGGGGAGGCACGAGAGGACGACGAGGCCGGCGTCCGTCTCCTCCAGTTTTGTATCGAGCATGTTCAATAATAATGTGGCCATCTGGTGGCACGTGAACGCCCGCGCGACGTGGACCCGCGGCAGGACGTCGGCCCGCGTGAGGCCGATCCGCTTCCCGAGGGCGACCATCCCGTGCGGGTCCACGGAGTTCCCGCCGTCCACGAAGACGACGTCGTCCCCCTCGAGGACCGCGCGGACGCAGAGGAGGGTCGTGAGCCGGAACACGAAGTCGGAGCCGCTGTCCACGAGGGCGATCCGCCGGGGCTCGAAGGGCCCGAGAAGGCGGTCGAGAGCGGGCACGGAGGTCGTGAGGGCCGTCCGCGCCTCGACGCGCACGTCCGCCGTCGGAAGGGTCTCCGTGATGAGGGCCATGGGGTCCTCCCCTTCGGGATCGATGGGGATGGCGGTATAAAGGCGGGACGCGAGGGGGGGTCGGTGAAAGTGTCCCTCGGGAGGACCGGCCTACCGGGGCGGCGGGGGCGGCGGAGGCGGCGTGGGGGCCACCGCAGGCGGCTGCGCCATCGCCCGCATGGCCCGCTTCCGCCGGATCGCCTTCGTCTGGACGTAGGCCCCGAGGACGAACGCCCCGAGGCCCGCGAGGGCCGCGACGACGTTCGTCGTCACCCCGAGGAGGTAGATCCCCAGGGCGAGGAGGAGCCCGCCGATCGCCGCCGTGATGACCCCGATGAGGTCGTCGATGTAGTAGTACGCGAGGGCGAACACGACGAGGAGGACGAGGAGGGCCGCGACGAGGGGCATGTCGATCTGCCCCGACGTGAACACGGCGGTCCCCCCGAGGAGGGCGTACACGGCGGCCCCCGCGAGGACCCCGACGAGGAACGCGAGGGCGACCTTGATGAGCTTCGTGAACAGGATCGAGCCGATGATCGCCCCGATCGCGGCGAGGACGAGCCCGGTCACGTAGCCGCCGCCCGCCGCGGCGCCGAACAGATACCCGACGGACGAGCCGAGGAGCGCGCCGATCATCGACATCACGCTCGCCCAGATCCCGTGGCCCCAGAACGCCAGGGCGAGCCCGACGAGGAGGAGGACGACCCCGATGATCGGCCCCGCCGCGGCGATGTCCTGGAACCCGGGGAGCGCCATGGAGATGCGCGATGCTTTTCGGGCCTATAAAAACGCACCGCGGGGCCGCCGCGGGCTCTCCCGCCCTCCCGGCGGCCGTCAGCCGTGCCCGAGGACGTCGTCCGCCCGCTTCGCGATCTCCCGGATCGCCTTCTCGTCGACCCCGCCCTCGGGGAGGAGGTGCTGGCGGACCATGAGGTCGTCGTACTCGAGGACATCGATGACGGTCGGGATGCGGATCGCGTCCCCGAGGACGGCCACCGTGCGGAGGGGGAGCTTGGCCACGATGTTCATCCACATCGCCTTGTCCGGGACCCCGGCCAAGGCCGATTCCACATCGGACGGCTCCTTGAGGGACATCACGAGGCGGTTCGCGAGCTGGCTGCGGACCTCGTCGTCGATCCTCGACGGCCGCTGGTCGATGAGGGCGAGGATCAGGTTGAACTTCCGCGTCTCGCGGGCGAGGCGGCTGAAGATGGAGTACTCGACGAGCCTCGGGTCGAGGAACTTGTGGGCCTCCTCGAGGAACAGGACGAGCCTCGGGTACTCCGACGTGTGCTCCGTGTACAGGTCGAAGAGGCGCCGGGCGAGGACGTTCGCCACGAACAGGTACACCATGGGGTCCGTCCCGAAGTCCCCGAAGTCGAGGACGATGGACCTGCCCGCCTTGATCAGGGAGAGCATCTGGCTGAACGCGTCCTTCGAGCCCTTCGCGATGAACGGCAGGCGCTCGAAGCGCCCCATCCGCCGCTGGAGGGCCTGGAGGACCATGAGGTGGACCTGCCCGCCCTCGACCTCGACGTCCGTCGCCTGCTTCTCCTTGATCGCCGTGACGAGGTCGACCTCCCTCGGCTTGCGGCGGTAGATCTGGTAGATGTGGTCGATCATCGGCGGGGTGAGGTCCTGGAACGCGATGATGAGGTCCTCCGGGGTGATCTGGCCCGCGTCGAGGACGAACGGCTTCGCCTCCGTGTTCTTCGGGTCCAGGGAGAAGATCTCGACCTTGCCCGGGAAGAAGTACTTCAGGCCCTCCGTGCCGTCCGTCTTGCTGAACACCCCGTACTCCCCGTGCATGTCGAACACGAGGACGGACCCGGCGTCCTTCGCGAGGATCGCCGTGCACACGAGCTTGTTGAGGATCGACTTTCCCGTCCCCGTGCGGCCGAAGATCGCGAAGGGCTTCTCGACGAGCTTCTCGAAGTCGAGGTGGACGTGGAACGGCTCCACGCCCGTGATCGTCCCGAGGGGCGCGGACTTCGGCGTGGGCTCGTAGATCCGCTCGACGTCCTCCCGGGTCGCGTGGCGGCATTCGCTGAAGTAGGGAGGGATCGTCTGGGGCTCCCCGAGCCGCTTCGACTCGCGGTCGATGAGCTGGATCATCCGGAGCTTCGCCTTCGAGTAGAAGATCGGGCCGCCGTACCCCTCGTGGGTCTCGGGCCGAGGCACGACGACGTCCCCGATCGACGAGCCCGCGAGCTGGTCCGCGATGTCGCTCTGCTCGTTGATGACGTCCTCGACGAGGCAGTAGAAGTCGTACCGGGCGCCCTCGACGATCACGGGGTACGCGATCCGCAGCTCCTCCGGGTTGTTGAGCTGGAGCTTCGCGACGAGCCCGTCGAGGACGGACGCCGCGACGATCTCCCCGATCTTCATCGCAGGTCCCTCGCGACGCGGTCCAGGTACTCGTGGAACGCGGACCGCCTCCGGCCCTCGACCTCCGTGAGGCCGTCGAGGAGCGTCCGCACGTCGAGCCCCATCCGGAGGGCCTGCTTCATGACCGCCTCCTGGTAGACGGGCTTGAGCTGACGCACGGTCACGGCCATCCGGTGGGCCTCGATGAGGGGCCACGGATACCCGACGGACACGAGGCTCCTCGCGTAGGGGGCGAGCTGGCCGAACGCGAAATCGGGCTGGTCGCGGAACGTCCCGAGGTCCACGCGGAACCACTTCCGCGCCCGCGGATGCAGGCGTGCGTAATAGATGTCACCGTAGAGGAGGCCTTCCTTCGAGGCCTCGGAGGCCTTCGGCGCGCGGGCGTACGCGAGGGCCTCCCGCGGGAGGCGGGACTGGACCCGGGCCATGAGGTCCTCGTCCGTGAGGACGTGGCCGAAGGCATGGAGCTGGCTGTCCTTCGAGATCCCGACGAGCAGGTGCCCGCGCTTCTCGCACACCTTCACGAGCCGGTCCATGAACTCGAACTGCTTGGGGAACTCGGACAGCGTGCCGTCGACGGCGACGACGGCCCCCTCGAGGTCGTCCGCGAAGTTGATCGCCGTCTGGCCCTCGATGAGGCGGCGGTACTCGTTGACCATGTCCCGCGGCTGCTCCTCCCGTCGGCCCTTCGTGAAGTCGAACAGGGAGCGGTGGAGCTCGTCCTGCTTCGCGACGAACTCCTCGAACGTCGACACGCCGACCATGCGCTGGACGAGCCGCCAGTCCTGCCGACGGAAGGCCCCCCCGTCGAGGCGGTACCGCAGCAGGCCGACCGTCACGAGGGCGAGCCACCAGCTCGAGAGGTTCAGGAGGAAGGAGTAGGACCCGTCCACGGCGACCATCTCCCGCGGCTCGGGGGCGGGCCGGAACACGCGGAACTCGGGGACCTCGGGCGGGGGGAGGGGGACCTCCCGATGGTGCCGCACGAGGAGCTCGAGCTCCTTCCGCATGTCGTCCTGGAAGCTCATGCGCGGTCCCCGCGGATGGCCGCCTCTACGGGAGGCCTCGGGCTTTAACCCTTCCGTGGGGGCCCGCGAAACCGGGCCCCGCTACGCGGAGTGGTCCCGGTCCAGGGCGCGCGCGTGGTGGGCGGGCTCCGCGTGGACGACGACCTCCGCGACCCTCGGGACGCGGCCCTTGATCGCGAGTTCGACGGAATGGGCGATCTCGTGGGCCCGCTCCAGGTTCGCGTCGGGCGCCACGTGGACGGCGAGGTCCAGGAGCACGTGGGGCCCCGAGGAGCGCCCGCGGAGGCTGTGGACCTCCACGACCCCCTCGACGCCCCTCGCGGTCTCGCGCACCGCGTCGAGGAGCTCCAGGGGCGGGGACGCGTCGACGAGGACCTGGAGGTTCTTCCGGCCCATGAGGAACGCCGCGACGAGGAACGCGATCGCGATCGCCACCGCGCCGACAAGGTCCATGGCGGGGAACCCGAGATAGGCCGCCCCGATCCCGACGAGGACGCCGACCTTGCCGACGGCGTCCGTGCCGAAATGGTACGAGTCGGCCTCGAGCGCGGAGCTCTCCAGGGCCCGCCCGCGGCGGGCGATGTACCGGAACAGGACGACGTCGAAGACGATCGTCCCGAGGACCACGGCGAGGGCGAGGGGCGTCACCTCGACCCGGAAGCCGAAGAGGGCGCGCCGGGCGGCCTCCTGGATCACGGTGACCCCGATGATCGCGATGAGGACGAACTGGACGAGCGCGGCCGCGTTCTCGTAGCGGCCGTACCCGTACGCGTGCCGGCGGTCCGAAGCCCGGAGGGCCATCCGGATCCCCGCGAGGGCCACGAGGGACCCCGTGAGGTCCACCCCCGAGTGGAACGCGTCCGCGAGGACGGCCAGGCTCCCCGTGCTGAGGGCCACCCCGAGTTCCGTCGCGACGAGCCCCGCGTTCGAAGCGATCGAGATCGCCGCGACGCGCAACTTCGGATGCACGGCCCGCGGACAGGGCCGAGGCATATGAGCATTTGCACGTGTCCGCGAGGAAACCTTATGAGAACCCGGGGAGCTTGCGTGCTCGATGGCCGGCCCCGATTTCCTGGCGAAGAGCCGTGCCCTCGCCAAGATCGCCCTCGCCGGGTCCCTCGGACTCGTCGTCATGGTCGTCCTCCTCCCCTTCCTCATCGATCACACGACGGTGTCGGAAGGCTTGATCCTCGTGTGGGCGATCTTCCTCCTGCTCACCGCGATCATCCTGGGCGTGGCCCTCGCGTACGTCTTCATGACCGGCGGGGTTCGGGGGCCCGGCGGGTCGCCCGCGGCCGAGGGCGCTCCGCCGCCGTCCTCCGAGGCCGTCCGCCCGACGGCTCCCCCGGGGGGAGCGGAAGCCTCCGCGCCGGACCTTGCCCTGCGCCTTCTCTCGGGCGACGAGGCGAGCCTCTACCGACGGATCCTCGCCGCCGGCGGCACCGTGCTCCAGAAGGATCTCGTCGGGGCCGGTCTGTTCTCGGGCCCGAAGGTCAGCCGGATCCTGGACCGCCTCGAGGCGAAGGGGTTGGTCGCCCGGGAGCGCCATGGGATGACGAACCGGATCCGCCTCTCCGATGCGTGGCGTGGGAAGGCCTAGAGACGCGGCTTTTCCGTCTTTGCGAACCCCTTTCATCGGTTTTCAGGAAGCCATGAAGGGCTTTTTCTGCCATCCCTTCCTCGAGGCGAAAACCTTGGAGACCCGACAACGGAACCCGGTCCTCTGGCTCGTGTTCGCGATCGTCCTCGCCGTCGGACTGATGGCGATCTTCGCCGCGGCCTTCATGCCGTACGGGACATCGTATGGAATGATGGGCGTGGGGATGGGATGGGGGGCCGTGTTCATGATCGTCCCCGCCGTGGTCCTCATCCTCGTCCTCCTGGCCGCCCTCGGCGTGTTCTCGCCATCCCCGACCTACGTCCCGCCGGCCTATGGACCGCCGATCTCGCCGGCGATCGAGGTCCTGAACACCCGGTACGCCCGCGGAGAGATCTCCCGGGACGAGTACCTCCGCCTGCGGGCGGACCTCGAGGGCCGGACCTCCTAAGGGGGTCGAAGGGATGGACAAGCTCGCCGCCTTCGCAGCCATCGCGATCGTCGTCCTCATCCATGGGGTGATCGCAGGCTATATTGCTGTCCAGGCCGACCGCAACACCTTCCTCAAGAAGGAGAACGCCAACCTTGACAAGGAAATCGACGAGATCAAGAAGCTCCAGAGCGAGATTGCGGCGCTGCTTGCGCGCAAGCAGGTGATTGAGCGGTTGCAGAGCGACCGCGCCCAGGCGGTTAATCTCCTAGACCAGCTCGTGCGCCAGGTGCCCGACGGCGTCTATATGAAAACCATCAAGCAGCAGGGGCGCAAGATATCGCTGAATGGCTATTCGCAATCAAACGCGCGGGTGTCGACGTTGATGCGCAACATCTCCTCCTCGCCTTATCTTGAGAACCCGGTGCTGGTCGAGATCAAGGCGGTCACGGTCAGCGGCAAACGCGTGTCGGAGTTCACGTTGACCATGAATCTGAAAGCGCTGCAGACCGACGAGCCCGCGGCCGGGGCGGCCAAGGCTGGCGCCGCCAAGAAGGGATAGCACGACATGTCGACGACGCTGCTCGAACAGTTCAAGGGTCTCGATCCCAAGGATCCGGGCGTCTGGCCGCCGCTGCCCAAGGCGCTGCTGTTGCTTGCGTTGTTGATAGGCATTCTGGTGGCTGCGTATTTTCTCGACTGGTCCGACCAGATCGAGCAACTCGATGCCGGGCGCGCCCAGGAAAGCAAGCTCAAGCAGGAATACAAGAGCAAGAAACAGCAGTCGATCAACCTGGACCTGTATCGCCGGCAGCTTCGCGAGATCGACAGCTCATTCGGCGCACTGCTCAAGCAGTTGCCGAACCGCTCGCAGATGGACGCGCTGCTCGTCGACATCAATCAGGCCGGGCTCGGGCGCGGTTTGCAGTTCGAACTGTTCAAGCCCGCCGCTCGGGAAACCTCACGCGACTTCTACGCCGAATTGCCCATTCAGCTCAGGGTGATCGGCAACTACCATGACATCGGCGCCTTTGCAAGCGACATCGGCGGGTTGTCGCGCATCGTAACGCTGAACGACAT
>Ga0209619_10003498_pt1 | contig 11285 bp, 4 predicted proteins | sample Rifsed16ft3_FD_184011 | JGI IMG/M metagenome (GOLD analysis project Ga0209619, IMG submission 184011) | Soil microbial communities from Rifle, Colorado, USA - sediment 16ft 3 (version 2) | ecosystem: Environmental > Terrestrial > Deep subsurface > Rock core/Sediment | place: Rifle, Colorado... | reverse complement strand
CCCCGAGCCGAAGTCCAGCCTGAGGTCGGACGACGCTCTTACTCGATCTCGGCTAGGTTCTCGATGAGGTAGCGCGCGATGTGACCGTAAATATGGAGGCTCGTCCCCTCCGCCTCCGAGATGGCGTGGCTCCGATTGGGATAGACCATGAGGTCCGGCCTACTTCTCGACCAGATAGAGGTCGGAGAGAATGCGCCGATGAGTGTAGGCGTAGGACCTACCGTCGGGAGTCAGACATATCCAGCTAAATCCCGGAACACCCGCGGGATCGGCTGGCATCAGCTCCTTCCAGAGCTCGCGGACACCGGTCTCGAGGTGGAGTCGGAAGATGGACAGCGGCGTCACGCGCAAGTCCCCCTCGGCGACGAATAGGTGGCGCACGTCGGGACTCCAACGGAGCACGTAGTCTTTCGGGGACAAACCGGGGATGGCCCGGACCTCTCCTTCCTCGACGGGATAGAGGGACATCGGAGCTCCCTCGTCGCGAGCGCCCGCGGCGACCCACTTGCCGTCCGGAGAGATGGCGTTCTCGAGGGTCCAAATACCCTCGGGCGTGAACGGCTTCGGATCGCCGCCCGAAACATCCTGGATGAAGAGCCTCCGGGGACGGTTCTCCTCGTTTCCCGCGATGAGAAGGCGACGGCCGTCGGGAAACCACCAGGCATCATAGTACTGACGAACGGTACCCGCCGGCAGCTCTCGAGAGTCCCCCGCGCCGGTGGGGTGGAGCGCCATGCGGGCTTTCGCCTCGTCGGTGACGAGAATCACCCACTTGCCATCGGGTGAAAGCGCGAGGGGCTGGCCCATGCCGAGGCGCACCGCCGGAGAGCCGTCCGTTCCCCGAAGAAACGCCGCACCTTGGGAACCTCCTGCAATCATCGCCCCCCCGATGCCGGACTCGTGAAAAACGATCGTCCGGCCGTCGGGGGTGATGTCCTCCACGAAGGTCCGGTCCAACCAGGTCAGGTCCTTCTCCTTCGAATCCCCGGGAGCGAGGCCCATGGTCTCGAAGCGCGCCTTGTCCTGGGAGACCAGGAGGCGCCCGTCCTTCGAGATGTCGTGAAGGCTGAGAGAGCCGGGAGAGCGGAGGACCTCACGAGAGTCGCCGGAGACCGAGAGTGCATAGACGGCATGCTCTCTCCCTGGCTCCTGCGCCGAGTACCAGACGTCTCCATCGTCCCGCCAGGCGACACCCGAGAGCTCGCTATATTCATCGTCGGAAGTCGTAACGAGGTTGCCTTCGAGGTTTACGACGCGAACCCTGCCGTTCGTATAGCCCGCCTGGGGTAGTTCCACGAAAGCCACCCATTCTCCCGAAGGCGAGATGCGGGGAGACGTAAGAGCGCCCACCGTTTCGTAGACGCTCTTACCGATGGGAAACTCCAGGCGCGCGCGTCCCTCGACTCTGCGCACGACGGCGAAGCTCGAGCCGTCCGCCGCCCAGTCGGCCGCGAGAACATCCGCGAGAACTTCGCGGGGCGCACCGACACCCACCGGAGCTCGAGCCAGAGTCCCGTTCGAAAGCAGGAGCGCGACCTCTCCTCGCGCGACTCCCACGATATGCCCCGAGGGCAGATCCAGCACGGACGACTCGGGAGCATCCAGGCGTGACGAGAACAGCGCGGGCGGACGGCCGTCCCACGCGGCGGAGTAGAGAACGGTTCCCCCCTCGGGCGCGAAGCGAGCGGTCCACACCGTGCCGCGACGAAAGGTGAGCTGGCGAAACGAGGGAAGAGACGTTTCGTCCGCGGTGCGCCGGCCGATTTCGTAGGCGAGAGCGCTTCCGAGGAGGACGGACACGAGAGCCACAGCCACCGAGCGGAGTCGATTCCGCTTCGGTGGTGCCTCATCGACGGCGTCCGAAGATGCGCCCGGTGCGAGATCGGAAAGCGCATCGGCAATGTCCCGCAGGCGCTTCTTCGGGTCGCGCTCGAGCAAGCGCGCGAGAAGTCGCCGGGTCGAGCCCGGCGTCTCCGGGGGGAGCCGGCCGAAGTCCGGATCTCGGGTCAGCACTGCCGACAGAGTGTCCGTGACCGTCTCCCCCTCGAAGAGCCGCCTCCCCGACAGCATCTCGTAGAGGATCACCCCGAACGCCCAGATATCAGCGCGCTTGTCCACGTTTTTTCCGCGCGCCTGCTCGGGAGACATGTAGCCTGCCGTTCCCAGGATGACGCCCGCCTCGGTCCCCTTGCTCATGGTCGGCGATTGCGAAAGAACGGAGGCACCGTCACCACCGGACGTGGTTTCCAGGAGCGGCTTGGCGAGGCCGAAGTCGAGTATCTTGACCTGACCTTCCAGAGTCAGCTTCACGTTCGCCGGTTTCAGATCCCGGTGCACGATTCCTTTTTCGTGCGCGACGTCCAGGGCTTCGGCCATCTGCCTCGCGATGGCGAGAGCTTCGGCGACCGGTATCGGCCCTTCGGCGATTCTCTCGGCGAGGGTCGGACCTTCCACCAGCTCGAGCACCAGGCCTCGCTCGGCTCCGGCCTCTTCGAGGCCGTAGATCGCTTCGATGTTCGGATGGTTGAGCGATGCGAGGACGTGGGCTTCCCGCTCGAAGCGCTTCATCCGCTCTTCGTCGCGGGCGAAGAGCCCGGGAAGGATCTTGATGGCGACGTCGCGCTTGAGCTTCGTATCGTGGGCGCGATAGACCGCGCCCATCCCGCCCGTGCCGAGGAGGTTCAGGATCCGGTAAGCGCCGAAGGACTGACCGGGCTCGAGCTTCAAGGTGCCGTAGTATAAGCCGAGCGGGGCAGGCTACGCTCGAAGCCGCGAGACGGTTACAGCGATTGCCTCAGAACCGCGCAAAGACGCTCTGAAACCGGAAGCACTAGACTCGCGAGAGTAGAAGAGAAAAAAGCGGTTGCTTCGGGGGCGCTGGCGCCATTTTTTTGGCGGATTTCTTTCCCGGACCCCAACAATTGTGGGCGCTCCCAGCAGCGACCCAATAGGCTTCCATGCTCATGGGATGCAGGGGAATCAGCGTAAGCTGTTGACTCCAGGGAGCCTGAAGGCGTCTTCCTTTTTTTCGAACGTGGTCGAAGGGCTCTGGTCTCGTTCTTGCTATGTATGAGGGAGCCGACGACAAAGCTCGCGAGAGCGAACGGAGGAGGTTTCAGGGAAATGCAGGTCAAAACGAAAGTGAAGGCTGGCGGCAGGGTTCCACGGGACCCAGACGACGGAAAAATCTGGACAAAATAGGGCAGTTTCCGCTGGCGGAGCGTCCGAAGAAGGAAGAAAGCCTCGGACGCTCTGCCGCTTGCGACCAAAGGAGGTTTTAGGAAATGCAGGTCAAAACGAAAGTGAAGGCTGGCGGAAAAATCTGGAGACCCACCCTGCCGGGTGGCACCACGTCACCCTGAAATAGTTTTCGCTGGCGGAGCGTCCGAGGGACGGAAGAAAGCCTCGGACGCTCTGCCGCTTCGGGTTTCGGAGCCTTCCCGCCGACATCGTTTGCCAATCGCCTCCGAGCGGGGCTCGCCAGAGGCGCACCACTTTGGTAAACTTACCTTAAATCGATCATTCTAAGCTCGCTTTGGCCATACCGAGCGCTCGTGAGCGGCATGGGCAATTGCGATTTCGCTCGATGACTGCCATCGAAGGGGACGCCCTATGGTCATGAGGCTACGGGAACGAGGCAGAAACCTCGCACGGGTCTTCGTCCTAATCGCCTGTTCTCTCCTCTCTCTGGCCGCCGAGCTTCAGGCGCAACGCCGTAACGTCCGTTTTCAGCACTTCTCGACCGATGACGGCTTGTCTCAGGCCACGATCAACTGCATCCTTCAGGATCGCCGAGGATTCCTCTGGGTCGGCACCGAGGATGGACTGAATCGCTACGATGGTTACGGGTTCACGATTTTCAAGAACGACGATCTCGACTCCTCCTCGCTCTCCAACAACCACGTTGCCGCGTTGCTCGAGGACAGCCAGGGCAATCTCTGGATCGGCACCTTCGGCGGATTGAACCGTTGGAATCCGGCGCGAGAGTCCTTCGAGCATGTCGACGGCGGACCGGCCGGGTCCGACTCGCTCAAGCTGGACCGCATCACGACGCTCTACCAAGACCGCCGGGGCCGGATCTGGATCGGCACTGACGGTGGAGGTCTCGCGCGGCTGGATGTCCTCTCCTCTCCCTTCCTTCGATATACCCACGATCCGCCCGCCGCGCAGGGTTTGAGCTCCAACCGTATCGTTGCCATCGAAGAGGACCGCCACGGGATGCTCTGGATTGGCACCCGAGATCAGGGTCTCGACCGGCTCGATCTCGAGACAGGATCGGTTCGGAACTTCCGACACCGGCCCGACGATCCCCTGAGCTTGAGCGACGACTGGATCGCGACAGTTTTCGAGGATTCCAGGGACGAGCTCTGGATCGGAACGCGGGAGGGTGGCATGAACCGGTTCGATCCCGAGACCGCTACGGCGCAACGCTACCAGCACGATCCCTTGGAATCGACGAGCGTCAGTGCGAACTATGTCCGGGTCATCTTCGAAGATCGGAAGGGTATTCTTTGGGTAGGGACCGATAGTGGTTTGAACGAGTTCGACCGAGACAGAGCGTCTTTCATCCGCTACACCAGCGATAGTTCCGATCCCCGCAATCTCGTCGACGACGATATCCGCTCCCTCTATCAGGACCGCGGTGGCGTTCTCTGGGTCGGCGCGGGAAGCGCTCTACACAAGTGGAACACGCGAAGCGACGTCTTTTCTCACTATCGCGAGGAGCCTAACGCCAAGGGTGGTCTCAGTGACAATCGGGTGATCTCGATTCAAGAGGCAAAGGATGGCTCGGTCTGGGTCGGCACCTATGGAGGTGGTTTGAACCGCCTCGACCCGAGCTCAGGCTTTTTTTCACAATACCGGCACCACCCCTCCGCCCCCCGTAGCTTGAGCGATGACCGCGCCACGTGCCTCCTCGTGACCCGCAACGACACCCTTTGGGTCGGAACCTTTGCCGCTGGCTTGAATCGCTTCGATGGCAAGGGAGGATTCGTGCACTTCAAGCACGACCCGGGTGACCCGTCGAGCCTGAGCACCAACGGGGTCATGGCGCTCTTCGAAGATCGCGACCGAACGTTGTGGGTGGGAACCTACGAGGGCGGGCTCGAACGCTTCGACGGAAAAACCTTCCTGCACTTTCGGCACGACCCGGCGAACCCCAGGAGCCTGAGCAACGACCGCGTGCAGACGCTCTTTCAAGAGAGCGATGGAACCCTCTGGATCGGAACCGACGGCGGCGGATTGAATCGCCACCAGCCGGGCACGAACGAGTTCGTCGCCTATCGTCACTCCCCCGGTGACGCCACGAGCCTCACCAGCAATTCGGTCTACGCAATCGCTGAGGACGGTGACGGAACGCTGTGGGTCGCGACCGACCGTGGGCTCAACAAATGGCCTCGCTCGTTGCGCAAACGGGGTATCGGGCGATTCGAGCGTTACAAGGAGCGGAACGGCCTTCCCAACGAGCTGATCTACGGAATCCTCGTCGATGACGATGGCTTCTTGTGGATGAGCACTAACAACGGTCTTTCGCGGTTCGATCCCAGAAACGAGAGCTTCGCCAACTTCGGGCCGGCCCAAGGGCTCCAGGCGAGTGAGTTCAACTTCGGCGCCTACCACAAGGGTGCGAGCGGACGAATGTATTTCGGTGGCGTCAACGGCTTCAATGCCTTTTTCCCGGCACGGGTCGAGGAGCGCCCTCACGTTCCTCCCGTGCTCACGGCGTTCTACAAGCTCAACGAGAAGGTCGTGCTGGAACGACCCATCTGGGAGATCGACGAAGTAGAGATCGGCTACCGAGACGACGTGCTCTCTTTCGAGTTCGCAGCCCTCGACTTTTCTGCGCCGGAACAGAACCGCTACGCCTACAAACTCGAGGGGTTCGACGACGACTGGATCGAGCTCGGAACTGGCCGCCGTGCCACCTACACCAGCCTGGAGTCGGGTCGCTATACCCTCCGGGTCCGTGGCTCGAACAGCGAGGGCGTGTGGAACGAGGACGGGGTGGTCCTCGGTCTCCACGTCCTCCCGGCGCCCTGGGAGACGTGGTGGGCTTACACCCTCTACGTCATCGCCGGCCTGAGCCTCTTCATCGGATACATCCGATTCCAGGCGAGAAAGCTCGAGCGCGAAGCCGAATACAGCCGCAAGCTCGAGAGGACGGTGCAAGAACGAACGAAGGAGCTCGCAGAAAAGAACGAGGCATTGGGGGATGCCAACGAGAAGCTGAAGCAGGCTGTCCTGACGGACTCGCTGACGGGTCTCCTGAATCGGCGGTATCTCGTGAACGAGCTGTTTTCGGATCTCGCGTTCGTCGACCGTCAGCTGAAAAGCGCAGAGGCGCCGCCGCGCGACCGCCCGACGCCGAAGAGCAACTTGCTCTTCACCATGATCGATCTGGACGGGCTGAAGCGGATCAACGACGTACAGGGCCATCTGGCGGGCGATGGAGTCATCGTTCAGATGTGCCAGCTGCTCAAGGCGACCTGCCGCGCTTCGGATAAGATCATTCGGTGGGGGGGTGACGAGTTCCTGGTGATCGCCCGCAACATGGATGCCTACGGTGCCGAAACCCTCGCGGAGAAGCTTCGCAGCGCGGTCGCCGAGCACGATTTCGATCTGGCAGGTGGAAGCGAGGTGCGGTTGAGCTGCTCCGTGGGGTTCGCCTTTTACCCGTTCTTTCCTGAAAAACCCGGCCTCGTCTCGGGCGAACAAGTGCTCTCGATTGCGGATCGCGCGCTCTATCTGGGAAAGGCGAGCGGGCGCAACGCGTGGGTCGGGATCTACGGCAACGGGGGCTCGACGTTGCCGAACCTGCGTGAGGGTATCCAGGATGAGCTCGACGCGCTTGTTCGCGAAGGTGTCGTCGAGATCCGCACGTCCTTCGCCGAACCCGAGCGGATGGTGTGGAAACACGGCTGACGGGGCGTTTTCGGAACTGAGCTCCACTACGGCACGGTGAGCGAGCCGGCAGCGATGCCAGTGAGACTAAGGCCCGGCGTTCGCCGTCCTTCTCTTCGAAGACCGCTGACGAAACGTGAGAGGGGCCACTCCCAGCAAGGCAGCTCCGGTCCGATTGTCATCCTTCACCTGACTCAGGACCTCGTCGAGCAAGATGCTCTCGCTGATCTCGAGCAGGGGGACGCCGTCGGGCTCGCCCGCCCTCACCAAGAGCGCAAGAATGTCCCGCACCGCCTGCCACGAGGGGTATCGTGGCGACAGGCCGGCATCGTGTTGGGCCGCGGTCTGGTTCAGCCTTCGGCGGTACGTCGATTCCGGTAGTCCCACCATGGGAGCCGCGCGGGCGGCAACCCCCGCCGATGCCTCGTTCGCCTCGAGGACGAGATCCTCGCTCAACCAGCGTCCCATCGGTGGGGGAAGGCGCGAGCTCGTTGTCAGGACCGCTTCGATCTCGCGTGCGAGAGCGGCACGAAGCCTCTTGAGGAGGAGTTCGCGGGACTCCTTTGAAGCCGCGCCGTCAGGGCAGATCACCCCTGCCCTGGCCCCGTCGTCGTCTCGCATCGGGTCAATCTCTTCCTCAGCCGCTGGATCGTGAGCCTCTGTCGCGCCGTTTGCGGCCGAAAACCCCAGATCCCCGGTATCGTCCGAGAGCTGGAAATCGTCGGGAGCGAGCTCGTCCCGCTCACACAGGATCGCGGCCTGCATGATGCGGTTTTCGAGCTCCCGTACGTTGCCGGGCCACGAGTATCGGAGCAGGCGCTCCTCGCCCTCAGGGCTGAGACGAAGGTTGCCCTTCCGGTAGAGAAGCGAATATTTCTCGACGAAGTAGTTGGCGAGGTGGAGGATGTCGTCACGACGTTCGCGCAGGGGCGGCACGTCGAGCCGGACCACGTTTAACCTATAGAAGAGGTCGGCACGGAATCGGCCGGCCGCCACCTCACGGGCCAGGTCCCGGTTGGTGGCGGCAATTACGCGCACATCGACGAGCCGGGCCTTGCTTCCTCCGACCGGGGTGAGCTGCCGCTCCTGAACGAAACGCAAGAGCTTCGCCTGCACCTCGAGAGGCAGCTCAGCGATCTCGTCGAGGAGCACCGTGCCTTTGTCCGCTTCCTCCAGGCGCCCGATCCTCCGGTGCTGCGCTCCGGTGTAGGCGCCCTTCTCGTGCCCGAAGAACTCGCTTTCGATGAGCGTGGACGGTACGGCCCCGCAGTCGACGACCACGAGATGCTGATGGCGGCGAGGGCTGAGCGCATGGATGGTTCGAGCGATGATCTCTTTGCCCGTCCCGCTCTCGCCGATGAGTAGGACGGTCGCATCGGTGGGTGCGACCCGTCGAGCGGTTTCGATGAGAGCCTCCATCTCGCGCGATCGATAGACGATCTGAGCCCGACCCAGGGCCTGACGGAGCTCGGCGATCTCACCGAGAAGGTTCTTGCTCTCCTGCTCCCGTCGCTTGTTGTCCTCCTCGGTGAGTCGGGCGCGATCGAGAGCGACCGCTATCTGCGCTCCGAGAGCCTCGAGGAAAAGGAGATCGGCCGCATCGATGGGCAGCGTCTCCGGAGCTCCGTCCATGTACAAACACCCTGCCGAGCGCCCGCTAGCGATGAGCGGGACGGCATAGGCGGCGACGCTTCCGGTCTCGTGGCTCCACCGCACCATGAGCGCTCTCGCCTTCGAGCGGCATTCGGCGAGGAGGCGTTGCTCTGCCGGGCCGAGCTTCATGGAGCGCGCCGGAGAGGTCTCCGAGGATTCCTTTTCGAGGTGTCGGATCAAGCGGTAGGGCTCGCTGCCTTCGCCGCCCTCATCGCACAGAAGTGCCACGCGAGCGGGCTTGAAAGTCGCGTAGAGCTTTTTCACGATCCGCTCCGCGAGCGAGTCGAAATCGTGACTCTCCGAGATCACCTCGACCAAGTCGGACAACAGGGCCATGTTCCGGTAGTCCTTGGCCATGTTCCCGGTGAAGATACCCGACAGTCGATCGAGCCCCCGGGCATGGGCGTCGTCCTGGCCGCGAAACACGACATATCGGTTCCCCCCGTCGCGCTTAGCGAGATTCAGTGCGTGATCGGCCCGACGGACCAGCGCTAGCGGGTGACGTAGCTGTTCGTGCCCGGGAACGAACGTGGCGAGGCCGATGCTGAAGCCGAGCTCGAGAGCGCCGTCGAGAAACCTTGTCTCCCGCAATGCCTTCAATACCTTTCGCGCTACGGTCGCGGCATCCTCGTGGTCTGTATCCTCCAGCAGGGAGGCGAAGACAACGGCCCCGTACTTGGCCACGATATCGGCGCTCCGGAGGGCATTCGCGAATCGCTCCGCGATCTCCTGGATGACGCTGTCACCCCCCTCACGGCCGAATCGCTCGTTGACGGAGGAGAAGTCGTCCGGATTGAGCATGAGCAGGCTCAAGGGCGATTCTCGGTCGTGCGCTCGTTGAAAGGCCCGATCGAGGCTCGCCTGAAACTCGGTGCGCGCAGCGAGCCCGGTCACGGGATCGTCGAGGATCGCCGACGTCTGCAGGGTCCTTCGGGCGAGCCCGCCGGCGACGGCCAGCATGAAGCTCAGGGCGCTGGTCATGCCCCCGGAAATATCGCCTAAAAGTGAGAGCTTCCCGTCGGACTCGTTCGCGGCGTCGAAACGCAGGCCGATCAAGGCCGCGGGGAGACGCTGCGCTCGGTCGTCGCGGTCCGAGTGGCGACGTCGCTGAACCCATCCACCGCCCACGGCCCGCGGCCCCGCGGCGTCGGGGAAACGCCGGTGGTCGACGATCACGCGAAACAGACGGCAATCCCTCGAGGTGCTGACGACCGACTGGACGATCTCAGCGGAGACCTCGGTTCGGGGACTTCCATCGCGAAGGAAAATCTCCGCTCGAGATTCGTCAGCGAGCTCGGGAGCCGGCGCGTCCTCGCCCTCGTGAATCCAGAGGGCGTTGGCGCTGCCGCTCGCGCTACGCGGGAGAAACAGGGTGAGGGCCTTCGCGCCACTCAACGCCATCAGGCCGCGGAGGTACGAACGGAGGAGTTCCTTCGATTCACTCATGGGATCGGTTGTGGTCTGGGAACGAAGCTATTTCCAAGCCTAGCAGACGCGATGGAACGCTTCCACTGTCGATTCCTCATTCTTGGAACCGTCTTGCCGTTCCAAGCACCATATCTTGGGTTCTTGTCAGCAGTCAGGATGTATGGTAATTTTGAAAGATAACCAACAGCTGAATCTCCGGCCTGTGCCGGGAGCTCGCGAGCGCTCGGCAGGGGCGCCGGTCTGAGCGGCAGGCGGAGCCCTGCCTAGTCCATGCCCATTCCCTTCTCCCGTTCCATGCGATCGCTCGAAGCCGACACGTATCGGCGTTCGATCGGGGGAATCGCGCTCGCTTCCGGGCTTCTCGCGCTCTGGGCCTTCTGGTTTTTCTTCGCGCAGGTAAGTGTCTACGAAGTGACCGGGACGGCGCGGCTCGAAGCCAACAGCCGTGTCTATCCGGTGGAAGCGGCGGTGAGCGGCAAGATCCTGAGCCACCATTTGGTTTTGGGAAAGGAGGTCGTTCAGGGTGACGTTCTGGTCGAGCTCGATGCGCGCTCGCTGGAGCTCGAGCTCGCAGAGAGGAGGAAGAGCTTGGGCGGCCTCGCCTCGCAGCGCGACTTCCTGGGGCGCGAGTCCGAGTCCAAGCAGCGCGCGGCAGGAGAGCAGAGAGTGTCCGCGCGGGCCGGGTTCGACGAGATTCGCGCCCAGCACGCAGAAGCCGAAGCGGCGGCGCGCTTTGCCGAAGGGCAGGCGGATCGTCAGGCCCGGCTCTACGAGGCTGGTCTCGTGGCGCGGGCGAGCCTCGAGGAGGCCGAAACCGAGGCCAAGCGGCGTCGCTCCGTGGCCGAATCTCTGCGAATGGCCGTTTCACGCCTTCAGGCGGAGAAACAGCGAGAATCGAGCGACATCCGCGCCGAGCTCGATCGTCTGGAGGGGGAAATCGCCCGGGTTGGCGCCGAAGTCGAGGCCACGATCGAGGCCATCGAAAGGCTCGACTACGAGGTCGACCGGAGGCGAGTGCGCGCGCCGCGAAGTGGCTGGCTCGGCGAGGTGGCGGACGTCCAGCCAGGCGCGGTGGTTCGCGAGGGGGAAAAGCTCGGAACGATCATACCCGGCGGGGAGGTCAAGATCGTGGCCTACTTCTCTCCGGCGGAAGCGCTCGGACGTATCCGAGTGGGGCAGCTCGCGCGATTGCGACTCGAAGGCTTTCCCTGGACTCAGTACGGGAGCGTTTCCGCGTCGGTTGCAAGCGTGGCGAGGGAGCCGCGGCAGCAAACGGTTCGCGTCGAGCTCGACGTGACCCGTGG
>Ga0209619_10003496_pt1 | contig 11288 bp, 6 predicted proteins | sample Rifsed16ft3_FD_184011 | JGI IMG/M metagenome (GOLD analysis project Ga0209619, IMG submission 184011) | Soil microbial communities from Rifle, Colorado, USA - sediment 16ft 3 (version 2) | ecosystem: Environmental > Terrestrial > Deep subsurface > Rock core/Sediment | place: Rifle, Colorado... | reverse complement strand
AGATATACACTACTCGCAGGATGAGCGTAGTAAACTCCATTTAGAGGATTGTTTAGAGCCTCAAAAGTTTGAAAGGTGAACATAATATCGGGGGCGGTATAAACAACCCCGTCAGCTAGAGAGGTTCCTCCGGAACGATGACAAGCAAAACAAAGATTCTCCTCTTTTTCCAGAGTCATCCGGGTAAAACCCGTTCCATGAGCGTAATGGCAGTGTGAACACTTGATATTAGACCCAAGGGTTCCCGCAATGCGCGTATCATGAGCAGCCTCGCCTTCGAAACCAGCTTGGATATTATAGTCCGAGCCTGTCCCATCATGACAAGTATAGCAAACCTCAATCTCAGGGCCCCTGCGTAAAATCTTCTGCGTCACAGCTGCTGCCCGATGCACTTTGTGACAGTCTTTACAGAGATTGGTCAAGTTCCCAAAGCCGCGGTGGGGAAATTCTTTTCCCGAAATGGTGGCGTTGTCATTTATGACAGAAGCGGAAACAAGACTTTCCGCACCAAATACATCGACCGCAGTCACCTGGTAGTAATAAGTTTCTCCAACAATTCCCGTGGAGTCGGTGTAGTTAGGGGTAGAAATGGAAAAAAAGATCATTTCTGAGTTTCCCAAATTGGCATCGGTCAAGGGAAACAAGCCTCGGTAAAGATTATACTTAACCGCCTCTGTCGCCGGCGACCAGTTTAAATTAATATTACGGCCTGGATCAGGGTCAGCTTGAACATTTAGGTTAGTTGGGGAATTAATAGCCCAAGCTACTGTGGCATAAAAAAGAAGAGCAGTTAGAGACAGAGAAAAAACCAGGACAAGTTCTTTTACGAATCTTCTGAGATAAAGTGAAACCATATAAAAATCCCACTTAAACTGTTCAATATTATACTTAAAACTATAAACTGAATCCCTAAAAAATGCAATTTGTGGCTGCGTAATCACAAAAAATTAGTACTCCCAAACGGACACCCACGTGTTTAAACGATCAGTAACATAAATTCGGCGAGAATTAATGTCAACGGCTAGGCCTTGGGGAAGTGACTGCTTTAAGCGAGGCGGCATATACGAAAACAGAAAATCTCCTCTGGTACTAAACACAAACACTCTGAAGCCTAAGGTGTCAGCCACATGCACCCTCTCAAATTGGTCTAAGGCAACGCCTCGAGGAAGGGTAAGGATTCTCCTTCCAAAAATTTTCTTTAGCTTGCCGTTTTGGTTAAAAACTTGTATTCGGTGGTTATTGGAGTCAGCAACGAAAATGAGACCTTTTTGGGAAACAGCAATTCCGTTGGGGTAAGAAAATCTTCCGCTGCCTGTCCCAAACTGACCAAATTGAAGCGTTAATTTTCCCGCCGCATCGAAAATTTTAACCCGGTGATCTCCGACGTCGGTAAGATAAAGTTTATTGTTGGCAAAAGTTATGGCTGAGGGTCTTTTTAAAACCTTTTTATCTCGGGGAAAATCTGACAGGTGCTTTCCGTCAGAGCTAAACACAAACAAACGTCGGCTCCGAAGATCTGACACATATATTCTCCCTTCTTCATTAAGAGCTATTCCGACCGGATAAGAGGTGCTGCTTGAAGCAGCCGGAAAGCGAAATAGAAACTTACCCCATTTATCGAACACTTGAATTTCCCCCTGTGCACTATCAGCCACAAAAACTCGGTCTCCTTGGCTAGCTACAGCCAAAGGTCTCTCCAGCACTCTCTCTGGTTCTCCTAAAATATTAAAAAGAAAATTCGGGCCTTTTGGAGGTTCTGCTTTATTCAAAAACCAAAGTAAAAAGCCTACTACAACAAGGACACCCCAGAAAACTAGCCAAAATTTTTTCAAAACCCCTCCCGAAAATTTTTTGCCTTGAGATTTCAATCAAGGAAGTAGGTTTTTTTGCGCCGTTTTATCTAAAATTTGACCGTTAAGATTTAAATACTTCGTGCGCAAATTTTCCTGTATATGCCTAATATAAATATCGGTCACCTTAAAAAAAATATCAAATTCAACCACTTAAAACGCTTTTTACATCCACCGCCTAAACAGCTCCAGGGGTTCTTATCTCTTTTCGTTCTAGAACTCTTCTCTAACAACGGAGGATATCTCCTGCTTTTCGCAAAATAAAATAGCAGAAGACCTCCCAGGAACAATATATTTCTGATACCATGAGCCTTAATAAATGTTTCCTTATTTAAAATGCGCTAAAACACAAAAACCGTGGCCTTTGAAACAGCTCTAGATGAAATTATTTAAGAAAATCGGGCAAATGCTTCCGTTGAAAAAATTGGCTGAAAATAAAATATTTGAACTTTTGAGCCCCGAAAAATTTATCTCAGTGCTTAAAAATCCGCAAAAAAATCCTCAGGAGACTTTTCTTGTTGTCGGCATTTTAACCGCTCTTTTTTTGATTATCCTGATTTTCGTTGTAATCCTAGCTCTTCTTGCATCAGCGAGACGGAAAAAACGAATAACAAAAAAATAAGTTATTTTTTTGTTAAACAAATTTATTAGCTCCCTCGCACATGACTCGGGTGTGAACAAAAAGCCCCGCTACTAGCGGGGCTTTTTGTTGCAGCTTCACATGCTCAGTTTATTACCGTCATTAAAAGGTGATACCAACTAAGCCACCATGACATTTGAGACATACCATGTCCATTGAGGGCAGTTGCCTACCGGCATCAGTGATATCAACTCCTGCATCGAGCGTATACTGCGGCGGTTGGTAACCTACTTGAGGAGGCGGCATGGAAGGCCCATCGTATAAGAGCTTATGGCTGACGCTCTGATGTGGAAAATTACTCGGTCCACCATCTGCCGTACTCCGCGCCGCGTGGCAACTCTTGCATTCCGCAGCCATTTGATCAGACACTGCTGTTGGTACTCCATTTATTTCAACGACTCCATCGGTGTTCATTGGGTGGGCGTGCGGATTCGTTCGTACGTCGGTTGCATCGGTCCAGCTGACGTTGAGGGTGTGACAGTCCCCACAAAAACCCATAATAACTGTATTAGCGTTAATTGGGGTACCAGCATAGCCGGGATGCGTAGGATCCGCTGCTGGAATGTCTCTTATACCATTCGCCACGGTACCGCCGTTTCCGGCGGGATCTATTCTTAGGATTTTATTCTGCCAGTCACTGGCGGCGGCAACTCCGAGTAAAGTATTAGCGCCGTGCACACTGTGGCACGTGTTACAAGTTAAACCCGCGGCCCCGGGCAAGGGGCTGTCGTTGCCTCCGTCACCATCGATATTACTGTCGGGAATAGAACTAGCGCCAATGCTGTGTTCGCCAAAGGCTAGTTGGTTAACAATTGGATCGTCATCAAATTCCGAAGAGCTAAGAGTGTTTCGCTTTTTCAACGTATACTGGACTAAAACGGTGTGGGCTCCGGCCGGCTCGTGGCAGTACTCACACTCATCCTGGGCTGAGCTCGCCCTAAGCAATCTCCAGGCGTCGCCTCTAGGATCTGAAGTCCCCGGGAGGTATCCCGCCTCACCTGCCAGGTGAACCGCGTGACAGGTCTTGCAAAAATTGGTAGAGTCAGAAAAGTTACCGTGAGGGCTCCGGGCTCCAGCTGGCCCATTAGGAGGACCGTATTGATTCGTCCCTTTTCCCAGTTCTTCTCCTGATTTACCAACGTAAAGCTCTTCCCCCTGATTACCAAAGGGACGATACCCACCGGCTAGTGCAACAGTTGTTAAAACCATCGTGAAGATAATTGTCATAATAAGGACAAGAAATACATTACGTCGTCTGCGCATATTTCCCTCCTTTCTTTATAAAATGTACATAAAATTATAAAACCCAAGAAATTAATCTAAACCTAGACTTAGAGTAGTCTATCACTACAAATTATAGCTTAAATTAATATCTAACGCTATACCTCATTTGGGGTATTATTTTTCTACGAAAAATACCTCAAATAGGGGACTCTCGGCTGCTACGCAAACGCCAAATTGGCCGCCTAATAAATCGGAAACGGCAGCACTTCTAAATTCCACTCTGCTTAAGAACATTTAATCTACTTCCGGAGTCGAGGTGGAGTAATTCTCACTTTTTGAACCCGGTGGTTGAATTTGTCAGCAATATAGAAAATGCCGTTCCCAGCGTAAGCCAGACCAGAGGGATAGTAAAACTGTCCATCGTCCTGACCACTATCGCCAAGTTCAATTATTTTTTGGGCATCCTGAACTCGAAAAACCTTAATTTTCATATCAAAAGCATCAACAACAAAAAGGCGGCCTTTATTATCTCCCACAATTGCCTCCGGCAATCCAAAAAGACTTTTACTCTTGGTTACCCAAAGAAGGCTTCCTTTTTTATCAAAGGCCTGAAGGCGCCCGTTATTAGAGTCAGAAATATAGATGTTTCCCTTTATGTCTACAAAAATACCTCCCGGGAAATCATACTCACCAACAAAACTTCCTTGTCTTCCCCACCTTTTAATTAAATTTCCTTCTAGATCAAAAAACACCAATTGGCCGGCGGTTACCACATAAAGTTCACGGTCGCTAACAAAGGGAGCAAGGGGATTTGCCTCTTTAATTTCCCTCGAAAATTTACCTTCTTGATTATATACAACTATTTTCGAAAGCATTCGGCTGGCTACATAAATATCACCATTGGGAGCAATAGCGAGCCCTAAGGGATACCGAATCTCACCTTCACCGGCGCCCGCTTTCCCAATCTTTCTGAGAAATCGCCCTCTACTGTCAAAAACGAGAATTCGGTGGTTATTCGTGTCTGTTACATAGAAGTTTCCTTTCTTATCTACGGCTACCCCATGAGGCCTGTTAAAATGCTCCTCGGGTTTAGATCCATAACCGTAGATAGTAAAAATATGCTTCATCCCCGGGGTGATCTCAGCCCTTTGGCTCAGCTGAACGGGACGAACTAAGGTTAAGTAAAGGTAAATTAAAACGGCAAGAATTATGAGGAGGATTCCTAAAATGGTTAAGAGGGCTCTTCTTTCTCTCAATTAACCTCCAAGATAGATTAGGTTACAATTTTAATCAGCGGTCCAGCAAACAACACAGAGATTATTTCTGCAAGCGTGTCAGGGCATCCTTGGCCGCTTTATGGCCTGGAAAATATTTTAAGGCCTCTTCGAACTCTTTCGCTGCCGAACTATCATCCTTTGTTTTTTGGTAAGTAAGACCTAAATAGTAGTGAGCATCAGCGTTTTCAAGTTCGGTTTTGAGAACTATTTGGAAGGCTTCCTGAGCCAAGGTATACTTTTTCTGCCGGTAATAAATTCTTCCTAACTGAAAACTAGCCTCGGAATGCTCAGGTCTTTTCCTTAAAACCTTTTTTAGTTCCTTAATAGCTAAGTCGAATTTTTTTTCTTGTTGAAAAACAAGAGCCAAACCTAGATTGGCATCATAAAAATTTTTATTCAGTTTTAAGGCGATCTCAAATTCATCCTTGGCTAATCTCTCTTGGCCGGCGCTTAAATAAGCAAGAGCAAGGTTTTTATGATTAAGAACATCATCAGGATTTCTACTAACCTTTTCTTTCCAGGAAAGAATTTCTTTCTCGACCGGCGTTCGAGGGACAGGTTCTCTGAAGATCCCCAAGATCACCACGACTCCCATAAAAACGACGACAATTAACACAAGAATGGTAATGATCATGAGTGGAAGACCAGCTTTTTTAGAAGATGTTTTTTTGAGCGTTTCATTTTCTGGCATCTTTTTCCTTTTTACCCAAAAATATTCGAACAGATAATAACATATTAGGGAAGTTTGCAAAAAATCCTTTTCCGGGATATTGGCTTAAAATCCGATACCTGCTTTTAAATGGCACTGGCGACAGAATTTATCCAGATTCTCCAAAGAAAATGGCGACGGGACTTGCAATAACTTCTCTTTTCCGGTTCCGTGAGGATTGTGACAGGTAGAGTAGCAAGACATTTCCCTGCCGTTAAGTGGATCCTTTAAACCTGCCTCATCAAAAGCCATGGGATGACGGTGGCCTTTTGGCCCAATTTTCGGCAGTGTATCGGAAGGCCCATTTTTTGTCTCGTGACACTCGAGACACCGGGCTACCGGGTGTTTTACAAAAAGTCTCTCAAAATTTGAGCCGTGAATACTCTCGTGGCAAGATAGACACCTAATTTCCGTGCCACTCACCGGGAAAGGCATCCGGGAATCTTTGCCGTGACCGATTCCCTCAAAGAACTCTGATTTTTCTAGGTGACAGCGGTAGCAGAATTTATTGCCAGAATCTCCCAATAGTTTTACATAAAGAGAACCATGGATGTCTTGGTGGCACTGGGTGCAAACAATCATCTGTCCGGTTGCTTTTCCTGATTCCAACAAGGGATGATGGGAAGCGCTGTTTGAAACTTGGCTTAAGATATCCGGGGCCTTATCTTCACGTCCAGCGTCATGACAGGTGAAACAGATTGTAGGTTCGGGACTCTTTAAAAAACGAACGTAAATGGAGCCGTGAGGATTATGACATCTTGTGCATTTCCCCTCAGTGAAAGGCTTGTGTTGGAAAGGTGCCTCAAAAAGTCCAGCGATCGAGGGATGGCACATTCGACACAGAAACTGTTGAGGAAGCTTTAACACGGAAGCATTGTCGGAGCCGTGGGGATTATGACACACGGTACACTTTCCGTTTTTCTTCAAAACTACTCCAAAGGGTGGGTGCAAGTTTTGCGAATCGTAGGCCGCAAACGGGGCAATCGAGGGATGACAAACTAAACACAGTTTTTTTTGCGGTTTTTTTAAGATGGCTTGAAATTCAGAAGCATGAGGATCGTGACAAGTAGTGCACTTCCCCTTTTTTTCAAAAATGGAACCAAAAGGCGGGTGAAGTTTCTTTCTTTCAGAATCGGCCTGTTGATCCCTATGACACTTCACGCAGAGTGTTTTTTGAGGATTCTTTAAACCTGCTTGTTTCTGAGGTCCTTGGTGGGAATTGTGACAGCTAAGGCAAGCTTTGTCCTTAAAAAGAGGGTGAGCATTACTCAGTTTCAATTTTTCTTCAAGTTCTCCGTGACAACGAAGACACCCGGCCGCAGCCGGCTTAACAGGACAGCCCCGACTCAAAAACATAAAAATTATTAAAACCAGAAACAGCAATGTTAGACTACTTCCGATTACATATTTTTGAATGCTCTTCATGACGATCTTCTTATTGATAACGGCGCAAGAGCTCATCTAAAGGATTTATCTAACCCTAAGATAGAACTTCACGGCATTATTGTAACACAATTCGTAATTTAACTTTGCAATAAGTGTCCAAACTGATAAACTTCGTCCGTTTTTACTGAAAAAAATAAATTTCGGCAACCTGAAGAGGGAAAAATTCAAGAAATTATCGTGCCCACGATCTTTCGTTTTTTAACCTTCTTTGTGCCGTATAGAAAGTCATCGGCGATCTTGATGAGCTCACTTTTACTAGTCGCTATCGTTGGAAATGAAGCAACGCCTACACTTATGCCTAATTTAGAATGTGGTTCATCAGGAATTTCTTCTTTAAATTGATCCTGAATTCTTTCAGCAACGGTGCTTGCTTTTTGAATAGTTGTCTCTGGCAAAACTAAAATAAACTCATCCCCTCCGTACCGGGCTGCGATGTCAGAATCCCGCACATTTTTCTGTAAAATTTCACCGACCTTCTTCAAAATCCTGTCCCCCTCAGGATGGCCAAAATTATCGTTATAGCCTTTGAAACCATCGAGGTCAAGCATAACCACTGATAAAGGCCTTTGATAACGTTTCGCCCGAGCAAGCTCGTTGGACAGAAAATGCTGAAAATAGCTATGATTATACAAGCCTGTTAGATGATCGGTCACCGCCTGCTGCTTCACTTTCCCGTACAGTTTTGCATTTTCAATAGCAATCGAAAGCTGTTCGGTTAGGGGAACCAAAATTTTTACATCATCGTCATTGAAGGCCCCTCTTTTTTTATTATAAAGGCAGAAGGTGCCAATCACCTTGTCTCTCACGACCAGGGGCAAAGAAAAACAGGTTTTGATCCCCTGTGCCATGATGGTGTCATCGGTCTCGAAATGAATACCTTTCGCCAAATCCGGACGCATTAAAGGTTTTTTGTACCGGGTAACCCATTCGGCGCAGCAGACTTCTTTGGGTATGACTACTTTTTTTTCAATTACTTCCCCGGTGGAGCTCAAGGCGTAACTTTCAACATTGCTTCCTTTCTCGTCCAATAAGGAAATAGAGACCCGATCAAAATCAACAATTTTCTTTAGTTCTCTCACCAGCTTGGTGCATACCTTTAGCATATCCAGAGTCGAACTGGCCATTTTACTAACGCTATTTATGACTGCGATGCGCTGAGCTTCTTTCTTCTGGAGCCGAAAAAGCTGCTCGTTCCGAAGCGCTAGAGCAGCTTGCTCCTTTAAGGACCTCTCCAAAATCTGACCGATGTTACCACTTAAAAAAGCAACCACCCAAAAGGAACCGATTTCAATTAAAAAGTGTAAGGTGTGCTGCCAGTGTAAGTGTGCTAGACTTCCGGATAAAAACTCTAAGCCATAAACGATAGAAAAAGCCAAGGAAGTGGCGGTTGCACCGAAAAAACCAGCTCTTTTTCCATAAGGTAAAGCAATGCTCGCAATCACAATGTAGTACAAAAAGAAAAGGGGACTTAGGTGAGCGCCGGAAAACAAAACAACCATGGTGACAGCAATAACATCTATCGGATGACTAAAATAAAATATCTGTTTGGTTTCAGAGTATTTAGTCGGAAGAATTTTACGAACAAAGATAAAATGATAAGTAGGTATGTAGAGAGCACCCACAATCAGGAGAGCGGCAAGGAGTTGCCGATTGATTTCGGTCTCGGGAAATAACACAAATAAAAAGACAAAAATTAAAAGAACTGAACGCGTAATAGTCCCTAGCCGTTCATAATCTTGAACCTTATTTTTCTTCGTTTCCAACCTAATTCCACCTTTAAAAGGGACCAAAAACAACTTTTTTTTCCTTTTACTTTATCGGGTTAAAACGGGGAAACTTTAGTGATAATCTCTTATGTCGTATCAAATGGTGCCTTCCAAAAAGCTTGTGCCAGTAATATTAAGGGGTTTTAGGAAGTTTATTATTACCGAAGCCATAGTCATAACGAAGCAGGACGGATCTGGGCCTCTAAGAAGGGGTTTTATTGGGTAAGCGAGCTATTCTTAATCTTCCTCGTTCCATAAAGAAAATCATCGGCTTTTTGAATCAAATCTTCAGCGGTTTTAGCGTTTGAAGGGTAGGACGCGATACCGGCTGTTATGGTCACCTGAACTATTTTTTTATCTCGAGTTAAAATTTTCTCTTCTCTGACCTGTTTTTCGACTCTTTCAGCCACTATTTGGGCTCCGTCGAGCCCGGTTTCTGGCAGAACTAAAATAAATTCGTCACCCCCGTAGCGAGCAGCGATATCAATATCACGAACGTTTTCTTTTAGAATTTCGGCCACTCTCACCAAAATCTTATCTCCCTTAGGATGGCCATAGGAGTCATTATAATTCTTGAAATCATCGATATCCATCATAACCACTGATAAACTATTGTTATAGCGGCTAGCTCGGGTAAATTCACGAGCCAAAAACTTACGCGCATAACCATGGTTATAAAGATCCGTCAGAGAATCAGTTATCGCTAAGTGTTTGGTCTTTTCGTAAAGAATAGCATTTTCGATAGCGATGGCCAGCTGTTCCGCAATGGGCATTAGGACTTTTAAATCTTCTTGAGAATAGGCCGCTTTTTTCTTGCTATATAGGCAGAAAGTTCCGATAGCCCGATCCTTGACAAGCAATGGCAAGGAGTAACAAGTGTTTATACCCTGGGAAGCGATTAGTTCATCATCCTTGAAACGGACTGTTCCTCCTAGGTCCTGGCGAAGTAAAGGTTTTTTATGCTTGGTAACCCATTCCGCGCAACAAACCTCTTTTGGTTTTATTCTTTTCTTCTCAATGATCTGGCCGGAAGAGCTCAAGGCGTAACTTTCAACATTGGCTTCTTTCTCATCCAATAAGGAAATAGAGACCCGATCAAAATGGATGATACTCTTGACCTCCGCTACTAGAGCACTGTATATTTCTTCAATTTTTAGACTGGAGGTAACCACTTTTCCAATTTTATTAATGCGGCGAATTTGTTCGGCCTCTCTCTCCCGTTTGGTGTAGAGGATCGCATTTTCAATGGCAATAGCAGCATTCTGGGCAAAAATTTGCAAAGAGACAATATTATCCTCGGTTATAGGTTTTTTACTTTTGTAGTTGTCCACAAGGATGGTTCCAAAAACTTTGTAAGACGGGCAATCTAGGATTTCTTCAATCTTCTTTTTATCGCTTAAAGGTTCACTCGTCGATAATTCCGGAGAAACTCCTACGTATAAAGGACATTCTGTGTTATCACACTTTGTGATAGTTTGGCACTCAACTTGATCGATCCGGGAGACTATAGGAACCGCCGCAATCTCAGAGGAAAACCGAAGATCAGCCGTCTTGAACTCCTCTTTAAAACCGGGGTTACTAAAAAAATTCTTAATTAAGTGGGGTTTGGCTTTCCAGATTGTATTAAAGAGCAAACCTCTCCCGTCAAGAAGGGAAATTTTAATCTTCTCCCCGTCTTCCTGGGAAATACCACTGGCGTATCTACCCTCGATTGTTTTTTTATCCTTATTTATTAAAAAGATTAGCGCACGATCATAACCTGCGCCTCCCGTCAAACCACCCACAATTTTTTTAAGAATTTGGTCGACATTTAGGCTGGAAAGAATAGTCGCCGAAGTTTGCGCGATCGTTGCCAGTTCCCGCCGAGCTCCCGCCTCTTTGTCATAAAGCTTTCGGTTTATCTGGGATAAGCTTGCCGTCAAAAAAGCAAAGACCCACAGAGCGATGGTAAGAATAGCCGCGTGCATCAAATGTTCAGTTAAATGGGGGGTCATTTGCCCGGTCTTATATTCTAGGTAGAAAAGAGAAAGAAAAGAAAGGGTAATAACTAAAGTGGCGACGAAAGTGACTCTAGACCCAAGCGTTAAAGCTGAACCGGTGATAACCAAAAAGTACAAGAAGAAAAACAAGCTAGTGTGCCCGCCAGAATTAACCATAAAAAAGGTAATGGCGAAGATTTCTATTATGGACTCAAGGAGGTATTTCTTGGCACCGACATATTTTTTGGGAAGAAGATAGTGGTAAATAAGAGTAAAAAAAGCTCCAAACAGCAAAGAAAGATAAATTATCTTATTATACTGTACTCCCGGAAGCTGTATGTAAACAAGGATAAAGAGCAAAACTATCAAATGAATCAACACTACGTGGCGGTCATAT
>Ga0209619_10003492_pt1 | contig 11296 bp, 13 predicted proteins | sample Rifsed16ft3_FD_184011 | JGI IMG/M metagenome (GOLD analysis project Ga0209619, IMG submission 184011) | Soil microbial communities from Rifle, Colorado, USA - sediment 16ft 3 (version 2) | ecosystem: Environmental > Terrestrial > Deep subsurface > Rock core/Sediment | place: Rifle, Colorado... | reverse complement strand
CGGCAACCTGCCTTTCTTCCGTCGCCTGCCGTTCAAGCGCGGCTTCAACGTGCCGTTCCGCGAGACCTATAACGAGATCAACCTTGACCAGTTGGCTGGCTTTAAAGCCAGCAGCGAGGTGAATCCCGAAACGTTGGAGAAAGCGCGTTTGCTGCGTGATCCGCGTAACCCCATAGTGTTGCTGGCTCGCGGCGAAGTGAAGGCAGCCCTCAAAGTGCACGTCCACCGCGCATCGAAGGGGGCTAGGGCTAAAGTGGAAGCGGCCGGCGGTAGCATTGAGTTGTTGAGCCAACCAAAGAAGAAAGGTTAAGGAAAGCAAATGAGGCGAGGATTTGCCGGGGTTAATCGTTATGTAAGGCTTTTGTTTACCGCCCCGGATATTCGGCGTAAGCTGTTGATCACTTTCGTCATCTTGGTGATCTATCGATTTGTAGCGCACATTCCTGTACCCGGTGTGGACCGGGATGTGATCGCCGCTCTCGTAAACCAGGGTTCGGCAGCCAGCACCCTGGTTGGCTTGATTGACCTGATCTCTGGCGGCACGTTACTGAACTTTTCGGTGCTGGCCATGGGGGTCTACCCATACATCACTGCCCAAATCATCCTGCAACTCCTCATGCCGCTTATTCCCTCCCTGCAGAAACGCATGGAGGAAGATCCGCGTGAAGGTCGCAAATGGATGGAGCGTTGGACCTACTACCTTGCCGTGCCCATGGCCGCATTGACCGCCATCGGGCAGATCAATATCTTCTCCACCTTTGCGGGTGGGCAAGTGGTTGAGGGATTCGGATTCTTTGGCCCTGACGCCAACGTCCTCGGTTCGGCGGCCATAATCTTCAGCATGACGGCTGGCACTATGTTCGCCATCTGGTTGGGCGAACTGATCTCGGAATATGGCATCCGCAATCAGGGCCTGTCGCTCATCATTTTTGCCGGCATCATTTCTCGTATTCCGGCTAACTTTGCGCAGTTGCTAACTGGTCAAGTAAGCGGAATCATTTCGATGATTGCCATCGCCATCATTATGGTGCTGACCGTATTTGTGATCGTCTATGTGCAGCAGGGACGCCGTAACGTTCCTGTGATGTATCCGGGACGCCGCATGGGAAATCGCATGTCCATGCCCGTCAAGGGCACCCTGCCGCTGATGGTGAACATGTCGGGCATGATCCCGCTGATTTTCGCCCAGGCTATTTTGCAGTTGCCATCTATTCTCTCAGCCTTCTTCGCCAATTCAGAGACAGCCTGGGTCGCCAGCTTGGCCGCTGGCGTCCAGAATTTCTTCAATCCACAAGCCGGTTGGTATTGGCTGCTGTACTTCCTTATGGTCTTCGCCTTCTCGTTCTTCTATACCGACGTTCTGTTCGCTCAGCAGAATTACGGGGAGAACTTGAAGCGCGTGGGCGCGCAGATTCCCGGAGTCAGCCGCGGCGCTCCGACGCAGAAATACCTGACCACCGTGCTGCGTCGCATCACCTTGCCGGGCGCGGTTTTTCTGGGCGCCATCGCCGTATTGCCGTTCATTATCACTCGCCTACTTCCGTTCCTCGCCTCAAGTGGGGCCCAGTCAGGTCTCTTCCTGGTCAGCTCCTCTGGTTTGCTCATCGTGGTAGGTACAGTGCGCGAGACTTTCTTCAATATCGATGCCGAGCTGAAGCTGCACGGCTACGAGGAATCGCTGCTGGTACGCTAAGGCCTTGGGCCGTGGCCGTTTACGTTGTGTTGTTAGGTCCGCCTGGTGCAGGCAAAGGCACCCAGGCTGAGATCCTCTCCGAAAAACTGGGCCTGGCCCATGTCTCATCAGGGGATCTGTTTCGAGAGAACATTAAAAATCAAACCGAACTCGGGCAACTGGCCAAGACCTACATGGATCGCGGTGACCTGGTTCCTGATGACGTGACCATCGCCATGGTGCGAGAGCGCCTTGGCCGCCCCGATTGCGCCAAAGGCGCCTTGCTGGATGGATACCCGCGCACACCTGCGCAGGCTGAGGCATTAAGCAAGATGTTGAAGGATTTGGGCGGAAAGGTCGATGTGGTTCCATATATTCGCGTGGACGAAGAGGAATTGGTTCGCCGCCTCAGCGGCCGCTGGACCTGCAGAGCAGAGGGTCACATCTACCACGAAGTTTCGAATCCACCCAAGAAACCCGGCGTCTGTGATGTGGATGGGTCGGAACTTTATCAGCGTGAGGATGATAAGCGCGAAACCGTCGAGCGTCGCATTAAGGTTTACTTCGAGCAGACCGCGCCGCTCATTGATTACTACCGCAACGAGGGCTCTCTGGTCGAAATAAATGGAGCGCAGTCGATCGAAGATGTGACCCGCGATTTGGGGGCAGCGATGCCGGCAGGGGTGGGTGGTGGCAAGACATGAGCTGGGAGCGCAACATCGTGCTAAAAAGCCCGGCCGAGATCGAGCTGATGAAACTGGCCGGGCAAATCAACGCTCTGGCCCTCGAAGAGGTCCGCAAGAACATTCGCCCCGGTATCACCACCGGCAAGCTGGATGAGATCGCTGAGACTTTTATCCGGGATCATGGAGGCATACCGGCATTCCTGAATTACCCGGGCCCGTTTCCTTACCCGGCCACGATTAATGCCAGCCTTAACGATGAACTGGTGCATGGCCTGCCCAGCAACAAACGGGAGCTTCGGGAAGGTGACGTTTTCTCGGTGGATTGCGGGACGATCTATGAAGGCTTTGTAGGCGATTCGGCTTTTACGGTGCCGATCGGCGAGGTCAGCAAGGAAGCTCAGACGCTGATCGCGGTCACCGAAGAAGCTTTGCGACTGGGAATCGATAAAATGCGGCCCGGCAACCATGTAGGCGATGTTTCCGCCGCCATCCAGCAGCACGTGGAGGCCCACGGTTATCACGTACCCCGTGAATATTCCGGCCACGGCGTGGGGCGGCAAATGCACGAAGGCCCGCAAGTCCCGAATTATGGGCTGGCCGGCCAGGGACTGGTGCTCCGACCCGGTATTACCATCGCCCTCGAGCCCATGGTGCTGGTAGGTACACACCGCACTCGGGTGCTCGCCGACCAGTGGACGGTTGCTTCAGCAGATGGCTCGCTCACCGCGCATTTTGAGCATAGCGTAGCTGTGACCGATGGCGAGCCGTTGATTTTGACGGCATAATGGAGAACGAGGAAAGAATGGCTATTCCGCAAAATCTCATGTCCTCGTTCTCCTTAAACGGTTGACGGTCTCGACCCTAGAGACTTGCTAGCTTCGACCGTCAACCGTAGGTCTGGACGGAATTAATAATCGAAGATATACTTATGTGTTTGCCGCCAGGATAGGCGGCCATTGGAGTAGTTTGCATGAAAGTTACTGCATCAATCAAGAAACGCTGCGCACGCTGCAAAATTGTGAAGCGCCATGGAAAACTGTATGTGATATGCAGCAATCCCAAGCACAAGCAGCGGCAAGGCTAAGGTGACGAATGGCTCGTATTGAAGGCGTCGATTTACCGCGTGACAAACGTGTCGAGTACGGCCTGCGATACATTTATGGTATCGGGCTGCATACTTCACAGCTGATCCTGAAAACGACCGGGATAAATCCCGATACGCGCGTCAAGGACCTGACGGACGACGAAGTCACCAAGCTGCGCGAGTACATCACTAAGAACTTGCAAGTCGAAGGCGATCGTCGCCGCGAAGTGCAGATGAACATCAAACGTTTGATGGAAATTGGCAGCTATCGCGGCCTGCGCCACCGCCACGCCTTGCCCGTGCGTGGACAGCGCACGCGCACCAATTCGCGCACGCGCAAAGGCCCGAAGAAGACCGTGGCCGGACGTGGACGCCGCCGTGGCGCCACCAAGAAGTAAGCCGCTGAGGAGCAGAAGGAATGGCGAAAGAAAAACAAGCTGAAGAAAAAGAAGCCAAAGCGGCCGCCCCGGCCGAAAACACCGAAACCGCGCCGGCCGAAAAACCGGCACGCGCCGCCCGCGGCGCCAAGAAGTCGGTCAAGCGGGCTTTGGCTTTTGGCCAGATTCATATTTTTGCTACGTTCAACAACACCATCGTCACGATCACTGACGCACAGGGAAACACCCTTTCCTGGGCTTCAGCTGGCTTGGTGGGCTTTAAGGGTTCGCGCAAGAGCACGCCGTTCGCCTCTCGCTTGGCCACCGAGCGCGCCGTGAAAGCCGCTCAGGATATGGGCATCCAGGAAGTGGAGTTGTTCGTCAAAGGACCTGGCCCCGGCCGCGAATCCGCGGTGCGCGCCGTCCAGACCATGGGCGTGAGGGTGCGCTCCATTTCCGACGTCACACCCGTGCCGCACAACGGCTGCCGCCCGCCCAAGCGGCGAAGAATGTAAAGGAATTCATCCTATATGGCAAGACACACAGATCCAGTATGCAAACTGTGCCGCCGCGAGGGCGAGAAACTTTTCCTCAAAGGCGAGCGCTGCTTTTCTCCTAAGTGCGCCATCGAGCGCCGCAATTATCCTCCCGGCCTGCACGGCAAAGGCTCCGAATGGCGCCGGTCGCGCGAGTCGGATTTTGGCAAGCAGTTGCGCGCCAAACAGAAAGCGCGCCGCGTCTACGGCGTCTACGAGCGCCAATTCCGGCGTTATTTCCGCGAGGCGCTGAAGTCTCGCAGCCTCACCGGCCTGACCATGCTGCAGATGCTCGAATCGCGATTGGATAACGTCATTTATCGCATGGGCTTCGCCAGCAGCCGCGCCCAGGCGCGCCAGTTGGTAAACCACGGCCATTTCATGGTGAACGGCCGCCGCACGGATGTGCCTTCGATGTTGGTCAAGGAAGGCGACGTAATTGCAATCCGCGAAGGTTCGCGCAGCCGCAGCTTCTTCAAGGAACTGCCCGATTTCGTTAAAGGGCGCAATGCTCCTGATTGGGTCGAGCGGGATGTAAACAAACTGACCGGCACGGTGAAACGCCTGCCTGAACGCGCAGAGATCGACGCCAACTTGAACGAACAGTTGGTGGTGGAATTCTATTCTAGATAACGCAAAAGAACTGGAGCCTTCTCGTCAGGGTCTTGTTTTTTTGCCATTCCATCCGGGGCAGCCCGCTGCTCGGCTGGGGAAGAAGGAAATGCTGTGATTGTATTAAGTAACATGGTGACACCGCAGATCGAACGTGAGGCGGAAGCACGCAATTATGGAAAATTCGCCATCAGTCCGCTGGAGCGGGGCTATGGCAATACGCTCGGCAACGCATTGCGCCGCGTACTGCTCTCCTCGTTGGAGGGCGCGGCCGTAACGTCGATGCGCGTGACCGACGTGCAGCACGAGTACAGTCAGATCCCGGGCATCCGCGAAGACGTGATCCAGATCATGCTGCAGCTCAAGCAGCTGCGCATGAAACTGCACGAGGGAAACGCTTCCCGCATGCACCTCGAGGTACGCGGAGAAGGCGTGGTGACCGCCGCCGATATTATCGCTCCCGCCGAAGTCGAGATCGTCAACCCTGATCTGTATTTGTTTACCTCGGACAGCAGCAAGACCAAGCTGGAGATCGAACTCACCGCGGAACGCGGGCGCGGGTATTCCCCGGCCAATGACCGCAGCGGCAAGTTGCCTATCGGCGAGCTGCCCGTGGACGCCATCTTTACCCCTGTGCGCCGCGTGAATTGGGAGGTCGATTATGCCCGCGTGGGCCAGGACACCAATTATGACAAGCTGATCATGGAGATTTGGACCGACGGCACCGTGCGCCCCGAAGAGGCCATGAGTACTTCAGCGGGTATCATGATCGAGCACCTGCGACATATCGCCGGCGTCACTGAGATCACCCTGGGCCCGGCGCCGAAGATAGAATTGGGCGACAGTCGGCTCTCCAGCGAAGTTTACGACACCCCGATTGAGAACCTGGATCTGTCGGTGCGCGTATTCAACTCGTTGAAGCGCGCCGGCATTACCACCGTTGGCGAAGTCATTGAATTGCTCGACAAGGGTCAAGATGCGGTCATGTCCATCCGCAATTTCGGCGATAAGAGCCTGGATGAGTTGGTTGAGAAGATGCAAGACAAGGGCTACATGTCTGACGGCAAGTCTGGTGAAGGCGAGGAAGAGTAGCCCATGCGACACAAGATTGCCGGAAAAAGACTCAGCCGCAGCGTGGGGCCACGCAATGCCCTGCGCCGCATCTTGGTGAAGCAGCTCTTCGAATTTGAGCGCATTCGCACCACGCGCGCCAAGGCCGAGGCCATACGCAACCAGGCCGAGAAGTTGATCACTCTGGCTAAACGCGGCAATGCCGCGGAGGCAGCCTCCTCCAAGGTGCATGCCCGCCGGCTGGCGGCCTCCCGATTGAACGACGCCAAGATCGTCAAGAAGCTCTTCGATGAAATTGCACCTCGCTATACGGAACGCAAAGGCGGCTATACCCGCCTCACCAAGCTCGGCCAGCGAGATGGGGATCGCGCTGACCTTGTTTTGCTGGAATTAGTCGAATAGTTTATTGTGCAGTTTGCGTTTTTTTGTTTTTGCAAACTGCCAAACTCATGAGCGGAGCGAATGAGTAGCTTAGCGAAATGGGTAATGAACGTTACAAAGCACTACTAACATACGACGGAAGCGCATTCAGCGGCATGCAGCGGCAAAAGAACAGCCGCGGTGTGCAGGGCGTGGTGGAAGAAGCGCTGAAGTCGATTGGCTGGCGCGGCAAATCCATCCTTGCGGCGGGACGAACCGACGCCGGTGTGCATGCCAGCGGTCAGGTGATCGCCTTCGACATGGGCTGGAAGCATTCGCAAGATGAATTGCTGCGGGCGTTGAACTCAACTCTGCCTGAGGACGTGGCCGTGAAAAAAGTCGTGATCGCTCCGGCGGATTTTCATCCACGTTACGATGCCAAAAGCCGCCTTTACCAGTACCGGCTCTTTTGCCAGCCATTGCGCGATCCCCTGCGGGAACGATATGCCTGGCGGGTATGGCCGGCAGCGAAATTGGTTCATTTGCGGGCGGCTGCCAAATCCCTACGCGGCGAGCATGATTTCTCCGCTTTTGGCTCCGCTCCGAAGGAGGGCGGCGGAACTATTCGTCGAGTGCTGAGCGCAAGTTGGCGCAAAACGGCTGAAGGCGACTTCGTCTTCGAGATCAGCGCCAATGCGTTTCTGTATCACATGGTGCGGCACGTGGTCGGCTTGATGGTCAAGATAGGGCAGGGCCTTGCCGAACCGGGCGCCGTAGATCAGGCGCTGCGGGAAGGGAGTTTCAAGGTAAACGAATTGGCTCCGCCACAGGGATTATGCTTGGTAGCTGTGGAATACTAAGTATCGGGGCATTGAGGCAGAAGAGGATAAATTGTTGGCGCCGCCTCATGGCTTATGCCTGGTGGCGGTAGAATATTGAAACTTGTCCCGAGCGAGCTGCCTTTGGCAGCGACGAGGGAGTGAAGGATTGATGATGCAAAAATCGTATTATCCAAAGGCTGGTGAGCTGACCCAGGAATGGCATATCGTGGACGCCAGCGGCCAAAACCTGGGCCGCCTGGCCGCGCGCATTGCCAAAGTGTTGATGGGTAAGCACCGCCCCAAATACACGCCCGGCGTGGATATGGGTGACTATGTAATCGTCACCAATTGCGGCCAAATCACCGTGACGGGTAACAAGATGATCGAAAAAGTTTATTATCGTCACAGCGGCTACCCCGGCGGCCTGACCGAGATTCGCTTGCGCCGCATGCTGCGCACTCACCCCGAGCGTGTGATCCAGGCTGCGGTGCGCGGCATGCTGCCGCACACAAAGCAGGGCCGCCAGCTGATCAAAAAGTTGAAGGTATATGCAGGCACCGATCACCCCCACGGTCCGCAGAACCCTCAGCCGCTTACGGTTTAACTATCGCACAATTGCACTAATGCACTAGGAGACTATTTGATGGCAGATCAATATTACGAAGGCATCGGCCGCCGCAAGACCAGCACCGCTCGCGTGCGCGTGATGGGCGGCTCCGGCGCTTTTATTGTGAACGGCAAGCCGCTTGAGGAATATTTCCCGCGCGTCGGCGATGCCAATTCTGTCCTGACCGCGCTCGAGGATGCCTCGGCTAGCGGAACCGTGGACGTCAGCGCTATCGTGCGCGGCGGCGGTCGTACTGGCCAAGCTGGCGCAGTGAAAATGGGACTGGCTCGTGCCCTGGTGCTTATGAACCCCGATTGGCATTCCCCGCTGGCGAAGAACAACCATCTGCGCAGGGATGCGCGCGCCAAGGAACGAAAAAAACCTGGCCTCAAGCGCGCCCGCAAAGCCCCGACCTATACGAAACGCTAAACCAAAAAACGCAGCCGGAAGGCTGCGTTTTTTATTACTAGCGCGCCGACTTCGTCATTGCAGAGAATTACCGGTGGGCGGCGATTACAATTCCAGCGTCTCGCCGCCATCGTCTCCTTGATCCCTGACACTGAATCATTGACCGCCCTGCTGACCACTGCCCTCGAGGTCCGCTCTGACCTGCTTGGCCGTCTCCATGCCGAGGGAACGGACAGTTATCGACTTTTCCACGGCACCGTTGAGGGCAAGCCTGGGTTGACCGTAGATCGCTACGGCAACCTGCTGCTGGTGCAGAGCTTCCACCAGTCCCTCGAGCCTGATCAGCTTGCCATCCTGGAGAACTTCTACGCAAATGAGTTGCCTGGTCTAACTCCGATCTACAATGATCGCAGCGGCGGAAACTCGCGCATCGCCAATGAGTTGTCGTCCGAACAGATGGAGGCCGCCTTGCTCCTTCGGGAGGTTCACGAACTCGGCGTCACCTACCTCGTCCAGGCCCGTCACGGAGGCCAGGACCCTTGGCTGTTCCTCGATCTGCGCGCCGGCCGCCGGCGGGTGATGCGCGACACCTACGGCAAAACCTTGCTTAACCTGTTCGCCTACACGTGCGGAGTCGGCATCGCTGCCGCCAAGGCCGGAGCCTCCTCCGTGACGAACGTGGATTTCGCAGAAAGCAGCCTCGCCGTTGGCCGCGAAAACGCCCGCTTGAACAACTTGCCCATTCGGCCGACCTTCATCAAGAGCGACGTCTTCGCCGCCCTTCGCCAGTTGACCGGCATCGGCCAGCCGGAGTGGGTGCGTGGCAAGCGCATGCCCGTATTTCCCAAGCTTGAACCCAAGCAGTTCGACCTTGTCTTCCTCGATCCACCGCGCTATGCCAAGGGCCCCTTCGGCGTCGTGGATCTGATCAACGACTACCCCGCTGTCTTTAAGCCGGCAATGCTGTGCACAGCCGAGGGCGGTATCCTATATTGTTGCAACAATGTGGCGGAGGTTGACCGTGACGCTTGGTTGGACCAGCTGCAACGCAGCGCCCGCAAAGCAGGGCGGCCGATTCGTGATTTCGAATGGATATTGCCGGAGGCAGATTTCCCCAGCCCCGACGGCAAGCCGCCCCTGAAGATGGTCGCCCTGCTGGTATAGTTTCTCGTTTGCAAAGGAGCCCTCTATGCCCTCTTCTCCCGGAATCACACTCCTCGGCCTCGGACCCGGTAATCCAGATCATCTGACTCGCGAAGCCTGGGAGGTTCTCAACTCCACAACCGAAATCTTCCTGCGTACTAGCCAGCATCCGGTGGTGTCCGCGTTCCCGGCCAGCCTTACCGTGCATAGTTTCGATGAGCTCTACGAAACCGAAGAAAATGTCGAAGAGGTGTATCGCAAGATCGTGGCTAGCGTCCTTGAGCTCGGTGAACGCCCGCGCGGTGTCCTCTACGCCGTCCCCGGTCATCCATTCGTCGCCGAAGCCACCGCGCCGGAGATCGCCCGCCGCGCCAAGGCTGCCGGGATTCCCGTGAACATTGTCCAGGGGTTGAGCTTTGTGGAGCCGTTGCTGGCTGCCCTGGGCGCTGACCTGCTGCCCCAGACCGCCATCGTTGACGCACTGGACTTGGTTAACCAGCATCATCCCTTATTCCCGCCGCACGCACCCGCTCTTGTTGCGCAAGTCCACTCACAGCTGGTTGCTGGCGAGCTAAAGATCACTTTGATGGCGCAATATCCGGATGAGCATTCCGTGCGCCTGGTGCATGCCGCCGGAACCTTAGAAGAACTCGTGGAGGACTTACCTCTGCATGAAATTGATCGCAGTCAGCATATCGCCGCCCTGACTGCGCTCTATATCCCGCCGCTTGACCAGCACACGTCCTTGGAAGAATTCCAGGATCTGATCGCCCACCTACGGGCACCCGAGGGTTGCCCCTGGGATCGCGAACAGACGCACCAAAGCCTGCGCCGCAACCTGATCGAAGAAGCCTACGAGGTGATCGATGCCATCGATGCCTCAGACCCCGTGGCGATGCAAGAGGAATTCGGCGACCTGCTGGCGCAAATTGTTCTCCACGCGCAGATCGCCACTGAGGATGATGAATTCCGCATGTCCGACGTGGTTCATGGCATCACCACCAAATTGATTAGCCGCCATCCCCATGTCTTTGGCGACTTGGAACTCAAGGATGCCGATGCCGTCATCGCTAACTGGGAGCATTTGAAAGCCGACGAGCGGAAATCGAAGGGCGAAGAGCGCGGCGTGCTGGATGGCGTGGCCAAGGCCCTGCCCGCGCTCAGCCAGGCGGAGACCTATACAGCGCGCGCTGCCCGCGTTGGCTTTGAGTGGCCGAATATCGAAGGCATGTTAGGGGACGTTGCTGAAGAGATCGAGGAGATGAAAGCCGCCAAATCAGCCGATGAAAAGCAGGCAGAGTATGGCGACATCCTTTTTGCTCTGGTGAACCTGGCTCGCTGGCTCAAAATCGATCCCGAAGCGGCCTTGCGCGCCGCCAACGCGCGCTTCAAGCGTCGCTTCGCCTACGTAGAAGACAGCGCCCGCCAACGGGGGCGTGAGCTGAAAGATATGACCTTAGAGGAGATGGATCGTCTTTGGGATGAAGGGAAGATTGCCCTAGGTTAGGAATTCGGAGTCGAGGCTTTAGCCGGATATGCGATAAACCGGCTAAAGCCTCGACTCCAAATCGCTGACCTCTAAAGACTTCCCCCTTGCTACAAAAACAAAAGCGCATCATTTGCGCTTGTCATTCCGAACGGGTCAAGGGAAGCTCTGGTTCCCGCAGCCCCACACCCGCAGGAGATTTCAAGACCAGCGGAGAGCCTGTCCCTAGTGAGCCGCTTTGCGGCGACGAGAGGAATCCCCTAGAAGACTTTCTTCCATATAACCGTTTTCTGCAATTCAATCTTCCCGGAATTCGAGATGACTGAATAGCCATCACCTAGATGTATTTGCTGGTGATCGACTGCTTGGCCTTTTTCAACTCCAGTGGCGTGCCTTCGAAGATCACTTGTCCGCCGCGGCTGCCGCCTTCCGG
>Ga0209619_10003491_pt1 | contig 11297 bp, 6 predicted proteins | sample Rifsed16ft3_FD_184011 | JGI IMG/M metagenome (GOLD analysis project Ga0209619, IMG submission 184011) | Soil microbial communities from Rifle, Colorado, USA - sediment 16ft 3 (version 2) | ecosystem: Environmental > Terrestrial > Deep subsurface > Rock core/Sediment | place: Rifle, Colorado... | reverse complement strand
GGGGCGGGTGAGGGCGGCCGCCGCCACGCAGGCGATCGTCCACCTCTTCGCCCCGCTCTTCGAGCGGTTCATGCGGACGCACGCCGGGATCGACGTCTCGTTTAGGACGACCGCGAGCACCGACGAGACGGTGGCCGACATCCTCAACGGCGCCGCGGACGTGGGCTTCGCCTCGCTGCCCGTCTACTCGCCGACGCTGCAGGTCACGAACCTCTTCGAGGACGAGCTCGTGGTCGTGGTCGGCCACGGCCACCGCCTCGCGGGACGGGACGCGGCGACGGTCGAGGACCTGGGTCAGGAGCGGGTGATCCTCTTCGAGCGCGGGGGCTCCATACGCCGGGCCACCGACCAGTTCTTCAACAAGATCGCCGTCCAGCCCGCGCTCGCCCTGGAGTCGAATGATACCTCCTTCATCAAGCTCATGGTCGAGCGCGGCCTGGGCATCTCCTTCCTCCCCGCCTGGGCGGTGCGGGACGAGGTGGCCTGGGGCTGGCTCGCACGACTGCGCATCGAGGGGCACCGGCTGCGCCGGACCGTGGCCGCGATCTCGCTCGCACGCTTCCAGCCCTCGGCCACCCGCGCGTTCCTCGAGTTCGTGGTCGCGCGTCGGGCCGAGCTGCAGACGATGGCCGAAGGCCGGCCGCACGACGGAGAGCCGATGAACCCCACCCGACCGGGTCGACGAAGGAGGTGAAGACCGTGGAGTGGAAGCTGCTGGCCTCGACGTTCGGCCTCGTGTTCCTGGCCGAGCTCGGCGACAAGACCCAGCTCGCGACGTTGAGCCTCGCCGCCTCGGGCCGCTCCCGCCTGGCCGTCTTCCTCGGCGCCGCCGCCGCCCTCGTCGCGACCAGCGCCATCGCCGTGCTCCTGGGCGAGGCGGCGGCACGCGCCATCCCCGAGATCTGGATCCGGCGCGCGGCGGGCGCCGCCTTCGTCATCCTCGGGATCCTGTTCCTTGCCGGCCGTGGATAGCGGCGCTGTCGATGCCTCCGCAGGGGATGAATCGTTTGCTCTAGGCGTAGACCCTATGATTCATCCCCGCCGCCGGCGCAAGGCCCTGGGCTCGACCCCTCGGAAGTCACACAGCCGACGGAGCCTTGCATCCCGGCGGGCCTTCGCCCAGAGGTCGGCACGAGCCTTGCTCCTATCTGCGATTCACGTTCCGTAGCAGAGGAGGCGGGATGGAGCGACGCGACAGGATTCTGGCGGGCATGCTGGTCGCGCTGGGCCTCAACAGCCTCTTCCTCGCCGCCCGCGCCGACGCGAGCCTCGCCTACTTCGCCAACGTGGGCCTGCACGCCCTCCTCGGCCTGGGCGTCGCCGCCCTTCTCATGGCGCGCGCCCGGTGCCTCTGGAGTGGTCTCGGTTGGCTGTGGCGGGCGGCGGCACTCGTTTTCGGTGCCGGCGCACTGCTGGGCGTGGTGCTCCTGTTCGTCGGGACGACACGGCCCGTCCGCTGGCTCCTCTACGTCCACATCGCCCTCATGAGCCTCGCCGCCCTCCTCGCTCTCGTCGCCGGGCGGGACCTCGCCCGTCACGCCCCGCGCGGCCTCGCCGCATCATGTGTGGCAGCGACGCTCTTCGCGCTGGCTTCGCCGCTCGCGCGGGCGGTGAGCGATCTCTGGCCTCCGCAACAGGGCATCGTGAACCCCGAGCTGCCTCCGCTCTCGATGGACGGCGAGGGGCAGGGGGCGAGGGGACCGTTCTTCCCCTCCTCCGCCGAGACCAACGTCGGCCGCACCGTGCCCGCCAACTTCTTCCTGACGAGCCAGGAGTGCGGCCGCTGCCACAAGGACATCTACGAGCAGTGGAGCAGCTCCGCCCACCGCTTCTCGTCGTTCAACAACCAGTGGTACCGGAAGTCCATCGAGTACATGCAGGACGTGGTCGGTACTCGGCCGTCGAAGTGGTGCGCCGGCTGCCACGACCACGCGCTGCTCTTCGACGGCAACTTCGACGAGCCGATCCGGGGCCGGACCGACACCCCGGCCGCCCAGGCCGGGCTCGGCTGCGCCTCCTGCCACGCGATCGTCCACGTCAAGAGCACGATGGGCCAGGGCGACTTCACGATCGAGTACCCGCCGCTGCACGACCTCGCGGTGAGCGACAACCCGATCCTGAGGACGGCCCACGACTACCTGCTCCGGCTCGACCCCGGGCCGCACTCCCGCACGTTCCTCAAGAGCTTCCACACCGGCCAGACGCCGGAGTTCTGCTCCGCCTGCCACAAGGTCCACCTCGACGTCCCCGTCAACGCCTACCGCTGGATCCGTGGCTTCAACGAGTACGACAACTGGCAGGCCTCGGGGGTGTCGGGCGAGGGGGCGCGCTCGTTCTACTACCCGGCGCAGCCACAGCGCTGCGCCGACTGCCACATGCCGCTCGTGCCCTCGAACGACCCCGCCGCCCGCGGGGGCAGCGTCCACTCCCACCGCTTCCCGGGGGCCAACACCGCGCTGCCCTTCGTCAACGGAGACGAGGAGCAGCTTCAAATCACCCAGGGCTTCCTCCGCGACCGGCAGGTCTCGATCGACGTCTTCGGCCTCGTCAAAACCGAGCCCGGCGAGGCGTCGGAGGAGCGGCCTCTCGAGGGCGCCGAGCCGCAGCTCAGCTCCACCTTCGCCGCCGGGGAGGAGTCGATGCATCTCGGCGTGTCCCGCGCCGTGCTCTCGCCGCCGGGCGAGGTCATCGCCCCCCTCGACCGCGTGGACGCCGCCCTCCGGCGGGGTGACAGCGCGCGGCTCGAGGTCGTGGTCCGCACCCGTCGCGTCGGACACTTCTTTCCGGGAGGCACGGTCGACGCCTTCGACGTCTGGGTCGAGCTCGAGGCCGTGGACTCAGCGGGCAAGGCGATCCTCCACTCGGGCTTCCTCGAGGACGGCGGACGGGGACCGGTCGAGCCCGGCGCGCATTTCTACCGAAGCCTGATGCTCGACGAGAGGGGCAACCGGATCAACAAGCGCAACGCCTGGGCCACGCGCTCGGTGGCCTACGTCCGGCTCATCCCGCCCGGCGCCGCCGACACCGTGCACTATCGCCTCCGCATCCCCGAGGACTGCGCCGGCCCCCTCCGCGTGACGGCGCGGCTGAACTACCGCAAGTTCGCGTGGTGGAACACCCAGTGGGCATTCGCCGGTGTCCGAGACCCCGCCCAGGGTCACTATTCCGTGGGGCCTGGACACGACGACGGTCAATGGGTCTTCACCGGCGACACCTCGGGCGTGTCGGGCAACGTGAAGGGGATCCCCGATCTCCCGATCACGGCCCTGGCGGAGGCGCAGGCGGAGATACGGATCCTGCCCCGTGACGCCCCGGAGCCGGTGACCCGCGCCGTTCTCGAGACCTCGGTCCGCGAGCGATGGAACGACTACGGCATCGGACTCCTTCTCCAGGGCGACCTCAGGGGCGCGGAGGCGGCGTTTCTGCGGGTGACCGAGATGGACCCCGCTTACGCCGATGGTTGGGTCAACGTCGGTCGGGCGCGGGTACAGGAGGGCAATGTCACCGGCGCCGAGGAGGTCCTCCGCCGGGCGCTGGAGGTGAACCCGGAGCTCGCCAGCGCCCACTTCTTCATGGGCGTCGCCCTCAAGGCCTCGGGGCGCTACGACGAGGCGCTCGTCCACCTGCGTGCCGCCGCCGCGCAGTATCCGCGGGATCGCGTCGTGCAAGGCCAGATCGGCCGCGTGTTCTTCCTGAGACGACAGTACCGCGAGGCGGTCGCCGAGCTGCGCAAGGTCCTCGCGGTGGACCCCGAGGATCTGCAGGCGCACTACAATCTCATGCTCAGCTATCAGGGAGTCGGAGACGACGCGATGGCCAGGACGCACGAGACGCTCTACCGGCGTTTCAAGGCGGACGAATCGGCGCAGTTCATCACCGGTCCCTACCGACGGCTCCACCCCGAGGACAACAACGAGCGGCAGGCCGTCCACGAGCACGCCTCCGGGGGGCGAGTCTCGCCCGCTGGCGGCTACGCGCCGGCGTCGGCCCCGGTGCCTCGAAAGGACGGATCGAGTGCGCGAACCTCACCCTCGCGGCGCCCGACCGACGCCGAGCGGGGGGTGAGAGCGGCCGCCCGATGAGAAGCCCCCTGCGGTCGTGGCTGGCGCTCGCCGCCGCCGCCGCGGTCCTGCTGCGCCCGGGGCCGGGCTCCGCCCAGGGTCAGGGCGGCGGCGCCGTACGGTTCGTCGACGCCACTCCTGGCGCCGGCATCCGCTTCAAGCACACGAGCGGTGCCTTCGGGAGGAAGTACCTGCCGGAGACGATGGGCTCGGGCTGTGCCTTCCTCGACTACGACAACGACGGGTGGCTCGACATCTTCCTCGTCAACGGCACGCGTTGGCGGGGACGACCCGGCGGGCCCACCTACGCGGCGCTCCTCCGCAACAACCGTGACGGGACCTTCGCGGACGTGACCAAGGCGGCCGGCCTCGCGGTCGAGCTCCACGGCATGGGCGTCGCCGCCGCCGACTATGACGGCGACGGCTGGACGGACGTGTACGTGACCGCGATCGGTGGCAACCACCTCTTCCGCAACCTCGGCGGCGGGCGCTTCGCTGACGTCACCGCCAGGACGGGCACCAAGGGAGGAGGCACCTTCGGCACCAGCGCGATGTTCTTCGACTACGACCGCGACGGAAAGCTCGACCTCTTCGTGGCGAACTACGTCACGTGGTCGATCGAGAAGGATCTCTTCTGCACCCTCGACGGCAAGACGAAGTCCTACTGCACGCCGGAGTCCTACCAGGGGGAGAGCCCGACCCTCCTTCGCAACCGGGGCGACGGCACGTTCGAGGACGCGACCCGGAAGGCGGGGGTGTGGGATCCCTCCTCCAAGGCCCTCGGGGTCGCCCTCCTCGACCACGACGACGACGGCTGGCCCGATGTCGCCATCGCCAACGACACCCAGCCCAACAAGCTCCTGCGGAACAACCGCGACGGGACGTTCACCGACGTCGGGATGAGGGCGGGGATCGCCTTCGGCGAGACGGGGGTGGCGCGGGCGGGGATGGGGATCGACGCCGCCGACTACGGGGGCACGGGCCACGCGGGTGTCGTCATCGCCAACTTCTCGAACGAGATGATCGGCCTCTATCACAACGAGGGAACCGGGCTCTACCTGGACGAGGCGCCGAGCTCGACGGTGGGGCGGGCGAGCCTCCTCACCCTCGCCTTCGGAGTCTTCTTCTTTGATTACAACCTCGACGGTCGCTTCGACATCTTCGCCGCCAACGGCCACGTCGCTGACGACATCGGCGCCGTCCAGCCGAAGGTCTCCTACGCGCAGCCTCCGCACGTCTTCCGCAACCTCGGGGACGGGCGGTTCGAGCAGGCCACCTCGACACTGGGGCCCGCGCTGCAGCGCCCGATCGTGGCCCGTGGTGCCGCCCACGGCGACTATGACAACGACGGGGACCTCGACGTGCTGGTGACGACCAACAACGGACCCGCCTACCTCTTCCGCAACGACGGTGGCAACCACAATCACTTCCTGCGCGTCCGCACGCGGGGTACGCGGTCGAACCGCGACGGGATCGGGGCAAAGGTGACGCTCACCCTGACGGACGGGCTCCGGCCCTGGCGGTGGGTGCACACCGGCTCCAGCTACTGCTCGCAGAGCGACACCGCCCTGACCTTCGGCCTGGGCCCGCGGCCTCGGGCGGAGGCGATCGAGGTCGTCTGGCCCAGCGGACAGGTGGACCGCATCGGGCCCGTGGCGGCCAACCAGGTGGTGTTCGTGCAGGAGGGCGAAGGCCTTCTCGCGGTTAGGCCGCTGCCGGCCCGCGCTAAGCCCCTGGCACCTTGAGTCGAAGGGTCGGCGGCGGACACAATGACCGCATGGTCATGCGTGGCCCGAGTCGTGCCGCCGGCCTGGCGATGGGCCTGGCCCTCGTTGCCGGGCTCGCCGCGCGGGCCTCGGAGACGCCGAGCGCGACGCGCGAGGCCGCCTATCGCGAGAACAACCTGGGGGTGGCGCTGCTCGAGCAGTTCCGCTTCGCCGACGCCGCGCAGGCCTTCACGCGCGCGCTCGCGAGGGACCCCGGGCTGTCGCTCGCCAGGGTCAACCTCGCCATCGCCCTCTTCTACGTGCCGGACGCCGCAGCCGCGAGGCGGGAGGCGGAGACAGTCCTGGCCGCGGACCCCGGCTCCCTGCACGCCCACTACATCCTCGGGCTGATCGCGAGGGCGGAGGGCCAGACCGAGGGTGCGGTGTCCCATCTGGAGACGCTCCGGGCGCGCGACCCGGCGGACGTCGGCGCTGCGGTGACGCTCGGGCAGGTGTACATGCAGCTCCGGCGGTACGAGGACGCGGTGGCCCTCTTCCGCCGGGCGGCGGAGGCCGAGCCCTACAACGTGAGCGCCGCCTACAACCTCGGGGTGGCGCTCACGCGCGCGGGGCGGAGCGAAGAGGGCCTCGCGGCGATGGAGCGTTTTCAGAAGCTCCGCGAGAGCACCTACAAGACCTCGCTCGGCCAGACCTACCTCGAGCAGGGTCGCTACGCGGAGGCCCTACCCTCGACGGGCGCGGAGGCGGAGAGCGTGGACACGCCGACACCGGCCGTCTCCTTCGTCGAGCGCGAGACCTGGCCCGTTTCACCCGCCGGCGGCAACCGCCCGCGCAGCACCCTCGTCCTCGCCGATGTCGACGGGGACGGGGCGCCGGACCTGGTCGAGGCCGGACCGTCGGGTCTGCGCCTGAGACACAACGAGGGTGGGCGCTTCCGCGACGTGACCGAGAGCGCCGGGCTCGGGGGGATCGGCGCCCTCGCCGCCGTCGCGGGGGACTACGACAACGACGGGAGCGCGGACCTTCTCGTCCTGAGGTCCGGCGGGCTCGCCTTCTATCGCAACGAGGGCGATGGTCGGTTTCGGGATACAACGACCAGCGCCCGGATCCCGACCTGGCCCCATCTCGGCCTGACCGCCGCCTTCGTGGACATCGACCACGACGGCGACCTCGACGCCGTCGTGGCCGGCGTCGACCCGCCCTTCGCCCCCGTGCCCGGTCTGCTTCTGCAGAACAACGGCGACGGCACCTTCACCGACGTGACCGCGTCGGCGAAGCTCGGTGCGCCCGCGTGCGCGCTCGCGGTCGTGCCCACCGACTACGACAACCGGCGCGACATGGACCTGCTCGTGCTGCGCCACGAAGCCCCGCCCGCCCTCTACCGGAACCTGCGGGACGGCAGCTTCCGCGATGTCGCCTCCGAGGTCGGCCTGGGGTCGGCGGGGCCGTTCCTGAGCGTGGCCGCGGGCGACGTCAACAAGGACGGCTTCACCGACTTCTTCCTCGGCGCCTCGGGGCCGGCTTCGTCGATGGCCCTGAGCGACGGGCGGGGTGGCTTCCGTGTCGGCGCGGCCCCCGCCGGGGCGGGGGCCGCCCAGGCCGCGCAGTTCGTGGACTACGACAACGACGGCCTGCTCGATCTCTTCGTGGCCACGGCGAAGGGACCGCGCCTCTTCCGCAACGTCGGGAGCGGCTGGAGCGACGCGAGCGAGGCCGCCTTCGCGAAGGCGCTTCGGGGCGCCGCCCTCGAAGGCGCGGCGCTCGCACTCGCCGACCTCGACCTCGACGGCGACACGGATGCGGTGATGGCGACGGCGGACCGGGTCGTGTCGCTGTCGAACGAAGGGGGCAACCGCAATCGGTCGTTTGCGGTGCGGCTCGAAGGCCGCGTGAGCAACAAAGGCGGCGTGGGGGCCAAGGTCGAGATCCGCGCCGGGAGCCTGCGCCAGAAGCTCGAGACCTCGGCCGCGGTGCCGATGCCGGCGCCGGCGGACCTGCTCTTCGGGCTCGCGGCGCGTCGCGAGCCGGATGCGGTGCGGGTGATCTGGGTCTCGGGCGTCGTGCAGACCGAGACCGACATTCCGGGCCCCCCCGCCGAGGGACGGCCGGTCTCGCTCGACGTGACCGAGCTCGACCGCAAGCCCTCGTCGTGTCCCTACCTCTACGCGTGGAGCGGGGAGGGCTTCGAGTTCGTGACCGACTTCCTGGGGACGGGGGAGATGGGGTACTGGGTGGCGCCGGGGGTGAGAAACGAGCCCGACCCCGTGGAGTACGTGCGGATCGCGCCCGGCCAGCTGCAGCCTCGCGACGGACGGTACGAGCTGCGGGTGACGAACGAGCTGGAGGAGGTGCTCTACCTCGACCGCCTCCGTCTGCTGGCCATCGACCACCCCGAGGACGTGGAGGTGCACCCGGACGAGGGCATGGCGGCGCCGCCGAAACCCTTCCGGCTGTTCGCCGCCCGCGACCCCCGGCCGCCGCGCGCGACCGACCACCGCGGGCGCGATGTCACGGATCGGCTGGCGCGGCGGGACCGGCGCTTCGCGGACGAGCTGCCCCTCGAGCGGATCCGCGGCTACGCGAAGACGCACGCGCTCACGCTCGACCTGTCTGATCTGCCCGCGACGCACACGCTGCTCCTGCTGACGGGCTGGACGGACTACGCCTTCTCGAGCGACAACGTGGCCGCGCACCAGGCGGGGCTCCGGATGGTCGCCCCCACCCTCGAGGTCGAAGGGGAGAACGGGGCGTGGGAGACGGTCGGGCCCATCGGTGTGCCCGTCGGCCGACCCCAGACGCTGGTGGTCGACCTCGCGGGGAGGCTCGGTCCCTCCCGACGGGTGCGCCTCGTGACCACCATGAGGGTGTACTGGGACCAGGCGGTGGCGGCGGCGCCGGCGCAAGGGGTGCGCCTCGAGCCGCTCACCCTCGACCCGCTGCGGGCGAAGCTCGCCGAGCGAGGCTTCTCGACCGAGACGAGCCCGGATGGGCGGGAGCCGTGGAGCTATGACTACGCCCGCGTCACCTGGCGGTCGCCCTGGAAGACCATGCCCGGGCGCTACACGCGGGAAGGGGACGTGCGCGAGCTCGTGACCGCGTCCGACGATCTCTTCGTCGTCGCGAAGCCGGGGGACGAGCTCGCGCTGGGCTTCGACGCTGCGGCCCTGCCGCCCCTGCGCAAGGGGTTTGCCCGCACGTTCCTGCTGATGGGGGACGGGTTCAGCAAGGAGATGGACATCAACTCCGCGAGCCCCGACGTGGTCCTGCCCCTGCCGTACCACGGGATGCGGAGCTACCCGTACGCGGAGGGCGAGACGCCGGAGGCTGTGCGCCTGCAGGCGGCGAGGGCCGATCGCTGGAACACGCGTGTCGTGGCGAAGCCGCTCGTACCCCTCGAGCTCGCGGCCGCCGTCGAAGAAGCCTCCCCCCGACGGGAGGCCAGGCCGAAGTGAACGGAAGCTGACCATGGATCCGATCCGCTACTCGGCGGCTTCCTGTCAGACCGACCTGCCGAACCCGATCGGCCGGCCCGAGATGAGGGCGAACACCGACCGCATGCTCTCGATGATCGACTCTGCGCTCGCGGGCTCGGCGCCCTTCCTGCCCGTGCGGCTCGTCGTCTTTCCCGAGTTCGCCCACGCGGCGCCTGTCTACGAGACGCTCGGGGAGCTCCTGGCCAAGCTCGCCGTCCCCGTGCCCAACGAGCACACGGACCGCCTCCAGTCACGGGCGAAGGAGCATGGGATCTACGTCCAGAGCGGGAGCATGATCGAGGCGGATCCGAGGTGGCCAGGGGTCGCGTTCAACACCACCTGCCTCATCGGCCCCGAGGGCGTCCTCTACAAGTACCGCAAGGTCAATCCCTGGATACCGTACGAGGTCCACTCGAGCCCCCACGACCTCCCGGCCTACGACGAACCGCTTTTTCCGGTCGCGGAGACGCCGATCGGGAGGATCGGCTGTGCGATCTGCTACGACTGGATCTTCCCGGAAGCGCTGCGGCAGCTCGCGATGAGCGGGGCGGAGGTGCTCGTCCGCGTCTCCGCATACATGGACCCCTGGGGCGCGACCGAGCCCATGGACTGGTGGACGGTGGTGAACCGCTGCCGGGCCCTCGAGAACGTGGCCTACGTCGTGGCCGCGAACCAGGGGGCGTCGCTGCGCCGCTATCCCCCGTACTCGTGGCCCGGGGGCAGCATGGTGGTGGACTTCGACGGGCGCGTCCTGGCCCAGGCCTCGCCCGGGCCCGGGGAGCGCATCGTGGTTGCGCCGATCGACATCACCGCTCTCCGCCACGAGCGGGCGACCCGCCGCGGCCACCACATGCTCGCCCACTTGCGCACCGAGGCCTACCCCGCCTATCGCCGGCACGTCTATCCGCCCCCCGGCCGAACGGGCCCGCCCTCGTACGAGGAGAACAACGCCCGCATCGACGAGGCGAAGAAAGGGCTCGCGTGATAGCATCCGGCGTCCGCGCCGGAATGCCCTCGCTCGCCCGACGCCTCACGGCCCTCGCCGCCTGTCTTGCGCAACTGACTGCCCTGCCCGCAGGGGCGCAGGCGCCGCCGGCAGGGGCGGGGCTGTCGGGGAGCTGGACGGGCTGGGCGCGCCTGACGAACGACTGGCCGGCGCTGGCCTGCCGATACGAGGGCGCGGCGGACACGACGTCGGTTCGCCTCGAGCTCGGGGCGGAGGGCGGCCGGCTGCGCGGCTCGGTGGCGATGGACCTCCCGCCCGCCGAGGGCTCCGGCTGTCCGCCGCTCCGCAAGCGTTACACGATTGACGACGTGGTGGTCGCCGAGGGCTCCGTCTCCTTCACCGACTCCGGCGGGAACGAGTGGACGCTGTCCCAGAGGCGCGGCGGCGGCGTCCTCCTCGGGCTCCTCGCTTGGCGCGCGGGTGGGCCCGAGGCGCCGCTCGACGAGCGGTTCACGCTTCCTGGCGGGACCCGGCCTCTCACCCATCTCAGTGGCGAGGTCCGCCTGAAGAAGGCAGTTGAGGGTGAAGCCGAGGCACCAGCCTCGGCGAGCGAAACCGAGGGGACATCGGCCACCGCGCCCCCGAAAAAGACGAGCGCCGGGACGCGCCTCGGTCACCTGGGCCTCGTGCTGGGGGCCAACGCGGTGGCGCTCGGGATCCTCTACGGCGTCAACAAGGCAGGCAAGGGCGGCTCGGAGAGCGGGGTGGTGACGTGCTCGCCACGGGTCTGCGTCGTCGGCGCGCTCAACGAGCCCTGCTTCTGCGAGGGCAACGTGGTTTCCGGCGTGCCCTGCGGGACCACCACCGCCGGTGTTCCCGCGGGTGGCGTCTGCGACGGCAGAACGCTGCCCTGCCAGGCCACGCTCAGCTGCAACAGCGGCATCTGCGAGGATCGTTTCGGCCGCTGCCCTTATTGACGAGGCTCCGCCTCAACCCACCCGCACCAGCGGGATCGGAAGCGCCTCGGCGGGCGGGGCCCCCGGCGAGGACGCCGCTGTGCTTCGAAGCTGCGCGCCCGCAGACGGGGTGC
>Ga0209619_10003489_pt1 | contig 11308 bp, 8 predicted proteins | sample Rifsed16ft3_FD_184011 | JGI IMG/M metagenome (GOLD analysis project Ga0209619, IMG submission 184011) | Soil microbial communities from Rifle, Colorado, USA - sediment 16ft 3 (version 2) | ecosystem: Environmental > Terrestrial > Deep subsurface > Rock core/Sediment | place: Rifle, Colorado... | reverse complement strand
CGGCCCCCCCCGCACCTGCGGTCGGGGCAGGTGTCTCGGTGTCTCCCAAGAGGGATTAACCGCAGAGAAGGCGGAGCCCGCAGAGGTCGCTTAGAATCTCCGCGTACTCCGCGCTCTCCGCGGTGAGACGTCTGCTTAGAGGTCCGTTCCGAAATCGGCCTCGAATGCCTTCGCCAGTTTTGAGCCCCAATTGGCGAGCGGCTCGAGCCGGCCAAAGAAGAAGCGCAAGACCTTCGGCTCCTCGATGAATCGGAGCCCGCCGATCAGCTCGCTGTGCTGGCGGAGCCAGGTGAGGCGATCGACGACGTACTGGATGTGCGACATCGTGTAGACGCGACGGGGCACGGCCAGGCGCGCCAGCTCGAGATCGGCGTAGACCTCATTGCCCTGCGCATCCCGGTCCATCGAGATCGTACCGCGCTCCATGGAGCGAACACCCGAGGCGAGGTAGATCGCGGCGGCCAGGGCGCCGGCGGGATATTCCGACTGGGGGAGATGGGGCAGGAAGCGCTTGGCGTCGATGTGACAGGCAAGGCCGCCGGGCGGCGTGACGACAGGCACCTCGTTCTCGAGCAGGCGCTCGACGAAGTACTGGATCAGATCGGGGGAAGCGCCGGCGACGTTCACGTCGGTCATCTCGCGCAGCCCGACGGCCATCGCCTCCACCTCCTTGGTGGACATGCCTCCGTAGGTGGCGAACCCCTCGTACACCGGCAGCCAGGCCAGGATCTGGTCGTAGTACTTCTTCTCATTCGTCGCCATCAGGCCGCCGCGCACGGAGGTGCTCTTGCGGCCGGAGAGGTAGAAGAGGTCGACGACGCTCATCATCTCGCGGATGATGTCGCTGATGGACTCATCGGCGTACTTCTTCTCCCGCTGCTTGATGAAGTAGGCATTTTCCGAGATCAGGCTCCCGTCGAATACGAGGGGGATCTTGAATTGGGCGGTGATCTTCTTCACCGCCCGCAAGTTTTCCAGGGAGAAGGGCTGCCCACCAATCAGATTGGTGGTGGCCTCCATGCGGACGAAGGGAATCTTCTCCGGCCCATACGTCTCGATGGCGTCGGTGAGCTTGGCCAGGTCGAGATTGCCGCGGAAGGGGCTCGTGCTCTCGGTGTTGAGCGCCTCGTTGGTGAAGATCTCCAGCACGGTGGCGCCCGCCAGCTCCATGTGGGCCTTGGTCGTCGTGAAGTGGTAGTTCATCAGGACGACGTCCCCCGGCTTGACGAAGACCTTGGCCAGGAGATGTTCGGCGGCCCGGCCCTGGTGGACCGGGATGGTGTAGTTGAATCCGAGGACATCCTTCACCGCATCGGCCAGTTTGTAGAAGCTCTCGCTCCCGGCGTAGGCGTCGTCGGAGACCATCATCGCCGCCAGCTGGTTGTCGCTCATGGCATTGGTGCCGCTGTCGGTGAGCATGTCGAGGAAGACGTCCCGGGTGCGGAGCAGGAAGGTGTTGTAGCCCGCCTCGCCGATCGCCTCCAGGCGCCGGCGGACGGTGGGCAGGGTGGTCCGCTGTACGATGCGGACCTTGTGCATTTCGACGGGGATGAGCTTGCCGGTCGAAAGACGGATGTTCATGTTTCCCTCTTGGTTGCTGTGGGCCAGCATGTGGGGCACGGGATCACGGGGGGCCGTGCCGCCTGCTGAGGCCCGCCCCCAATAGTAGCCCGAAACGGGGTTTCGCGGGGCGGCCGTTGTCTCCGTTTGTCAGGCTCCGGAGCCTGTGAGCTAATCCCGTGGCGACCGACCAGGGTCCTTCTCTGCCGCTGGCGCGTCCCCCATGGCCCTCACCCCCAACCCCTCCCCCGGCAGCTGGTCTCACTACCTGAGTGATGAAGATGTGCCGGGGGAGGGGAGGTTACCCAAGGACGCGTCCTTAGACCTTCATCTCCCTCTCCGCTTTCGCGCAATGCGTGGTGGATCGCGACAAGCGGAGCCCCAAAGGGGTGCTGCGCGAAGGGGGTAAGGGGGTGAGGCGGAAAGGTACAAGACATGAAGGGCATTGTGTCGCTGTAATTGGATGCGAGGGATGCTTGCGCATGTCATCGTCGGATTTATCCACAGGCTCTGAGCGGACAAGGCCCCGACACGCCTCCAATTCGATGAGTTGGCGCAAGAGAGGCGAGCGGCCCGCCGTCACCGCCCGTGGGCGGCGGTGTTAAGGTATAGGCGGACTGTGATCCCCCAATGCCGGATTCCCCTCCTCTGATTGTTGAAGATCTCTCTTTCCGCTACCGGGATCGCGCCGACTGGGCGCTGCGCTCGATTTCGCTTCGCCTGGAGAGAGGCGAGCTCCTACTCGTGGCCGGGGCGAGCGGCTGTGGCAAGACAACGCTGATCCGATGCGTCAATGGGCTGATCCCCCGCTCCTACAAGGGGGAGCTGACCGGGCGGGTGGTGGTGGGGGGTCAGGAGACGCAGGGGGTGCCTCTGGCCCGGATCTCCGAGATGGTGGGCACCGTCCTTCAGGACCCGGAGCGCCAGATCCTCGGAACCCGGGTGGCCAACGAGGTGGCCTTTGGCCTGGAGAATCTCGGCCTGCCACGCGAAGAGATCACCGCCCGGGTGGAGCAAGCGCTGGCCCATCTCGGGATCGAGCAACTGCGGGAGCGCGAGACCTTCAACCTTTCCGGAGGCGAGAAGCAGAAGGTGGCTTTGGCGGGGGTGTTGGCCATGCGGCCCAGCCTGCTCATCCTCGACGAGCCCCTGGCCAGCCTTGACCCTGCCAGCGGACAGGAAGCCCTCGCTCTCGTGCGCAGATTGGTGGACGGCGGGATGGCGGTCTTGATGATCGAGCACCGGGTGGAGGACGTTCTGGGGATCCGGCCCGATCGAGTTCTCTTCATGGTGGACGGGCAGACGCGCTACCTCGGCCCGGTGGCTGGCCTCCAGGCAGCGGTGGACTACCGGGAGGTGAAGCTCCCCGCCTCGATGGTGATCGCCCGGGCTGCGGCAGACCCGCCTCCCCCTCCGGTCGAGCCGATGCTCACCAGAGTGCCACCCGAGGCGCGCGAACCCCTGGTGCGGTTTGAAGATGTTCACTTCCGCTACGGGGCCGGGCCGGAGGTGCTGCGGGGAGTGGACCTGGAGATTCGCCGCGGCGACGTGATCGCGGTGCTGGGCCCGAACGGCGCAGGCAAGACGACGCTCGTCAAGCACGCCATCGGCCTGCTCAAGCCGACCTCGGGGCGAGTGACGGTGGGTGGCCGTGACACGCACGAGTTGAGCGTGGCGCAGATCGCCGCCACGCTCGGCTATGTCTTTCAGAGCCCGAGCCATATGCTCTTCGCTCCGACGGTGCGTGAGGAGCTGGCGTTTGGCCCCACGAATCTGGGCCATTCCGCGGAAGCGATCGAGAAGGAGGTGCACGAGGCGCTGGAGATCGTACATATGTCCGGGATGGAAGCCGATCCCCCGCTGGCTCTCTCGTTCGGCCAGCAGAAGCGAGTGAGCATCGCTGCTATTCTGGCGATGCGCTCTCGAATCCTGGTGATGGACGAACCCACGGCCGGGCAGGACTACAAGAACTACATGAGCTTTATGGATTCCATCGTCCAGCTGCCCAGCTTCGAAGCCATCCTCTTCATCACGCACGACGTCGATATCGCCGTGGTGTACGCCAACCGGGTGCTTCTGGTGGATCAGGGCGCGCTGGCCGGCGACGGCCCGCCCGGGGAGGTGCTCTCGGACACAGGGCTGCTCACCCGATGCCGTCTGGTTCCGACGTCGCTCTTGCACGAAAACCTCAGCCGTCTCGGCCGGAGCGCCCGCTTCTTGCGGGCGGAGGCCCTGGCGCACGCCGCGTGAATTGAAAAAGGAGAATGGATCATGATGGATCGGAAGCTCGTCAACATCTCTCTGACCCTGATCGTTGTCTTTGCATCCTTCCTGCTGCTGGTCTGGGTCGGCGGGAGCGTGCTCAATATCGAGCGTCTGCAGACCGGTGAGAGGCCGCTGCTCCGCTTTGTCTTCGTGGCCGTGGGCCTGGTGGCGGCGTTCGGGGTCTACTGGGTGACCAGGGCAAACAAGGCCTGGGAGGTGGGGACTCGAGAGGTCGTCTATATGGCGATCGGAGCCGCCTTGTATGCGGTCTTCTCCTACCTCTTCAATGGGACCGTGTTCCTCGTGCCGTCGGTGAGCCAGGTAGCGCTTCGCCCGGCGATCGCCCTGCCCATGTTCTTCGGCTACGCCTTCGGGCCGGTGGTCGGTTTCTTCACCGGGGCGATGGGCAACATGGTGGGCGATGCGCTGACGGGCTTCGGCCTGTTCCCGCAGTGGAGTGTGGGGAACGGGCTGATCGGCCTGATCGCAGGCATGGCCATGCTCTATCCCGACAAGAAGAAGAGCATGAACAACGTGCTCATCATCGGCGCGGTGCTTGCCGGCTTGGCCACGCTGTTTTATCTGTTCACCCGGAGCCAGGCGATCCCCAACACTCTCTTCTACAACCCGGATGCGGGGATCTTCGGCGATCAGCCGATCACGCTCTTCGCCGGGCTCTCGGCGGTGATCGGTTTCATCCTGGTGCTCGTGGTGCGCTTCGCCTTTGCGAACAACATCGACTTCGGTGCGGCCGTCACCTGGGGCATGCTGGGCAACCTCATCGGCCTGGGGTTTGCCGCTCTCTCCGACATCTGGATCAACGGCTATCCGCCGGCCGTAGCCATCGTCGGCGAGTTCCTGCCCGCGGCTGGGCCAAACCTGATCTTCGCCGCCATCCTGGTGCCGATCCTGGTGGCTGCGTACGCCGCCCTGCGGCGCCAAACCGGCCGCTAGAGCAGCCGGAGCCGAAAACCCCCAACCTCTCCGGGAGCTTCGAGCTCCCGGAGAGGTTGGGGCAGTGTTCCCATGCTGGTCACCTGGCGCTACCGCAAGCGGCGATCGCTGATCCAGAGTTTCGATCCGCGAGCCTGGATCATCTTCTACCTGTGCTTCATGGCCGCTGTGATCTCCTTCTGGGACGTGCGCGTCCTGGCGGTGCTCTTTGCCGTCGCGCTGGGCGTCGTGTTCACCTCCGGGATCGGATGGCGAGAGATGCGACGCGCCTGGCTGTTTATCGGCGGCTTCATCGTGTATTTCTCCCTGTTCACCTTCCTGACGGGCCGGGGCGGGGTGGAGTTCTACACCGAGGAGCACGTCATCCGCAATCTGGAGGCCTCGTTCACGATCCTGGGATGGCGGCCGGTGCTGCACGTTACCGCCGAGCGCGCCTTCTATGCCCTCAGCATGGTCGTGCGCGTCTTCAGCCTGGCCAGCATGACCATCCTCATCCCCTATTCCTTCAATCCGGCGCAGTATGGTGTCACGTTTCGGGGGCTGGGGGTGCCGGACAAGATCGCCTATGCCATGGACCTGACGATGCGCTTCGTGCCGACCTACGCGCGGGACTTCCAAGTGACGCTGGACGCGCAGCGAGCCCGAGGCTACGAGATCGAAAAGCTCCGGGGAGGGTTGGTGGCGCAGGTGCGCAAGCTGGCCCCGCTGATCGTGCCGGTGACGATCCAGGCGATCGCCGGCAGCGAAGACATCATCGACGCCATGGATCTGCGCGCCTTCGGCGTCCGCCCGCGCACCTGGCTGGAAGAGCTGCACTACCGGCCACGGGATCGGGCGCTGATGATCTTTGGGGCTGCGCTGCTGGTCTTCTCCCTGGCGCTGGCCTATTTCGGATTTGGCTCCTTCTGGATCCCCGAGTCGCTCCGCAGCCTGCCGCTGCTGTAGGGGCGAAGCATTGGCATGGTGCGAGCCTCGACCACAGAGGACTATCTGCGAATTCTTCGCCCCTACAAGGCGACCCAGTGCATCTGGCTGCGCAACTGGCCTCCGCCGTTGGAATCGCTTCCATGACCCCCACCCCCTCGCCCCCTCCCCCGGCAGTTGAGTGACGGAGAACCGGCAAGTGCCTCGCCGGGGGAGGGGGAGGTTCATCAAGGAGGAAGGGGGGCGGCTCAGCCGCCCCCCTTCCTCCTTGAACCTCACGCCCCCTCTCCGCTCAGACGCCTCGCGATGTGAGTCGAGTGCAAGCGGAGAGGGGGCAGGGGGGTGAGGTGAAATGAGCCGTCAAGATTGGGCAGATCGTGCCTGGGATTTGGTGGAGCTCGAGAAGGCGAAAACGGAGGTCGTGCGAGCTAGCCCGCCGCGGCGGAAAGGAGGACGTCCGCCAGGGCCGGAGTGGCGTCGATGATTAGGTCGGCGCCGGCGCGCTCGAGCTCGGCCCGTTCCCCAAATCCACAAAGCACCCCGACCGACTGGGCGCCGGCGGCGCTGGCGGCGCGGATGTCGACGGGGGTGTCGCCCACCATCAGGCAGGCCTCCGCTGGCAGGCCCATCTCGTGGGCGGCCCACCGGAGGGGCGCGGGATGAGGCTTGGTCCGGCGGCAAGTCCGGGCCGAGGCCACGCAACGAAAGAGGGGGGTCAGCGAGAATTGCTCCAGGAAGGCTTGCACGCCTCGTTCGCCCCGGGAGGAGACGATTGCCAGAGGATAAGAGCCGTGAAGCCTGGTGAGCGCTTCCGGCAATCCGGGGATCAACAGGAACTGATGGGGCCGAGCCTGGCCGCCGGACCGCTGGAGGGCATCGAGGAGCGGGCCGGCGATCTCATCCAGGCCGAGGCGATCGGCGAGGGCGACGAGGGCGTTGGCCGGCGTCTCGGATCGGAGCAGGAGCCCCCGGGCGATGCGCAGGGGATCGCCGCCGGGCAAGAGAGAGGCCATGGGGCGCAGCCAGCGGGCGAGACGCAGCGCGAGGGCGTCATCGGTGTCGGCCAGCGTGCCGTCGATGTCGAAGCACAGCGCGCGAATTCTTGTGTGGTCGAGCCCCTGGCTCATTGGACCGCGGCGGGAAAGGGGATCGCCTGGCGCAAAGCCTCTGCGAAGGGCTCGTCCGGGGCGAGGATCCAGAGGGTCTGGTCTGCGGAGCGCTCCAGCAAAGCGTAGGCTCCGTCGCCGACCCACACGGCCGTGGTGGTCGTGTGGCTCCCGCTGCCGAACCGGGCGTCGCCGTACTGCGCAAAGGCCGCGAACGAGTCTTGCGCGTCGATGAGGGTATCCCAGCGTGTCACGAGAACAAGGGCGTCCGCACCCGTCGCCTCGTTCGTGAGCACGAGAACGTAGTCGCCGCCCCAGCCCTCGGCCGCCTGGGCGGCGGTCTCGGAGGGCAGGAAGCTCTCCAGGGTGAGGAGGGTATACCACTCGCCCAGGACCCTGCGCCCGAGCTCGCTCCAATCGCCTCCCAGCGCCGGGGTGAGATCGGGCGTCGTGAGGAGGATCGGCAGATCGTCGGGGTAGCGGCCGGGGTGGAGGATCTGCTCGGTGGAGGCGGGCGGGCGGGAGTAGGCCTCATCGACCGCCGCCCAGTTGCCCTCGACGAAGAGCTCGGTCACAAACCCGATCCCCCGGATGTAGGGGAACAGCAAGTCTTCCTGGAGGAACCCGGGCGCTGTGTCGAAGACCGGGCTTTCGAAGGTCGCAATGAACTCCTGGATCTCCTGGAAGTCCTGCTCGGTGGCGTAGGTGCGCAGCCACTGGGTCTCCAGCAGCGTGGCATCGCCTTCGAGCATGGCGGAGAGAGCCGCGCAGCGATCGGCGTCGTCGTCGCAGGCCTCGTTGCTGTAGCCGAGGCCCTCATCGAGATCGTAGTGCTGATCCTGGAGCGCGTGAACGTACTCGTGAGCGTAGGTGAGGCGCTCCGGTCCGCCGAAGCCTGCCTCGCGCACGACAAACATCGCCCCCGCCTGATCGTCGTAGTAGCCGGCCACTTGCTCGGAGAGCAGGTCGGTGTAGAGAGCCCAGAGATCGACGCCAGGCTCGAGCAGGCCCAGCAGGGCCAGCATCCGGGCGTCGTAGGCGGCCTCGTCTGGGGTGTAGTCGCTCAGGAAGTCATCCAGCACGCGCTCGCGCAGCTCGGCGGAGGTCAGCAGAGCCCGCTCCACGGAGCCGAGCGGGTTGAGGCCGCGCAGCGCCACCACCTGACGCTGGATCTCGTCCATCGAGCGGCGAGTCTCGGCGGGAATCCCGGGGAGCGAGGTGGGAGGGAGCTCGGCGGTGGGTGCGGGCGCGGTGTCGGAGGGGAGCGGCGACGTGGGGGATGGGCTCAAGGGGAGGTCGCTGGCGAGCAAGGCGACCCCCGCAGCCGCGGCAGCGAGGCACAGAAGGGCGACGACGGCCAGAATCCAGGCGAGACGTTTCGACAAGGCGCTCTCCCGCTCCTGAGCGGCCGATTGTAACATCGCCATTCCGAATGTTCCCGGGGCTTCAAGCTCTCCGGAAAGCGGTGGCCGATGTCGTTGCCCGAAGGCCGAACGCTTGGGGGGCGCGTAGCTAGAGGTATCCCTCGGCCGTCAGAATCCCCCTCACCGCACCTCGAGCCGATTCGATGGCCTGGGCCCGCCAGGCGGGATCCTTTGGGGCGAAAAGGGCGTCGAACTCCCGGCGGATGCGGTCCCCCAAGGCCGATGAGGCGGCGCCGAAGTGATACAGCTGGTTCTCAAGCACCATGATGTGCAGGCTGCGGAGCATGGCGCCCAGGCTTTCGCCGAGCGTGCCGTACTCGAAACTGGCGGCAAAGAAAGGCCTGCCGGCGCGCCTTTCTCGAGCGAGCGCGTAGACGTAATCGATCATGTCGCCCTGAATCCGGTAGAACTCGGTGGAGGTGGCTTTGACGACGGAGGGGTAGGCGAAGACGCGCTCCAGGTCCTGGGAGGCGCGGGCTTCGAGCGCCGAGGTGACGACCATCATCGAGCGGGGCGGCCCGTAGCCGGTGTGGACATCGAGGTGGAGCATGCGCTCATAAAGCGGGAGCTGGGCCTCCAAGAGGGCGGTCAGAGCGCGGGCCTCCTCCTGCAAGCGGTCGCCTCCGTAGTAGATGCCCTGGGGGAAGCGGTACTGCCCGATCAGTGCTGACTCGCGGAAGCGGGCCGGGCCAAGGCGAGCCGCCTCACGGAGGAGGCGGGCATAGAACGACATGCGGCCTCGAGTGAAACTGCGCACCGGGCCCGTCGGGTTGAGAAGCGGGTGAAGCTTGGCATAGGAGGGATTGCCGGAGGCATCGAAGAGTGATCCGGGTGAGAGGAAGTTGCGGTTGAGGTCGACGTTTTCTGCGTTGGTCCGCCGACGGTGTTTCATTCCCCAGGGGTTGATGGCGTGAACCAGAAAGAGCCCCGTGCGGGTGGGGTCGAGCGTGGGCAGGTAAGTTGAGAGGACGAGCTGCAGGACTGCCGAGCCCGTGTAGCCCTCGATTCCGTGCTCGCCTGTCGTGAAGAGCAACAAGCGGTCGGTGGACGCCGTCGGACGGGCCTCGATCCAGTCGATCGTCAGGTCCTCGCCGCCCTGCAGCCGGTGGAAGCCGAGGCGGGCCTCGGGCCAGCGGAGGCGAAGCGGGGCGAGGGCGGCGCGAAAGCGCGATCGCGAGGCCTCATACGTCGCTGGGAAGAGATCGGAGGTCGCCTCCACGGTTAGAACGGGCCCAGGCCGATCGCGACGGCCAGAGCCAGGAAGGCCGCCGAGACGACAGCGATCCCGGCCCACAGCGTCAGTGACCAGCGAAGCCACTTGGGAAAGGTGACCACCGTGAGGCCCAGGCTGATCAGGAGCACCGGGTTGGTGGGGTAAAGCAGGTTGGAGAACCCGTCGCCGAAGCAATACGCCAGCACAGCCGTCTGGCGTGTGACGCCGATCAGGTCGGCGAGGGGAACCAGGATCGGCATCAGGAGAAAGGCCTTGGCGGAGCCGGAGGCGACGAAAAACTCGATCGCCAGCGTGAGGCCGAAGATCCCGAGCGCTGAGAGGAGCGGGCTGGCGCTTGAGAGGGAGAGGGAAGCGCGGTTCAGGAGGGTGTCGATCACCATGCCCTGGGTGACGATATGCTGCACGCTGGCGGCCATCAGGATGAGCGGGATGGCCGGGGCGATGCCGGCCATCCCGCGGCCGACCGTCTGTAGGACCCTCTTTCCACCGGCACCGGCGATCCAGCCTGCCCCGACGCCGGCGATCAGGAAGAGAATGCCTACCAGCGGCAGCGCATAATCTCGGATTGAGGGCAACAAGGGGCCGGCCACCAGAACCACCAGGATCAGCCCGATGAACGCGCCAAACCAGACTAGAGAAGGCCCGAGGCGGGGCGCGGCGCCCGCGCCGGGGGCCTCGGCTCGGGCACGAAGCCGGGCGGCCTGATCTTCCTTGGCGATGGGCGACGCCTCCGGCCGGCGTTCGATGCGTCGCGCGTAGCGCATGAGGAAGAGCGCCAGCAGCGCGTAGAAGACGAGGAAGACCGGGATTCGGAACAGCGTGCCCGAGTAGAGAGGCAGATCCGCCAGCCGCTGCGCAACCCCGATGGTGAACGGATTGGTGATCGCCGCCGAGAAACCGACGTTGGTTGCCAGGATGCTCATCCCGAGGCCGACCAGGGAGTCCCAGCCCAAAGAGTGGGCAAGGGCGATCATCAAGGGGACCAGCGGGACGACCTCCTCGAAGATCCCAAAGAACGCCCCGAGGAGCATGAAGAAGAAAGAAACGGCAAGCAGGAGGACATACTTGCGGCCGCCGAGGCGCCGGACGATTCCGTCAAGCGCGGCCTGGAGGATGCCAGCGCGCTCCAAGACCGCAAACGAGGCGCCGACCATCAGAATGAAGATCAGGATGGTGATCACGGTGAGCCCCTGCGGCCCTGCCAGGACCTCGATCGGCGCGGTGAACCATCGCCAGGCAGGGTAGTCCGGGCGCTGCACTGTTTGGAAGGAGTCCGGGAGGATGATTTCCCTGCCCTCGACTGTCGCCCGCTCGTAGCGGCCGGCGGGCAGAACGAGGGTGAGCGCCCCGGCCAGGATGATTAACGCGAGGAGAATCAGGGCCGATTGAAGGAACGCTCGCGTGCTGATCTGGATTCCGGCTCGCTGCTCCATGGGGCTTCTCCAGATCGTGCAGGGTGCGTGCTGCTCAGGGATGCACGATCACATAGACCGGTGAGCTTCTTGCCGTCAGCCTCACCAGGCCCGAAGCATCCGGCAGGATCGGTGAGGTCTCTCCATACAGATCGACCAATGTGGCCGCGTGGGCCGGGGAGATATCGATCGTCACCTCTTCTTCGGCAGGCTCATTGCGACCGAGGCGCGGCGCGAAGACAGCCCAGAGACGGGTATCCGGGTTGTCGCTGTGGGAGTAGCGAAGCACGAAGGGCGGGCTGGCCTGGTTGAGCTCGCCCGAAAGCCGGGCCTCGAACTCGTAGTCGAAGAAGTGGACCGTGCGAATCAGCGTCTGCAGGGCGAGCCACGACGGCCGCGGCAGGGGCGGATCGTGCTCATCGAGAGGCG
>Ga0209619_10003488_pt1 | contig 11308 bp, 10 predicted proteins | sample Rifsed16ft3_FD_184011 | JGI IMG/M metagenome (GOLD analysis project Ga0209619, IMG submission 184011) | Soil microbial communities from Rifle, Colorado, USA - sediment 16ft 3 (version 2) | ecosystem: Environmental > Terrestrial > Deep subsurface > Rock core/Sediment | place: Rifle, Colorado... | reverse complement strand
TGTTGAGGGACGCCCAACCGCGCGTGCGAAGGGGGCGTCGCGGCCGCGCGGACGTCAGTAGTGCGGCAGATGACAGGACGGCCACGGGGCGCCAGAAGCGCCGAAAACGGCGCCATCAGAATCTCTCTCCAGAGCGCCTCGCCACGCTGAAGCTTCAGGGTCAATACCTGGCTATGATGCGCCCGTTGTCACAGCGGCAGCGCGCGCAATACAAGAAGCTTTTTCGGGAAAAGGGGCTCGAGGCCACCGTGAAGGCTTTGCGCGAAGCACGCGAGAGTTAGCGCTCGCTAATAGCCCGGCTGTCAGCAGCAACAATCGTTAGGGCGCCGTGCCGGGCACAGCGAGGAGCTTGGCGAGCTTGCCGAGCGAGTCGCGCCACCCGAGCTCATTGTCACGGGGCGACACGCCAGGGGGCAGCCTCTCGTGTGTCGCCGAGAGGAGTGTGCCGCCTTCGGACGCCTCGAGCGAGGTCGTGATCTGCATCTCCCCCTGCATCGATGGCTCGGTCGTCTCGAACTCCACGACCTCGACGACCCGCGTGTCGGGAATCAGTTCGCGAAACGAGCCGTGGTAGGTGTCGGTGCGCGGAGTGGTCTTCCCGATCTGCCCCGGTGCCTCGTAGGTCAGCGACACCCGAAAGCGCCCTCCGGGCCGCGCGTCGAACTCATGCACCTCCGCATGCATACCGGTTGGCACGCGCCAGCGTTCGATCAACCGCGGATCGAGCAGTGTGCGATAGACCGCTCGCGGCGGCGCAGCGATGAACTGTGAGAAGCTTTGCTTGCTCATGCGAGTGGTCGCCCTAACTTGGTTTTCTGCTGTGCTAAGGACTACGACGGTTCGACCAGCACTGCAAGGCGCCCCGAGTTGGCAACGAAGCACGCTATCAACCAGCCACCTGCACGTTCGGGATACCTCGATCGGTCCCGAGGTATTGCCGCGCAGATGGCTCGCGTAAACGCGAGTCTGCAACCGGATAGCGGTGCACGGCGCGCGGGATACCAGGTCGTGCCGTGAGCTTCGTTGCCTCGCCGACGGTCGGAGGCGTGTCAGACGTCGGCGTCGCTGGTCAGAGGCGTTGCGCGTCAAGTGACCAGGTCGGGTGCTGGGTGTCCCCTGTGACGTCTCGTTCCCCCGCCGACCCATCTCCCGTCAGCGGCGAATGCGCCAGACACATCGCGGGACGCGGCCGGTCGATCCGCGTCGGCCCGGTCGCGCCACCTATTTCGGCGGGGACAGCAACCCCGAAAGGTCCGCCTTCCTGAGTCGCTGCGTGACCACCACCCGCCGGAACACCAGGCTCTTGCCGTCCGGCGTGAACTCTTCGCCGCCCTCGTTCTCCGGCGTGGTGGTGATGCGCTTCGTCGCGCCACTGGCCAGGTCGAGGACCCCCAGGTCGTTGCCGCCATCGGCCCGCAGTGAGTAACTCAACCACCTGCCGTCCTCCGAGACAGCTCCGGGAGCTTCGTTCGCGCGCAGCAGGACGCGACCGCCGCTGCCGTCGGTCGCGAGTATCATCGACCGGAGTGTCCCGTCATCCTGCTGGACCCATGTGATGATCGAGTCACCGGCTGGCGTCAGGGCACCCGAACCAAGGACGTTCGTGCGGTCCCAGATCGTCTGGAGTCGGCCGTCCGGGCGGACCCGGGCCCCGGTCATCGAGCCGGGCCGGGTCGGGAGCTCGGTCATCGTGTCGGTCTCGAGGTCGTAGCGGTGGAGGTGGTCGCGACCGTCGCGCAGCTCGACGAGGAGGACGGCCGAGCCGTCCGGCCACCAGTCGGTGACCTCGGTGAAGCGGTCCCAGGGCAGTGCCAGGTCATGGAGCTCGCCGGTTCGTGGGCTCCAGATCGCAGGCGCCCGCTCGCCCCGTCGCTCGTGGCCGATCGCCAGGCGGTCGTCACCGGGGACCGGCGACCAGGCAAAGGCGAGGACCTCCCTGTCGGGATCGTGGAGCTCGCCGACGACCTCGCCGGTCCGGGCGTCGAGGACCCGGAGCGCGGCATGGATGAGATCGCCGTGCTCACCGTGCTCGATCGCGACGAGCGTCTCGTCGGCGCTGAGGCCGGCCAGCTCGTGGCCACCACGGGTCATCGCGTTGCCGCCGCCGAGGATGATCGATTCCTTCGAGTGGGCGATCCGTCGTGTGCTCCCGTTCGCGTGGACGGCGTAGAGCCCGAAGCCTTCCTTGTCGGAGACCGCGGCGATGGAGCGCGTCCGGCCCGGCGCGAGGCCCTCGTCCCAGCCCCGGGGCAGGCCCTCCGCGAGTGGCTCGGCGTCGCCACCGCTGAACGGGGCGACCATCCACGTCCCGGATTCGTCGCCGGTCGTGTCACGATGCCAGAGGACCCACTCGCCGTCGTCGCTGACGTTCCCCGAGACGAGCCCGACAGGCTCCTTCGTGATCTGGCGGCGCTCGCCGGTGGCCACGTCCCAGCTGTGGAGCTGGTAGATCCCGCTCTCGGACGAGGCGTACACGAGCCGGTTCGGGGCGTGGCGGGACCACGTCGGGAACCCCACGATCGGGGCACGGAAGCGGCGCTGCCAGAGGGGGGCGAGGTCGGTCATCGGCGGTCGGCTCCAGCTGGGTCCTGCGGGTATCAGAGTCGGGGCACGGCAGGGGAGCGACGCGCCAAGATCATCATGCCGGAGACGCGACCACGGCGACGGTCAGCAGGACCTGGGCGAGGTGGTACGGGACGATGATGCCGATCCGTCGCCGGGCGGCGGCCTCCGGCGAGACGGCGGGCGGAGCGGCGAAACGGTCCCAGCCCAGGAGCGTGTCGGAGGCGACGAACAGCCAGGCACCGGCGGTCGCAAGCACCGAGCCGCCCGCTGTGGCGGCGATGGCCATCGCGAGGATCGCGCCGAAGTAGGCGAGGACCGGCCCGCCGAGACCGGCCCGCCGCGCACCCCCGAGGATCGGCCGGCCGGCCACGACGAGGAGCACGACGGCACCGGCGACGCCGATTGCCGCGGGCCCGGCCTGCAGATTGCCGAGCAGGAACAGCGCGAGGTACGCGAGATGGGCGACGAGGAACGCCACGAGGCCGGCCACGAACTGGCCGGGCGGGAGGAGCAGCCAGTCGCCGGCCAGCGACGACGCGAGCGCCACGATGAGCAACCACCGGACCGGCGAGACACCCGGGCCGGCGAGCAGCACCGCGACGAAGAGGCAGAAGATGACGCCGGGCTTGGCGATCCCCTCGAACAACCGGTCCTCGCGCGCGACGGCGATCCAGTCGGCCGCCGCGACGAAGCCGGCCGCGATGAGCGCGGCGACGACTGGGCCCGTCACGATCCGCCGCCTCCGCTGGACGGCTCGAGGCCCTCGAGCACGCGATCGACGAGGTCGCCCAGCGGGCGATCCCAAACCGCCTCGAGCGGCACCCACTCGAAGACATCGGTCGACCCGTCGACCTCGACCCGCTCCGCGCCGCCGGTGACCCGCATCGGGTAGACGAACCGAAGCTGGTGGTAGCGGACGTCGCCGGACGGTTGCTCCCAGATCCCAGAATCCGAGCGGATCGCGCCCGGCCCCGTGATCTCGGCGACGAGCCCGGTCTCCTCCTCGACCTCGCGGACCGCCGCGGCCTCGGGCGGCTCGCCGAAGTCGAGTCCTCCGCCGGGAAGCATCCAGAGACCCGCGCCGATGCTGCCCGGCGAGATGTGGCAGAGAAGGATCCGCCCGTCCCGGACGATGACCCCGTAGGCGGCGAGGCGGCTGACCCGGCGGCCGTCGGGATCGGCGTCCGGCCGCGGGAGCTCGCCCGAGCTGGGAGGGAGGCCCCCTTCGCGGAGCACGGAATCGTCGGGCATCCCGGGTATGATGCCCGACGTGACGAGCGAGTCGACCAAGCTCCGCCCCTGGACGGGCGATCGGGCCCCGGCCAGCTGGGGCCTCGGCGACGGGCAGGCGATCCCGTGGGAGTACGCCCCGGCCCCCGAGTCGCGAGAGATCGTCAGGCTCAAGGAGCGCTACGGCCTCTTCATCGACGGCCGCGAGGTCCAGGCCTCCGACGGCGCCGTCTTCCCGACCGTCAACCCGGCGACCGAGGACAAGCTGGCCGATGTCGCCCGGGCCACGCCCGCCGACGTCGATCGCGCCATCCGGGCCGCCGGCCGGGCCCAGAAGCGGCGCTGGGGCAGCCTGCCCGGCCGGGAGCGGGCCAAGTACCTCTTCCGGATCGCCCGCCTCCTCCAGGAGCGGAGCCGCGAGTTCGCCGTCCTCGAGACGATGGACTCAGGCAAGCCGATCAAGGAGAGCCGCGACGTCGACGTGCCGCTCGCCGCGGCCCATTTCTGGTACTACGCCGGCTGGGCCGACAAGCTCGAGTACGCCTTCCCGGGCCGCGTCGCCCGGCCGCTCGGCGTGGCCGCCCAGGTCATCCCCTGGAACTTCCCGCTGCTCATGCTCAGCTGGAAGATCGCGCCGGCCCTCGCGGCCGGCAACACCGTCGTCCTGAAGCCGGCCTCCACGACCCCGCTCTCAGCGCTCCTCTTCGCCGATGTCTGCCGCCAGGCGGACCTGCCGCCGGGGGTCGTGAACATCGTCCCGGGGCCGGCCCAGATCGGGATGCACCTCGTCTCGAGCCCAAGCGTCCAGAAGGTCGCCTTCACCGGCTCCACCGAGGTCGGCAAGCTCATCCACAAGGCCACCGCCGGCACCGACAAGGCGATCACCCTGGAGCTCGGCGGCAAGGCCGCCAATATCGTCTTCGAGGACGCCGCGCTCGACCAGGCGGTCGAGGGCATCGTCAACGGCATCTACTTCAACCAGGGCGAGGTCTGCTGCGCCGGATCGCGCCTGCTGGCCCAGGAATCGATCGTCGAGCCGCTCGTCGAGAAGCTCAAGGACCGCCTCGCGACGATGCGGGTCGGCGATCCGCTCGACAAGAACACCGACGTCGGGGCGATCAACTCGCGCCAGCAGCTCGAGAAGATCACCGAGCTCGTCGAGGCCGGCGTGGCTGAGGGCGCCGACATCTACCAGCCGCCGTGCGACCTCCCGGACCGCGGCTGGTTCTTCCGCCCGACGCTCTTCACGAACGTCGCCCAGAGCCACCGGATCGCAAAGGAGGAGATCTTCGGGCCGGTGCTGTCCGTGCTGACGTTCCGGACGCCGGACGAGGCGATCGAGAAGGCCAACAACACGCCATACGGCCTGTCGGCCGGGGTCTGGACCGAGAAGGGCAGCCGGATCCTGGCGATGGTCCGGCGCCTCAAGGCCGGCGTCGTCTGGGCCAACACGTTCAACCGCTTCGACCCCACGTCGCCGTTCGGCGGTTACAAGGAATCGGGCTTCGGCCGCGAGGGCGGCATGCACGGCCTCCACGCCTACGTCCGCCTCGAGGACCGCTGATGGCGACGAACGGGCGCACCCCCGCCCGCGCCGGACGGGCTCGAGCCGTGGCCAGGCCGGTCGCGCCGGCGCCGCGCATCGAGGTCCGGAAGACCTACAAGCTCTACATCGGTGGCGCCTTCCCGCGCACCGAGAGCGGCCGCACGTACCTCGTCTCCGCGGCCGACGGGGCGCCCGTCGCGAACGCCTGCCGCGGCTCCCGGAAGGACCTCCGAGACGCGGTCCGGGCCGCCCGCAAGGCATTCCCCGGCTGGGCCGACCGGACCGCGATGAACCGCGGCCAGGTCCTCTACCGCGTGGCCGAGCTCATGGAAGGTCGGCGCGACCAGTTCGTCGCCGAGGTCGCCCAGGCCGAGGGGCTCCGCGCGGACCGCGCCCGAGCCGTCGTGGACCGTGCCATCGACCGCTGGGTCTGGTACGCGGGCTGGGCCGACAAGATCGCCCAGGTCCTGGGCTCGTCCAACCCCGTCGCCGCCGACTACTTCAACTTCACGATCCCCGAGCCGACCGGCGTCGTGGGGATCGTGGCCCCCGAGACCTCGTCGCTCCTCGGGCTGGTCTCGCGCCTGGCGCCGCCCGTCGTGGCCGGCAACGCGGTCGTCGTCCTGGCCTCGGAGGCGCGGCCCCTGCCGGCGATCACGCTGACCGAGGTCCTCGCCACGTCCGACGTGCCGGGCGGTGTCGTCAACGTCATCACCGGCCTCAGGCAGGAGCTCGTGCCGGTCCTCGCCGGCCACGTCGACGTCGACACGATCGACGTCTGGGGCGTCGACGACGCGGCCCGACGCGAGACCGAGCTCCTCGCGACGGACAACGTCAAGCGGATCGTCCGCCGGCCCGCCGGCGTCAGCGATGCCCGCTTCGACTGGCTCGACGACCGGGCCGCCGAGCGGCCCGAGTGGATCGCCGCCTACCTGGAGATGAAGACCGTCTGGCACCCGATCGGGGTCTGACCGCCGATCGCTGCGCCCGGCCCGGACCTCCTCGCCCATTCGGGCTACCGTATCGGGCATCCAAGAAGGAGGGCCGATGCCGCCGATCATCCAGGCCGAGCGCCTGACGAAGCGCTACGGGATCCACCGGGGGATCACCGAGGTCGACCTCGAGGTCCGCGAGGGCGAGGTCTTCGGCTTCCTGGGCCCGAACGGGGCCGGCAAGACGACCACGATCCGGATCCTGCTCGACCTCATCCGTCCGACCTCGGGCACGGCCCGCGTCTTCGGCGTCCTCTCGTCGGGCGACCCGGTCGCGATCCATCGCCGGATCGGCTACCTGCCGGGCGAGTTCACCCTCTACGACCGGCTGACCGGGAGCGAGACGATCGAGTACTTCGCGAACCTCCGCGGCGGCCTCGACAGGGCCTACAGCAAGAGGCTCATCGAGCGGCTCGACCTGGACCCGTCGCGCCGCTTCAGCGAGTACTCGAAGGGCAATAAGCAGAAGGTCGGCCTCATCTGCGCCCTCCAGCACCGGCCCGACCTGCTCATCCTCGACGAGCCGACGGCCGGACTCGACCCACTCGTCCAGCAGACGTTCAACGAGATCCTGTTCGAGGCGAAGGAGGAGGGCCGGACGACGTTCCTGTCGTCCCACATCATCAGCGAGGTCGAGCGGACCTGCGATCGCGTGGCGATCATCCGGGCGGGCCGGATCGTCCGGCTCGACACCGTCGGGGCCCTCCGCGAGATGGCGGCCCACGAGGTCGAGCTGCGGTTCGGCGAGGCGGTCCCGATGGCGCTCTTCGCCGACGTGCCGGGGGTGACCAACCTCGTCCAGGAGGGCCGCATGGTCCGGATGCTCGTGACCGGCCCGATCGCCCCGGTCGTCCGACTGGCCGCGCAGCGCGACCTCGTCGACTTCGTCAGCCGCGAGCCGACGCTCGAGGAGGTCTTCCTGGCCGAGTACGAGACGAGCGGCCGGGCGGCCGCGTCCGCGTCGCCGGTCGAGCCGGCCGCGGGCCTCTGAGGGCGGACCGGATCCGTGTCCGCGACCGTCACCACCGCCCCTTCGGGCGCCACCATCCACCGGCCCTCGACCCGGGCCCGTCTCATGGGCCTGGGCTCGGTCTTCGGCAAGGCCGTTCGCGACAGCCGAGGGACGGCGCTCGCCCTCGGGATCCTCTTTGCCGTCATCGTCGTCCTGACGACGAGCCAGATCGTCGCCGAGTTCGACACCGCGGCGAAGCGGGCGCTCATGGCCGCCCAGCTGTCGGCCCTGCCGGCCGTCTTCCAGGGCATGCTCGGCGAGCCGATCGGGATCGAGCGGCTCGGCGGCTTCATCTCCTGGCGGATCCTCAACATCCTGCCGGTCATGTACGGCATCTGGTCGATCGTGGCCCTCTCGGGGACGCTCGCCGGCGAGCTGGCGCGGGGGAGCCTCGACGTCGTGGCCTCGACGCCGGTGGCCCGCCGGCGCCTGGCCCTCGAGAAGGTCGGCGCGTACCTCGTCGCCGTGGCGGTGACGATCCTGATCCTCGGCGTCTGGACCTACGTCGCCGCGAACGCCTTCGCGAGCCTGCCCGGGGACGAGGTCTCGGCGGGCGCCGTCGCCGGCCACATGGTCCTCCTCTACCTGATGGTCCTGGCACCCGGGGCCGCGGCCTTCGCGGTGGCCCCCTTCCTCGGCCGCGGCGGCGCGGTCGGGGTCGGGGCGCTCGTCCTGTTCGGCGGCTTCGTCGTCTCCTCGTACGCCTCGACGGTGTCCGTCTTCCGATCGGTCGAGGGCGCCTCGTACTTCCACATGACCGCGGCCCATCGACCCCTCGCGGGCGCCTGGGACTGGCCGTCGGTCGGTCTGTTGGCGGCGATCGTCGGAGCGCTTCTCCTCGTCGGCATCGAGGTCTTCGCCCGGCGCGACCTCCTCGTCCCGAGCGGGAATCGGCTCCCGGTGCCGAGGGTCCGACTGTGGGTCCTGGGGCCGTTCAGCCGGGGTCTGGGGGAGCGGTTCCCGGCGGCCCTCTCGTGGGGCGCGCTGCTCGGACTCTTCGGCCTCGTCATCGGCTCGTCGTCGGACGAGTTCGTGGCCGCGATCGCGCAGATTCCCCAGATGGTCGAGATGGTCCAGCGGATATTCCCCGACGCGGACATCCTCTCGACCGGCGGGTTCCTGCAGCTCGCCTTCTTCCAGGAGGGGATCATCATCCTCGGCCTGGCGGCCGCGTTCTTTGTCGGTGGCTGGGCCTCGGACGAGGGCGAGCGCCGCCTCGAGGTGGTCCTGGGCACGCCGATCGGACGAGCGGCCTGGGCGCTCCGGAGCGCGGCCTCCGTGCAGGCGGCCATCGCCATCACGGTCGCGGTCCTCGCCGTCGCCCTTGCCGCCGGGACGATGATCCAGGGCGACGACCCGCTCCGGCCCGTCATCGGCGTCGCGGTCCTGGGCCTGTACGGGATGGCCCTGGCCGGGATCGGGCTCGCCGTGGGTGGCCTCGTCCGGCCGTCGCTGGCCGGGCCGGTCACGCTCATCCTCGGCCTCGGCTTCTATCTCTGGGACCTCGTCGGGACGATCCTCGAGTGGCCGTCGGAGATCCTCGACATCGCCCTCAACCGGCACCTCGGGCGGCCGATGATCGGCGAGTACGACGAGGCCGGGATGCTCCTCCTGGGAGCGATCGCCGTCGGCGGCGTGATCCTCTGTGCCGCCGGCATGCGCCGGCGCGACATCGGTCGCTGAGGGTCGCTCGCCTCGGTCGCCGCCGCGGCTAGACTGCCGCGGTGCCGGTCCTCGCCCTCGTCCTCGTCATCGTCGCGGCCGTCCTCCATGCCGCCTGGAACGTCCTCCTCAAGACCTCGGGCGACCCGCTCCGGACGGCCGTCCGGCTCCAGGCGATCGGCACCGCGGTCCTCGTGCCGTTGGCGGTCGTCGCCTGGTTCCTGAACGGCCGACCGCCCATCGAACCGGCGGGACTCGCGCTCGCTCTCGGTTCGGGCGTCCTGGAAGCCGCCTACTTCCTGTGCCTCTCGGCGGCCTATGCCCGGGGTGACCTGTCGCTCGTCTATCCGATCGCGCGGGGGACCGCGCCGCTGCTGGCGATCGGGATCGGGGTCCTCGTGCTCGGGGAGACGCTCGGTCTGCCGGCATCGATCGGGGTCGGCTGCCTCGTCGCCGGGATCCTGCTCGTCGCCCGGCCGTGGCGAGCGCTGCAGGCCGCCGGCCGGCAGCATCGAGGGGCGATCGGGTTCGCCCTCGCGACCGGCGCCTCCATCGCCGCCTATTCGGCGGTCGATCGAGTGGGCGTCCGGCTCGTGGCCCCGTGGCTGTACGGCGCCGCGCTCGCCATCTTCGCGACCGCGATCCTCGCGGCGGTGGTCGTCGTCGGCCGCCGGACGGGCGTTCTCTCGACGCCCGAGCCGAACGGTCGGCCGACCTCCGCCTGGCGGGACGGCACGGCTGGCGTCCTGTCCCTGACCGCCTACCTGCTGATCCTGTTCGCGTACTCGCTCGCGCCGCTGGCGGCGGTCGCGCCGCTCCGCGAATCGGGGATCGTCATCGCCGCGGCCTGGGGCGCCGCCCGGCTCGGGGAATCGAGCGGCCGGCGCGAAGCGATGACCCGGATCGCGGCGGCGGCGCTCGTCGTGCTCGGGGCGGTGCTCCTCGGCGTCGCCGGCTGACGGCCGGGGTCGACGCCCGAGGCGCGGCGAGCTCCCCTCCTGACCGTTAGCGGACCAGCGCGCCCGCGGCTCGCAGCCGCTCCTCGAGCTCGACGACCTCGGCGCTGAGATCCCGCACCCGGTGGGACATCGTCTCGATCATGCGGAACGCCAGCGACGGGTCCTCGTTGATCCGCCTCAGGAAGTTGCGCTTGTCGAGGGTCAGGATCCTGGCCGTGCCCCTGGCCCGGATTGTCGCCGACCTTGGCCGGTGCTCGAAGATCGCCATCTCGCCGAGGATCTCGTTGCGACCGGCCGAGCGGAGGACGGTCTCGTGGCCGTCGTGCTCGGCGACGATCTCGACCTCGCCGTCCTGGACGACATACATGCAGTCGCCGACGTCGCCCTGGCGCGCCACCGTCTCGCCATCGGCATAGATGCGGCCGAGGACCGCCGTTCCGTCCACCGTCAGCCTCCCGTGCTCCGTTCGTGCAACGTCGACGCCGTGCGCCCGACGAGGGCGCCCGGCATGGCCAGCAGGCCTCGCCACAGCAGGGCCGGGTGGACCATCCTGGTGAAGATGTCGCCGTACGGCGCCGACCCCGAGAACATGTCCCACAGGATCGAGCTCAGACGCGGACGACGACCCCGGACCTGCTCCTCGATCGTGATCGCGAGGATGGCCCGCCGCAGGATTCGCAGGCGCTGGGCCAGCCTGGTCAGCCGGAAGGCGACCTCGCCGATCCGGTTGTCGCCTCGGATCGAACGGCAGACCGGCATGAAGTATCGCCCGAAGGCGGCCTCCGACACGCCCTCGAAGAGGGCCGTGCGCGCGGCGGCCTTGGCCGTCCGGTAGGCCGCCCCGATGCCGTCCTTGTAGAGGCGGGTCACGCCGCTGTCGCCAATGAACACGACCCGGTCCGCGTACGGCTTCTCGACGCCCCGGACGTTGATGTGGGGGATGCACTGGCACGACCGGGCCTCGGGCTCCCAGCCCGGCGGCATGACGGCCCGCACCTCCTTCGAGGTGGCGAAGGCGTCGCCGAGGGCGTTGTCGATCTCCTCCCCGAGCAGGCACATCGTGACGTAGTCGCCCTTGGGGATGAGGGCGGCGAACTCGAGGCGCGGGATGTTGAGGAGAAAGACGTGCATCGAGGTCCCCAGCGAGGTCCGGATCGCCTCGGCCCCGACGTGGTACTCGCGAATGAGCGTCTTCGTCAGGCTTGGTCGCCGGTAGCCGATGCCGAGCCCCTCGAGGGCCTTCAGGAGCGAGGTGTTGACGCCGGTCGCGACGACGGCGAGGTCGTAGCGCCGCGGCTCCTGGCCGTGAACTCGGATGCTCGGCCGTCCGTCGACGAGGCCG
>Ga0209619_10003477_pt1 | contig 11320 bp, 8 predicted proteins | sample Rifsed16ft3_FD_184011 | JGI IMG/M metagenome (GOLD analysis project Ga0209619, IMG submission 184011) | Soil microbial communities from Rifle, Colorado, USA - sediment 16ft 3 (version 2) | ecosystem: Environmental > Terrestrial > Deep subsurface > Rock core/Sediment | place: Rifle, Colorado... | reverse complement strand
TCCTTGACCGCGCCGGACATTAAAAGGCCGAGCCGTTCAGGAGTTGCTTCCGCGGATGGTAAAATCCCGACAATTTCGCCTTCGTAAATCACAGCGATACGGTCGGAAAGTGCCAAAATTTCATCCAGGTCTTCTGAAATCAGTAAAACGGCTGCTCCGCGTTCCTTCTGCTCGAGCAGCTGCTGCCGTACATAATCCGTGGCGCCAACATCCAGCCCGCGCGTCGGCTGCGGCACGATCACCGCTTTCGGGTTGCGGGAAAGCACCCGGGCCAAAAGCACTTTTTGCATATTTCCGCCGGACAGGGTGCGGATAGGATCATTGGGTTTAGCCTTGATTTGATACTGTTTGATCAACAATTCAGATTGGCGGCGTATGGCTTTATGGTCGAGTACGCCGTTCCGAGTGAACTCATTCAGGTGCTCCAACGCCAGATTTTCGGTCACTGTCAGGTCGCCAACCATGCCTTCGTGGCGGTCCTCCGGTATGCGCCCTACTCCGGCCTGGGTGAAGCCGGCAGGAGTCTGGCCGATTAATTCTTTGCCCTCCAGTTTAATGCTGCCGTTGGCACAGGCGCGCACGCCGCACAGGGTTTCAGCCAGTTCCATTTGTCCGTTGCCACCAACGCCAGCGATTCCTAATATTTCACCCTCATGCACATCCAGGGTGATGTTGGTTAAAGATTGCATTCCCTGGTCATTTTTGGCGCATAAATTTTGAATGCGCAAAGTTGCTTTTTGCGGCTGTTTTTGCTCATCCATGCGGGTGACGCCAAAGGTCTCCCGTCCAACCATCATGGCAGCCAACTTACTCTGGCTCATGCTGCTGGTGTCCACGGTGCCGATCAACTTGCCGTCGCGCAATACCGTCACCCGATCAGTGATTTGGGTTACTTCGTGCAGTTTATGGCTAATGAAAATGACCGATAATCCATCTGCTTTCAACCGGTTTAATGTTTCGAACAGTGCGTCCACTTCCTGCGGTACCAGCACTGCAGTTGGCTCATCCAGAATTAGAACCTTGGCATTCCGATACAACGCCTTTAATATCTCAACCCGCTGCCGTTGACCGACAGCCAGGTGCCGAACCAGGGTTTTGGGATTGATCTCAATACCAAAACGTTCGGCGGCAGCGCCTACTTTTTCTTCAATGACAGCCCGATTAACCACGAACCCGTCTGTATTTCCAAGCACAATATTCTCTGCGACACTCATTGGCGGGACCAGAGCAAAGTGTTGAGTAACCATCCCAATGCCATTGGCGATGGCATCTTTGGGGGAGTGTATTTCAACTGGTTTCCCATCCACCTTGATAATCCCCGTATCCTGGCGGTAGAGTCCGTAGAGAATGCGCATCAAAGTCGTCTTCCCGGCACCGTTTTCCCCGAGCAGTGCATGAATTTCGCCTTTGCGCAGCTGGAAATCCACATTGTCGTTGGCAACCAGTTCACCAAATGTCTTGGTGATCCCGAGCATTTCTACAATGTACATTTTTTCTCCAGGGATTTTCCTCCTCCGGATTTCCGGAGGAGGAAAATTGTGTTTCAGTTTAGGGGTATGACCCTGAATAAACCACCTGCTAAAAACAAGCAGGTGGAAGTTTAACCTTAGTCAGATACGGGGGGTTCTTCTTTGATATCGACGCGGAAGAGACCGTCTTTGATCTGCTGCTCGGTTTCCTTGACCTTGGCCAGAACTTCAGCCGGGATCTTGGCATCCATGCCGTGGAAATCAGCCAACGAAGCGCCGCCCTTGGCGACCATCGAGAAGTCTTTGAGGTCGATGGCGGTGAAGGAACCGGCGTTAACCTGGGCAACCAGGTATTCAACGGTTGGGGTCATGTTCCAGACGGGTCCGGTGATGACGGTTTCAGGAGCCAGCGAATTCTGGTCGCTCATGTTGCCGAAAGCCAACAGGCCTTTTTCAGCGGCAGCATCGATGACGCCGAAGCGTTCGGCGAAGAGAACATCCGCACCCGCATCCACCTGAGCCAATGCTGCTTCTTTGGCAGCGGCAGGATCGAACCAGCTGTTGATGAAGGTCACGATGACTTTGGCTTCGGGATTGACAGCTTTGGCGCCGTCAATGAAGGCGTTCACGATACGGTTGACTTCGGGCACAGGGTATCCACCAACGACACCGATGACACCAGTCTTGGTCACGCCGCCAGCGATCATGCCAGACAGGTAACCAGGCTCGTGGATCCAGTTATCGAAGACAGCCATGTTAGGTTCTGCTGGTCCAAGACCGGAACCAAAAGCGAAGGCGATCTCGGGGAATTCAACTGCCACGCGGCGGACAGCTTCTTCATTGCCGAAGGCATCGCCAAGGATGGCAGCTGGTTTTTGGTTGGTTGCGATTTCGCGTAAAACACGTTCCATGTCGCCAGCGTAACCGATATTATCGGTAAATTCGTAGCGAATTTTGCCATCATCGGCTGCTTTTTGCAGAGCAGCATGAATAACACCATCCCATGGTTCTTCAATGGGGGTGGCGAACGCACCGTAGAACAGGGGCAGTTCAGATTCGGCAGCAGGGGTTGGGGTGGTTGCCGCCGGGGCGCACTGTGCAGCGAATACGATCACCAGAATGGTGACCAGGATCAGCTTAAGGTACTTCATTTGCTCCTCCTAAATCGAATGGAAAACGGGTTATTGGGTGAACCACTTTCAAGAACATGCCTAACAACGAGCTGAATTACAGGCATCACCTCCCTTTAAATAAGGAATCCCAAACGTGAAAAATTTCACCAAAGATGTGAAATGATGCCGCTGGGAAGTGGACTGTTTTTAACTTCAAGAAAAACCTATAGGATTGTGACTAATCTGCAATGGATAATGAGGTGTGATAGAGCCCCTGCTGAAAGCGGCAGCCTGCGGAAATCTCGCGAGTGCCGAACTTTACGATTAAAGTGTATAAGGAATGAAAGCGCTTGGCAAGTTACAGATTTCCTTTTTCGCCTTTTTGAGGGAGTTGTCTGGCAAACTGCAATGCATTGGCAACCTTTATAGCCGGTCGAAAAAGTACAAAATCATCCTAAAGAGCGGTAATTTTGTCCATTCAGACTGGTGCGTAAATTGCATGGTATATAATGAACCTCATTCTGGGGCATGAATCGGGAAAAGTCAGGTAATTATTTTCCATCAGTCTCAGAAGGCGATAATTATGGGGGAAGGATTGATTTACGGAATTTCCGAATAAATTATGGATGTGGATAACGGACTGAGCGAACGGGAAGTCGAAATACTCAAACTGGTTGCGACCGGTGCGAGCAATAAAGAAATCGCCATGCGTCTGGTGATCAGCCCGAACACCGTTAAAGTCCATCTGCGTAATATTTTTAGCAAAATAGAAGTCAGTTCGCGCACCGAGGCTACATTATATGCAATCCACTCCGGACTGATCCCGTCTGCCAGGGCTGCAGCGGTAGACATTGCTGGAACGTCCCTGAACGAGGCGGCATCGCTTGAAACCGAAGCCCTACCCCGTTTAATCTGGTGGCGCATCCCGGCAATCGTCGCAGCTTTGGCGGTGCTGGCGATCTTAGCCTATTTTATTTTTCGCCCAGTCGCCAATCCGACTGGAATTACTGATACGACGATAACAAGCCGTTGGCATTCATTGAAAGAATTACCGGAAAGCGGTTCCGGTATGGCTGCGGTGAGCTACGAAAGCCGCATTTTCTTGATCGGAGGTCAACGGGGCGGGGTGGTCAGTGGCGAGATCAGTGTATATGAAAGCTCTGGCGATACCTGGGGAAAGTCAGCTGCCAAGCCCACTCCGGTGACTGCAGCCGGCGCTGTGTTGATTGGTGAAAAAATATATATGCCGGGCGGGCAGAAGCAGGACGGGGAGCCGGTCGCTGTTCTTGAAATCTACGACCCGCGCACAGACCGCTGGGAATCAGCTGCTCCGATGCCAAAAGCCCTCAGCCGGTTTGCCCTGGCTGCGCTGGAAGGCGACCTGTACGTGTTTGGCGGGTGGGATGGAAATAATTATTCAAAAGCTGTGTATCAATATGATGCCGCGCAAGATACCTGGCTTGAGCGTGAATCGATGACCATCGCCCGCGCCGATTGCGCTGCCGCTGCACTGGGTACCAAGATCATTCTGGCGGGCGGTGTGAGTGCTGAAGGACTGTTAAGAGACACCTGGGCGTATTTTCCACAGCGCGAGATAGACGGAGAACCCGCCTGGGAGAAGCGCGCCGAATTACCTGCCAGCCGCGCCGAGTTCAACTTGACCACGTTGGCTGGCAGCCTGTACCTGGCTGGCGGCAAGACCGACTCTGAACAGGCTGCCGCACCGGTCCTACGTTATGACGATACCACCGACAAGTGGGAGACGCTTGAGTCCTCCCCGCTACCCATCGGATCCTTCCCTGGTCTGGCAGCAAATGGCAATTTTATTCACATATTTGGCGGTGAATCAGGTGGTCAACCCCTGGCAGCTCATCAAACCTATCAGGCGATATATACTGTGCTCATTCCCGCTATCAGCCGTTAATTTGTGACAATAGTCACGATTTCTACTTTAAATGTGATAAATATTTAGTTTTAATGTGATGGTGTTGTGCTTGTAATATAGGCATTACATGCTATAGTAAGTTTAAGTTGCCGCTGAATAAATTCAATTCAGCCTTACGCCTCATTCTTTTCAGGCGACTTCACAACTCCACTTTTTTCACAACTTTATAAATCGAATACCACATTGTTTTAAGGTAGCCATCCGCTATGGATGTTCATGGCTCCCGTCACTCACAATACTGCTCGCATTCCTCTCAGTGACTCGCAGGATTGTATTTTGAAAACAAGCACGGTATTTCATGTTCCTGTCCAATTTGCGGAATCCTGTTTCCATTTTGCACGGGTGAAGAGTCTCTCCTGGCATTTCTTTGAGACAGTGCTTTGCTATTCCCGCTTGGACATTCCTTTCTGTAAACTGTCATTCGCAGACAGTTCTTGACGTGAGAATACCATGGAGGTGAACCAGAATAGAGCTAATTCGGTGTTCAGCTGAACCAGATCACTCGTTTTTTTCAAAAGAGGAGAATAATATGAAGAAGGGTACTCTGTTATTTGGCGTTTTGATCATTGCCAGCATGTTGCTGGCGGCCTGCGGCGGTGGAGCTCAGGCTAATGTCATTAAGGTTGGCGTTATCGCAGAGTTGACCGGTGACATTCCGGCAGTCGGTGCTTCCTGTAAGAATGCGGCCGAATTGGCTGTAAAGGAAATTAATGACGCAGGCGGTATCGATATTGGCGGCACGAAGTATACCGTTGAGCTATTCGTCGAAGATAATGCCGGTAAGGCAGATCAATCCGCCTCGGCAGCTTCGAAGTTGATTACTCAGCAAAATGTGGTCGCCATCATTGGCCCAAATGCCAGCCGCTATGCCATCCCGGCATCAGAAATTGCTGAAAGCTCGAAAGTGGTGCTCATCAGCCCGTGGTCAACCAACCCAAAAACCACACTAAAGGGCGACACCACCGATCCCAAGCAATATGTCTTCCGCGCCGCGTTCATCGATCCCTTCCAGGGACGTGTTGTGGCTAAATTTGCGCTGGACAACCTTGGCGCCAAAAACGCTGCGGTCCTGTACGATGTAGCCTCTGATTACAACAAGGGCATCGCTGAATTCTTCAAAGCCACCTTTGAAGAGAATGGCGGAACCGTAGTCGCCTTTGAAACCTACACCACTGGCGATAAAGATTTCTCGGCGCAGTTGACCAAGATCAAAGATACTGCACCTGATGTAATCTTCCTGCCCAATTACTATAGTGAAGTTCCGCTGCAGATCCAGCAGGCCCATCGCCTGGGTATCGATGTTCCGTTCCTCGGCTCCGATTCCTGGGGCAGTTCTGAACTGATCACCCTGTGCGGTACCGACTGCGAAGGGTTCTATTTCAGCACCCATTATGCTGCTGACGCTGCCACCCCTGTGGCAACAAAATTCATCGAATCCTATAAAACCACCTACGGTGTGACGCCTGATGACGTTGCAGCGCTTACCTATGACTCCTTCGGGCTGTTATGGGATGCCCTGCAAGCCGCTGGTAAGGTTGACCGCGAATCAGTCCGCACCGGGATGTCCATGATCACTAATTACGAAGGCGTCACGGGCAATATGGCCTTCGAATCCGGATCCGGTGACCCGGTCAAGAGCGCAGTGATTTTGCAGGTAACGGGCGATAAATTCGTCTGGTTTGCCAACGCTGCCCCGTAAGATTTTACCGACTATATGACTCTCTCGCTGTACCGCACAGCGAGAGAGTCCCATTTCCGACACCAAAGGCGGTTTTATGACTTATTTCCTCCAGCAATCTCTGAACGCGCTACAGCTGGGAAGCATTTATGCGTTGATTGCGTTGGGATACACCATGGTATACGGTATCCTGACGATGATCAACTTTGCCCACGGCGATTTATTTATGGTGGGCGCCTTTATTACCTTTATGGCAGCTGTTTACCTCGGCCTGCCTTTTGTGCCCACCCTGCTGGTTTCCATGGTCGTCGTGGCACTGTTGGGTGTGTTGATCGAGCGGGTGGCGTACCGCCCGCTGCGCAATGCGCCGCGGGTTTCAGCCGTTATCACCGCGCTGGGCATTGGCCTGTTTCTGGAAAACTTTACACTGGTTTTCTACCCTTATCCCCAGCACATCCCCACTCTGATTGAAAACACGACCTGGAACATTGGCGGGGTCTCTATATCATCGTTGCAGATCATTATCATCCTGCTTTCCATCGGTCTGATGATTGCCCTCGATTTGATCGTGCGAAAAACCATGGTCGGGATGGCCATGCGGGCTATCTCCTGGGATAAAGCGATCATTCCTTTGATGGGTGTGCCGCTCAACCTGATCGTTTCGGCAACCTTTGCCCTTGGTACCGGTCTTGGCGCTGCTGCCGGCACGATGTATGCTTTGGCTTTTCCAGTCATCGACCCTTACATGGGCATCCTCATCGGCTGGAAAGCGTTTATATCGGCAGTGGTTGGCGGGATCGGTAATATCCGCGGGGCAATGATTGGCGGTTTCATTCTTGGCGCGGTTGAAATCATGGTGGCAGCCTTTATGCCGTCCACTTATCGCGACTTCGTAGCCTTTGCCCTGCTGTTGGTGCTGTTGATCTTCCGCCCATACGGTATCCTGGGTAAACCCCGGCCCCAGAAGGTATGACCATGGATAATCATACAACCACTACTCCGAACCCTATATCCAAAGGTCGTGCGCTGCTCGGACGTTTACAACAGCTCTGGGACCGCATCGCTAACAACCGCAAAGCCTTCCCGATCGTTCTGGCGGTTGGTTTTATCCTTTCCGTTTTAGTTCCGAGATTTGGCCTGGTGAATGAATACATTCAATTGGTCATTATCTATATCGGAATCAACATCATCTTGACTATTAGTTTGAATCTAATCAACGGCTATATGGGCGAGTTTTCCGTCGGGCATGCCGGTTTTATGGCGGTGGGAGCTTATGTTTCAGCCCTGTTTACCACCAAAATAATCCCTGACAACCTTGGAGCTCTTTACTTTCCGTTGGTTGTTCTGGCAGGCGGAGTTGGCGCTGCGCTGATTGGCCTGCTGGTGTCTGTACCATCCTTCAAAACTCGCGGCGACTACCTTGCGATCGTCACGCTGGCATTCAACATGATCGTCAAATCGGTCATCGAGAATATCGAAGCCATCGGCGGCCCGCGCGGTATCCCCGGTATTGCTAAGCTGACCACGCTGCCCTGGACCTTCTTCTGGACGGTCATGGCGATCCTGGTCATCCGAAATTTTGTGTACTCCAACTTTGGGCGCGGTGTGCAATCGATTCGCGAGGATGAAATTGCCAGCGACCTGATGGGCGTCAATACCAACAAGGTGAAATTGCTGGCATTTGTGCTCAGCTCATTTTTTGCCGGTGTCGCGGGAGCGCTTTTTGCTCACATTCTGCAATTCATCAGCCCCAAAGTGTTCGATATTATCAAATCAACCGATGTGCTGATCATGGTGTATCTAGGCGGAATTGGTTCGATCACAGGATCGATCCTCGGTGCTACCGTTTACACGGTTTTGCTGGAGGTCTTACGACCGTTTGGCATGTGGCGCATGGTGCTGATGCCATTGATGCTGGTACTGCTAATGATTTTCCGGCCGCGCGGCATCATGGGAATGCGCGAATTCCGTTGGTTGATCCCCGGTTTTGATCTATATGCACTCAAATACTGGCGCGCAAAGAAGGAGGTGTCAAATGGCACTCCTACGAGCTGATCACGTCACCCATTACTTTGGCGGCCTATGCGCGGTCTCCGATTTCAACCTGGAACTGGAGCAGGGTGAACTGGTAGGCATCATCGGACCGAACGGCGCTGGAAAAACCACCATTTTCAACCTGATCACCGGCGTTTATAAAGCGACCGAAGGCAGTATCCAACTTAATGGTCAGGAACTGGTTGGTAAAAAGCCGAATGCCATTACCCAGTTGGGGATCGCCCGTACTTTCCAAAACATCCGTCTGTTTAAAGATTTGACGGTGTTGGACAATGTCCGCATCGCTTACTACAACTGGTTGGAATACTCAACCTGGGAATCACTATTCCACATCGGCCGTTACCGAGCCCAGGAGGAGCTTTACACCAACAAGGCCCTCGATTTGCTGGAGTACTTCAAACTCGACATGTTTGCCGACGATCTGGCCAAAAACCTGCCGTATGGTTCGCAGCGAAGGTTGGAAATTGCCCGCGCTCTGGCAACTGGCCCTAAACTGCTTTTGCTGGACGAACCGGCAGCGGGGATGAATCCGCGCGAGATCGAACAGTTAATGGAGTTCATCTTGTGGATCCGCAAGGAATTCGGCCTTACCATCCTGCTGATCGAGCACCAAATGCGGCTGGTGATGGGTATCTGCGAACGCTTGAAGGTGTTGGATTTTGGAGCGACGATTGCGGAAGGTTTGCCCGCTGAGATCCGAGCCCATCCTAAAGTTCTTGAAGCCTATCTTGGCGAAGGAGGTGACCAATGAGTAATGGAGCCTATCTTTCTGTCCAGGATCTGAGTGTTTCTTACGGCAATATCAAGGCGGTGAAAAATATCAGCTTTGACGTGAATGAAGGTGAAATTGTTACCCTGATTGGTGCAAACGGAGCTGGAAAATCCTCTACCTTGCGAGCTATTTCCGGAATGCTTCCGTATGGCGGCCAAATCGTATTTAAAGGCACCAATCTCCGTAAAATTTCCGCGGATAAAATCGTGGGTCTGGGCATAGCCCAGGTCCCAGAAGGGCGCGGCATCTTTGGCAGCCTGACAGTTTTGGAGAACCTGAAATTGGCTACCTGGCAGCGCAAAGATAAAGCTGAAGTTGCGCGTGATTATGAACGGGTTTTTGCCATCTTCCCCCGCTTGAACGAACGTAAAGTTCAATTGGGTGGCACACTTTCCGGCGGCGAGCAGCAAATGCTGGCAGTCGGGCGGGCTTTGATGAGCCGCGGTCAGATGGTACTGTTGGATGAGCCTTCGATGGGGTTGTCCCCAGTTTTGGTACGCGAGATTTTCCGTGTCATAAAGGAAATCAATGCCAGCGGTACCACGGTGCTGTTGGTGGAGCAGAATGCCAATATGGCGCTGCGTACCGCTCAACGCGGGTATGTGTTGGAAACTGGCACCATCGTTTTCAGCGGCACCGGCGATGAACTGCTGCACGACAAACGGGTCCGCGACGCCTACCTGGGCGGGTAAAATCCACTAACTGGTGGTATAAACAACCATCTAAATCAACGAGGGGTTTTGGATCGATTACCAAAACCCCTCTTTTTGGGGAGAATCTTTATGTCTGAAATTGATGGTGTGGTGACCTGGGCTGAAATTGATCTGGAGGCCATTCGCCAGAATGTGCGTTCGTTCAAACGTCATGTCGGTGCTGCTGTTCAGATATACGCTGTGGTCAAGGCCAATGCCTATGGTCACGGCGCTGTTCCCGTGGCTAAAGCCGCCCTGGAAGCTGGCGCTGCCCGCCTGGCGGTCCACCGGCTGACGGAGGGGATCGAGCTGAGGCAGGCTGGTCTGACCGCTCCAATATTGGTGATGGGTTATACACCGCCGGCTGGCGCGCAAACCATGGTCGAGTGGGATTTGACTCCCAGCTGCATCACGACAGAGTTCGCCCAGGCACTTTCAACGCAAGCAGCCGCCCAGGGAAAAACAATCCCGCTGCATGTCAAAGTGGATACGGGCATGAGCCGTTACGGTCTGTTTCCGGCGGAGGTTATGCCATTTCTGACCGCTATCGCGAAACTTCCCGCGGTCAGCATCGAGGGTTTGTTTACCCACTTTGCCACCGCCGACGCCAGTGATCAGACCTGGGTGCGTCAGCAAATCACAACTTTTGACCAGGTCATTGCCTCGATTCAAGCTTCGGGCATGGACATTCCAATCATACATGCCTCCAACAGCGCCACCACCATGAAACTGCCGCAAGCCCATTACAACGCCGTGCGCCCCGGGATTTCCATGTACGGCATGAATCCATCCAGTGAGTGGGAGCCGGTTTTTGATTTGCATCCAGCTTTGACTCTGAAAAGCACAGTCAGCCGGGTGCGGGAACTGCCAACTGGTGCGGGCGTGAGTTATGGACGGACATTTGTCACCAGCCGGCCGACCACCGCAGCCCTGGTGCCGGTCGGTTACGGCGATGGCTATCACCGCATATTGACCAACAAAGGCGTTGTTCTGGTTCGTGGTAAGCGTGCGCCAATCATTGGGCGGGTATGCATGGATCAATTTGTGGTGGACGTGACCGGTATCCCCGGCGTTCAGCAGGATGACGAGGTGGTGCTGGTTGGCCGGCAGGGTGACGAGCGCATTTCGGCGGAAGAAGTTGGCCGCCTGGCAGGCTCGATCAATTATGAAGTCACCACCGGCTTGCTGCCGCGCGTGGTGCGGAAATATATCAACTAGGGCGTTGATAGATCATGTAAGTCGAATTTGCAGTTCGCCTGCGTAAGTTAAATGAATGCGCTACAAGTAGGTCAAGCTGTCGTCTTGCCCGCGCAAACGAACAGTTTGCGCCACATGTAGGGCGAATTTTCAATTCCACTGCGCAAGCTAAATGAATGCACTACAAGCAGGGCGAGCTGTCAGCTTACCCGCGCAAACGAACAGTTTGCGCCACATACAGGGCGAATTTTCAATTCGCCTGTGCAGTCTAAATGAATGCGCTACTAATAGAGCCTGCTGACAGCTTGCCCGCGCAAACTACCGGTTTGCGCCAGAAGTAGGGCGAATTTTCAATTCGCCTGCGCAGTCTAAATGAATGCACTACAAGCAGGGCAAGCTG
>Ga0209619_10003472_pt1 | contig 11334 bp, 7 predicted proteins | sample Rifsed16ft3_FD_184011 | JGI IMG/M metagenome (GOLD analysis project Ga0209619, IMG submission 184011) | Soil microbial communities from Rifle, Colorado, USA - sediment 16ft 3 (version 2) | ecosystem: Environmental > Terrestrial > Deep subsurface > Rock core/Sediment | place: Rifle, Colorado... | reverse complement strand
CGGCGGCGGAGCTGCAACCATCGGCGGCGGTGGCGGCGCGGCAGCAGCGGCTTGCTTCTGTTCCGCCCCTTGGATCGCATCCCCGATCACGGCGCCGCTGACAGCGCCGAGGCCGGCCCCAATCAAGGCGCCGGTTCCGGCATGTCCCGTCTGGCTCCCGATGGCCGCCCCGGCTCCCGCCCCGATGGCGCCGCCGGCGAGAGCGCCCTTCTCACGTGTCGTCAGCGGGGTCGAGCAGCCAACAACGGCCAGCAACAGGCCCACGACCACTATGATGCGAACTCGAGCCATCATCCTCACCTCCTGCAAAACGGCGCCTCCTTGATCCAGCTAGTCATCCTGCTTCTTGACCTTCAGCTTATGGACGTAGATGACTTCGGCCGCGACGACGTTCGCCTTAATCTCCTTGGCATAGATGACTGAGGCGGAAACGAACGGGGCTTTGATCTCCTCGTGCCAGCCCTGGGTCTCGAGTTTGCCCGTCTGATAGATCCGCCCCTGGACCTCGGCGGCCTTGATCTCGTTGGCGTAGATCGTGTGGGCGTGGACCTGATCCGCCTTGATCTCCTTCACGTAGATGGTCTGCGGACCAGGCGGCGCGACGACGACAGGTCCTGGCGGGGGCGCTGGCGCGGCCACGGGTGGGGCCGGCGGTGGAGGCGCGTGTGGCCCCGGCATGGCCTGCCGCTGCTCGTTGGCCTGCATGGCATCCCCGATCAGGGCGCCGCTCACCGCGCCGAGGCCCGCGCCGATGAGGGCGCCGGTCCCGGTATGGCCCGAGGTGCTTCCGATGGCGGCCCCGGCACCAGCCCCGATGGCGCCACCGGCGGCCTTCGTCGCTTTCGGTTCCAGCCAGAAGCGGCTGAAGTACTCCTCGCGCAGCGGGAAATCTGGATCGGCAGCCAGCGTCGCGTCCTCCTCGATTTTGAAGAGGCGCCGCACGTCGTCGTAGATCGCCTGCATTCTCGGCGGGACGGGCCCCTCGCCATGGAGGGCGAGGAAGAGCGCGCGCATCTCGGGCGTTTCCTTGACGATCCTCCGGTTCTCCACGCGGGTCCCGACCTTGAGGGCAGCGAGGGCGTCGTTACCGGCGGCGATGCGCTGCCCGACATCCGAGAGCTGGGTTCCTGTACGGCCCTCGAAGCCCGCGAGCAGTTCGCGGGCGATGGGTTGATTCGGTTGGATCTGGCGGAAGACGCCGCCTGTCGGTCGCGGCACGGGGCGGAGCCTGGCCGCTGCCTGGGCGATGGCGCCGATATCGAGGGCGCCGGTCTCGTCGGTGAGAATACGACGCAGGGGGCCCTGCTGGGCGAACTCTTCGGCGGCCTGCTGAAATTCTCGCGCTCGGGCCATATTCTGGGCCAGGCCACCGCCCATCGTGGCCTTCGATGCCTGCTCGTAGGTCGTCCGGATGGCCCCGAGTTCGGGCTCCTCGATCTTGCGCATGGAGACGATCTGGTCGGGGTCCGTAAGGATCTGGGCCTGATCCCGGAACATGTGCCCGGCGGTTCTGGGATCGTCCGCTGCGCTCCCCAGGGCGCTCCGCGGCAGCTTGATCTCGTAGAGGGTCGCCCCGACTTCCGCCGCCGCCGCAGGGGTGCGCGTCGGAACCTCCTTCGAGATATCCATGTAGCGAGTGCCCGGGCCGGCGTCATGCATGAGCCAGGTTCCCGCACGGGGTAGCTGCCCTTCGGGGAGGCCGTACTCGGCTCCGTGGTAGAGGGTCACGATTTCGTCCGGGCTGCCCCGAGGCCCGCTAGGGAGAGCTGCCCCGGCCTCCGCGGTGAGTGCGGCCCCCCGGCCGCCCGCTAGCTGGGCCCCTCTCCCGATAGCCTTCGAGGCGGCCCCCGCCGAGATCACTGCAGCAGGAAGGGAGAGCACGAACCGGGCGTACGGGTCCTCTACGCCAAGGGCCGGGAGTCCCTCGTAAGTAGCCTGCCCACCGAGGTTGGCGGCGATGTCGGCGCCTATCGCCTGGGCCACGCCGCGAGCGCCGAGGCCCGCTCCGCGGGCGGCCCATCCGGCCGCCCCGGCCGAGGCCAGGTTGAGGGGAGAGAGCCCGACGTCTGCCACCCAGCGGAGGGGTGCCGGGAGATTCTTCAGGGGGTCGCCGAGTCCGAGGAACTTCGTCGTCTCGCGGGCGGAGGCGGCCGTGGTCAATCCCTTCACGGTGATCCCGAGGAGGTCTCCGCGGGCGGCGTAGCGCTGGACATCACGCCACTGGTCTTCGGGCGCCATCATCGTGTAGCGCTCGAGGATGCCCCTCTCGAACTCGCCCGAGATTCCGGGCCCCAGTTCTTCCGGCGTCTTCCCATAGAAGAGGGCGGCAGCCGTGTGGGCGGCCTCGCGGGCGGAAGCCGCCTGGTTGGCGCCCAGGCCGCCGGTGAAGGCCGTCCCCATCTGCTCCAGTTCCGCTGCCTGCTGCTCGACATTCAGCCGTGACTCGTAGTTGCCGTAGGCGCTCTGCAGCTCGCCGGCGGTGAACGGCTGGCCGGGGCCGAACAGGCTCGTGCGCGCGAGCTCGGGGTTCTCCGCCGTCATCTCTTGTGCCTTCTGGGCCCGGTCCCAGTCGACGAACTGCTGCATCTGGGTGAAGTCGAAGACCCCCGCGTTCTCTTCCGGCGCTGCGGGCGCCGCTTCCTGGGGCGGGGCGAAGCCGGAAGCCACACCACCCCCGGGATTGATCCACTGGCCGGTTGGGCCTTGCCAGTTGCCCCAGGGGTCTACCCACGTCTGGCGGGAGGAATCCCAGGTGTTGCCGGAGGGGTCCTGGTAGAACGGGCTCATCGCCTGGGGGATAGGCGACGGCTCGGGAGGAGGAGCGTATTCGAGCGGGGGCGGAACTTCGCCGATGTCGTTCTGGCCGGGGCCAGGAAGGAAGCCCGGCAACGGCGGAGGGGTGCTCCGCACGACGGTTGCCGTATCGGAGTCGACCCAGACCATCTACTTTCGTCCTCTTATGTGCCGGCAACCGCCGATATGGTTCCAACAGGGCTCCTCGTCCGCCGTGCTCCGTTCATGGAACGTCCGGTCGCGATGCCTGGCAGCATGCTCCTCGGCACATTCAGGACAATCGAATGACTCGATCATTTCCTGATCGTGATCAACGGAGAGTTCATCGAAATTACGGCTCCAGTACACATACCACCGCCGACCGTGGCACAGATGTGCGGCATAACGCTGTGTGCACGATAGTATCTCTACCGCCATTGTCAGTACCCCATGGTTCCGGCCCCTCGGCCCTGGCCCGGGAGGCGGTACCTCTCTTCTTCAGCTTGCCAGTCCTCGGCTGGTACGCCGTACTTCGACTGCAGCGAGGCGAAGATGCGGCCCCGTTCGGTGGGAGGGATCAAGCGGTTGCGCACGTCCATGTAGGAGTAGAAGTCAGGGACGGGGACCCCCTGGCGCAGGTTTCGGATCTGGGCGAGGGCCCCGGCCGGGGGAAGGGGGCCGGGATTGACTCCAGTGGGGGACGAGCCCGCTGTGGCCGGTGGCTGCCAGACGGGCCCGCCCTGAAAGGCGGGCGGGGGGACTGGCGCAGGGCTCGCCGCCGGGGCCGGCGCAGCGGAAGTCGGGGCCGCAGTGGGAGTCCTGCGGGGCCGGGTGTAGAAGGCGGGCGCTGGTTCCGGTGCTACCGTCGAGAGGTAGTACGAGGGATCGATGCCGAGCCGTTGTAGCTCGGCCGTGGTGCCGTCCGCGTACCGGCGGATAGCCGCCCGCTGGCCGGGCTGGATCATCATCCCGGGAGGCATCGGTTGGCCGGTGTCCGGATTGACCACCATGTGGCTTGCGGCCTCGCTGGGGATGATATCGAGGGGTGCTCTTGTAGGGTTGACGACCAGCTCGGGCCTGGCGCCACCGGCCCTCGGGTTGGGTCCCCGGGCGTCGCCGACCATCATCATCGGGTCGTTCACCGGGCCGCCCTCGGCTGCGCGCGTGACATAGGGCAAGACCGTGGGCGGGAGCGGCGGGGCAGTCGCGGCCGTCCCGACCGTAGGCGAGGCGACGGGATACTGTGCCGAGGGCCCCAGCGGGAAGGTGGGAACGACCGGGTTTTCCGCCCAGCCGAGGGGCGTCATCATTCCCGGCTGCTCGGGAGCGGGGCTCTGGGCGACGGCCACCGCCCGTTGCTGCGCCATCTGCTCCTCCTGGGTCATCCCGGGCTCCTGCAGCCAGGCAGGGGTGCGCGTCCGCGGTGGAGGGACGATCTCCCCGTTCACCACCGTTCCCCCCGGGGGGGTTGCAGCGCCGGGAGGTGGCGCCCCGCCCCCCGGCGCTGTCCCGGGAACGCCCCCGGGAACGCCCCCCGCTCCGCCCTGCATCTGGGAGAGGATCCAGGCGGCAGGGGAGAGTGCGGCATCGGAGAGAGCAGAGCCGCCTCCAGCGATGGCGTTGTGCAGGTTGCGGCCGCCTCCGAGCCAGAAGGCCTCGGCGGCCAGCGGATCCGTTGACGAGATGACCTTGGCGAGGGCCGTAGCGGCGTCGAGACCGAGGCGGGAGGTATCGATGCCGAGCTCGGCCAGAAACTGACGGTTCTGCTGCGCCATCTGGTCGCGTTGGAGCGAGAGCATCCCCTGCTGATACTCGGTGATCCGGGTGGGGTCGATGGCGGCGCCACCACCTCCCCCACCGGCTCCGCCGCCGCCGCCTCCGCCGCCGCCGCTGGACGTGATCTTCGGGGCAGCCCCCCAGAGCAGTTCCCACTTGCCCGTTGCGCCGTTCCACTGGTAGGTGTTGCCGGCGCTATCCGTCCTCGTCGTGGGTGGTGCCGCAGCCTCACCGCCCCCGGTGAAGGGCGCGCCGTTGGCGTAGACGGGCTCGCCGGTGTTCGTGTAGGTGTAGCCCGAGGGGGACGTCTTGTCGGGAACGACGTACCAGGGCAGTCCCGTTCCCGGGTTGATCCCGGTATCGCCGGGCCCCCCCGGGTAGGGCTCGGGGGCGGGTGGGGCGGGGAGGTAGTGGATCGCTCCGTCGGAGTCGAGTTGATACTGGCGACCCCAGGGGTCGGTCTGGACGTTGCTCCAGGTCCCCGCCGCGGGCAGGTAGTGGATCTGCCCCTGGCTATCGACCTGGTACTCGCGTCCAGACGGGTCTGTCAGTCTGGGTCCGAACGAGATCCGGGGCTGGGCGCTCGTCCCGCCCCCGCTGATGCTGGCCAGAATCTCCGCAGCGGTGGGGCTACCGTCGGAATTAGGCATCAGAACACCCCCTCTACGCCCTGCCGGGCAACGTGGGAACCGTCGCTTCCCAGACGTCAGGATACGTCGGGCCGTAGGACCCGATCTGCCGTACCTGCTGGTAGCGGCGGATCAGCTCGGGCCCGCCTTCCACAAATGGCAAGGCCATCACCCAGTTCGGGTTGGCGCGGGCCATCAGTTCGAAGAACGCAGCATCTTCCTCGGGGCTGAGCCGCTGCAACCCGTAGCCCATGGCGGCCAGGTTCTTCTGGATCAGCGGCCGGTAGGTAGCCGCGAGCTCCCAGACAGCATCAAGGATCCGCTGAATCATTTCGCGATTCATCCTGGCATCCCCGGCCGCGGCATTGTGCCCGGAGTCGCCAGCGGCGGCAGTGACGGGGCCCGCGGGCTGTTCATCGCCCCCACGGGCGCGGCACCCGGAGGCTGCGGGGCGCTCGGCGGTCCCTGCCCACCGGCTGCCTCAGGGCTCGGGATGGCTGGCTGCTGGCCGTTCGCCTGCAGCACCTGCTCGGGCGTGAGTTGCTCCCCGTTTGGGCCAATCATCGACCCGTTCGGGCCGAGCGCGATCTGGGTGGCCATCACCTTCGCCGTTTCCTGCTGGATGATAGCCGGCAAGAGGGTGCTTTCGAAGATCTGCCACGCCTTCCAGTCGGCGTATTCCTGGTAGGGATTCGACGACTGGTCCGCCTCTTCCAGGTACTTGATCGGCGTCATCGGCACCTTCGGGTCGTTGAGCAGGGCTCGCAGATGCTCCGTCAGCGCCACCCGCTCGGAGCCCGAGGACGGGTTGATGTCCGATTCGATGTCGAGCGTCTGGATTTCGTCGTAGGCGACGCTGACGAGCTTGTCCCGCTCGAGCTTACCGTCCGTCGAGCGAGCGAAGACGACCGTCTCGCCGTCGGCCGGCCCGCCAGCGGCGGGGCTCTTCGACATTACGAGGGCCATGTTGCGGGCCATCTTCTGGAGGGCGTTCCCCTGGTGGTCAATGAGCGTCTTCGGCTCGACGTTCTCCTGTTCGAGGGCCAACCGGAAAGACCACGGTTGGGTCGACGACCCGTACGGCGCTCGCCCTGTGGACGGTGCCGCGTCGATGAACTCCTGACGGAGGAAGCCGACGCCCTGAACGAAGCCGGGTTCGAGGACGAACTCCACCTTGGCAAGCTCGTAGCCCTCGGGGATCATCTCGGCCGTGGCGGCGTTGTTCGTCAGGTAGACCTGGTTCCCGCCCTCGTCAAGCAGCGGCTCCCCGCTCCCCGTCTTCTTGAGGAAGTAGACCGGCTGGGCGCCCTGCTCCTGCATCCCGAGCATCAGGGTCACCGAACGATCGTAGGTGGGCTTCAGCCTGAAGAGCCCTTCGAGGCTCGGGATGTAGCGCAGCTCCGGGGGCCCGTGGAGGAAGTCCTGGGCCGGGCAGACCGCGAACGGGGGCATCTCGTAGGGATGCTCGAAGGCGTTGACCTCTTCCCATCCCATGGTCTGGACGACGTTGTAACCGGAGGTTGCCGCGGAGGCCAGCTCGTAGAAACAGTCGCGCGTCCAGAGCTTGGCGACGGCCACGTAGCGGCCCAGGCTGTCGCCGTATTCGGGCACGATGGCTCGTTCCCGGTACACCTGGATCGACTTGTCCTGGTCGTTGAGGCTGAGGGCGATCCCCTGTTGGGACTGGGCCTGGGCGTATCTGACGAAGGGCAGGATCTCCACCGTCATCATCACGGCGAGCCCCCAGGTGTCCTCGATCCAGGCGGCCATGGTGGGGTCGACGACCTCGACGATCCAGGGGAACCCGGACCTGGCCATCTGCACGCGGCGCCGCTCCTTGAGGGACTCGGCTCGTTCGCGATAGTTCCCGTCCTCCTCCTTGATCCGGTAGAAGCGCTTGCGCTCCTCGGCGCCGACGGAGGGGACGAGCTGCGCCTCCGGGTATTCCGGATACATCTCCTCGGCCATTCGCCAGTGCAGAATCCCGAGCCCATCGACGATCTGTCCATCGGCCAGCCCGCCCTGGAGCGAGTAGCCGTTGCGTTCCTCCACGAGGAGCAAGCCAGAGTTGAGGACCTGCTCGAACCGATTGGCGGCGATGGACTGCTTGGCGGTGTTCTTGATCGGCCGTACGCGGAGGACGAAGTGGTTCTCGGTGATCCGCGCCTTGAGCTCCGAGTGCTTCTTCCGCGGCAGGTCGGACTGGAAGCGAGGGAGGCCGGCGAGGGCGCCGAAGAGGACGGGGTCCATCTCGCGGAGCATGTGGAAGTGAGCGCGGCGCTTGAGGATCAGCTCGCGGAACGAGTTGGCACGAATGTTCGGCCCGCTGACGAAGAAGCGGTTGACGAGCTCGTCGATGATCTCCTTCTGCTCCGGGAGGCTAAGCTTGCTCATCCTGTTCTCCAGACGAGTGTCATCGGCGTGCGGCCCTTGTTCTGTGCCACTGTACGGTAAAGGACGCTGTTGAACCCGGCGATGGCGTAGCGTGCGCTGTCTTTCGCATCAGCGTGGTCGTTTACCGGCGTCGATGTCCGATACCTGTCCCTCGTGTTCGGGTTCGTCCTGTCCAGCCAGCGGTAGTTGGCGTACTCGGCGATGGAGTTCACGTTCGAGACGTGGTGGGTCAACCGTTGCGACTCCAGCAAGCTGGCGTAGAGCCCGAGACCGAAGGGCCGGTCCTTGAGCGCTGGCCAGATCCGGTCCTCGCCGAAGTAGCGCCGCAGCGTCTCCATGATCACCGTCCCGCCGGCAGTATCGATGTAGCAGCGGTGGAACCCCTGCCAGCGGCCAACGTACTCGACGAGGTCGTCGATCCCCACCGTGTCGCGGCTGTAGAACTCGCCGCCCTCCGGCTGGTGCCAGCGGAGAACCCCCGTCTGCCTGTCCTTATAGATCCCCCACGTCGTGATCGCCGTCGGGTCGCCGCCGCCGGGGTCGATGCCGAGCACCAGGTAATCGTAATCCTCCGGGTACATCGGGTCCGTGAGCCGGACGTGCCTCTCCTCCGAGAACTGCGGGAAGACGAGCCCACTTCGGCCGACGAAGGCGTCCGCCGGCGTGAGCGGGTAGTAGGCGTCCAGGTGCTGGGGGAGCCCGACGAAGTTCTTAGCCGTCTCCTCCCACCAGGCCTCGTCCTGATCCGGCCGGCAGAAGCGGCCGAGGAAGATCGGCTCGTACTTCACCTCCCGACGCTTCGCCCTCTGCCACATCGAATGGAAGAAGCCGCTCGGCCCGAGCATCGGGTCGGCTGTGGACGCGAGGACGTACTGGCCACCGGCGTCGAGCGTTGGCCGGTAGGCGGCGTAGTTCTCCTCCCCGTAGGGGTGGAAGGCCCCCTCGTCGGCCACGAGCAGCCGGAAACGGAAGGAGATCCCCGCCTTCTCTGTCGATGGGAAGGCGACGATCACGCTCCCCGTGGCGTCGAACTCGATGTTGTTCTTGCCGTGGTAGGCGCGCTGCAGATGCCGCGGGAGCCCGTGATAGACCGTGCGCACCTTGCGCACGAACTCGTTCGACGCCTTCTGGCCGGCCGAGATGATCCCCACGTGCGTCGCCGGGTGATAGGCCGCAAGCCAGAAGCAGTAGGCCGCGAGGCACCACGAGATCCCGATCTGGCGCCGCTTCAGGATGACGGCGTCCTGCCCGCTCAGCAGCTTCTCGAATAACTCTTGCTGGAAGGGGAAGGGAACGAAGGGGATCAGGCCCGGGCGATCGGGGTCGTCAGACTCGATTCTCAGGCTGGGAAGAAACTCGTTGAAGAAGTCGGGTGCTGCGGGACCCGTCCGTAGCTGCCTCTGGGATGGCAGGTTGAGCCCCAGGATGGGCCGCGATTCGCCAGAGCGTCCGATCGAGGAGCCGGATGGCGAGCTCGACACGCCACCTGTCATCGTCCGTGACCCTTCCCACCAGGCCGTCGATGATCAATTGCTGGGCCAGATAAATGCAATATAGCAGGGTTGGCTCCTGCGAGGCCGCGATGAACTGCCGCGCAGCGTCTACTTGCGCCGCATATTCCGGGTCGTTCAGCCAGGCCTGGACCGTGTCGCCCTTCCGGCCGATGATCTGGCCCACCCGCCCGTAACTCATCCCCGCCGCGAGAAGGAACTGAGCCTCCTCCTTTTCCTCCGGCCGCGCCCCTAGCGCCACCCCCGCCCTCCTCGCCACCGCCCTCGCCTTCGGTAAGGGAGCACGAATCTTGTGGATAGGATCGTGAACGGCCACCCTGCCCCCATAATGCGAGAGCGGGGAGGGTAAGGCCGCAACCTAACCCTCCCCACCAAAGGAGGACGGACGAGCGAGGGCTCGTCGCACCCCACATCATCAAGGGGTTGACAGCCCGGCGCAAGACTCTCAGAATGCACCCCAACGTCGGGTGGGCCTGGCCCGCCCCGCAAGCTGCCCAGGGGATGTTCCGTGGGTCCCCGTGGCGCAGGCCCGACAGTTCCTCTCCACGGAGCTGGCCGTGAAGGCAGCCCAACCTACCAAACGATGCGAGGCCCGAACCCTTACCGGCACGCCCTGCCGCTGGCCCGCTAATGAATGCCGATTCTACGTCCATTACCTCCAACGTGGCTTCCCCCCAGAAGAAGCGCGCCAGCTCTCCCAGCTCGCCCAACCCTCCGTGCAAAGAGGCAACGCCCTCGCGGCAGAGATCGATGCCCGCGCTAGAAGCATGGGGCTTCGCCCCAGCACCCCCGGGATACCCACCCCAATCCACTCCTCCCTTTACCTCCAGCGCCAGGCTGACACCGTGCTCCGGAAGGGAAGCCGACGGCAACGACACAAACAGCCCTAGAACGGGCCACACCCCCCAAACAACCCCCACGCTACTCGTACACGAACCGAGTCTAAACAAAAGACCAGGACGGCCGTGAGCCCAGAAGACCCTGGCTTGCCGTCCGACCCCGCACAGGCAGCGGGGGAGAGTCGCCCCACGGGAGGGGGGGTAAGGGGGGGCGGGATCGAACGCCTCTGGCTCCCCCTAGCCTGCCCCCGGCAGGCCCCGAAGCCCCCCAGGGCGCACGGGCTCCCTAACATGCCACCTTCCCTTATTGAGACCCCGATCACCCGGATGGGTAGACCTGGGTATACCCCCAAACACACCCGATCGCGGAAATAAGCAGACGTTTTTCTGAGCTCTCTCAACCCGAATATCACCCCTGCCGGCGCCCGGGCGCGCGCGATGACCCCCGCGTGGGCGCGCGAGCCCGCGAACTGGACATAAGCCTCCCAGCTTGACGTAAGAGCGCTAGTGCGAATCTGCAGCTTGACGTAAGTAGAGCGCGAAGAGAGCGTTTTCAGGTGCTTAGGTTAGGGTTAGAGGGTAGGGAAAGCGCCTAGAATTAGGGCCTAGCTGGAGTGACGGGGTTCTCGGTGGGTGACGGGGTTCCCGGGGTGGTCTTACGGCTGGGGGGTCTTCGGGGGACAGGCGACGTAGGATACCGGACTTTGGATACGCGACAAGGATGTCGTATGTTCCAGGCGGGTGTGAGTTTAGAAGATAGGGGTTTCCCCGTCTTCACGTGGGGCCTCACGTGGGGGTAGGCTTGTGGCACGGCCCTCGGGAGACGGGGTGCCGGAGGAGGGTTGAGACGAGGTACTCAATAGCGATGAAAGAAACGGTGAAGCAGGCCGAGTCTGACGCGTGGACGGCGGAGCTACAGGCTGGCATGGAAGCGCGGCGGCTGGAGGAGCTCCGGGCATCGCTCTGCGACGAGGACCCTGAAGACGACGGGATTCCGCCGGTCGGCCGCGCGCGTGCCATCCGGTACACAATTCGGGCAGTGCCTTGCGATTGTGATCGACGCGTCAGGGCGTGAGAGTCGTGCGGGGGCCCTCGGGCCCCATCCCCGAACAGGGGACTGGCGAGAACGCGAGGAGGACAACGGTGAGGGCCTGGTGGTTCCGGGTCAGGTGGGGGCGCACGTTGCGCCGGCGCATCGGGATCTACGGGAGAGTGACACGGTGAGAGCTACACAGATCCTGGCGAATAGCGCGCCACCGCCAGCCAGGTGTTTTGTCTGCGGCGGGCGAGGGATGGGCTGTTGGACGGTCGACAACGCCGGTCTCGCCTTAAGCCAGTGCCCCAATTGTGGGGTCACGGACTGGGCCAGCCGGCGCATCCTGCTGGACCGCATCCGCAGGGCGGCGTGGGCGG
>Ga0209619_10003468_pt1 | contig 11340 bp, 9 predicted proteins | sample Rifsed16ft3_FD_184011 | JGI IMG/M metagenome (GOLD analysis project Ga0209619, IMG submission 184011) | Soil microbial communities from Rifle, Colorado, USA - sediment 16ft 3 (version 2) | ecosystem: Environmental > Terrestrial > Deep subsurface > Rock core/Sediment | place: Rifle, Colorado... | reverse complement strand
CCAGATCGAGGCGGTCAAGCAATCCATCTCTGACCTCGAAGACGAAATGAGGCGCGACGGCGGCAACTCCGGCTGGGCACGGGAATAGCCCACCTCTCTAACAGGGACAACTAGACAGGGCGCCGGCGAGCGGTGTGGAGCGCGACGATGCCGCCCGTCCATTCCTCGAAGCTCGCCTCCACAAATCCCGCCGACTCGAAGAGTCTGACCAGTTCCTCCCGCAGCGGAAACACATAGACCGAGTCCGGCAAGTATTGATAGGGGCCGACAACGCCGGAAATGGCGGTGCCCACGCGGGGAAGAATGTGCCGGAAGTACAGGCCGAAGAGAGAGCGCCAAAGCCGATTCGGCGGGAGCGAAAATTCCAGGATGGCGGCCCACCCGCCCGGTTTCAGCACGCGAAAGATTTCGCGCACTCCCCTCTCGTAATTCGCCAGATTCCGAAAGCCAAAGGCACTCACCGCCAGGTCAAACTGCCCGTCCGGGAAAGGAAGCTCGAGCGCGTCCGCGTGAGCGAGGTGGATGCGGGCGCCACGCCGCCATGTTTTTTCGGCTGCCAGCGCCAGCATCGGCGGAGCAAAATCGCAGGCGAAGATCTGCGCCCGGCAATCCCGGCTGAGCCCACCACGACTTTGGCGGGCAAGCGCGAGAGCAAGGTCGCCGGTTCCGCAGCATAGGTCCACGACCCGGGAGCCATCCCGCGAAAGCAGCTCGCCGAATCGCCGCGCCACGCGCCATCGCCAGACGCGGTCCAGAGAAAACGATAAGAGATGGTTCAGGAGATCGTAGCGCGGCGCGATCCGGGAAAACATTTCGCGGACGTGCCCGGCGGCATCGGGCTCGGAAAGAATCCGGCCCCCCGGCCGGGGCCGCATTCCTTCGGCCGGCTGCTCTTCTTTGCGGCGTGGGTGGCTCTTGGTCACGGCGCCAGGTTTGCCAGCGTTTCGCGCACAATTTTTTCCGGAACGCCAGGAACGATCTCCACCCGGCCAATCGAAAGGGGCAGGACAAAGCAGAGTTTGCCTGCCCGCGCCTTCTTGTCAGCAAACAGTTGGCGGTAGAGTGCCGCGGAGGAAATACCGCTGAGAGCGGGCAATTTCCCCAGGCGCCCGATCAGAGCGCGAATCCGGGCCGCGTCCTCGGCAGCCATCCTGGCGAGCCGCCGCGCCAGGTCGGTTGCCGCCAACATGCCCCAGCCAACTGCTTCGCCATGCGAGAAGCGAGCATAGCCCGTGACCGCCTCCAGGGCGTGGCCGATGGTGTGACCGAAGTTGAGTACCCGGCGAAGATTTTGTTCGCGCTCATCGGCCTCCACAATCCGCGCCTTGATGCGCACGCAGGCCGGGATGATGTAGTCGAGCGCAGCCGTCTTCCGCGCCAGCAGCGGGTTGAACGTGCTTTCCAGGAAACGGAAAAGCTGCGCATCGTCGATCACGGCGTATTTCACAACCTCATAGAGACCGGAACGGTACTGACGCGCGTCGAGCGTCGCCAGAACTTTCGCATCCGCCACCACGGCGCGCGGGTGGTGGAACGCGCCGATCAGGTTTTTTCCTTCCGGCACGTTGACACCCGTCTTGCCGCCGATGGCACTGTCAATTTGCGCGACCAGCGTGGTCGGAACCTGCACGTAGTCCACGCCCCGCATGTAGGTCGCGGCAACGTAACCCACCACGTCGCCCACCACTCCGCCGCCGGCGGCCACGAGCAAGGAACCGCGGTCGGCACCCCGGCGTACCAGCTCCCGGCTCACCTTCTCCGCCGTGGCGATGGTCTTCTTCGCCTCGCTGTCATCAAAAAGCAAGGTTTGCGCCTTCCCTGGCAATCGCCGCAGCGCTTTTTCTATAGCGCCGCCCCAGTGCTTCCAGACGTTTCTCGAACTCAGCGTGAAGATGCTCGTGTAGTCCATCCGGTGCAAGGGCAGAAGCTTGGCCAGATCGGCCAGCAACCCGGAACCGCAGTGCACGGGGTAGGGATCCGGCCCGACGCGGACGAAAATGGTGCGAGATTGGACGCTGGACATGGCGCGCAGAACTAAATTTATAACATCGGAACGAGGATCAATAAAGCACAATTGCCTCGCTCGCCTCCCGCAGAGCGGGACGGGCTAGCTTGCGCCGTGCGACAGCGTGCGCTAGTATCGTTTCCGCAGCGCGTCGTTTCCTCATGAAAGCAAGTGCTCCCATCGAAACCGATTTTGTGGTGATCGGGGCAGGAGTCGCCGGCCTGCGGGCCGCCGTCGAACTCGCCTCCGCCGGCCGGGTTGTGGTTCTCGCCAAAGCGGAATTGACCGAATCCGCCACCGCCTACGCGCAGGGCGGCATCGCGGTGGCTCTCTCCGATGAAGACGAGATCGGGCTGCACTTTCAAGACACCATCAACGCCGGGGACGGGCTTTGCCACGTGGCGGCAGTGAAAACGCTGGTTGAGGAAGGACCGCAATACATCCATCAATTGATTGAGTGGGGCACGCAATTTGACCGCGAGGGCACGAAGCTGGCCTTTACCAAGGAGGGCGCTCACAGCCGCTCGCGCATTCTTCATGCTCACGGCGATTCGACCGGCCAGGAAATCAGTCGCGCCCTCTTCGCCAAGGTCAAGACGCTTTCCACCGTTCGCCTGATGCCATTTTTCTTCACCACCGATCTGATTGTGGAAAAAGGCGCGGTCGTGGGCATTCGCGGCTTGGACGAGCAGCGAGGAGTACCCTTCGAAACGCGCGCCCAGGCCGTTCTCCTGGCCACGGGAGGCCTCGGGCAGGTTTTTCGGGAAACCACCAACCCGGAAGTGGCAACGGGCGATGGCGTGGCGATCGCTTACCGCGCCGGGGCGGAACTCTCCGACATGGAATTCATCCAGTTCCATCCCACCGCGCTGCGCGTCAAAGCCGCCCCGCGGTTTTTGCTTTCCGAGGCGCTGCGCGGCGAGGGGGGAAAACTGTGCAACGTGGACCTGGAGCCATTCATGCACCAGCATCATGACTCCGGCGATCTGGCGCCGCGCGACATTGTGGCACGGAGCATTCTGCTCGAAATGCAGCGGACTTCGGCCGACTTCGTCTATCTGGATATGACGGGTCTGGACTCCGAACACGTCAAGAAGCGTTTTCCGCGCATCTACGAGACTTGCTTGAAGTACAACCTGGACATTAGCACGGACTTGATCCCGGTTCATCCAGCAGCCCATTACGCGATGGGAGGCGTGCGCACCGACCTTTTCTGCCGCGCCACCCTGCCTGGACTCTATGCCGCAGGCGAGGCAGCCTGCACCGGCGTGCACGGGGCCAATCGCTTGGCCAGCAACTCACTGCTGGAAGGCATTGTCTTCGGCGCTCAAGCCGGGCGGACGATGCTGGCGGACCTAAAGGGTGCCACGCGTCCCCGGGCCGCCGCGGCCGCTCGCCCCGATAGAATCGGGGCGAGCAATCCCACCGGCCACGCCAACCACGGCCGATGCGAGGGCCCAATGGCTCCCCTGCGCGGCAAGAATCCGCCCAGGAACGAAGCGGTTCACAAGCGCGGGCGGGAGATCCAAAACATCATGTGGCGCGAGGTGGGAATCATCCGTTCGGGCAATGAGCTCCGGCGGGCCATCGAGCAGCTCGAGGCCATGCCGATCTCGCCGCCGGAAAAAGCTAGCCGGCAGGAGTACGAGCTGCTGAACATGTGGACAGTGGCCAAGGTCATTGCCTGCTCGGCCCTCGCCCGCGAAGAGAGCCGCGGCGCCCACTACCGGTCGGACTTTCCCTATCATGACGACCGCTTCGCCAAACATTCCCTGGTGCGCAGGGGCCAGCCGACAAGATTTCTCTAGAACTCATCTCATAAATAGGTGAAATGACGCAGCGGAGAAGAACAACATTGCGGCCCTCCAGAAAACCCTCGAATTTGCGGCTTTCCCCAAGCCTGGCCAAGCAAGTCCTCTCCTTCAAAGGGCGTACACCTATTTATGAGATGGCTTGTAGTGTCCTGTCTCAGAACTTCGTTCAATAATTCCAAGGTGACCAACCCGTGCGTGCGGAGTGCGGGAGCTTGCTCCCGCCTTCTCGGGTGGAGGCTTGCTTCTATGCCTTCTATGGGTTGGAGCAGAAGCAAACATCTTCTCCGGGAAAGCGGCGGCAAGCCGCCGCACTTCATAACGGTCCGGTTTATGCAGCGAACATCTGACTCACGAGACTAGGGAGCCAGCCTCTTCAACGTGGCGAGGATCACCCTCCCGACGACGCCCAAGCTCCTGGGGCTGATCTTGTCCAGCGTATCCTGGGGCGTGTGCCAATAGCTGTTGCCCGGGCCGTAGTTCAGATCAATCAGATCTGCCGCCTGGACGCCGCGCTGAACAAAGGCCACGTGGTCATCGAGGATCGAAACCCGTTCGGGCAGAAAGTGCTTCTGATAGCCCAATTCGCGGGCCGTTTTCCAAATCAGATGGACCAGCGCGGGCGAGGAATTCATCTCCCGGCGGATGTCCAGGTCAGCGTCGCCGATCAGGTCGGCCAGGATCATGGCGCGCACCCTCTTGAGCTCGCCCGAAGCTTGCATCTTTGCCGCCAGGTGCCGGCTGCCATGAAAGCCGTCGTTCGGCCCGTATTCGACGATGGCTTCTTCGCCGTCCAGGAACGCGATCCAGACGGTGAATCTTGGCCGGGAAGCAGCCAGAACCCTGGCCAGTTCGAGCATTAACCCGGTGGAAGATCCGCCGTCGTTCGCGCCCACAAAATCAGGCAGCCGCTTGGTGTCGTAGTGTGTTGCGAGCAAAACGACACCAGGCAACTCGCCGGGGATCTTGGCGATAATGTTCATCATGGCAAGCGGGCCGACCGGCGTATCCGCTGTGAAGGTATGCTCCTCGAATGCGACGCCCAAGCTCCCGAGCGTCTGCTCGATGTAGCCCTGGGCCCGCGCGATGCCCGGCGAACCGGAAGGCCGTGGCCCGATGGCCACCAGGTTGGCGACGTGGTGAAACGCGCGCCCAGCGTCAAAGCGCGCGGGCGGGGGTTTCGCCTCTGCCAGGCAAGACTGGCTGAGGCCCAGACAGGAAAGAAACAAGCATAAGGCGAGGAGAGACGGCCGGGAGGTCACTTGGCCGGCTCCGCAGCCCGCCGCGGCGGGGCCGCCCGGCGCTTTCGCCGCACGACAAAATAGGAAACGCCGATGCTAACCAGGTAAAGGAGCATCATCGGGACCATGAACAGGCACATCGTAAAGATATCGGTGGTCGGGGTGACCGCGGCGGCGGCCAGTGCAATGACCAACACCGCGTAACGAAAATTGCGCCAGAGAAAGCCAGGCGTGACAACCCCGATGAGGGACAAGAAAAAGATTACGATGGGCAACTCAAAGATGAGCCCGGTGCCGAACAAAATGATGATCGCCAGGTCGTAGTAAGCGTTTATGGAAATCATCGGTTGGAAGGGTTGGCCGATGACCACCAGGAAGCGCAGCGTATAGGGCAGGAGAACCAGAAAGGCAAAGATGGCGCCGGCGAGGAACAACACGGTCGAGAAGAAGACAAAGGGCACGACGACGCGGCGCTCATGTTTGTAAAGCCCCGGAGCGACGAATTGCCAAAGCTGCCAGAGGATGAAGGGCAGCGCGATGACGGCGCCAGCGTACAGCCCGACCGTGATGTAGAGTTTGACAGGGCCAGCCGGATCGGTAAAGACGAGCTGAACGGCCATTTTTTCTTTTCTCAAAGCTTCGAGCATCGGCACGGCAAGCCACTGATAAATCCGGTTAGCGTAATAAAGCCCGACCCCGGCGCCCACCGCCAGCGCGCCGACTGAATAGAGAATGTGCCGACGCAATTCCTCGAGATGCTCAAAAAAAGACATCTTCGAGGAACTTTCTTCGTTGTCAGGCAGGCGTGTTTGGTTCGGCATCCGTTTTGGGCATCTCCGGGGCGGCGGACTCCGAAGCCGACGGGGCAGGCTCCGTACCACCTTGTTGGTACGGGGCAGGCAAAGCAGCGGTCGGGTGGGGCTCAGCACCGTCCAAGGCGGATTGGGCTTGCTGTTCCAGCGTGCGCACCTCATCTTCCAGTTGATGGCGGAGGTCGCCGGAAGCCCTCCGAAATTCGGCCATCGTTCTCCCAATCGTGCGGGCCAGCTCGGGCAGCTTCCTGGGCCCAAAGATAAGCAAGGCCAAGAGGGCGATGAAGAGCATTTCGGTGAAGCCGATGGAGCCCATAAGCCCTCAAGGGCATCATAAGGAAGAGGTGCAAGGGTGTCAATCAGCGCCCTTTGGCGCTCCGGGGGCCTGTGCTATACTGCTTTGGAAGTTCAGGTCAGGAAAAGGGATCAGGCATGCGTTTACGCAACCGCGGATTCTGGCTGGCCCTGTCGGTGCTCGCCCTTGGCGCGCTTCTGGGCGGCCTTTACGGCCCGCGCGTCCAGGCCACCGGCGCTGCCACCGACGTGCAGGATGCCATCAAGCAGTTTACCCGAGTGTTTGCCATCGTCGAGCAGAATTACGCCGACCCGGTGGACGCTGAGCGAGCCCTCTACCAGGGCGCTATCCCCGGAATGCTGCGCACGCTGGATCCCCACTCGGCCTTTTTTGATCCGCGCAGCTTCCGATTGCTGCGCGAAGAGCAGCACGGGCGGTACTACGGCGTCGGCATGCAGGTGGCCCCGCGCGACGGCAAGACCGTTGTGCTGGCGCCCTTCTATAACTCGCCCGCTTATCGCGCCGGCATCCGGCCGGGCGACGTCATCCTTGGGGTGGACGGCAAGTCCACCGCCAACATGACGACCACCGAGGTGGCCGACATGTTGAAAGGTCCCAAGGGAACCGCGGTTTCCATCACCCTCGGCCGCGAGGGCCTTCTCGAACCACTCAACGTTTCCGTGGTGCGGGATGAAATCCCCCGCCACGGCGTGGATCAATACCTGCTGGTAAGGCCGGGGATCGGCTACATTCGGCTGACCAGTTTCAACGAAGTTACCGACAAAGAACTGGCCGAAGCCCTCGTCAAATTGAACGCCCGCAATCTTCAGGGGCTGATTCTCGATCTCCGGAACAACACGGGCGGGCTGCTGAGCGCAGGCGTGGCCGTCGCCGACATGTTTCTGCAAAAGAACCAAATTATTGTTTCCCATCGTGGCCGGGGAGCCGAGAAGCCCTACTATGCCACTCGTGGCAGCGGCGGCTTGGACGTGCCGGTCATCGTCCTGATCAATCATTATTCGGCCAGCGCTGCCGAGATCGTGGCCGGCGCCCTGCAAGATCACGACCGGGGTCTGGTGCTCGGCGAAACCAGTTTCGGCAAGGGTCTGGTGCAGACCATCTACCCGCTCGATGAGGATGCCGGCCTGGCGCTCACCACCGCCAAGTATTACACGCCCTCCGGACGCCTGATTCAGCGAGACTATGCCCACGTTTCGCTCTACGAGTATTATTACGGCCCGAAGGGAAACCGAACCAAAGAGGCGGAGGTGAAACAAACCGATGCCGGCCGGGAGGTCTTTGGCGGCGGCGGCATCACTCCCGATGTGACGGTGCCCACACCGGAATTGAATCGCTTCCAGCAACTCTTGCTCCGCCGCGATGTCGTCTATCCCCTCGAAATGGGCGTGGGCGGCTTTGCCAAGCATTACCTGGCCGAACACCCTGACATCGCCCGCGACTTCCAGGCCAACGATGAGGTGCTGCAGGATTTCCGCAAGTTTCTCGATCAGCAGAAAGTGTCCTTCACCGAGCCGGATATCACGGAAAACCTCGACTGGATCAAGCGCAAGATCAAGAGGGAGTTGTTTCTGTCCATCTATGGCGCCAATGAAGCCTTCCGAGTCGAGCTCGAGGGCGACGTGCAGGTCCAAAAAGCGATTACCTCCATTCCCCTGGCGCGTGAGCTCAACGACAAGGCCAAGCGAGTGCTCGCCGAACGCCTTTCCCAGCCGCGGATCCGACGCTAGCTTGATAAGGCAGTATCGGCCTTCAGGCCGACAGGCATGACGCGTTAAAAACGCGTCGCTGCTATATCGGGACTCATCCCGCTACTCGTTCCAATCCCGAATCAGAATCTCACTTTGGAATAGGGTTCCAAATTGCCTCCCATGGCAGGCGGAGATTCGCTCGATTCCCCAGCGTTTGAAGCACTTAGCGTTGTCCTCGCCCGCATAGGGATTGGCGCATGGATTGCTTGAGCCGTGAAGAGAAGCGTTTGCCCCCGGGCCACCCTCCCGACCCGCCAGGAAGCTACAGCAAGGTACGAACCATGGGCACAAAGAACCATTCCAGTCGCGCGAGTCCCGCGGCAGCTCAAATCGAGCGGCGTCGCTCCGAGCGCCTGATCGCTTCTTTCCCCGTTGAGGTCTCCGGCTACGATGCCGAGCATAATTTTTTTGTCGAAAAGACGGCCACGCTGGAAATCTCCCGCGACGGCGGTCGGATTCTTCTGAACCGGCCGGTCAAGGTTGGCAAGGAGCTGCACATTCGGATGCGCGATCCCTCTACTTCGCCTTCTGTGTCAGAACACCTGATGGTTTTTCGAATTATTTGGGTCGGAAATCCCGACGCGAGTGGCCGGAGAGCAGTGGGGGCCGAGTGCCTCGCCAGCACCGAGTTCTGGCAAAACACCTACGAACGCAGCCGGTCAGAAAGCCGCTAGAACGTCAGGTGACAGGTGGCAGGTCTTAGGTCTTGAGTCTTGAAATTGGTGGACGGCATGGGAGGAGTTTACCCTGAGCGAGTCCGCCGTGCCGGACGAGTCGAAGGGAACCCACGGCCTCCGCAGATCGCTGCGACCCGATTTTCGCTTTTCGAATTTCGATTTTCGCTCTTTTGGGCTGGTGGACGGCATGGGATTCGAACCCACGGCCTCCGCGTTGCGAACGCGGCGCTCTCCCAACTGAGCTAGCCGCCCACGGGCCTCATCCTAACATAGGCCGCCCTCGGCCTCCAAGACAGCCCGCCACGGCAAGGATTTACTTCAGGGCAAGGCTTCAGTGGGTTCACGTCGAGCGGCGGCAGCGTTTCCTCGTCAGGAGCGCAGGCGCTCGAGAGCCTGACGGAGAATTCCATCGAGCGCCGACGGATCCGGCACGCTTCCCTGCGCGAATTGTTTCGACCCGCCACCCTTGCCGCCAAACTCCTCCAAGACGGCACGGAGGAGCGAGCCCATGTCACCGGGAAGATTGGCGGACTGGGCGAAGATGACGGCAGCCGGCGTGGTCTGCCCCGAACCATAAAGGTTCGGGGCCCGGTTGGCAAAAAGCACGACCACGCTCTCTTCAGCAATCAGCCGTGTGGCAAGCTGTCGCAAATAGTTCGCATCGGCCGCATCGAAGACCTTGACAACGAGCCGGCACCCGCCCTCGACCGTCGCTGCGGCAAGCCCCGCACCGTGATGGTACGGGGCGAGCAGTTCTCGAGCCTCGCATTCAGCCAGGCGCGCCAGAAGTTGGCCGCGGTCTTGTTCCACCTGTTTGCGCTCTTCGAATTGCTTCCGGACAAGGCCGGGAACTTCCTCGAGAGCGCAGGAAAACATTCTGGCCGCCTCGGTGAGGGTCGAAAAATCCGCCTTGGCAAGCCGAATGGCGCGCCAGCCGCAGACAAATTCCACCCGCCAGTTCCCTTTGAGCTTCTCGACCTTTCGTACGAAGATAGGCCCAATCTCGCCGGTGCGCGCCACGTGCGTGCCGCCGCATGGGCAAAGGTCGAAATCCTCAATCTCAATCAGCCGCAGCTCGCCCTTACGCTCCACCGCGCGGCGCCCCGATACATCGGGGCGGCGCAGCATCTCTTCGTCAAGCGTCTCGGCGTCACGAAAGCGGGCGTGGACGGGGCGGTTCTCAATCACCGTGCGGTTGGAAAGCTCTTCCGCCTCGGCAAGATGTCGAGGCACAACCGAGGGAGCCGCCAGGTCAATCGTCGAGATCTCTGTTCCGAGATGAAAGCTGACAGTCTCAAACCGGAAGAGGCGAACAAAGGCCGCTGAGAGCACGTGCTGGCCGGTATGCTGCTGCATGTGGTCAAAGCGCCGCGCCCAGTCCACTATGCAATGAACGGCCGTTCCTGTCGAGAAAACTCGGGACAAGCTTGCCGCTTCTCCAACGACGATGTGGGCGACCTCACCGCTCTCGTTGATTTGAACGTCGCGGAGAGGGATGCCGCCGATGGTCCCTAAGTCATTGGGCTGGCCGCCCGAAGTGGGATAAAAGGCGGTTTGGTCCAGCACAAGAACGGTCGCATCGCCCGCGGGCCGAAACTCCATGATGCGCGCATCAAATTCGCGCAGGTAGCTATCCTGGTAATAGAGGAGTTTTGTGGTCATTTCTCCGATTGATCTAAGCTCACATGGCGGCCTTCGTCCACGCTTCCAGGTATTTGTAGCCGCTGCCGGTGTTGAACCAAACGACACGGTCGGTCGCTTGAAGCCAGCCGTTCTGGCGCAACTTTTGGAGGGCCGGCCAGCAGGCTGCGCCCTCGGGCGCCGCAAAAATACCTTCTGCCTCGGCGATCTCCCGGCACGCCCGCAGAATTTCTTCATCGGTGACGGCCACCGCGGTGCCGCTGCTCGCATAGAGCGTTTGCAAGATGAGCCAGTCGGCGAAGGCCTTGGGAACGCGCAGGCCGGCGGCAAGGGTCGCCGCGTTCTCCCAGAATTCTGAAGATTCGGCGTGTTGCTCGAAGGCCTTTACGATGGGCGCGCAACCGGCTGCCTGGACGGAAACCATCCTCGGCCGCTCCGGAGTAGTCCAGCCGAGCTCCTCCATCTCCTCGAAGGCCTTCCACATGCCGATCAGTCCCACCCCGCCGCCCGTGGGATAGACGATGACGTCGGGCAAGGCGCCCAACTGCTCGAAGAGTTCGTAAGCCATCGTCTTTTTTCCTTCGACCCGATAAGGCTCCTTGAGGGTCGAGACGTCGAACCAGCCTTCTTTCTCTTTGTGCTCGGCAACGTATTTCCCGCAGTCTGAGATCAATCCGTCGAGCAAGATGACCCTTGCGCCGAAGCCGCGACATTCCACGATATTCGCCTCAGGCGTATCCGCCGGCATGACCACCGAGGCTTCAAGGCCCGCCCGGGCGGCGTAGGCAGCGAGCGCTCCGCCGGCATTTCCCGCTGAAGGCAAAGCCAAAGATTTTGCGCCAAGCTGTTTGGCCATGGAGACGGCGACGGAAAGCCCTCGCGCCTTGAACGTGCCCGTCGGGTTAAACGATTCGTCCTTGACCCAAAGCTGCTTGACGTCCAGGCGTTCGCGCAAGCAGGGCTGCTCGATGAGCGGCGTCCAGCCCTCGCCCAACGTGACCGGCTCGCATGGCGGCAAGACTTCAGCATAACGCCAGAGGTTTGCCGGTCGTGCGCGCAGGCTCGCCAGCGTCAACGACTGTCTTGCAG
>Ga0209619_10003464_pt1 | contig 11348 bp, 9 predicted proteins | sample Rifsed16ft3_FD_184011 | JGI IMG/M metagenome (GOLD analysis project Ga0209619, IMG submission 184011) | Soil microbial communities from Rifle, Colorado, USA - sediment 16ft 3 (version 2) | ecosystem: Environmental > Terrestrial > Deep subsurface > Rock core/Sediment | place: Rifle, Colorado... | reverse complement strand
CGCCTCTTCCCCGTCCCACTCTGGGCGGTGCGGCTGCCCCGGCCGCCGCCGCGTGGCGATCACGCGTGCCCCGAAGGCAGCGCCCAGCCGGGCGACGGTCCGCCCGATCGAACCGAGGCCCACGATCCCGAGGGTCAGGTCGCGCATCTCGACCCCCACGAGGGGCTGCCACGTCCGCTCGCGCTGGAGCTCCAGGATGCCGGGCAGCCGGCGGCTCACGGCCAGGATCATGGCGATCACGTATTCCGCGATCGGCCGGGAAAAGACGCCCCGCGCGTTCGTGATGGTCAAGCCGCGCTCGATCGTCCCGGGCGTGAGGACCCGCTCCACGCCCGCCGTCGCCGAATGCACCCAGCGCAGGCGTGGCGATCGGGACAGGACGCGCACGAAGATCTCCCCCGGCAGCGCCCCGCGCATGAGCACCTCGACGTCGCCGAGATCGCCGTCGGCGAGACCCTCGAACGAGACGCTCACGATGCGCGCGCCGGGCGCCGCCGCGCGGATGCGTTCGAGATCCGCGGGCCGGTAACGGGACGAGAGGATGGGACTGAGCGCGATCGCGGCCGGTACTCCGTCCGGGCCGGCGCCGGGGCCCGGGCTTTCCAGGCCCGGCGGTACAGTCACGAGTGACCGGCCTCCGGGCCGTACCACGGGATCCGGCTAGTCCGGGGCATCAGGCCGCACCGTCCGCCGGCGTCGCCGTGCGCGCCAGCCAGCGCTCCGGGTGGTCCAGCTCCGCAGGACTCGGGAGCATGTGCGGGCCCGACCACAGGCGGTCGAGCGCCTCGCGCCCGCCGCCGGCGCCGACTCCCGCCACGAAGGCATTGCCGCGCCGGTACTGCTCGAGCTTCAGGTCGAGACCGGTGAGGCGGAAGACGACACGTTCGAGCGGCGAACGACGCGCCCGGCGCTCCTCGAAGCGGGTGCGCATGCGCTCCACGTCGGGAAGCAAGCCGGCGCCGATCTCGTCCATGACCCAGTCGCTGAAGCCCTCGAGGAGGCTCATGACGACCTGCGTCTCCTGGAAGAGACGACGCTGCTCCGGGGCCATGAGCGATTCGATCCACGATTCGGCGTCCTCGCTGCCGTCCCTCCAGCGCCGGACGAGCGCGCCGATCCCGCGCGCCTGGAGGACCCGGGCGTCCTCGATGAAGCCGGCCAGCTGGCGCTCGAGTCGCTCGCGGAGGTAGGGCCGGAGCCAGGGGTGGGCTTCGAACTCGTACGCGTGGGTCGTCTCGTGGAGGGCGACCCAGGCTCGCATCTCGCCGACGGGCACGTCGAGGGCGCGCGCGGTCGCGCGCACGTTCTCCTCGACGAACAGCAGCTGTCCCGGCTGCGCCTCGGCCGAGAGGAGAGCCAGGTCGTACTGACCGAGAACGCGCTGGCCCATGAACGCGAGGAGGTAGCCGATCTGGCGCGTCGTGAGGAACCGGTTGGCCACGAGGAGCAGCGACCCGGTGAGGTCGCCGCGACGGGGCCGCAGCTCGTCGCCGAGGGCCGTCTCCAGGTGGCCGATCAGCTGGCGGAAAGTCCCCAGGTTGGCCTGCACCCAGGCCACCCGATCGACCACCGCGTAACGCTCGACGACCCCCGGCAGGGGGCTACCGAGCTCCCGCTCGAGAAGCGGCACGATGCGCTCCATGGCCGCGCGGTATGAAGGCAGCGCCGCCGCGATCTCGTTCCGCGGAAGGATCCCGGGCGCGTGGCGCAGGCGCGCCGTGGCCAGGCGTTCCACGGTGTCCCAGTCGACCATCGAGGAGCGGACCACGCCTTCGAGCCGCTGGCGCAGGACGTAGAGGGCCACTCCTGCGAGGGCGCCCAGGACGATCCAGGCTCGCCCGCCAGAGGCGCGCCCTCCCGAGGCGTTCGGGCTCATCGCTCAGGCCTCCGCGACGGCAAGCTGCGCCCCGAGCTCGACGTGGCTGACCGCCCCGAACTGCGGGCCGAACAGGCGCGCCGCCGTACGCGCGAAGGCGGCCGCATCGCCGGTCGTGAGCTGGTAGTGCATCACGGGCGCTCCCGGCGACGCCTCCAGGGCGTTGATGCCGAGCAGTTCCGCGAGGGAGCTGGCCGTCGCGGCCGCCGAATCCACCACCGCGGTCCCGGGGCCGGCCACCGATGAGATCACCGCCCTCAGGAGGGGGTAGTGCGTGCAGCCCAGGAGGAGCGTGTCGATGGGTCCGTCCGGCGGCCGGCTGTACGGGAGGGGCACAAGCGCTTCGGTCAGGCCGAAGAGCGGTGCGACCGAGCGTCGCACGGCTGCCTCCACGTCCCGGCCGTCGAGCCGTCCTGCCTCGACCAGGGGCACCAGCTCGGGGGCCGGCTGCTCATACACGTGGAGCGCCGGGTTCTCGTCCTTGATGGCCGCGAAGTAGGCCCGGCTGCGGACCGTGGCCGGTGTGGCGATCACCCCGATCCGGCCGTTGCGGGTGGCAAGGGCCGCCGCCGCCGCGCCCGGCCGCACGACCCCGAGGATCGGGAGGTCGTAGCGCTCGCGCAGGTGCTCGAGGGCGGCCGCGGAGGAGGAGTTGCATGCGACCACGATCGCCTTCACATCGCGCGCGACGAGCTCGTCGAGGCACTCGCTCGAGAGGCGTCGGATCTCCTCGATCGAGCGCACGCCGTAGGGCGCCCGGGCGTTGTCGCCGAGGTAGACGGTCGACTCCCTGGGGAGACGCCGGAGGATCTCCGACAGGACCGTCAGCCCGCCGACGCCCGAGTCGAAGACCCCGATGGGCCGTGGGTCGCTCACCCAGACAGCCTATCAGCGCCCGCCCGGGGGCGCGGGTTCAGCGCCGGTACGACAGGGTCAGTTCGAGGAAGACGACGAGCACGAACGCGAACACGACGATGGGCACACTGGCTGTCCCGCTCACCTGGAGGGCGGCAAGGAGCGCACCCAGGGCGCCGGCAAGGGCGCCTCGGCGGGTCGCGCGGACCCAGTCGCCCGGTCGGGTCGTCCGGCCTCGCCGTCCGAAGGCGGCGAGCCACGCCAGCGGCGTCGCCGTCAGCCCGATCGCAACCCCGATAGACCCCGCCACGAACAGCCTCACCTCGACGGGGTCCGGGTAGACGGTGGTCAGGACGAGCGCCAGGCCGGTCCACGCCACGGCGGCCAGCCAGAGAAGGACGATCGCGGCGAGGCGGTCGCGCGGGCGCATCGTCAGTCCCGATCCGCCAGCCCGGGGAGGTGATCCTCGATCTCGACGAGATCGCGCAGGACGATATCCGGCGTGACGGACCCGTCGGGTACCGAGCTCGGGAGCGGGCTCGCCGCTGGACGCGCGACGAGATACGCGGCCCGCGCCCCGGCGCGCTTGGCACCCACGATGTCCGCCGCCCAGTCGTCGCCCACGTGGAGCAACTCCCCGGGCGACACCCCGAGCGCCGCGGTCGTGGCCGCGAAGATGGCCGGGTGGGGCTTGACCCAGCCGACCCGCTCACTGACCACGACGACGTCGAGGTAGGGGGTCCATCCGGCACGTTCCGCGATGGCGTCGATGGCCCAGGCGAGCGGCCAGTTGGAGAGGATCGCCAGCCGATACTGACCGTGGAGGCGGGCGAGCAGTGGGCCCGCCCGCTCGTCGACCGGCATGCGTGCCACGAATGCCTCGCCGTAGTCGCGGACGCCGGCCTCGACCTCGTCACGGCGGGAGAGCGTGGCCGCCGCCTCGTCATCCCAGACGGCCGCCGGCGTCGCGCCGCCCGATGCCGCCGGATCGGTCGCCCCGTCGGGTGCCGGGGGCGGCTCCATGCCCCGGAGCCGGGCGAAGACGCGGACCAGACGCTCGGCCAGATCATTCTCCCGACCGAGGGGCCCGTTGAACGCGAACTGCCGGCGGGCCTCCGCGCGCCAGGCATCGACGAAGTCCTGGAGCGCGAACGGGCCGCTCCGCGCCGCGATCCGCTCGGCGCTGTCGAGCAGCACGGTACGCAGCGCCTCGTCGCTCACGGGGCACAGCGTGTTGCCGAAGTCGAACGAGATGGCGCGCGGCCCGCCCCAGGTCTCCGCATCGGATCCCGAAGGACGGGTCGATGACTCAACGCGCCCGGGAAGCCGGGCAGATCTCACGGAAGGGACAATACCCGCACGCGACCGGGTGCGGCGTCGGCTCGAAGCGTCCCTCGCGCAGGCCGGCCGCGGTCCGCCTGATGCCTTCCCGCGCCTCCTCGAGCCGCCTGGGTTCGGGCGCCACGCGGCCGACGACCCCCGACTCCAGGAAGTGGAGCTGGAGCGCGTCCGGCAGGCGCCCATCACGGGCCTCCCAGCCGAGCGCGTAGATCGCCAGCTGGAGTGATTCTTTCGCCCGGGCGCGAGCCCGGGCCGGCTCGCGCACGTCGCTGGACTTGTAGTCCGTGATGGTCACCCGGGCGGCGTCGCCGCCAGCCGGCTCCGTTGCCTCGACGTCGACGCGATCCCAGCGGCCGCGCACACGGATGTCGTCGAGCACGAAGGCGAAGTCCTCCTCGACGTGCGTCGGGACCACCGCGCCGGGGGCCAGCTGCTCGGCCCGGAACCGGCGCAGCGCGGCGCGGCCGGCCTCCAGGCGCGCCTCCTCGTGCTCGCGGGTGAGGAAGCCCTCGCCCGTCCATGCCGCCTCGAACGCTGCGATCAGGGCCGCCTCGGACATCGTCTCGCCCTTCTGTTGGCGACGGTGGAACTCCTGGATCGCGCGGTGCAGGGCCGCGCCGTAGACGATCGAGTGGTGGGCCTGGAGCGGGACGCGCAGGCCGTGCACGTAGCGGTACTTGAGCGGGCAGGTGAGGTAGTCGTCGACCTGGTAGAAGCTCAGATCGAGGTGACCGTTGGGGGCCGCACCGGACGACCGCCCGTCGGCCGAAGGAGGCGTCCGGTGCGCTCGCGCCGTCTCGGGCGCCGGCTCGACGGCCGCGAAGCCGGCCAGGCGCTCGAGGAGACCCGATCGGTCGAGCGAGTTCGCGACCGCCGGCCGGTCGAGCGCTTCGAGGACGAACGGCGAAACGCGGCGTGCGCGCCGACCGCCGTAGTCGGCGGCGTGGGTGAGGACCAGCTCGTCGCGCGCCCGGGTCATGGCCACGTAGAAGAGGCGACGCTCCTCGGCGAGGTGGAGCGCGCTCGGCTCGCGCGGGACCACCGGACGGCGGCCGAGCTCGTCCGGGAGGGAGAGCGCATCGCGCCGGGAAGTGGACGGGAAGATCCCCTCCGCCAGCCCGGCCATGAAGACGATCCCGAACTCGAGGCCCTTAGCCTGATGGACGGTCAGCACCTGGACGGCGTCGTCGTCCGGGTCGGTCGGAGCGGCTGCCGTATCATCGCCCGCTGCCGTCAGGGTACGCAGGTGCCTCACGAAGAACGGCAGGCGGTCGTCCGCCAGGTGAGCCGACTGGCGGCGCACGATCTCGAAGAAGCGCGCGATGGCCACGAGAGCCTCCTCGGCCCGCTCGTCCTTCGCGGCTGCCAGATCGCGCAACCAGCCGCTCCCGCTCAGGAAGGCGTACAGGACTTCGCCCGTGGAGCGCTGCTGGGCCATCTCCCCGTAGGTTCGGATGTCCCGGCGGAGATGGGCCACAGCCGCGGCGCTGGCCGGCTCGAGGCGCACGATCCCGGGCTGGTCCTCGATCTCGAGGACGGTCTCCCAGAGGGAGCGATGCCGCCGCCGGGCATAAGCCATGAGCGCCATCAGGTCGTTCCCCGCCAGCCCATAGCGGTCCGAGCTCGCCAGGGCGAACAAGTCGACGCTCGAATGCGGATCGGCGACCGCGCGCAGGAACGCCGCCAGGAGGCGGATCTCCGGACGGGCGAAGAGGCCCGCCGCCCCGCTGAAGCGCCACGGGACCGCGCGCATCGAAAGGCTGCGCAGGATGGGATCGGCCAGCGCGTTGGTCCGCACGAGCACGGCCATCTCGCGCGGCCGGCGGCCGGCGGCAAGCGCCTGGCCCACCTGGTCCGCGATCCAATCGGCCTCGTCCGAGGCGGTCGGGAAGGCGACGTGACGGACCGATGCGGGGCGCACCGACCGGCGGGTCGCGACGAGCTGCTTGTCGAACCCGGCGCGCGACTCGAGGCGGTCCGGGTCGTTATGGCGGATGAGGCGCCGCCCCGCTGCCAGGATCGGGGTGAGCGAGCGGTGGTTGCGCTTGAGGACGACGGTGCGCGCCTCCGGATAGCGCTCCCGGAAACCGAGGATATTGTCGAGCGCCGCTCCCCGGAAGGCGTAGATGCTCTGGTCGTCGTCCCCCACCACGGTCAGGTTGCGGTGCGGCTCCACGAGGAGGGCGACGAGCTCGGCCTGGACGGTGTTGGTGTCCTGGAACTCGTCGACGAGCACGTAGCGATAGCGACGCTGGACCTCCGATCTGACCGCCGGGTGGTCGCGCAGGAGGCGCCGGGCGAGGGAGACCTGGTCGCCGAAGTCGAGCAGGCCCTTGGCCTGCATGAGGTCCTGGTATCGACCGTACGCGCGTGCGAGCTCCGACTGGCGCTCGGCCAGGTCGGCCGGCGCCGCATCGGGGGTGCCGGTCGATCCGGCAGCCTTCGCGGCCTCGCGCAGGCGCGCCGCGTAGGCCTCGTAGTCGGCCACCGACACCCCTTCGTCCTTGCACCGGCTGACGAGATTGGCGAAGGCACCCAGGAAGCGGGTCGGGTCGGACAGTGGGCGATAGCGCTCGAGGCCGAGCTCGAAGAGATGCTCGTGCAGGAACACGACCGTCTCCGCACGCGAGAGGACGCGCGACTCCCCGCCCAAGCCCAACTCGAGGCCGAACTCGCGGACGAGCCGGTCACCGAAGGCATGGAACGTCGAGATCGCGGTGTCGACGTAGCCGTACGGGACGAGCGTGTCGACGCGCGCCTGCATCTCGGCGGCGGCACGCTCGGTGAAGGTGAGGGCAAGGATCTCCGTCGGCCGCGCTCGCCGCGTGGCGATGAGCCAGGCGACGCGCCGGGTGATGACGTGCGTCTTGCCGGTCCCGGCGCCGGCGACGACGAGGAGCGGGCCATCGCCGTGGGTGACGGCACAGCGCTGCGCGCGATCGAGACCGGCAAGCAGAGGGGGCGTCTGCGGCATGACCGAAGACTCGGCGACGGCCGTGCCAGCTAGCCCGGCATTGCCGGCGGGCAGACGGTCCTCGTCCGCGGCCGCCCAGCCCGGCAGGGTGCTATCCTTCCGCGCGCCCCAACCCTGCGATCGAGGAGGTCGTCACCCTGTGGCCAAGCGCACGCGCGGGTCGCGCCGGGACCGGCGCCGCGCCGCCCGTCGCGGATCCGTCGCGCCCCCCCCGCCGCGCCCGGCGGCCCTGACCGAGACCGCCGTCCCAGCCGCGCCGGAGGAGGCCGCCGCCGCTCGGCCGCCGCGCGCCGCCCCGCCCGCGCCACTCCCGAGCAGCGCGCCGCACTCCCCGACGTCGGTGCGTCCGGGCAGCGTCCTCGCCGCCAAGGCCGCCCAGGAGTACCGCTACGTGGCCCTCGACCTGCGCCGCATCATCGTCGTCGTTGGCACGCTCTTCGCGGCGATGCTCGCCCTGTGGGTCGCCGTCGACGTGCTGAGGGTCGTCACCGTCTGAGAGCGGCAGGCCAGGCTGGCCACCTCAGCCATGCACGGGCAGCGCGGCCTGGCGCCGCGTCGCTGCCGGCGAGGCGTCCGCTTCCTCCAAGGCCTCCGCCGCGAGGGCGATCCCGATGAGCCCGGCGAGTACGAGACCGCTGGACGCCAGGCCGTAGCCGGCCAGCGCCACAACGGCCACGCCGGCGGCCAGCCGCGGCCGGAAGAGCCAGGCACCACGCAGGCCGACGATCGCGATCGCAGCCCCGACGCCGTAGAGCGGAAGGAGGAACATCGACGGCAGCCCGAGGCCCCAGATGAGGAGCAACCCTGCCGTCTGCGGCGCGGCCAGCGCCGCCAGGCCAAGGGCCAGCCCGATCGCGAACCCGGCCGCGACCCATCGCGCCCCGACCGCGGCGATCCCCGGGCCGCCGGGCCGCACGATCGCGCGGACGCCCAGCGCCGACGCGAGCACGACCCCGATGAGGAAGACCACACCCCCCACCGTTGTGAGCGCAAGGCCAAGCCCCGGTGCGCCGGCCGCGCCTGACGCAGCGGCCCCGGCGCCGCCCAGCGCGGCGAGCGCGGGCAGCGATGCGGCTCCCGCCAGCGCAAGGATCGCGACCGCGTAGGGGTCACGCGCCGCAGCCCGCACGGCCGGTACAGCGAGCAGGAGCGCGGCGCCCACGGTCAATGCGCCAAGCGCGGCGCTGACGACGGGAGAGGGCGCCTGCCAGCGCGATAGCAGGCCCCCGATCGCGAGGCCCGCCGTGAGAACGAGGCCCGCCTTCCACGCCGAGCCGGCCCGTCCGCCCGACTCCGCGAACAACGCCCCGAGGGCCACCAGGGCGACGAGAACGAGGACGTTCTCGACGACGGCGCCCACCCGTGCGAAGGCGCCGACCACGTCGGCGACGACTGCACCCTTGGGCAGGAAGATCGCGATGCGCAGAGACAGGCGCGTGATCGAGAGATCGAGGACGAGCGCGAGCAGCAGCCAGCGGCTGGTGATGGCGACGAGTCCGCCCGTACTCAAAGGCCGACCCGCGGCGGAGGATCCCCCGCCGACGCCGGCCCCTCGCCCGACGGGCCCGCCTCGCGCAACGCGGCCGGCAGCCGCTCGGGACCACGCTGGGGCCCCCCCGGCGGCCAACCCAGGCCGATGGCCGGCTCGCGCAAGCCGACGTAGAGCATCCAGGCGATGAGCCCCAGCGCGAGCAGGATCATCGCGAGGAACGGCCAGCCGTCGAGGAGCCCGATGGGCCGGGGAATGACCCCCAGCGAGAGCCAGCTCGATGTCGACTTCAGGCCGTCGCGGTCGCCGTTCGAGCCGTCCCAGACGGCGAAGGCGACGCTGATCGATCGGGCGGTGTCGATCTGCACGTCGTTGGGGTCGTCGTCGGTCAAGGCGCGGGACATCACCACGCGCCAGGTGCCGTCGCGGTATGCGGAAGCGCCGTGGACCGACTGGCGCTCCACCGGCTGCGACGTGAGGGTCCCGAAGCCGACAGCGTCGACCTCCTCGACCGAACTCGATCGGGTGCTCGCGGAGCGCAGGTTCCCCGCCTCGCGTCCCGCCACGAAGTCCGGCCGTTGCGCGAGATCCTGCGGCGGCAGGTCGACGGGCATGTTGGGATTGGCGTCATCGACATCGCGCCATGCGGCGAGGTCAGCCGCCCAATCGGCCTTCCAGTGCCAGATATTGATCGCTCCAGCCTGCTGGCCCATGCAGATGGAGATGCCATCGCCGAGCGCGAACTGCATCGCCACAGCGTCGGCGAACGCGTCGCTGCGCAGGACCGAGGCGTCCTCGGTCGCGTCCGACCATTCGATCAGAATGGCCAGCCGCCGATCGTCGGTCAGCCCGCGGACACGGACGCTCGACACGGTGGGGTCGAGAAGCCTCGGCGCCGTGACGGCCTGCCCGCTCAGCGGGACATCGGTCGCCACAGCGCGATCCCACGCCGCGGCGAAGGCGTCGTCAACCGGGAGGCCGTCGTCGACGCGGGCCACGAACACCGTCGTCCCCTGCGCGGTCGCCAGAGGCACACCGGCCAGGGTGAGAGCCGCGGCCAGCCCGACCACGACCACGAGGAGGGCCCGCACCCTGCGGGGGGTCACAAGGACAGACATCAGACCGCTCCCTTGCGCGCCTCTGCCGCATCCGCCCCGGGCCCAGGGATGGCACCGGGCGGCTCGATCTCGAGGCCCTCCGGCCCGCACTCGAAGGCGAACCCGTTCGGGGCCTCGTCGATCGGCCGCAGGTCTGCCGTGCCGAGCCTCTCGGGCTGGACACCCAGTTCGACGGCCTGGTCGGCTACCAGCTCGGCGGCCTCAGCGGCGAGCGCCGCGTACCCCGAGCCGGGCGCCCGCCGCTCGACCAGCGCGGCGAAGGCAGGCAACCACCGACCGACGTGGTCGCGCACGAACACCCCTGCCATCTCACTCGTACGGGAGGCCAGCTCGTCGTCACCGCGCGCGACCGCCCGCGCTTCCTTGAGCGCGGTCACGGCGAGGAACTCGAGCTCGCAGGCGACGTGGTCGGGCCGCTCCGAGGCGGGCCCGGGCCGCAGACCGACGGCCGCGAAGAAGCCGGCGATGTCGGCCAGCTCCTGCGCCTGGCCGAAGAGGTGGCGGCGGCCGTATTCCGTTTCGTAGGTCGGGCAGCCGTCGGCCACGACGTGGCCGAAGATCGCCCGGTGCTCGGCGGCCCGCACCTCGCGGTCGGCGATGGCGCGCAGGGCGCGCCGGGTTTCCGGGGCAAGTGGCCTCCCCAGTGCGCGGAGCGCCGACGCGAGCACCGCGACTTCCAGGTCCGAGGGGAGCGGGCCGTCCGGGTCGCGGAAGCCGGCGGCGACGATCCGGTACGCGTCGAAACGAGCGAGGAGCCGGTCGAGGGCGACGTCGGCGGCAAGCATCAGATCGAATTCGGCCGCGGAGCCGGACGCTGGTAGAACGGCTCCTGGACGTTCACGCGGACTGCCTCCCGGCCGCGCTTGTCGAAGCCGATCACGGTGTCGTCGTACATGGCCCAGGGCTTTCCGTCGATCTCCGTCTCAAAGACCTTCGGGCCCTCCTCGATGGCATAGCGGAAGATGATCGTCTGGCTCGCCCGGAACAGCTGGAGGACCGCGAGCAGCTCACGCGAGGGCGCCCGGTAGGCCTCCAGAGCGTGATCGACGCCGGGCCCGAACATCTGGCGCAGGTAGTCGCGCGGGACCCAGCGCGGCGGGATGTAGAAACCGTTCGGCTCGGTCCCGAACTGGGGGTAGAGCGGGAGCGCCACCCGTTCGTTCCGGACGAGATACGTGATCGGGTTGTCCGGGGCATCGAGCCACGAGCCGTCGGCATCGATGGGGACGAGCCCCTGCAGGCGGATCTTGCCGGGGCACGCGGTCATGCAGCGCGTCTCCATCGGCACGCCGTCGCTCAGCGGGTCGAGACCCTCGATGCGCGGGTAGCAGGCGACGCACTTCTCGCTCGTGCGGCTGGTCGGCCGGTACATGGACTTCTTGTAGGGGCACGCCTCGACGCACTTGCGGTAACCGCGGCAGCGCTCCTGATCGATGAGGACGATCCCGTCCTCGGGTCGCTTGTAGATGGCCTTCCTTGGGCACGCGGCGAGGCAGGCCGGGTACGTGCAGTGGTTGCACAGGCGCTGGAGGTAGAAGAACCAGGCGGTGTGCTCCGGGAGCTCGGCGCCGCCCTGCTCCAGGCCGGGGCTCAGCGGCGACGGCTTGCCCGCGATCGCCACGTCCTCGCCGAAGTTCGGGGCGCGCCACTCCTCGTCGGCGGGCAGGTAGCCGAGCGCCTGGTCGGCGGGCGGGG
>Ga0209619_10003461_pt1 | contig 11349 bp, 9 predicted proteins | sample Rifsed16ft3_FD_184011 | JGI IMG/M metagenome (GOLD analysis project Ga0209619, IMG submission 184011) | Soil microbial communities from Rifle, Colorado, USA - sediment 16ft 3 (version 2) | ecosystem: Environmental > Terrestrial > Deep subsurface > Rock core/Sediment | place: Rifle, Colorado... | reverse complement strand
ATGTGTAATACCATTTAGAATAAAGGGAAGCAAATGTATTGTTCAGCTTGTGGTAAACCTAATAGCAATGAAGCCAAGTATTGTTCAAATTGTGGATCCGCTTTTTATATGGCTTCAATGTCCCCCAAAATTAATATTCAATCTGATCGTAGTGCAAATCCCCCACCCATAGTTCTTATTATAATAACTTGGTTCTTAGTAGTAATTAGTTTTTTTCCATTGGGAGGGGTAAGTATCTTAATTGGCATCGCGATTGTAATATGTGCTATATTCCTTCTCGTTTCTAAGAACAGCACTGCCAAAATTAACGGCTGGATAGTATTGGGGCTTTGGATAGGAACATTTCTAATTGGTTTTTTCAATGAATTCGCTAAAAGGTTCTAAACTTTTGTATCAAATTTTAGAATTTTTATTTAATAAATATTTGTTAATCGTCAGTTTTCAATAAACATGATTAGGATTCAAAGCACACTATTTCGGACAAACTCAATTCTTCACCTTCTCATTCTGCAGCGCTTCAAAATACTTGCGGATTAGGTTTTCATAGTCTTTAGAGTAACCTTCGCGTCCGGCTTTGTTGAGTTCATCTTTAATCAAATCTTTTCCTCTTTCAGAAGACAAGTTCAGTTCTGCCGGAGATTTACGATTCATATTTTCTCCAGTAAACGTTTCTCTCTCCTTTTCATAATCTCTTTCATTTATGGAACGCTGAGCATCAAGCAAACGTGAGAGAATTCTTTCTTGTTTTTGAATTAGATCATCGTTAAGCCGTTCGGTCTGCATATCCGAAACAACTTCCTGCATCTGCTTCAAAATGTTTTCAAGATTAGCAGGCATTTTTTTGGACTGCCCTGTTTGCTTTGCTTCATTCTGCAATTGCTCAAGAGATTTCCTTATTAACTCCTGCTGCTGTCCAAGACGCTGTAATTCTGCTTGCTGCTGTGGAGATAACTTCCCTTGCATTCCCTGCTGAAGCATTTGAGTAAGATTATTTAAGCTCATCTGCATACCGCTCATCTTTTGAAGCTGCTGCATTAACGACATCATTCCGCCTTGTCCGCCGCCCTGCATCATTGATTCCATGCTGCCTTTCATCATTGTAGCGGCTTCATTCAGCGATTTCATTGCATCGCCTTGAGTATTAGCAGCCAGGTTTCCGTTTCTATTCTGCATTGCTTGAATTGATTCCCGCATTTTCTTTTTCGCATCGCCTAATGCTTTGCCCATTTCCGGTGTGATTGCAAAAGTTTTTTGAGAAAGATCAGACATCTGACTCAAAATATTATCCAAGCTTCTAGATAGATTATTCTGCTGCTGTGCATTCTCGTTGAACTGCGATGAATTGGGATTAAGATTCTGCGATTCCTTCTTCAGTTCTTCCTGTTTTTTAGAGAGAGTGAGCAAATTATCAAGTATCTTCATCATATCAGTAAATGTCTGAATCTGATTTTGCTGCATCATTTGCTGCTGAAGTTGCTGCATCATTTGGTTCATCTTCTGCATATTCTTAGATAAGGACGATTGATTCTTCTGTGCACTCTGCTTTTGGTTCTGCATCAGATTCTTCAATGCTTCTTCGGATAATTCCTGGTTATCCTGCTTCTCAAATTCCTCCATTGCCTGATCCATCTGTTCATTTGGCATGTCTTCCATCAATTTCATTTTATCGGATAATTCTTTCATTTCCTTTTCCAACTTTTCCATTTCTTTACCGGCTTGATTTTGTTTATCAGTAAGTTCTTTTTTCTCCTTCTGATTTGACAAATCACTTTCGCCTGTTTGTTTCTCAAGCTGCTCAAGATTTTCGGCAAGCTGTTCAGTTCGTTTTAGCATCTCATCTATTTTCTGCTCAACTTGAATTCTCTTTAGAAGATTGATAGTCCGCTCAATACTTTTCTGGAACATCTCTTCATCAATCTTTAAATTTTGCATATCCTGCTGAGCTTGCGCACGGTTAAGTTCATTAAGCCGATTTCGCAGCTTCTCCATCGCCTTTTTCATCTCATCACTTGTTAGCTCTTGAAATAATTCTTGCAGTTCCATATACTTTTCGAGAGTTTCTTTCGATAACAAATTATTCTGCTGAAGTTCATTCTGCATCTTCCCAAGCTGTTTGCTTACTTCATCAACTTTGTTTTGCAATTCTTCAAACTTATTTAGAGCATTCTTAATCTTTTCCTTCTCCTGCCAGGTCAACTCTTTCTTATCCTGCTTCATTTCTTGGTTTATCTTTTCCAAATTTTCTTTCAACTCTTCAGCTTCTTTTAATGTTTTCATCAATTCCTCTTGCGCACTCTGCTGAGTGTCTTCAGCTTTAGCAAGAATTTCATCTAACGACGGAACTCTTATTTTAAACCCTTGCAACTTTGCAGATTTGGGACCGCTAACATTATCATTGTCAAAAATTTCGAGATAGTAAGTTACAACATCATCTACGCCAAGACTCATTCTCGATAAATTCCAAACATAGGCAACATCAATCTCCTTCTCATTTTTGTTGATGGGAATCTCAATTGATGAGAACTGCGTCTGCTCAGGTTCATATTTTGATGCAGACAATCTGTAGTGAAGCATAAGTTTTGTGAAACCGTAATCATCTTCAATTTTAATGAGCATGGGAAGACGATTATCATTTGCTAAAGCTACATCACGGTTTGGGGTAACCATTTCAATTGAAGGAAAAGCATCATAAAGTGTTTTGATGATATAAGTAATTGGGGAAATGTTCTGATTTCCAATTTCATCAAAAAGAATGATCTGATAGCTATTATCTTTCTTAACTTTAAAGCTTACATTTGATTTTGATGAAGCGGTATTCAGCTCCACCGAAGTTGAATCAGCAAATAACAATTTTGCTTTTGACAGTTCTTTCGATGAACTGATTTCAAGATTAACTGTACTACCAAGAAGTGCAGTAATGTTGCCGTTATCCTTTTGCTGAACTGTTGGAATTTTAGAATAATTCGGTGAGTTGATAGATAAGTCTAAACTTTTAATTATTGGTCTGTCAATCACTTCAATCTTGAATTCATCACTGGAAATATTTTCTGCCGTGGCATAGTAGTTAAAAGTGTTTCTGATAGAAAGACGCTCAAAATTATAGCTGCCCAATGAGTCAGTTGTTAATTTTTCTAAATCGAAGTTAGTTTGATCAACATCTTTTACAGCGAGGAAAACATCATTTGGTTTTTTACCATTAACTCGAATTTTTATTTGTACATTCTGTCCTTTAGTAACCTGAGTGTTTCCGGGAAAAACTTCAAAAGTAAATTTGGGTGGAGTGACAAATTCTTTATTAAAGTTTACCAACCTATAAGATGCTGCTCTCAAACCAGGAATCGTAAGGTAAAGCATAACTATAAAAACCGAAGTGCCGGCAACATAAACAAGAAGTCGCTTTGCTTTATCAAATTTAATTGCAGAATTGAAATTGATGGTTTTAACCTTCTCATAAGTTCGAATGAATGAGGCAGTGATCAAATTTGATGAGTATAAGTTCTTATCTTGCAGCGAAGTCAATTGAAGCGCATTGAGCAATTCATCTTTAACTTCGGGAAATTTTTCGCCAACTTTTTTTGCAACTTTATCGTAGTCGGTTTTTCCAAATACCTTTAAATATTTTAACAAGGGAATACCGAGGAGAAAAATAAATGATACAATTGCTATGGCCAAGAACACAATAAAAAATATTGTACGAACGATTGAACTTGAATTCGCTGCGACTTCAATTAATGTAAAAACAAAAAAAGCGGACAGCGCTAAAAGAAATGCTATTTGAATTCCCAACATTGCAAGAACCTTGAACTCTTTTCTACTAAAAAGATCGAGCTTCTTAATAATTTCATTATATGCTGATTCGATTCCCATTTTCAAAATGAATTAATTAGATAATGCCCAAAGTACTATGTTGGTTCCAAACTTAAGCGCTTCTTCCCTTTTATTTTGTGGATCTTTATGAACATCAGGATCAGCCCAGCCATCGCTTGGATTAGACTCGTAGGTATAGTACACGGCTAATCTTCTATCCACAAAAATTCCAAAACCTTGCGGGGGATTTTCATCATGCTTGTGAGTTTTAGGCGGACCCGATGAAAAATCATACATCAAATTATAAATGCCGTGACTAAAAGGAAGCTCTACAAAATCTCTTTCGGGAAAAACTTTTTTCATCTCTCGTCTGATTGCTTTATTTAAACCATAATCATCATCAATGTATAAGAATCCTCCATTCTCCAAATATTTCCTCAGTCTTGCTACATCATCTTTTGAGAACACAACATTACCGTGACCGGTCATAAATAAAAATGGATAAGAAAATATTTCTTCAGAGGAAATATCAACAAACTTGTACTCCGCTTTAACTCTTAGGTTTGTATTTTGACTAATGAACCTGAGCAAATTCACTTCTGCGGAAGGATCGTTGTACCAATCACCTCCACCATTGTATTTTAGACGTGCGATTTGAAATGCGTTCTCGTTCTGTGCAAAAAAAGTTGCAGAGAAAAGCAGCCATAGAATAATTGTTATTATCTTGTTAATCATTACGATTTAATATATTTACACATAAAGTGAATAGCAATTTAGAAAATTAGAACGAATTATTTGGAGTAATTCAAATGTCAAATTTCTGGCTCATAAAATCCGAACCTTCAGATTTCTCAATTGATGATTTGGTGAAATCTAAAAACCAAACCACGTATTGGGATGGGGTGAGAAATTATCAAGCTAGAAATTTCATTCGAGATGAGATGAAAATTGGGGCTAAGGTTTTATTTTACCATAGTAATACTGAACCGAATGCAATTGTTGGAGACTGTGAAGTGGTGAAAGAAGCTTACCCTGATCATACACAATTCGATCCTAAGCATGTTCATTACGATCCGAAAGCAGATAAGAAAAATCCAACATGGTTTATGGTGGATATTAAGCTTGTGAAAAAATTTAAGAGACTAGTAACGCTTGAGGAAATAAAAGCAAATCCAAAACTGGCAAAGATGAGATTAGTTCAACGAGGAAATAGATTATCTGTTATGCCTGTTACATTAGATGAGTTCGCAGAAATATTAAAAATGAGTAATATAGATTAATCAAAATTCGGGGCTGTAGCTCCGTCCGCCCAAGGTGGATAAATTGGGAGAGTTCCGACATGCCAGAATTCGCAACGAACAGGTCGCCCCGACGAAGTCGGGATCAGCTCGACACTAACTTAGTTCATTGAATTTTAAGTAAGTAATTTAGGATAACTGAAGATTGGGGCTGTAGCTCAGTTGGGAGAGTCCGCCTAAGGCGGATTCGCAACGAACAGGCCGTCGGTTCGATCCCGATCAGCTCCACCATTTTTTTTAACCGAAAAACTATATTACCGTCATGCTGAATTCATTTCAGCATCTAGAGTTTAAAAACAGATTCCGAAATAAATTCAGAATGACATCTGTTGAAATTTAATTACTTTTTAACTTTCCGAATCATCAGCTCGATTTAATAATGATGGGGGAATTGTTTTTGTCGTTTTTGCACCAAGCTCTTTAATTTTTTCTGCTCTACTTATTAAATTACCTCTTCCATCAGTCAGCTTGTTCATTGCTTTGTCATAATTATCTTTAACAGAAATTAATCCCTTACCGACTGTCAGGAGATCTTCAACAAATGCTGTGAATTTATCAAGCATATCGCCGCTTTGTTTAGCTATTTCGAGAGCATTCCGATTTTGCTTTTCCTGACGCCAAATGCTTGCAATGGTTCTTAATGTCGCAAGTAGAGTTGAGGGACTTACAATTACAATATTTTGTTCAAACGCATCAGTAAAAAGTGAAGCATCACTTTGTACAGCATATGCAAATGCAGGTTCAATCGGCATGAACATTAAAACAAAATCTAAACTTTCAAGCTGATAAAGATTCTGGTAATTCTTTCCGCTTAAATTTTTAATGTGTGAACGAATTGAATTTATGTGTTCACGTAATCCAAGCTGCTTCTCGTTTTCATTTTCCGACGAAACAAATTTTTCATATCCGACCAAAGAAACTTTAGAATCAATAACAATACTTTTATTTTCCGGAAGTTTTATAATAACATCGGGTTGAAATCTTCTACCTGATTCTGCGGTTATACTTTCCTGGACAACGTACTCTCTTCCTTTTACTAAGCCAGATTTTTCAAGAATGCTCTCAAGAATAAACTCACCCCAATTACCTTGAGTCTTTGATTGTCCCTTTAAAGCATTAGTAAGATTTGTGGCTTCCTGAGTTATCTGCTGATTCATTTCCTTCAGCATTTGAAGCTGCTCACGCAGCGAGGCATGTCCTTTTATGCTCTCTTTGTTTGTCTCGTCAACTTTCTTTTCAAACTCAGATATTTTTTCTCTTAGTGGATTAAGAATTTCACTTAACTTCTCTTTATTCTGTTCGGTGAACTTTGTACTTTTCTCCTCAAATATTTTATTGGCAAGATTTTCAAATTCTTTTGTAAATTTTTCTTGCAGCTTTTCAATTTCAGCTTTTTGGTTCGAATAATCAGATTTAAGTGATGAGAGAGATGTAGATAATTCAATCACCTTGTTCCTCTCTTGTTTAAGTTCGAGGGCTTGGTTTTCTTTTTCTTTCTCTAACATCCCGCTACGTTCACTCAGCTTGCTGTTTTCATTGCTCAGCTTTTTTATTTTGGATGATGATATTAACCAGGCAACAATAAATCCACCAACTAAAGCGATTACCAAATAAATTATTTCCATTATTTATTCCTTAGAAATTTCTTTTAACTTTTTCAGAAAATACTTAACACTTGAACAATTTGGATGGGCTAATGCCCCATCTAATGTAAAACCATTTTTAATGAATCTTTTCATAATTCTTGGCTTCTTATAACCGATACCTAATCCTCTTCCAGTTTTTTCTAAGAATATTTCCTGTAATTTAACCAATGGTAATCCATTCGTATTCTCTGGTTCATCACAATCAAATCGTCCTTTTAATAATACTGAAAGTGTAGAAGAATCGCTTAATAACCATGCCTCAATAGCTTTTACAGCAACAATGTTTACTGTTGCGCTACTATAGTTATAAAGTCTTTCTTTATAAAAACTGATACATGGATCGTCTTCTAAATCAGATATAACAAATATTTTTTGGGCTGCTCGATCATTTAAAATTTTAAAAAACTTCTCAACGTTTTCATCTTTAGCTAATAATTTATCTCTACCTGCGACATCAAATTCTCCTACACTTTCAAGATTCAATTCACTCAGTAAATCTTTAAACATATCCGATCCTAGTAACTGGATTTCCGATTCCCCTTCACAAATGAACCCTATTTGTTTCACCAAGGAATTCCTCCACCTAAAACATTAGATAACCATGCGTCGTCCATTCGTAAACCATGAAGATTTAAATCAAAAAATTGTTTTATTTTAGTTATACCATTTTCTTTATAGACCAGAATGGCTTCTTCGGGTTCAATTTCCGAAACCAGAGTTTGAGAATGTGTGGCTAACCAAATACTATGACCTCTCTCTTTTACTAATTCACGGCAAACATGAACAAACTCCTTAATGACTTTAGGATTTAATCCATTCTCTGGTTCTTCAATCAATAGAAATTGAGGGATGTGTGATTGATATATAGCTGTAATTAGCGAAATAGAGTTTTTTGTACCATCTGAAATTAAGCTACCAGTAAAGGGAGTTGAAGAACTTTCTTCGATTACGACTAGATAATCTTCGCCAGTTAATTCATTCTTTTTAATTTCTAAATCCTTAAATTCTGGAATGATAAACTGTAACCATTCAATAATTTCATCTTTAATATGGGAATCCCTTAATAACCTACTTAAAACTTTTACAGTGTTGCTACCGTCAGACATTAATTTTTTATCATCTTTAACTATTTCCTTATTTATTTCCTGATTTCTCAAATAGATTCTCGAAAATTCTTCGCCGAAACAATTTTTTATTTCGCCTTTTGAATCTGACAGTTTTGGAATTATTTCTTTATTAATTTCGCCTACACTAAAACTTAAAAAGCCATTTGGTGTTTCAATACGGATTCGAATATCTTTCTCTTCAGTTCCATATTTTTGTAAAGTAAACAATTCATTAAATCCACCAAAAAACTTCAGTGCTTCGTTGGATTTCCTTACAACAAAGCTTGATAATTCCAAGGCCTCAAAAATGTTGGATTTCCCAGCTGCATTTGTGCCAAAGAAAACAGTAAATGGGTTTGGATTTTTAATTATTAAATCAACAAGCGATTTATAATTTTCTATCTGAATCTTATTTATAAGCATCTAATCATGTATTTGTTTTGTTTAAAATAAGTAATATTCTGAACAATTAGTCAAGTCCTCCAACTACTTTTTCCACTTCCTCAAGTATCTCGCATGACTTTACAAGTTCCTTCATTTTGTTATGATCCGGAAAAAGCGGACGATCAACATCAAGAAACTCAACATGCTTACGAATAACTTCCTTTGCTTTTGCAACTCCCTTACCAGGTTTATGTTCTCTGAAATCGAGTGCTTGAGACGCAGCCATAAATTCAATTCCCAAAATTCCGTACGCATTATCAAGAATTTGAGCATTCTTCAATGCGGTATTCATTCCCATCGAAACAAAATCTTCCTGATCCGCCGCTGCAGGAATAGATTGTATTGATGCAGGCATAGATAAAATTCTCTGCTCAACGATCATCATATCAGCGGTATATTGACTAAGCATTAAACCGGAAAACATTCCAGCACCTTTCGTGAGGAATGCCGGCAAACCAACACTCAACGCAGGATTGTTTAGTCTGTTCATTCTTCTTTCTGACAGAACACTAACCATTGTAACGGCGGCACCAACCATATCCATCGGTAATGAAACAGGACTTCCTTGAAAGTTTGCACCTGTCAAAGTTAATTTATCTTCAGGAATAAAAATTGGATTATCGCCGACTCCATTTAACTCAATTTCGATTTGCTGTTTTGCGAACGCCACAACATCATGAGCTGAGCCAATTACCTGAGGAGTTGAACGCATCGAGTATGCATCCTGAACTTTCTGTTTTATTTTCCCAGTGAGAAGATCGCTTCCCTCGATGCATTTTTTAATTGCAATGGAACTTCTCACTGCACCGGCAAATCCCCGCAGCTTATGAAGCCGAACATCATAAGGTTTCATATTTGCTTGAAGAGCTTCGAGAGACATTGCTGCGGCAATTTCCGCCTGTATTAGCCAGCGATTGATGTCATACAAATGCAAGGCACTCATTGCAGTAATAAAGTTAGAACCGTTGATGGTAGCGAGTCCATCACGAGCTTGAAGTCCAGGTACTTTGATTCCAGCTTTTTCAAAAGCAATATGACCGGGTAATCTTTCGCCATTATAAAATGCCTCTCCCTCACCCATTAAAATAAGTGCAAGCTGAGCCATTGGGGCTAAATCGCCGCATGCACCAACAGATCCTTTCTCACAAACAACCGGAATAACATCTTTGTTAAGCATTTCAACTAAAGTGAGAGTTATTTCCGGTCTGCATCCTGAATTACCATGTGCATGAACATTTATTCTGCTTGCAATTGCTCCTCGAACATACTCCAGCGGCATCGGTTCACCAATTCCGGCTGCATGATTGTAAATAAGATATTTTTGAAATTCCTTAACTTGTTCATCATCAAGAACAATTTCGGAAAATTCGCCAATTCCAGTATTTGTTCCGTACATGATTTCCTTTGCAGCCAGCTTTTGTTCAAGCATTGCACGGCAGATTTTAATTCTTTCAAGTGCTTCTTTGCTTAGTCCTACTTTTTCTTTGTGACGTGCTATTTGAACGAGTTTTTCTACAGTAAGATTTGATCCATCAAAAATGATCGACATTTATGTTCTCCAAAAAAGAAATAAAAAATTGTGAAGTGAAATTTAACTATATGCGGGGAGAAAACGGAAGTGGATTGATGCTGGCTGGGGTTTGATGCTGGAAATTCTATAATGATAAGGAGTTGATTAGTTTAAATTATCATATATGTTCCTGAGTTTCTTCGCATTTTCCGAATTCGTTTTATATGTGATTTGCATCGTGCTGTCAAAATATTTTGTCGATAATACCTCTGCCAATGAATGAATTTTTGATGCAAGTTTCGAATTACGAATGTCAATTTCAATCGTTTCCTGAACAAAACTTTTCTTAATAATATCTAACAGTTTTTCTTCAAATGTAGAAATGTTTATTCCTCTCTCTGCGGAGATAATAACTGAATTTTCGTAACTATTTCTTACATAATCAATCTTGTTTTTATCCTTTACACTATCCACCTTGTTAAAAATTTTCAGTTGAGCTTTATCCTTGCAGCCAAGTTCCGTCAATGTATCTTCAACCACATCAACATGATCAGTAAAGTAAGGATGAGCTAAATCAATTACATGAAGGATAATATCTGAATTTCTAACATCATTTAGAGTGCTTTTGAATGATGCTACTAGATGATGAGGAAGTTTTCTAATAAAACCAACAGTGTCACTTAAAAGAACTTTTTGCTTACTAAGATTATAAATCCGGGTTGTCGAATCTAACGTTGCAAATAGTTTATCTTCAGCGAACACATTTGATTTAGTAAGCAAATTAAACAAAGTAGACTTGCCGGCATTGGTATATCCTACTATCGAAATCTTTATCAAATCTTTTCTTCTGCTGCTTTGAACTTCTCTTTCAGATTCTATTTTAGTTAACTTTTCTTTAAGATGACTTATGCGATTACGAATTATTCTTCTATCTGTTTCGATCTGTGTTTCACCGGGCCCTTTTGTTCCTATGCCGCCATATTGCTTTGATAAGTGCGTCCATGCCCGTGTTAATCTCGGCAAGAGATACTGAAGCTGTGCAAGCTCCACTTGTGTTTTTGCTTCTTTAGTTTTTGCGCGGGATGCAAAGATGTCCAGGATTAAACCACTACGATCCAGTATTTTCCTGTTAATCAGCTGCTCAAGATTTCTAACTTGAACAGCAGAAAGATCATCATCGAATATCACGAGATCGATGTTGTTGATTTCGACGAGTGATGCAAGTTCTTCAGCTTTACCTTTGCCGATGTAGTAAGCCGGATCAAATGAATATTTATCCTGAATAATTTTTATGACTGTTTCTGCTCCTGCAGTAATTGCCAGTTCCTCAAGTTCCTCGAGATGCTCTTCCACCATTTCGCGTTTGATTTCTTTAGTATTCAGAGCGACTAAAATTGCCCGCTCAATCGTTTTCTTTTGAATGTCTATCATTATCATTTATTAAATTGTCTTGAATAAAATAACAATAGCCACGACCTTTAGAGAGTGTTGCATAACTCGGCATATATATTAACTAATTGAATACAATAATAAAAAAA
>Ga0209619_10003457_pt1 | contig 11354 bp, 11 predicted proteins | sample Rifsed16ft3_FD_184011 | JGI IMG/M metagenome (GOLD analysis project Ga0209619, IMG submission 184011) | Soil microbial communities from Rifle, Colorado, USA - sediment 16ft 3 (version 2) | ecosystem: Environmental > Terrestrial > Deep subsurface > Rock core/Sediment | place: Rifle, Colorado... | reverse complement strand
ACAAATCCTTTAATAATCCAATTCGTAAAGGATTACCGCACCAAACACCCTGGCGTGGGCAAAGAAGCTATAAAACCAGAACTAGACGAGTATTTAAAAGAGATGGGCATCCCTTCAATCTCCGAATCGACCATCGGAAGAATCGTAAAAGACCTCAAACAAAGAGGCCTTATACCTGATCTATCCTCAAAGCTTACCTACCGGGCCAAAGAAGATAAGTTTTATGAGAAAGCTTACAAACGAAGAAGAAAGAAGTTAAGAAGAAGAGGTTACTTACCTCAAAAGCTAAGGAGACCTAGTTCAAATGGACTCCATTACCCTATTTAAGAATGAAATCAAGCGCTACATCATAACGGCAATTGACTTAAAAACAGGCTTTGGCTTTGCTCATACCTACGAGAAGCTCACGAGCTTAAATGCTTTAGACTTCATGAAAAAGTTTGAAAGTGTTTCCCCCTTTAGGGTAAGAAGAGTTCAAACTGACAACGGGCTTGAATTTGAGAAACACTTCCATGAATACCTAAAAAAAGAAGGCATCATTCACTTCCATAATTATCCCAAGAGGCCTCAGATGAACCCTTACGTCGAAAGATTTAACCGAACCATTAAGGAACAACACGTAAGATGGAACAAAGATAAGCTTTATGACATCAAATGGTTCAACCAAGACCTCGTGGAATATCTCCTCTGGTACAACACCAAGAAGCCTCACAAACGTCTAAAGAAATTGCCACCATTGAGGTATTATATAGATAATTTCACAACTGATATCCAAAATCCAATATGTTATGGACGCTTACACCTGTTTGCAATCCTTCTTATTAAGGAGTATAAAATAAAGCGATTCAGGAATTAGATCTTTGATATACCATCGAAAACTTCATAATTGTTGCAGGTAAGGGCCTTTCTGAAAAGCAAGAAAGGTGAACGGCCTCGCCACGGCGAATTGAATGAAGCTAGCAGATTTACGTGAATTCAAACGAGTCCAATGTATGGTCCAATAAAGACCGGAAATCCCCACGTGCGTTTCATGTTTTTGTTGATATCCTAAAAATTTAGGTCACGGAGGAGCTATGAAGAAGAGTCTCATCATTTTCCTTGTTTTTTCCTTTCTGCTTGCGCAAACCCCCGCCTGCAAACTTGCCGCAAAAAAATCCTCCAAACCTAAATCTGAAGTTTTTAAGCCGTCCGGGAAAGAAGTTAAAGTTGATGCGCTTTACTTTCAAGAAACCCCCGAAGGGCCTACTGGAGGCACGGCCTCCGTTAGAGTTAGGGCGAAAGCTAATAAAACAGGCCAGTTAAGAGTGGGTTTTTTTGAGGAAGAGGTAGGTGGGTCTGGCCTCATGTGGCGCTCGGCCGGCTGGATGTCCGCAATTATAAGCACTTTTCTCTTAGGGCTAGATTTGGCCGATTACAGCTTCACCTTCGACGTTGGCGGGTACATTGATGGCCCGAGTGCCGGCGCGCTAATGACCATAGCCGTTTTTTCATCTCTCCTCGGAGACGAAATTAAGAAAGATGTGGCCATGACGGGAACCATCAATCCTGATGGCACGATTGGTCCGGTTGGGGGCATTCCTCAAAAGATCGAGGGCGCCAAAAAAGCCAAGAAAAAGACGGTTCTTGTTCCCGCTGGACAAAGGCACTCGCTGGATCTTAAGACGAATCAAGTGGTCGATGTGGTAGAATTCGGTCGTCAAAAAGGCATTACCGTTAAGGAAGTATCCGATATCTACCAAGCATACAAACATTTTACCGGTGAAGAATTGCCCCAGCCAGAAGTTTCCGATGAAAAACCGGAACTCTCCTCCAGCACCTACGGCAAAATAAAGAGCAAGTCTACCGATTGGTACAGCCGCTATACGCAAATTAAATCCTCTTATGACGCCCTTCCCCCTGATTATAAGCCGGAAGAGCTCAATTCAATAATGACGGTGGCTGCGAATTCTGCCGATAAAAGTAGCACTTATTTAGACCAGGGACTAGTGGCTCCATCATATGATCGTGCCACTACGGCAGTTATTTTTGCAGACATTGCTTACCAAGCCGCCAAAATTGTTGAGGCCTTCGTTGCCGGAGGAATGCAGCAAGCCCAAAATAATCTTGAAACCGCCAGGTCTAGTTGGTTGAAGACAGATTCCATGTTTGATCGCTTGAAATCAGAGAATCCCAGGAGTCTTAGTGACGTTCTGGCATTAAACAACGCTTACGGGACTTTTTCAGTGGCCTTGGGCTTAGGGCAGTTAGGTGATAAGGCCCGGGACAAGGAAGCCGCCACTGACGAAGAAGGCTTGGAAAATCTAGCGACGGCCACGCTTTATTATTCTCTGGCTGGTCACGTGCTATCTATGGCAGAGGATTCCGTGGATATAGGGATGGGACTGGGTGTCGAAAAATCACCAACTAAGAAAAGGGTGCGTAGAATAGCCGAAGCCCTACGGCGAGCCGCTGAGGCCAATATAAATTACTTTGATAATGTTGTTTTAAACAGGCAAGCGCAGAGCCAAGGTCTTTCTCTAGATCTCTATAAGGAAGCCTTCAAAGAAAATGATTTTGAGTATACTTTTGCCACATCCGCTATTGAAGTCTTACCTTCACTCAAGGAGCAACTCGGCCCGGGAAAAGCGCAAGACTACGCGACCCTAGGTAACTCGATGCAGTCTTTCTCGCTTTCATCAGGACTTATTGCACAGTATTATTCTTTGGATGCGCAGTTAGACGAGAGCGGTAACATTATTGGCGTAGGCAACGAGAAGGCTTTAATAAATATGCTTGATATTGCTGAAAAGAAAGCTGTTGAGAACATTAATTTGGCCAAGAAGCAAAAGGCTGATCCAGCCTTGCCCACCTATTATTATGAATCGGGAAAGATCATGCGCGAAGGGGACTTAAACGAAAAGTTCGATGCTCTTTACAACTTCTGGTTAGCGTCGATTCAGGGTCGTATTCTTTCTATGTTGGGTGGCGTCAAGATTGTTGATTGATTCTGTTTGAAACCGGAGTGGCGGAATGATATCTGGTACTGCGCGTGGTTTCGTCCATACAGTCTAGAAATGGAGGCCTTGGGCCCCGTGAGACTTGAGTGTCTCGGGGCGATATCCGACTGAAGCAGCTTGGCGGTTTAAGTATAAACTTCGATGGAGCTGCCTGAAGGTTTCAGCGGGCGGGTTGAAGCGATAGTTAGAACGATCCGCGCTATTCTCTCAGGTTTTAGTAAAAGGTTAGGGTTTTCTTCGGGGAAGATATCTCGGTGCATTTTGGTATTAACTCCTCCAGGTAGAACTGCAAAAACTTTTATTTTCGTCTTCGTTAGTTCATAGGCCAAACTTTCGGTAAAACCAATTACTCCAAATTTAGAGGCCGAATAAGCCGCCAGGCCGGGATGACCGCTTTTTCCTAATCCTGAGGAGATATTGATAATCCGTCCATGTTTCTTAAATTCCATCCCTCGAATGAATTGTCAATTTTTCCTCACCGCGCCTACCCGGTTTTTGCATAAATTTGGCAAAAGATCGAGTTTGAGTGAAGTCTTTTTTTAATCAGAAAACAAGTTGACACTAGGTTCTGACGAGCACTTTGTTCTGACTACTAATTTTATTTTACCGTAAAAATTTGTCCGCAAAATCAAATTTATGTTTCCGATTGGAATGGCCGATAAGCGATAACATGAGAACTAAAACAGGTCCCCCCGTCAAAGAAGACCGAAAAAACAATTACATTTCTTCCAATCCCAAAAGAAGAACCAAGAACCTGTTTAAACTATTCAATGAAGTAATCACCTGCATTGCTTTTGCGCTTGATCTAGATGAACACGAGAATCTTTTTCACGCCTGGCGCGTCACGATTTTGGCTACCAGGTTGGCTGAAAAAGTTAATCCGGAATCATATGATTATACGTATTACGCGGGCCTCCTCCATGATATTGGATGTATTGGCCTCAAAGACCACCTAATTTACTATCCTAGCTTAGCTAAGCAATTATCTGATCCTCTTGTTAAAGATCATCCCTACAAGGGCGCCGAAATGGTAAGGTTAATCCCGGGATTATTCCCGAGCGCCGATTTAATTTTTCAACACCATGAACGATATGACGGGAAAGGCTACCCAATTGGTCTTAAGGGCGACGCCATCTTGCCCGGGGCCCAATTTTTGAGAGTTAGCGACGCTTTCGATCTATGGCTGCGCAATCAAGTCCGCTCACAACGGCGAAACGGGGAAAGTGTGCCCCCGTCATTCATCGATTTCTACAAATCTTTTGGTAACGGCGCCAGTCGGGAATTTTCTGAGGATATTCTTTTTTCTTTTTTAGATCTTCTCCGGGACGATCATTTGTACCATGCGATTTTAAGAAAGGAAAATCTGTCGCTCTTGCTACAACAGACAGCGGGAGGTCTTCGAGGAATAGAGTTGCGCCCCAATGTTGACTTAGTAGGAACAGCGCTCAATTTGTTTGCGGAAATAATTGACGCCAAACACACGTATACCCAGGGTCACTCCAAACGCGTTACCGAGTACGCGATGGCTTTATCTTTGGCCTTGGGACTTCCACACGATGAAATTACCAAAATTAAATGGGCCTCGCTTTTGCATGATGTCGGTAAAGTGGCCGTTCCCCAAAAAATTTTAGACAAACCAGGGCCTTTAACCCAAAAAGAATGGAGCGTCGTTAAGAAACACCCCGTGCTAACCGTGGAGGTTCTTAATATGATCAGCGCGTTTCCTGGTTTTGCCGAAATTTCCGGCTGCCATCAGGAGCGTTACGACGGTAAAGGATATCCGAACGGATTAAAAGGAGAAGAAATTCCTTTAGGTGCCCGGATTTTAGCGACAGCTGACGCCCTTGATGCCATGACCTCGAGTCGTCCTTACCGGCCTACCTGGACTTTTAAGGAAGCGTTGAGAGAAATTCTGAAAGAATCTGGCAAGCATTTTGATCCTAAGGTTGCCAAAACCGCCAACCTCATCTTTGGTTCGAATTAACACCTAATCCCCCGGTAATTGTATAATCTGTCTTAAACTCCCTTTTAATTCCCATAAATTCCTATATAATAGTTCGATATGTATCTGTATCTAAATTAATTTTTGAAAGAAAGACATCTCGAACTTTAAACAAAACGGTAACGTGTTATATTGTATTAAACCCACGCTCTGCGGGTATTGCAGGTGCCTTTGTCCGCAAGAGGTTATATTGAACGCCTAGGATCAATTGTGGGTTGCGATCAAGGAGTTAAAAAATATGAAATTCATAGTGGGATGGATATTAAGCGTAGTTATATTGTTTATGGCTCACCCAGGCAGCATTTTAAGCGTTGGAACCAAAGATTTTGGCAAGAAATCGCCGGGTAAAATAAGAATTGCTCACGAAATTCACGATTTTGATGTTTCCAAAGAGGAAAAAGAGAAACATCGAACAGAGCACCAACGAGAAAAACTGTCTAATGGGTATCGAGATAATAGAAATTTTTCTTTGGCGAACATTATAGGAGTGACCGGGACCGTAATTCTCATAGGGGTGGTAGCAGCGTTGCTGTTTCGAGTGAAGTTTTAAAGATGGGACTGCTGAAAAACGACTTCGAGTGCTTTGTTGTTTCTGTTGTTTCGGTTCATGGAACACCGTAACAGATCCGGCTAAGGCTGGCAAAACCGGGAGATTCACTAAAAGAGGAAGGGATGAGGTAGAGTGAGTGTTAGAAATAGGACAGTATTGTTGCTCGGGTTTTTTTTGCTCCTTGCGTCCTTGCCTGTTTTGGGGTGCAAAACGCAAGTTTCTTCAAAAGGAAAAAAAGAGGAAAGCAAAGTGAAACTAAAAATTATTTCCCCGAAGGAAAATGAAGACGTACAGGGCCTAGACGTTAACGCGAGGGTTAAGGTAGAGGGGGTTGAGTTGGTTAAACCGGGGGGCTCCAGTGATCAAAGTGAGGGACATCTTCACTACACTTTCGACGGACAACTAAAAATGACCGAAGAGACTACCGTGACTTACACGAGTGTTTCTTCGGGCGAGCACACTTTAACGATTGAATTGGTTCAAAATGATCATAAATCAAGAAGTCCGGCGGTTAAGGAAACAGTCAAGTTTAATGTTCCCGGAGCCGGGAGCGAAACCGAAGGAGGGCGCTAGCAGTAAGAGCCGCCTACCCCAAATTACTAAATTACTAAAAACTGACTCTTTTTTGATCATAATGAATGGATGTCGTGCCCCTTTGAGGGAAAAAGACTGTGTTTTTAGATAGGGAAGACGCCGGTCAAAAATTGGCCTTAGAGATCGAAAAATCTCTAAAAGGCGCAGAAGTAATGCTTTTTGCGATCCCGAATGGTGGAGTGGCCGTAGCGTTACCTGTTTTTAAGCGTCTTAAGGTTCCCTTTGATTTAGTTATTCCTCGAAAAATTCCGATTCCTACCAATACAGAGGCGGGCTTTGGAGCGGTTGGCCCCGACGGGACAATCGTCCTGAATGACGCTCTCGCAAAAAGCCTACAGCTTACAGCACAAGAAATAGATGATTTGGCCCGTGTGGTTACTACCGAAATTAAGAGGCGCGATGCAAGTTATCGACAAACCCGGCCATATCCTGACTTAAGTGGCAAGCACGCAGTTTTAATCGACGACGGATTAGCCTCCGGGTATACGATGATCGCTGCCATCAGGTTTTTAAGGACCAGGAACCCTGAAAAAATTGTGGTGGCTGTCCCCGTTACCTCTGACCAAGCGGCAAAGCTAGTGGAAAAAGAGGCCGATCAATTTATCGCTCTTCATCGGGATTACCTCCCGCTTTTTGCCGTGGCTAGCTTTTATAAGCAATGGAAAGACTTAACCGACGAAGAAGTAATCTCGCTTTTACAAACCCTCAAGTAACCCGTTTTAGGGTATCAACGCTGGACAAGCGGAATTTGAATCAAATATAGTGAAATATCTGTCTGTTTAAAGCTAAAACTGATTAATTTTCGCGGCCATAATGAAATCATTTTCGGAAAGACCGCCGATAGCATGGGTGGTTAGCTCGATGGTGACTCTGTTATAAATAATATGGATATCAGGGTGGTGGCCTTCTTCCTCGGCAACTTCGGCGAGCTTGTTTACGAATGACATTGCCTCTACAAAATTTTTATAGTGAAATTTTTTTCGGATTTTTTTGTTATCCAGAACCTCCCATCCTTGAGCTTGCGGCAGATACTCTTTTATTTGCTCTGGGGATAAAGGAGGGGTTCCAGCCTCACAGGGTACGCATTTTTTTGTTGCAAGGTCCATCAAAAATCACCTCATTTCAAAAAAATCACCAAATTTGATTATACAGGTTACGCCTTTTTTATTGGTTCTTCAAGAGAATCCTTCAATTTTTAGGACTGCTTTCAAAGTAATAAGCTGCTCGGTTATGGGTAATGTTTGGCGTCTTGGTGTCTACCTTCGCTTTTGACAGAAAAAATCAGAAGTGCTATTTTCATCTTATTCCGTTAACCCTCTATAAGGAGGTAAAGGTGGCTGAAAAACAAGTAAAGCCTTTAAAATATTCTTCCCTGGATGGACTCTCCGAGAAGCAGCTCAAAGAGCACCACGATGTTTTATACGCCGGTTACGTTAAAAAAATAAATGAGATCGAAGAAAAACTAAAAACCGCTGATAAAAGTGAAGCAAATGCCACCTATAGTCTAATTAGGGAACTAAAACACGAACAAACATTTGCCGCAAACGGTGTAAAATTACACGAAGGTTATTTTGAGAACTTGGGTGGCGACGGTGAACCCTACGGCGACATTTTGGACATGATTAACGATGACTTCGGTTCTTTCAACAACTGGAAAAATGATCTTATCGCGGCTGGAATCGCGGCGAGGGGCTGGGTTGTTTTAGCTTATGACTTAGATGACGACCGTTTATACAATATTTCTTGCGATCTTCATAATCAGGGGGGAGTTTGGAACTCAATTGCGCTTGTAATATTGGACGTTTACGAACACGCCTATTTCCTTGATTATGCCACTGGGCGTAAAAGCTACATTGAAGTTTTTTTAAAGAACATCGACTGGGAGTATGTAAACAGCCAGGTTAAAAAATATGATCTAGTAAAAAGAAAAGCGGCCCAAGGGGGTTAAAGTTTAAGTTAAAGAACATCGCCTGAACAAATCTTATGGGAGGCGCTTGAGAGAACCAACGTTAAGAACCGACGTTGGTTCTTTTACGCTGATTATCATAAAAAATGTAGTCGCCTCATTCATGAGGCAAATTAGTTAGATTTCCGGGGGGGGGACGCGAGGTGCGTGGTAACGCAAGAGAACTACGAGTTTTTGCACTAAAAGAGTTTTTAACCTCGAAGTTTAAAAAGCGAAGTAGATGAGCGGCCAAAGCGAATAAGTGATAAAATAGGGTGAGAATCTCTAGAGGAAAGGATTTGGTTTGAACAAGGCCTAAGTGAGGGACCATTTGAGTGATAAAGAGCGAGCAGTTCTTGACAGTTTTTCTCAGTCTGTCATTGGGGTGGCAAAAAAAGTAGGCCCGGCGGTGGTGAATATTCGGGTGACCCAGGAGGCAAGGAGGTCGCCTTGGGATTTTACTCCCGAAGACATTACTGGTAACGGCTCCGGTTTCATTATCTCCTCGGACGGGTTTGTCGTTACCAACAGCCATGTTGTACACCGGGCCAAAAATTTGGAGATTGTTCTTTCTGACGGAAGGCATCTCTCGGCCCAAAAAATAGGGGAGGATCCCCCCACTGACTTAGCGGTTTTAAAAGTGGAGGCTACCGGTCTTCTGCCGGTGGCCGAATTTGGAGATTCCAATACCCTTCAGGCCGGCCAGCTAGTGATTGCCATTGGTAATCCTTATGGTTTTCAATCCACCGTAACAACCGGGGTTGTTAGTGCCTTAGGAAGGTCCCTAAGAAGTCAGAGCGGACGTTTAATCGAACACATTATTCAAACCGACGCCGCTTTAAATCCTGGAAGCTCTGGCGGACCCCTAGTCAACTCCCAAAGCGAGGTTGTGGGCATTAACACGGCCATTATTTTTCCCGCCCAGGGTTTGTGTTTCGCAATTCCCAGTAACACCGCTCGGTTTGTAATCGGGCAGTTGATTCTCCACGGCAAAGTTAGCCGAGGATATCTTGGGATTGGTGGTCAGAAATGGAATTTTGAAAAGGCAATTGCCAGACGTCTCGCGCTCAAATCCGAGAGTGGGGTTCTTGTTATTCAGATAGTACCGAATTCACCGGCTCAAGATGGTGGTATCAGGCCCCGGGATGTGATTGTCTCTTCCGACGATACTCCGATATCAAGTGTGGATGACCTTCACCGCTTGCTCTCGGAAAAACCGGTCGGGAAGGAGCTTTCCCTAACGCTTCTCAGAGCGGGGAGGCGAATGAACATTAAAGTAAGACCAACCGAGGCGCCACCGGAAAGCTAAATTTGCCAATCTAAATATTAATCCTCTCCTTGCCCAAGAATTGACGGCAATTCCCAAAATGACTATTATTTATTCAAGTTCAGACAGACATAAGGGGGTTTACGATGTCAGCCGAGGATAATTTGAGGGAGGCTTTTGCCGGTGAATCTCAGGCTAACCGAAAATATGTAGCCTTTGCCGCGCGAGCCGCACGAGATGGTTATCCCCAAGTGGCTAAGCTTTTCCGGGCCGCGGCTCAGTCCGAAACCGTGCATGCTATCAGGCACTTAAAGGTGCTAAGGGAGCTAAAAAGTACCGAGGACAACCTCAAAGCGGCTATCGCCGGAGAAAATTACGAACACACCGAGATGTATCCCAAGTTTATTAATGAAGCCAGAAAAGAGGGGAATAAGGCCGCGGCTAATAGTTTCGACCACGCCAACGAGTCCGAAAAAGTCCACGACGCCCTGTTTAAGAAAGCTTTAGATAATTTAGGCCAAAACGAACCGGTCGATTACTTTGTATGCAGTGTTTGTGGTTTTACCGTGGAGAATGAGCCCCCTGGCGAGTGTCCCGTTTGTGGCGCTCGCAAAGACAAATTTGATAAAATTGACTAGCAGGATGTCTTTTGATCGATCCGGATTTCTTTTAGGCCCGGAAGGCTTTGCAGACTAACGAATGGGATTATAGATGGGATTAATTTCCGCCTTAACATTTGGGTTTTTATTAGGGATAAAACACGCCCTAGACGCTGATCATATTGTGGCCGTTTCTACTATTGTAAGCCGCAGCCGGAAGCTCACGGAATCTGCCTATCTCGGTATTTTTTGGGGGCTCGGACACACCCTTACTTTGCTTTTGGTGGGGCTCATTGTTCTTAGCTTTCGGCTTACAATTCCTGCTAAAATAGCGTTATCCCTTGAATTTTTGGTCGGCGTTGTCCTCATCATCCTAGGATTTTCGGTAATAAGGGCCCCTTTCTTGAAGAAAATCCATTTTCACAGTCACGGCCATGATAACACGAAGCATTTTCATTTCCATTTTCACGAAGAAGAAACCGGAACTAATGAGAGCCACAAGCGGGATCACGAAGGTCATAAACACAGCCATAAATCTTTAATGGTGGGGATGGTTCATGGTTTAGCCGGGAGCGCTGCCCTGATGCTACTCGTTTTGGCCACGGTTGATTCGGTTTTGGTTGGTCTTTTATATATTCTACTTTTTGGTGTCGGCTCCATTTTAGGCATGCTTGTTCTTAGCAGTCTTATCGGCTTACCATTTATACTTACGCGTTTTAGCCATGCTAACAAGGCGTTAAGTTTCGTGGCGGGGATTATAAGCATTGGGCTAGGTCTTTCAATTATTCTTGAGATTGGTTTAGGAACAGGGCTTTTTGTCTAGGACGGGGGTGTCTAAATTGAGCGACCGACAGTTCGGGGACGCGCGATGAAGAAGATTTTATACGTTGTTTTGGACGGATTGGGAGATTTGCCCTGCGCCGAACTGAGGGATCGAACACCGCTTGACGCCGCCAACACTCCTCATCTGGATAAGTTGGCGAGTAAAGGACAAACCGGTCTTTTGTATCCAGTTGGGAAAGAAATTGCTCCCGAATCGGATGTGGCGGTGATTAGCCTTCTAGGGTACGACGCTCGCAAACACTATACCGGCCGAGGACCATTAGAGTGTTACGCGGCGGGGCTGGCCGTTAATGACGGAGATTTAGCTTATCGCGTCAACTTCGCCACCGTTGATGGAAAAAAAATAATGGATCGGAGGGTAGGGCGAAACTTGACAACCGAAGAAGCCGCAAACCTTGCTAAGACCATTAATGAAAGGGTGAAGCTCACTTCTTATCCTGCTTCTTTTGAGTTTAAATCTACCGTCGGCCACCGGGGAGTCCTTGTTATTCGTTCACCTGAAATAAAACTCTCCGCGGCCGTCACCAACACCGATCCCGCCTCTGGGAAAGAGGGGTC
>Ga0209619_10003455_pt1 | contig 11357 bp, 11 predicted proteins | sample Rifsed16ft3_FD_184011 | JGI IMG/M metagenome (GOLD analysis project Ga0209619, IMG submission 184011) | Soil microbial communities from Rifle, Colorado, USA - sediment 16ft 3 (version 2) | ecosystem: Environmental > Terrestrial > Deep subsurface > Rock core/Sediment | place: Rifle, Colorado... | reverse complement strand
CTAGCGCCGGCTCGCGGGGGCCGGAGTCGGCAGCGGCAGATCGCTGTTGTAGATCAGCTCCGCGATCTGCCAGGTGCCATTCACCTTGTGCCAATGCATCAGGTACTTCCCGCTGTCTGCTGGCGGGATGCCCATGTTCTCCATGCCCTTGTTAGCCACGAAGGTGAAGTTGTAGCTGCCGCGGTTGATGCCCAAAGGACCATTCGCCATGGCCGTTTCCGAAGTGATCTGGATCGTAGTCTGGCCCATGGAGAATTGTTGCGCGCCGTTGGCCCTTATGGCGTCGCGGCCTACGAGAGCGGGCTGGTTGGGAGGCATCTGGCGCCCCTGTTCCATGAAGATGTTGGCGATGGAATCGGCCTGACCTGCCGCTTCCCACGCCTCCCACCGGTCCGCCACGCCGCTGGCAAACTCCGCGAACGCCGCTGACTCCTGATCCATCCGTGCCTGCATCTGCTCCGGTGTCTCCGCCGGCTGGCACCCCGCCACACCGAGCAGTACCGCCGTTCCCAGCAACCCGAACCTGTGCATAACCGCCTCCACCAAGGGGGATGGTTCCGGGGCCAAAGGTACGGGGCGTTCCCGGTGCGGCTAGGGGTCTGCCGTGCTTGCATTCCGTCGCCGGCCGGCATACTTACGTGGCACGTTCTCACAGAGGTCAGTCGCCGCATGGGGCACCAGGAGCGCATCTCCAACAAGCTGAAGCACTTCCATCCGTCCCCGACGCTGGAGCTCAAGCGCATCGTCCAGGAGCGGTTGGCCGCGGGCCTCCCGGTGTATGACTTCGGCCTGGGGGAGACCAAGGGCGATCTCGCGGCCCGCATCAGCGACGCGGGCGCGCGGGCCTTCCACGAAGGCCGCACCCAATACGCCGATCCCGCCGGGCTCCCCGAGGTCCGCGAGGCGGTGTTGCAGTGGCTGGCGCTGGAGGACCACTACGGTGTCGAGAACGTGGTCATCACCAGCGGCGCCAAGCAAGCCCTCTTCAACGCCATCCTCGCGGTCTGCGATCCCGGTGACACGGTTCTGTTCGATGCGGCGCCCTGGGTGAGCTACCTGCCCCAGGCGGCGGCCGCCTCGACGCGGGCGGTCGTGGTCTCGCCCCGGGCCGGCGACGCCAACTACTTGAAGATCACGGGGGACGACCTCGAGCGGGCGCTGGAGCGCGAGCCGGGCGCCAAGGTCTTCCTGCTCAATAGCCCGGTGAATCCCACCGGGCAGGTCTACAACGCAGACGAGGTCGAGGCGCTGCTCCGGGTGTGCGTGGAGCACCGGGTCTACCTCCTGCTCGATCGTCTCTACTGGCGGCTCATGTTCGACGGGGTCGAATACCCGGCGCCCCGAGTGGACGAGGAGACCAAGCCCTGGCTGATTCAGGTGGACGGGCTCTCCAAGAACTTCCGGCGGACCGGCGGGATCCGGATCGGATGGTCGGTTGGTCCGGCCGACGTGACGCGCGCCATGATCAACCTGCAAAGCCACTTCACGTCGGGTCCCGCGGTGCCGACGCAGCAGGCGGCGCTGGCGGGCATTGCCTGCCCGTACAGCACCGAGCTGCGCGACGATCTTCAGAGCAAGCGCGATCTGCTGCTCCGCGAGGCGCCCAAGCTTCGTGGAGTGAAGGTCTGGCCCACCGCCGGCGCCTTCTACTCGTTCTGGGACGTGCACGCCTTGATTGGGAAGCGGGCTCCGGACGGCTCCACCATCAAAGGCTCGGACGACCTCGCGGCCTATCTACTGAAGAAGGCTGGTGTGGTGACGGCGTCAGGCGCGGCCTTCGAGCAGGACGGGTATCTCCGGATCTCCTTCTCCACGCCGGACGACCACATTACCGGCGGGGTAGCAGCCGCCGCGGAGGCGTTCGCACAGCTGGCCTAACACCTTTCGGTAGATCCCGCCGGCTCGATTTAGGCGTTTTCTAGAGCCGGCCCGCGTAGGAATGGTCCCCTCCGCGAAGGCCCCCCGTCCTATCGTATGCCGTGCCCACCTGTTCCTCGATCGCGGAGACCGTCATCTTATGTCCATGCCACGCACTGCGGACGAACCTTGGACCGTGGCTCGCTGGCGCGAGCTGGAATTCAGGGAAGGCGAGAGGTACGAGGTCATCGAAGGGGAGCTCGTGGTAACGGGTATCCCCGCCCTGCGGCATGCGCGTGCCGTCGCCGAGTTGGCAAGGCCCGTGGACGACTTCGTCCGCGCAATGGGTCTCGGCGAGGTGTACCAGTACTGGGCTCCGGTGTTCCTCAACGAATACAACGTCTATTTGCCGGACTTCGTCGTCTTCCGCTCGGGCGCGGCCTCTAAGGCGGACTGGGAGGAGTTGGACACGCCCATGTTGGCGGTCGAGGTGTTGTCACCCGCTTCGGCCAAGTACGACCGCGGGGCCAAGCGGCAGCGCTATCAAGCTGCGGGCGTGGACGAGTACTGGGTCGTAGATCTGGACGCGCGGCTGATCGAACGCTGGCGGCCCGGAGAGGCCCGGCCGGAGATATTGCGAGACCAGCTGACCTGGCAGCCTCCAGGCGCCGCCGAGCCGTTGACCGTTGATCTGCGCGCGTACTTCTCGCGGGCCGTAGCGGGCTGATTACTTCCGGGTTCCCTAAGGCCGTCTCCGGATCACTCGCGGCCCCTCTTCGTCTCTGACGCCCAGCCATGTGCGGATCTGCCGCCCCACGTCCTCGGCGGCCGGCGGATCGAGATTGGCCAGCACCACCAGGTCGTAGCCCGCAATATCTGTTTCCAGGATCGCGTTGATGCCGGGTGCGCCGCCGGCAATGCCCATCCCGCCGGGCGGCCCCCCTTGAATCCGGCCCTCGCGCACCGCCTGTGCGAACCGCAACAAATCCTCGGCGGTCGAGTAGCCGCCGCCGGCGGCGCTCCCGCGGCCGGGGAGTGTCTCCGTGTTCCGGCGCAGCGGGCCCCGTGCCTCGCTGCCCGGGCCCCCACGGGTATAGCCGACGGCGCTGTTGGGAGGCAAGGAATCGCGGGCGTACGAGCCGGTACTGGTTATGCCCGCGGGCTCGAACACGTTGGCCCGCACGAAGTCGTAGTAGCTCATCCCGGATAATCGTTCGATCACCGCGCCCAAGACCACGTACCCGGCGTTGGAGTATTGCTGCCGGCTGCCCGGCTCGAACTGCAAGGGCTCATGCGCGAACAAGGCCATGAAGTCCGCCGTACGGCGCAGGTCGTTGCGCGATCCGCCGGCCGGTGCCGCGAAGATGTTCCCGCCGATCCCCGATGTGTGTTCCAAGAGCTGCGCGATGGTGACGCGCTCGGCCACGTCACGGTTGGGGTAGTCGGGAAGGTGTTGGATCAGCGTATCGGCGAGCGCCAGTTTCCCGGCCTGGGCAAGCTGCCGGATGGCGATCTGCGTGAACGCCTTGTTGATGGAGCCCAGGTTGAACCGGGTGTCCAGCACGTTCCGTGCGCCGGCTTCACGATCGGCCATGCCATACGCTCGCTCGAATACCCGCGTGTCGCCTCGTGCCAGGACCACCACGCCGGAGAAGCGGTCGGCGGCGGCGAGGCTATCCAGGTGCGCCTGGAGCGCCGCCACGAGCTGCGGCTCGGTGAGACGAGGGCCCGGCGCGGGTGGTTGTTGGGCAGCCGCGGTGGTGGCGACGACCGTGGCGAGCATAGCCAGACGGGGCATGGTGGCTCCGGTGACATTGGGGGTTCAGCAGTTCCGATGCTCCGGCCGGTGAAAGCGTCGCAGACAATCAGGCCCAGAGGTAAGACGCTTCTACCGCCAGCGCTTCCTGGCCCGCCGGCGTGATGTTGTACATGACGATGCCCAGGGTCTTCTGACCGGGCGTGATGACGATGCGCCAGCCCCAATCCGGGCCGGGTGGCGCGGCGTAGGAGCCGAGCACGTCGATCACGCCCCGTTCATTGGTCCGGCCCTGGCACGCCATGACCTTGTCGCTCATGTGCCAGGTGTCAATCCAGTGAACCGTGACCAGCCCCGACTCCGCGACGTGCCCGATCAGCATCGAGCCTTCCTGGCTTTTTCCGCGGTACGCCCAGGTGTAGTCCAAACGGACGAACCTGCCGGCCAACACCGGTGTCACGATCGCGGTCGAGGGCGCGGCGTCCGGGGCCCCGGTCTCCGGATCTTGGAGCGCGCTGGTGCCCCGCCAACGGGCGGCGCAGGTCAGGAGAGGTTCGAGAGCGCTCATTCTGTGACAGGCCTCGCTGGCAGTGAGTAGTTTAGCGATTCACGCGGACGCTGGTGCCCGAGCCCTCAAAATCCAACATGGATGGGCCGCGAAATGCGCGGGCGTGAGATCGGCAAATTGGACCAGCTCCGGACGTTCGGTCATGGCGGAGTCTCCCGGGCGTTGACGTTGGTCCTCGGACGATGAGCGGCTCAACTGGCCTGAGCGATCGCCTCCAGGGCCTCCGGGTTCTGAAGCGACGACAGATCCCCGAGGTCCTTCTCGTCCAGGTACTTGGCCCGCACCAGCCTTCTTAAGATTTTGGCGCTCCGGGTCTTGGGCAGGTCGTTCACGAAGAGTATCCGCTCCGGCCGGTCAATCTTCCCCAGCCGCTGCACCACCGCCTCGGCCAGCTCGTTGCGTAGCTTGTCTGATGGCGCGTGGCCGGGCCTAAGCACCACGAAGCAGACGATCGCCTCGCCTTTGATCTCGTGCGGCACGCCGATGGCGGCGGCTTCGCTCACCGCGCCGGACGCGATCAGGGCTCCCTCCACCTCGGCCGGCCCAATCCGGTGCCCCGCGACCTTGAGCGTATCGTCGGCTCGGCCCTGGAGGAACCAGTAGCCGTCCTCATCCACGTAGGCCCAGTCGCCGTGGTCCCACACGTTCTGCCAGCGAGACCAGTAGCTCTCGAGGTAGCGCTGGGAATCGTTCCACAGGCCCCGCGTCATGGATGGCGCGGGCTGAACGGCGACCAGGTAGCCCACCCGCCCCCGGACCGGCTGGCCGTCATCATCCCACACGTCTATGGCCATGCCGAGCCCCGGCCCGCCCAGGGTGCAGGGCTTGAGCGGTTGCACCGGAAGCGGCGACAGAAAGCCGCCAATGAGATCGGTGCCACCCGAGATGTTGATGATGGGGCAGTTGGTACCGCCAACGTGGTCGAACAGCCAGCGCCAGGAGGCTTCGTCCCACGGCTCGCCCGTCGAGCCCAGGATGCGAAGCGTCGAGAGCTGGTGGCCCGCGAGGGGTGCGTCTCCCGATCGCATCAGCATGCGGACGGCGGTGGGCGAGATGCCGAACACGGTGATGCTGTGGCGCTCGATCATGTCCCACAGGCGATCCGGGCCGGGGCGGTCAATCGCGCCGTCGTAGATGACGACGCAGGCGCCGTGGAACAGCCCGCCGATCAAGGCCCACGGTCCCATCATCCAGCCGATGTCGGTGAGCCAGAAGAGGCGGTCCGTGGTCTTCAAGTCGAACTGGTAGGCCAGCTCCTTGGCGATCTGGATCAGGGAGCCGGCGTGGCTGTGGACGGTGCCTTTGGGACGGCCGGTGGTGCCGGAGGTATAGAGGATCAGGGCCGGCTCCATGGAGTCCATGGGTTGGGTAGCGGGGATGCCACTGCCGAACGCCAGGAAATCTTCCCAGGACACGTCGCGCCCTTCGTGCCACATCAAGGGGCTCATGCCCCGGCGCACCACCACCACGCGCTCCAGCGTCGGGACGTCGCGCGCGGCCAGGTCCGCGTTGGGCTTGATGGGCACGGCGGCGCCGCGGCGGATGGTCTCGTCCGCAGTGAACAGGAGCCTGGCCCCAGCGTCTTTGAGCCGCTCGGCCAGGGCGGGAGCCGCGAAGCCGCTGAAGATGGGCACTAGGATGGCGCCGATCTTGAAGCAGGCGAACATCTGGATGGCGACCTCGGCCACCATGGGCATGTAGGCGCCCACGCGGTCGCCGCGCTGGATGCCTGCAGCGACGAGGCCAGCGGCACAGCGATCTACGGCGTCCGCCAGCTCGCGGAACGTGAATGTCGTCGTGCGACCGTCTTCCGTCTCGCTGACCAACGCGGGCCGATGTGCGGCCGGCCCTTGGAGGTGGCGGTCCAGGCAGTTGGCGGTCAAGTTCAGCGTCCCGCCCAGGTACCAGTCGGTCCACGGGATCCCGCGGCTGGTATCACGCACTTGGGTGTAGGGCGTGCTGAACTCGATCCCGAGATCCCGGACCAGGGCGTCCCAGAACCATTCCTGATCGTCCGTGGTGCGCCGGATGAAGGCACCGACGTCCGTGAAGCCGTGGGCGCGCATGAAGCGGGTGATGTTGGCGTGCTCGACCAGGTCAGGAGGGGGGTGCCAGACTAACGCGGGCATGGCTGGAGATTCAGCAAGGTCGGGGCAAATCGTACGGTTGGAAACCCAGTCCGTCCAGAGACGTGGCATCGCGGGGGCAATCCAAGGCCCGGAAAGCTGCGTAGATTTGATGTCGTCAGCAATGAATCGGTGCCGCATCGGTAGAAGGGGGTGTTACCGTGGACGACATGGGGCTCTTTCGTACCACCATCGAGGTCCAGCATCTCGACCGGCGCGGGCCTAGTCGCTCCTTGCCCGACACGTTGGTAGATACTGGCTCCGAGTATACCTGGATTCCGCGAGGCGTCCTTGAGGGGCTGGGGGTCGTAGCTGAAAGGAAACAGGGCTTCATCGTCGCCGACGGCCGCCGCATTGACCGGGACATCGGCTACGCCCTGGTGAGAGCAGGCGGGTCGGAGGCGCCGGAATTGGTGGTGTTCGCCGAGCCCGGCGACATGGTGCTACTCGGAGCCCACTCGCTCGAGGGCCTGAACGTCAAGATTGATCCGGTGAGGAAGGAGTTGGTCCCCGCCGGTCCGGTGATTGCCGCCGCCGAGGCTGCCGCAGGCCGATAGCCATGGTGAAGAAACCACGGCGACCAGCCAAGTCACGAGCCACAAAGCCATCCACGCGCCGTCACGTATTTACGCGGGGCCTCTACGGTTGGATCACGCACACGGACCTTGCCAGCACCGACCCGGCCGCCACCAAGGCCTGGTGCGCCAAGGTCCTGGGTTGGACGTTCAAGCCCAGCTTCCCCATGCCGGGCGGCGGCGAGATCCACCTGTTCGCGTATTCCGAGAAGGGTGGTGGGGGTATCCGTCCGATCAACCCACCCGAGGTGCCGGGGAGCATCCCCTACGTCCACGTCGCAGACGCGCGGGCCGCCTTCGAGCAGGCGCTCCGGGAGGGGGCCGAGGAGATGATGGCGCCGGAGCGAGTGATGGAGGGCGTCACCGTGGCCATCGTCCGCGCACCGGGGGGAGTCCCGATCGGCTTCTCGGGCCCCTAGTCACTCCCATGGACCCACGGCGGGCAAAGCCAGGGACTCGTTGCTTCCCGGCCCGTCAGGTTGTCGTGCAGCTTCATCGAGTCGTCTATTTGGGCGTGACCACCTTCTTCCCGCCCGGGTTCAGCTGTTGCGCTGGGTGCTGCTGCGCCAGCACCCGTTCCAGGAAGTCCAGCCGCTCAGCCAGGTCCGTCATCTGATTAGCATTGTCCGCGAACACCCGCGACTGCCACTCCCGCATCTCCGCGAACCGTGTTTCGATCAGTTGCTCCATGCCGGCGAGGCGCGATAGCGCGGCGTCAAATCCGGTCAGGTGGTCAGCACGGGTCCCTGCCGGCCGGGGACGCAGAACACCGATCGCAACCAGCGCGCGTCGCGGCAGGCCGGCCAGGAATCCGAGCGCGCTCATCAGGTAGTGGAACGGATTGAACGTTCGCGCCAGGGCCCCGTACTGGTTGGCATCGTACACACCGATGGCCATGTCGAGCACATCGAGGATCTCCTGATCCCCGCCATCGGCATTGCGGGCGCTGAAGATGTTGTGGAGAATCTCGACGGAGCGGTCGGCGGGGTTCCGCATGGACGCGGTGGTTGACGCACCGAGGTCAGCGGCCAGAACGATCTGAACGACCCGCGGAAGCATCCGGTTGATCGCCGCGCGAGATCCTCGGACGCCCTCCCAGTCGACCGGGAGATCCTCACCGTCATCCGCCACCTGCTCGAAATAGGCCTGGACGCGAGCGCGGAAGACGCGGAGGTCACGCGCCCGGTGACGGTTTCTGATGATGGTCAAACGGTCATATGGCTTCATGCCCAAACCATGGGCGGCGGTGCGACCCTCGTCAAGTCAGCGCTACAGCTTTACGCCGCGAGTGGCCGAAGGGCAAGGAGCCTCAACGGCGTGGCGTTCGCCCCCGCACAATGGCCCGCCGGCCGAATCGCGACCGCAGCTCGTCCATGGCCTGGCTGAGCGCCTGGTCCCTCTTGGTGTCCGCCAGTCCCTCCGGCTCCCGTTGGAACAGCGAGAGCTGCGCGGGCGCCTCCGCGTCCACCAAGCCAGATAACGCCACCCCAATGAGTCGGGCCGGCTTCGGTCGCGCCGCGCGCAGCCGCGCCAGCAGCGGCCGGGCCACGGCCATCACCGCGCGGTCCGACGTGATGGTCTCGCGCACCGTGCGGCTCGCCTGACGGTCGGTAAAGTCCGCGTCTCGGAGCCGCACCGTCACCGTGCGGGAGCGGAGACCGCTGGCTCGGAGGTCGGTGGTGGCGCGGTCCACCAGATGCTGGAGGTGCTCTGCGAGTGCCGCATCGTCATTCAGGTCTGCCGCGAACGTTTCATCCCGGCTGATGGATCGGGCCTGGCGGTCGCCCGGCACGTGGGCCCCGTCAATGCCGCGGACCCGGTCGTACAGCCACGCGCCCCCATTCTTACCCAGCCACCGTTGCAAGACCTTCACGTCGTGACGCAGCGCGTCTTCCACGCTCACGAGCCCGCACTTGGCCAGGCGCTCCTGAAAGCGGGGGCCCACGCCGTGGATGTCGGCCAGCGCGAATTGGCGCATGAACTCCAGCTCGCGACCCGGCTCTACGATGTGCACGCCGGTTCCTTCGCTCCCCGGCATCGGTTTCGCCACGCCGGCCGCCAGCTTGGCCACCACTTTGGACGTGCCGCCACCGATGGATACCGTGAGACTCGTCGCCTTGAGAACCGCGTCGCGGATGCGCCCCGCGGTGACAGCGAGCGGCTCGTCGTGGTAGAGGCGTTCGGTGCCGCTCATGTCCAGGTAGAACTCGTCACTGGATGCCTGGTCCACCACGGGCGTGAACTGCTGGAGGGCTCGCCGGATCTCGCGGCCCTTTTTCACGCACGCCTCGAACGGAACCGGGACAACCAGTGCTTTGGGGCAGAGACGGATGGCCCGGGCCGTCGGCATCGCCGAGTGGACGCCGAAGGCCCTGGCTTCGTACGAGGCCGAGGTGACCACACCGCGTCCCTCCGCGCTGCCGCCCACAATGAGCAGCGGAGCCTTCCCGGCCCCATGGGGATCTACCAGCCGTGCCACCGCCACGTAGAAGGCGTCGGCATCGGCCAGCAGAATGCGGCGAGCGTCCGGGCTCATGGGGAGCATTATACCGCTCGGCCGTCGCTTTCGTGGCTGACGCCTTGCTCACGCAAACACCCTGCATTGCCACCGGACCGCCGGTTCCGGTGCCGCGACAGATTGACACCACACGCGGTAGAATGGTACTACTCGGCGTAGCCCCGGGAGCTATCATGACCGACGAGATGGGGACCTTCCGCATCGACATCGAAATCGAGAACCCGCGGCGCCCTGGGGAGAAGCGCGCGCTCAGGTCCGTGCTGGTAGACACCGGCGCGGAGCTCTCCTGGATTCCGGGCGACGTCTTGGAATCGCTTGGGATCGAACGCCGCAGCCAGTGGCGGTTTCGGCAGGCCGACGGGACGGTGCTGGAGCGATGGACCGGACCGGCGTTCGTCTACGCCGAGGGCAAGACGGCGACCGATGACGTGGTCTTCGGTGAGCCCGGCGACCTGGTCTTGTTAGGCGCCCGTTCCTTGGAAGGACTCAACCTGCGCATTGATCCGGTGAGCAAGCGGCTGGTGGATGCGGGCCCGGCCCCGGCGGCGGTGACGGCTTAGCGGAGCCCTCGATGCGCCGTCTACTCCTGCTGTTCCCGCTGGTCTTCGCCGCCGCGCTCCCCGCCCAGCAGCGCCCTCTAGACCTGCTGCTGATCAACGGCCGTGTGCTGGATGGTGCCGGCAACCCCTGGGTCCGGCAGGACATAGGTATCTCCGGCGATCGCATCCAGTTCGTGGGCAACGCGCGCGACGCCCGCGTGACGGCGCGAGACACGATTGACGTCGCCGGGCTCCTGGTCACCCCCGGCTTCGTGGACATGCACAGCCACGCCGAGCTGGAGACCCCGCACGGCAGGGCCGCGCTGTCGTTCCTCTACCAGGGTATCACCACCGTGGTGATCGGCGTGGACGGGGGCGGGCCCGCCAATGTGCGCGAGACCATGGAGGGCTATCTCAAGAACGGCATGGGCGTCAACGCCTTGACCTACGTAGGGCAGGGCGCCGCCCGCGGCGCGGCCATGGGAGCCGCAGACCGCCCGCCCACGCCGCAGGAGATGGCGGCCATGAAGGCGTTCATTCGCCGCGGCATGGAGGAAGGCGCCTTCGGGATGTCCACCGGCTTGTTCTACGTCCCGGGCTACTACGCCAAGACGGACGAAGTCGTGGAGCTGAACCGGGTCGCGGCCGAGTACGGCGGGATCTATGACACCCACGACCGGGACCTGGGCGCGGCGTATCGCAGCATTGGGTTTCAAGCCTCTATGCGGGAGGCCATCGAGATCGGCGAGCTGGTAGGGACCCCGGTGATCTTCTCGCACCTGAACCCGCAGGGGCGCCACAACTACGGCAAGGCGGCCGAGGCCGCGCGCATCATCGAGGAGGCGCGCTCCCGGGGCGTGAACGTGATGGCGGCCCAACATCCCTACACCGCGACCCAGAGCAGTCTCAGCGCCTACACTATCCCGCGCTGGGCCAGCGTGGGTGGCCAGGCGGCGATGCTTCGCCGGTTTGAGAACCCGGATACCGCGCGCACACTCGACGTAGAGACCATGGAGATGCTCGACATCCGGGGCGGGCCAGAGAAGATCCTGTTCGTGGATCGGCGGCCGGACCTAAACGGCAAAACGCTCGCCCAGGTGGCTTTAGCGTTGGGGTTGCCGGTGCCCGCGGCGGTGCGGCAGATACTGGCCGGCGGCAACGCCTCGGTGATGAACCTGGATCTCTACGACCTGGAGAACGCCAAGTATCTGGCTAAACAGGACTGGATGATGACCTGCACGGATGGCCGAACTCCCCCGCCCGGCGCCGAAATCGTGCACCCTCGCCCCTACGGCGCGTTCACCCGGAAACTCCGGCTCTTGGTACTTGAGGACTCGGTGATCACGCTGCCGTTCGCCGTCCGCGGCATGACGTCGCTGGCGTGGACTTTCCTGGGCGTTCCGGACCGCGGGCTGATC
>Ga0209619_10003454_pt1 | contig 11358 bp, 7 predicted proteins | sample Rifsed16ft3_FD_184011 | JGI IMG/M metagenome (GOLD analysis project Ga0209619, IMG submission 184011) | Soil microbial communities from Rifle, Colorado, USA - sediment 16ft 3 (version 2) | ecosystem: Environmental > Terrestrial > Deep subsurface > Rock core/Sediment | place: Rifle, Colorado... | reverse complement strand
CCTCTCGCTGTCCCAGGCGCCGGCGCCGTTCGACGTCGTTATTTCCGGCGGGCGCATCGTTGACGGAACCGGGGCTCCCTGGTTTACCGGAGACCTCGCGATCGCCGGAGACCGCATCGCGGCTATCGGCGCTATAGGGCGTCTCGGCGACGCGAAAGCGGCCAAACGGATCGACGCTCGCGGACTGGTCGTCGCTCCGGGGTTCATCGACATGCTGGGCCAGTCGGAGTTCGTGGTCCTGGTGGACGGCCGGGCGGCGAGCAAGATCACTCAGGGCATCACGACCGAGGTCACCGGCGAGGGAGGTTCGATAGCGCCCCTGAACGACCGGATGATCGCGACCCGGGCCCCGAGCTATCGACACTTCGGCGTGGAACAGGACTTCCGGACTCTCGGTGAGTACTTCCATCGGATCGAGACGCGGTCGAGGATCGCGATCAACATCGCCACCTTCGTGGGCGCGGGCGGACTGCGCGACTACGTCATCGGGCGCGAGAATCGCAAAGCGACCGAGGGCGAGCTCGAGGAGATGAAGAAGCTGGTGGCGCAGGCGATGGAGGATGGCGCTCTCGGGCTTTCCACCTCGCTCCAATACGTTCCCGATCGCTTCGCCTCGACCGAGGAGCTGGTCGGGCTCGCGAAGGTCGCCGCGAGCTACGGCGGCATCTACCTCACCCACCAGCGGTCGGAGTCGGGCCGCATCTTCGAATCTCTCGACGAAATCGAAACCATCGCGGAGCGGGCGAGCATTCCCGCCGAGGTCTGGCACCTGAAGACCGCTTACCGCGCGAACTGGGGGAAGATGCCGCAGGTCCTCGAGCGAATCGAGGCGGCGCGGGCCCGGGGGCTCGACGTGAGCGCGAATCAGTATCCCTACGACCGCGCGTCGAACAATCTCGATGCCTGTCTTCCGATCTGGGTGCGCGAAGGCGGCGCCGACGCCATGGTCGAGCGCCTGCGCGACCCCGCTCTGCGAGAGCGCATCAAGACGGAGATGGAGAACCCTGCCCCTGCGGATTGGGAGAACCAGTGGTACGGATCCGGGGGCGGTGCCGGAGTCATGGTGAGCTCGGTTCTCGATCCCTCGCTCCGGAAGTGGGAGGGGAAGACGCTCGAGCAGATCGGCCGCGAGATGGGAAAAGACCCTCGCGATGCGCTGATGGACCTGGTCATCGCCGACCACGGCGAGACGTCCTGCATCATCTCGATCATGAACGAGGACGACGTGCGCTTCGCTCTACGGCACCCTCTGGTCTCGATCGACACCGACTCCGAAGCGCGGGCGGAGGACGGGCCGCTCTCCGAAAGCAAGTCCCATCCCCGCGCCTGGGGGACCTTTCCGCGGATCCTGGGAAAGTACGTGCGCGAGGAGAGGCTCCTCACGCTCGAGGAGGCCGTCCGCAAGATGACCTCGCGCCCCGCGGCCCGCGTGGGCCTTTGGGATCGCGGGATCCTACGCCCCGGCATGGCCGCGGACATCACGGTCTTCGACCCCGCGACCATCCGGGACGTCTCGACGTTCGAGGACCCGAATCACTACTCGGTCGGCGTGCGCTACGTCGTCGTGAACGGCCGCGCGGTGATCGAGGACGGAAAGATCACTGCCGAGCGTCCGGGGCGAGCCCTTCGGGGGCCGGGTTACCGCGCCCGGCGGTAGACTTCAGCCCACTCACAGATCTCGGCCCGGTGGGAGGGGTCGTGCTCCGCCATCATGCTCGAATGCTATGATCCCCGGCGGGAACCTGTCATGCCTGCGCTCGTCGTCCAAGGCCTCCAGAAGACCTACCCCGGAACGAGGAAGAGCCCGCCGGTCGAGGCCGTGCGAGGGATCTCGTTCGAGGTTGAAAGCGGTGAGTTCTTCGGCCTTCTAGGGCCGAACGGCGCGGGGAAGAGCACCACGCTCGGATGCATCACCACCCTCGTCCGGCCCACATCGGGTCGGATCGAGGTCGACGGCATCGACGTGACTCGCAATCCCGCGGAGGCGAAGCGCCGCATCGCCGTAGTCCCGCAGACCCGCAACCTGGATAGAGATCTGACGGTGCGCGAGATCCTCACCTATCACGGGCGCTACTTCGGCCTTCCCGCCGGGGAACGGGAATCCCGCGCGAGCCGCCTTCTCGAGGAGCTCCACGTCGCCGACAAGGCGAACGCCAAGCCCCAGACCCTCTCGGGCGGACAGCAGCAGCGAGTGATGATCGCCCGCGCCCTGATGCACGACCCGAAGATCCTGCTCCTGGACGAGCCCACGACCGGTCTCGACCCGCAGGCGCGCCGGCTCCTCTGGGAAACTCTCCGCGAGCTTCATGGCCGCGGTCTCGCGATCATCCTCACCACTCACTACATGGAAGAGGCGGATCGGCTCTGCCAGCGGCTTGCGATCATCGACCATGGGAAGATCCTCACTTCGGATACTCCGGAGGCGCTGAAGCGGTCGCTGCCCGGCGGACAGATCCTCGACCTCTGGATCAAGACCGCGGACTCTCTCGGGCCGGTGCTGGTCCAGATCGATGGCGTTCTGCGTCACGAAGAGGTCGAAGTCGAGCTCGAGGAGCGCGACGGGCTGAAGCGCCTTCGGCTCTTCGTAGAGCCGCGCGACGGGGTCCTCGACGACATCCTCCACGCCGTGAGGGAGAAGAAAGCAACGCTTCATCACGTGAGCCTCACGACGCCGAGCCTCGAGGATCTGTACATCCATCTCACGGGGAAGGAGCTTCGGGAGTGACCGCGTTTCTAGCGCTTTTGCGCCGCGACGTCCACGTGACGTTCCGCAGCGCCTTTCTTCTCCTCAGCGGAACCTTGACCCAGCCCATCCTGGTAGTGCTGGTCTTCGGCAACATCCTTCCTCGTCTCGGTCTCGTTGCCGACGAGTTCCGCACCGTGCTCGTTCCCGGACTCATGGCCATCACCATGATGATGTCGGGAGTGCAGGCGGTACTGATGCCGCTCATCACGGATCTCTCCGGATCCCGGGAAGTGGACGAGAGGCTCCTCGCCCCCATCACGCCCATCGGAGTCGCCTTTGGCCGGGTAGTGGCCGGCGCCATTCACGCCGGCACCGCGGGCCTCATCGCCCTTCCGGTGATGATGGTTCTGGTCCACGAGGTCTCCGGGGTCGAGGTGCAGCCCCGCTGGCTCTGGCTCTTTCCTCTGGTCGTCTTCTGCGGTCTTCTCTCCGCATCCTTCGGGCTCAATCTCGGCACCCGGGTCGAGCCTCGCTTCAGCGGTCTGCTGTTCGCGGTAGTCCTGGGGCCGATGATGCTCTTCGGCTGCGCGTACTATCCCTGGATGAGCCTCCAGGTCCTGGGCCCGCTCCAATGGTTGTTCCTTCTGAATCCTCTGGTCTTCATGAGCGAGGCGATGCGGCTCGCGGTGACTCCGGAGATCCCGCATATGCCTCTCGCTTTGATTCTCGCGGGCCTCCTTCTGTTCACGCTGGTTCTCGCGCTCGCGGGGGCGCGCTCGTTCGAACGGCGGACAATTCTTTAGTGCTCGCTCGGCTCATCGCCTCGCTCGCTCCCCTCGCTCCTCGCTCGGGAGGAGGCGCCCTCCGGGCGCCGCAGGGTCCAACTATGGCGGATGTCGCCGCGGAAGAGGTGCTCGCCCGTCGCCGCCGACAGGATGTAGACCGCCTAATCCTCGAGTTCCTCCAGGCGGACGCCTAAACCCTTCCGAATCGCCGCACGCGCCTCGGCGATGCGATGGAGGAACTCGGGGTGATGCTCCAATCGGTAGTCGAGCCAGTCTTCTTCGGAGTCGAACCCGATGAGTACTCCTGCTGGCCGGCCGTGACGGGTGATCACGATCTCTTGCCGGGCGGCGAGGCGCAGGTACTTCGAGAAGTCGTCCTTAACCTTGGCCAGTGCCACCTCCCGCCTCGAGCTTCCCCTCTCGCTGGAGCCAGGCTTGCGCCTCGGCTTTGGTGACGATCGCGAGGACTTCGACGGCGGTTTGTGTGACGTCATAGAACACCCTTATCTCGTCGACCCTCAGGCGATACTGAGGCTGACGGAGACCTTTGAGCTGCTTGATCCGGCTCCTGCTGAGCTTCATCGGCGCGTTTCGCAAATGGCGCTCCAAAGCATCTCGCACTCGAGAACGAACGTGAGCGGGAAGCCTGCGCATCGCCTCGACGGCGCCAGGCGCCAAGACGATATCGAAGCGCATTCTGGCCAGATTATAGCCAGATTACGACCGGCGATGCAAGCGAGCGAAGGGGCCATCCCACGACCTCGAGCCTCTCGGCGAAATGGACCAGCGGCGGCTTTCGAGGAAGGTCGACATCGAGCAAACGCGTCATGTCGAGGCTCTCGATCTTGACCTCGCCGTTCTGGAGCGGCCACGGCGGATGGTGGATGTCGCCGCGGAAGAGTCTTCCGTCCTCGCTCGCTGCGTAGAGGCAGTACCGCTCCGTCAGCCAGCGCTCGATCTCCGATCCCCCGGCACTTCCCGTGCCGCGGTATCGAGCGGCGAAACGGGCCTCGGGGGCGCCGCGGTGGACTCTCTCGGAGCGGTAGTGGACGAAGCCGTCCCTCCGCGAGGACGACATGCGCGCGTCGAAGTAAGGCAGGTGAAAGAACCGGCGCGCACCCCGGACCGCGAACCGGCTCGTGGCGTCGAGGCTGAAGAACCAGACGCCGGGCTTTCCCTCGGCCACCACGTAGGTCCGCACGTTCAGCTCGACGAAGGACGAGACTCCTGGTAGGGGAGGAACCCACCGCGGCCGGACTCCGGTCATGTGAAAGGGAACGATGCCGAGATACGCCTGGTTCTCGAACGTGTCGAGCTCGAGCCCGCGAGGAATCCTCGCGAGGAGAACGTCGGCTCTCACCGGCCAATGCAAGAACGCGAGATCGTGCCAGCTCATGGCCATGACCCAGGGTGATGGCGGGAGAGGCCAGGGACGGTGGTCGGTCTTCTCGAGCGCCGGATGCCGGAGCGGCCAGTTCGGCCACTTAGGCAAGTTCGGCACGTTACCGGCCCCGGTTATTGAGGTTCAGGAGGTCGAGGAGAAACGCGTAGGCGAGAGCCGTCTCCCGGTGGTGGCGGTAGCGGCCGGAAGCCCCGTGGTGCCCGGCGTCCATGTTGGTCTTCAGGAGTAGCCGCGTGTCACCGGTCGTCATTGCCCGAAGCTTCGCAACCCATTTGGCGGGCTCCCAGTACTGCACCTGAGAGTCGTTCAATCCCGTGGTCACCAGAAGGTGCGGGTACGCTTGAGGCGCCACGTTGTCGTACGGGGAGTACGAGAGGATGTAGTCGTAGTACTCCTTCACCCTCGGGTCACCCCACTCTTCATACTCGCCCGTCGTCAGGGGAAGGCCCGCGTCGAGCATCGTGGTGACGATGTCGACGAAGGGAACGTGAGTTACCGCCCCCCGGAATAGATCGGGTCTCGAGTTCAAGACCGCGCCCACCAGAAGACCGCCGGCGCTCGCTCCGATAGCGAAGATCTTCGACCGATGCCCGTAGCCCTTCTCGACCAAGTGCTCGGCGCTCGCGATGTAATCGGTGAAGGTGTTCTTCTTCTGAAGGAGCCGGCCGCCGTCGTACCACGGCCGTCCGAGAATCTCGCTCCCGCGAACGTGGGCGATAGCGAAGACGAATCCCCGATCGAGGAGACTGAGGGCCTCGAGGGAAAAGCTCGCGTCGTGGATGATCCCGTAAGCGCCGTAGCCGTAGAGGAGGAGGGGCGCGTCGTTTTTGGCCTCGAGGTCGCGGCGGTAGACGAGGGATATGGGAACGCGCGCGCCGTCTTTCGCTTCGGCGAAGAGCCTCTCGGTGACGTAGCGAGAGGGATCGAAGCCGCCTCCGACGCGGTCTCGTTTCAGGAGGCTTCTTTCGCGAGTCCTCATGTCGTAGTCGTAGATCGAAGGCGGGGTCGCGAGGGAGCTGTAGGCGAAGCGAAGGACGTCGGAATCGGGCTCGTAGTTGTCACGGAGGTCGACGGCGTAAGCCGGCTCGTCGAACGAGATTTCGTGCTCGCCGCCGCCATCCCAGGGGATGACGCGAATCCGCCTCAGGCCTTCGCGTCGTTCCACCAGGACGAGAAAATCGCGGAAGACCTCGAGATCCTCCAGGATCACACCCTCGCGGTGAGGAATCACTTCTTCCCAATTCTCGAACGTTGGCGCTTCCGCGGGTGCTTTCACCAGGCGGAAGCTCGGGGCACCTTTGTTGGTGAGGATGAAGAAATGGTTTCCGTGGTGGCGCGCCGAATACTCGTGATTGTGCTCGCGAGCCTCCAGGAGTCTGAGCTCACCCTGGGGGTCGTCGGTCTCGAGGATGCGATACTCGGTTGTGAGGACGTGCGCCGCGACCACGACCAGGAACTTCTTCGACCGCGTGCGGGAGAGCCTCAGGTGGAACGCCTCGTCTTTCTCTTCATAGATGAGGACGTCCTCGCGCGAGTCGGCTCCCAGCCGATGCCGAAAGACCCGATAGGAGCGAAGCGTGTCCGGGTGCTGCCTGGTGTAGAAGACCGTGCGGTTGTCGCCCGCGAAGGCGACGTTTCCCGTCACCTCGGGCAGCACGTCGTCGAGGAGCGCTCCGGTCTCGAGGTCCTTGAATCGCACGGTATAGATGCGCCGGCCGCGGGTGTCGACGCCGTAGGCGGCGAGCTTCTGATCGGGGCTCACGTCCGAAAAGCGCAGCGAGAAGAACTCGTGTCCTCGGGCGAGCTCGTTCCCATCGAAGAGGATCTCCTCCGGCGCATCGAGGGTTTGCTTCCTGCGGCAGTGGAGCGGGTACTCCTTCCTGGGCCCGTACCGGTGGTAGTGGTAATAGCCATCTCGCCGGTAGGGTACCGATGAGTCATCGGGATCGATCCTCTCGGTGATCTCTCTGAATAGAGTTTCCTGGAGCTCTTTGGTGTGAGCCATCGCCTCTTCGGTGTAGGCATTCTCCGTCCGAAGGTGCGCGAGGACCTCGGAATCGTCCCGGCGATTGAGCCAGAAATAGGGGTCGTGGCGGACGTGGCCGTGGATCTCGAGCCTCTCTGGGATCCTCTTCGCCTCGGGAGGCCGGCGAGGCGGCATGCGGCTATCGATCGGTCGCTCCCGCGGGCTCGAGAACGTAGCGATTCTCGGTGACGGACTCGATCTTCTCCCTCGAGAAGAAGAGGGGGAAGTACTGGTGCTTCGCCCAGAGTTGGAACAGGTCGCGATAGTGCGGGCTCTGAGGGTTTCCCGACTGTCCGGGGGAGCTCGTGGCGACGGAGTTGTCCCAGTCGGCGACGTCCAGAATCACGCGGAACGTCGCGCCCGAGGTCTGGTTGTCTCCATCGCCGGTGTTGTTGAGGGTCGAGTCGTTGCCCCCCCGGGGCGCCGGTCCCACGTCGAGCTTCCTCCGGGTCTCGTCCGATACGGCGGCACTCAACGGATGGTGAATGAGGACGTGTTTGAGCTTCTCCTGTCCGTAGCGCCAGCCGTTCATATCCGCTCCGAGCCGCTCGGTGAGCTGGGCCACCCCCTCTTCGAGGCTCGCCTTCAGCACCGCGTCCCGCCCGGCGATGGGATCCTCTCCGAACCGCCCATCGGGGGCGGCGAGCCAGTCGATGAGCCGTTTCTTGTTCGGGCGGCCCAGCAGTTTCTGCCCCGCCTCGGGCACCACCTTGGCTTTCACGTTCTCCAAAAGTCTTCTTTCGAAGCTCACGTAGATCGCGGCGGCGATGGATTCCTTTGCGACGACGAAGTCCCAGTCGAGAAGCCTCGAAAGCGCCTGCCGCGATCGGGGCTCCGAGATCTCGAGGTGGCGTAGGAGCGGAACCAGGTTCCGCGCCGGGACCGAAAGCTCGTCGTGCTGGAACTCCATCATGTCGACGAGAGTGAAGCGGCGTCCCGTCGAGAGGAGCTCGTCCACGCGAAGGCCGCGCATCTCGTCGCCCCACTCCCAGTGGAGCGCCTCGGGATAGGCGAAGTCGTCGGGCACCATGAAGTTGTTCGCGGTTCCCCAGTATCCCTTCTCCGGGTTCTTCACGTTGGGAAGCGCTTGAATCGGGAGATAGCCGTCCCACTCGTAGCGCCCGTCGCCGGGAACGGGGACCAGGCCGCTCCAGTTGCGCCGGATAGGGGAGATGCCGACGGCGTGGTAGCCGATGTTCTTCCGGACGTCGCCCCAGATCATGTTCTCCGCGGGGATGCGGCTGTAGGCGCAGGCCTCCGCGAACTCTTCCCACGTCGTCGCCTGGTTCATGCGAAGGCTCGCGAGGTAAGGCGAGGAGCCGACCTCCATCCAGGCGGCGCGAAGCGCGTAGGCTTTGTGATGCGCGCGGTCTTCATAGAGAACCGGACCGTGGCGGGTGTACTTGAGCTCGACCGTCTCCGGAGACTCTCCCTCGATCGGGATGGTCTCGCTCAGAGCCTGCATTTCCTCCCAGCCGCCGAGATAGCGGTATTGATTCAGGTTCGAGGGATTTGTGTCGTAGACGTAGAGGTCCTCGTTGTCCTGGCCGAAGATGGTGAGGCCCCAACCTCCGTGCTCGTTATGCCCGATGGAGATCCCGGGAAGGACCGGCTCACCCCCGCCGATCACGTTCCATCCGGGCGCCGAGAGATGAACGAAGTAGCGAAGCGAAGGCGCTGCGAGGGCGCGGTGGGGATCGTTGACCACGTACGGGTAGCCCGTCTGCGTCAGTCGGCCAGAGACCACCCAGTTGTTGCTCCCGATCTCGTCGCTTCCGTTCCCCGTGGGAAGCTCTGTCCTCATCGCTTCCGCAAGCCGCTCGTAGCTTGCGCGGGCGTTCCGGTGCGCGGGGACCACGTCCTCGGGACGGAAGGAGATGGGCTCGCGAAACGCGCGGTAGAGCCCGAGGATCTCTTTCTCGAGGAGAGAGCCGTCGATCGCCGGATCGAGAGCGAGCTCGGGCCGTCCCGGCCGGTACCAATCGAGCTCCCGCACTTTCTCGGCGGAGGTGGCGGCGACCGCCATCCCCACCTCGAGCTCCTCGGTCGCGTTCGAAAGAAGGCCTTGATGCCGCGAGACGACGACCTCGGGGGTCCACTTTCCCGGCTTGATTCCCAGAAGCTCGAACTCCAAAGGAAGGAGCGACGGGATCTTCTCGGTCTCGGCGATCGCGGCGTTGACGCCTTCGACGAAGGACGTGATGATGAGCTCGCCCTTGGGGTGGTAGTGGGCGAGCTCCTGCTTCATATCTTTCCGGAATCGATGAAGTCTCGCGCCGATGTCGCGGGAGAGCTCTCTTCGTCCGAGAATCTCCGCGACGGTTCCCGTCGCCTGTCGTCTCCAGATCTCGAACTGGAAGAGGCGATCGCGGGCCGCGGTGTAGCCCTGGGCGAAGAACAGGTCGTGCTCGTTCTGGGCGTAGATGTGCGCGACTCCCCAGCGATCGACGAGGATCTCGACCGGCTCTTTCAGGCCCGATACGGAAAGGCCGGAAAGCGTGGCGAGAAGTAAGAAGTTCATGATTGTCTCCCTTTCTCAGGGCTGGTTCGTCGTGGGTGTTCTCGAGCCCAGCTTTCGATCGAGGAAATTCGCGGAAGCCTCGAATGCCGCGAGCCAGTTCTTGTGAAGAAGGAAGTCGTGGACGTCGTCGGGGAAGACGAGCTCCTCGTACTGGACTCCCTGCTTGGCGAGCACTTCCGCGAGATCCACCGACTCGCTGAACGGCACGTTCCGATCGTCGTCGCCATGGATGAGAAGCACCGGGGAGCGCCAGCTCGCGATCGATGCCATGGGGGAGGATTCGAACGCGCGTCGGGCCACCTCGGCGTGCTTCTCCGCCTGATAGCTCGGGACGAAATTTCGGATGACCACGTTCCAGTCGTGGACTCCGTGAACGTCTACCCCGGCGGCGAAGAGGTCGGAGGCGCGGGCGAGCCCGAGCGCGGTGAGATAGCCGCCGTACGACCCGCCCCAGAGGGCGATGCGATCGGGGTCGACGTCGTCGCGGCCGCGGAGATAGAGGCCGGCGCCCACCACATCCCGGAGCTCGCTCGCGCCGTTGGCGCCGTAGTCGATCGCTTCGCGGAAGTCGAGGCCGTAGCCGATGCCGCTGCGGTAGTTCACCGAGAGCACCACGTAGCCCCGGCTCGCCAGATACTGATTCATCGCGTAGCTGTTGTGGTAGTAGTACATGTAGTGCCAGCCGAGAAGCATCTGGCGGCGCGAGCCTCCGTGAAAGAAGATCGCCGCTTTATGGCGCTCAGAGGGTCGGTGGCTCTTTGGTCGGAAGAGTTGCGCGTGGATGCGCATGCCGTCGGAGGCGGAAATGACCACCGGCTCGGGCTCGACCAGGGCGTCGCTCGGGAAGCCGCGAGGTAGCGTCTCCGGTGCGAGGGCCCGCGGAGCTTCGTCGCCCACCTTCACCATGGCTTGGGCCGGCCGTTTCGCATCGGACGAGAGGAACGCGAGGGCGCCTCCGTCGCCCGCTTCGACTGGCGACCACTCGAGGCCTTTTCCGCTGGTGATGGAGCTCGGCGGACCGGCGACGACCGACACCCGCCATAAGTGCCTCCGGTCGATGTCGTCCTGGTTCGAAGAGAACAGCACCGCGCTTCCGTCGTGAGACAGCTGGGCGTGCTCGACCTCGAAGTCTCCCGGCGTGAGAAGCGTCGCGGCCCCTCCGCTCACGCTTACGGAGTAGAGCTGCGTCCAACCGTTTTTCTCCCAGGGGAAGACGAGGCGATCGCCCTTCGCCCAGAAGATCTGGTTCTCCGCAACCACTCCGTGAAACGCGCTTCCTCTTCCCTCGTCCGCTTGAAATACGAGCCGTCCCTCCCCGGTTTCCGCATCGGCGATACGGATGGACCAGGGAAGCGCCTCGCGCTGCGGAATGAACGGAAGCACTTGCCGTTCGTTCGCGGACCGGAGAAACGCGACGCGCCGTCCGTCGGGAGACCAGACGGGCTCGCCGTCATGTCCGAGCCCCGGGTCCAAATAGTGAACGGCTTTGTTCGCGAAGGAATAGACGCCGATGAAGGAGTGGTCACCCCGATCGCTCACGAACGCGAGCTTGTCGCCCTGGGGGGACCAGCGGAGGGCGCCCACGCTCCCGCGGGTCTTCGCGAGCTCCGAAGCCTCGCCCTCTCCCTCGGCGGGAGCGGACCAGATCTTTGCCGCTTTCACGAACGCGACGGTCTTCCCGTCCGGGGAGATGTGGGGATCCTCTCCTTCGCCGATTTTTCGCGGCTTCCCGCTTCCGTCGATGCGCGCGATCCAGACCGCCTGCGAAGCACCGCCGGGATCGCTCACCGGGTTCGGGATCTCGCCCGCGCGGTTGGGGCCACCGCCGCGAACGAAGACGATGTGGGTCGCCCCGGGCCCGAAGCGCGGCTGGGACAATTCCTGGCCCTCGTCCTTCTCGTCGCGGAAAATCGCGCGCGCGAGATAGTCGGGGGCCTT
>Ga0209619_10003450_pt1 | contig 11361 bp, 10 predicted proteins | sample Rifsed16ft3_FD_184011 | JGI IMG/M metagenome (GOLD analysis project Ga0209619, IMG submission 184011) | Soil microbial communities from Rifle, Colorado, USA - sediment 16ft 3 (version 2) | ecosystem: Environmental > Terrestrial > Deep subsurface > Rock core/Sediment | place: Rifle, Colorado... | reverse complement strand
TACCAATGCTAAGAAAGTCATGAAGGCGGCATAATAATTAATTGATATTAATCCCCATTCTAACCTGAGAGGATATGCAAAAGTTTTTCCAAGAAAAGCTCCAACATTTACCATCCCATAAAAAATTGAGTATCCTCTTGCTCTTGTTTCTTGTGTGGTTGTCTTGGCAACAGTACCTGTAATAATGGATTTGATAAAAGATCCGCCGAACATTAAAATTACAAGTGATGGAGGAACAGTACTTTTGTACGGCAGCGCACCAAGCGTAAAATATCCGATTGTTAGCAGGGAGAATGCTAAGATAATCGCTTTTCTAAATCCGATTTTATCGGCAAATGCACCTGTAAAAGGAGGAAGAAAATATAAACCGGCTGCGAATATTCCGCCAATCCATCCGGCTTCAATATCGGTATAACCAACTACACGTGATAAGTATAATGTTATTGCTATGAAAACTGCATAATAAGCGGCGCGTTCAAAAAGCTCTACGATGTTTGCAGTCCAAAATGCTTCCGGAAATTTCCAACTGTTTTTTCTTTCTTCTCTTTGCTTTTCAGTTGATAGCATAAAATCTTAATTTCCTTTGTAATTAGGGATTGAAGTGATCGATTTCATGAATTATAAAATTAGAATTTATCTTGAATTTGGCAAACATAAGCAAATATTGATGGCGAAAAAATAATTTTTTGATTACTCGTGATACTGTTGACAAAACATATTTCTCTCCATTAACTAAAGTTGCAATTTATATTCCGAGAATATCGTATACTTTCAGTTCAGCAGATCATGGTTTATTTCTCCCTTTGGGAAAGAGAAGGGGAAAAATCAATAATGCTGAATGCATCAAGCGGGGCTTTTGATAAAACGAGGAGAGCATTCGATACTGGTCTTTCTCCAGAAGCGTCTGAAGGAGAATTAACTACCTCATTTCTAATTACCATTGTAGTTGAGCCGCCGCCATCGAGATTTATTCCTTGATAAACTCCAATCTGAACCATGAGATCTGCAAGTTCATAAAGATTCATCCCTAAACTTGAAATTTGTCTTCCATCAACAGTAACTAAAAATAATTTTGTTGAGTCTTGATTTATTCCAACAGCAGTTCTTGGATGTCTGGTGAACACAAATGATTCATTAGGATTCATTGAAGCAGCCATGCCATCCTTAACAATTATGGGATGGCCGCCCAACATTTCTTTAAGCTTAGAAACTGAAGGAAGAATATTCAATAATATTTTAATTGTGTTCTTGACCGATACATGAGAACTCAAATAATTTGCGACCATATCGCTTGCAGAAACAACCATTGAGCTATCTGGAATTACTGTATTTCGACCGGATAGATTAATTGAATCAACAACACAATAAACTGTATCATTTACCAACCATGAAGCGATAGGATTTACAATCATCTCAAAACCGTCGTCACTCGTTCCCGTTGATGTTCCATAAAATTGATTATAAAATATTAGTTGGTTGATATCCCTTGCAACATTTATCCCGTTTATTTTTAATGAAGAATCTTTCAGCACAATTCTTCCGCTTAAATTTGGATTGGAAATAGAGACTTCATTATTCACACTAAAACCGACTGTCGGCCAATCAACCCTTTCATTTCGAAGCACTTCGCCATTCTCTACTTGAATATTATTTGGCATCCCGGTTTTTAAATCAAAAAAGTCCCCGTTGACAGCACACACTGACCAATGACCGGCAAAATTTTTTCTAATTGACATTGCGCTCGTCTTTTCCCTGCCCCCGGAAAGCAGTTCAAATGCTTTTACTGTTTCAATTGCAAAGAATTCATTTGTCATGTCAGCTTCAAAAACATCTATACTGCATGGAATGGAATGTACCAAGTATTTTGTATAGAACATTCCAGGTCCAACTTGCTTATGTTGAACAGTATCTAAAATTACTTGCGGAAGTATTGATGAATAAATTAAAAAAGTAAATAGTACTGATAGAAGTTTAGATTTTAAGGGATACTTTTGAAAAATTTCCATAACACTCTCTTTTTAAAAGTTACCAAAAGTGAAAATCATTTATTCGAAAATAACTAATTCCCCCTGGTTATTCATGCCATTTCAAATACTTAATTTTATTGTTCATAATATTTTTTCATTCATTTGAATTTTTAATTACTTATTTGGTTTCAAATTATTATTTTATTCTCTACAAAGGCAGGGTTTATTTCCTAACGGTGTCATTTTAGTTAGAACAAAATTATTAAGGCAAAAGTGATAAATATTAAAAAAATATTCCCTTCTGATTTTTTAAAATCACTTACAAACGTTTACTACAGGAGTGGAGTTTTACTTGCGTGGATAGCATTAATCATCCCGCTAATTATAACGTACGTGGGCTGGCAAATTGCAAATGCAGATGATAAAAGTGATGCTCGTGTCAACTTCGATTTTAAGATCAGAGAAACCAATCAGACAATTTTAAAAAGAATGCATGTCTATGAGCAGGTTTTATTGGGCGGCATTGGATTGCTTGCCTCATCCGATACAGTTACGCGTGGTGAATGGAAAACATACGTTGAGAATCTTCTTATAGATAAAAACTTTCCCGGTATTTTAGGACTTGGATATTCATATGGCCTAAGGTATTCAGATTCTCTTAAGCTTGTAAAAGCAATGCAAAGTGAAGGGTTTTCTAATTTTAGAATTTGGCCTGAGGGTACGAGAGAAGAATATACATCGGTGATTTACATTGAACCATTTAACGAACGAAACCAACGTGCATTTGGTTATGACTTGCTGTTCGAACCTTTGCGCAAATCTGCAATGCTGGAAGCAAGGGATGACGGTTTAACCACAATCACAGGAAAAATTACATTGGTTCAAGAAACCGAATATAACATTCAAGCCGGGTTCTTAATATTTATCCCATTCTATAAAAAGAATATTCAAGCCCCTACCGTAGAACAGCGAAGAGATTTATTTAAAGGATATGTTTATAGCCCTTTCAGAATGAGCCATCTTATGGGGTCAACGTTAGGAAATGAACTTAGTAATATAAAGATTCAGATCTATGATGGTATTGATACTATTCCTAAAAATCTAATGTACAATAGCGATTCTTTGTACGCTACTGTACCGGATGAATCGTTTACGGGAATGAGCATTCTTAACCTGTACGGAAAAACGTGGACACTAAAGTTTACAGCGCTTCCAAAATTTATAGCATCGTTTGAATCCGATAAACCAGTAATTGTTCTTCTTTCCGGAATATTGATAAGCTTACTTTTTTCCCTGGTAACTCTCTCTTTCATTAACTCACGAAAAACAAGTAAAAAACTTTCCGAGGTTTTAGAATCAACAGGAGAAGGAATTTTTGGCGTAGACAATTCGTTGAAATGCACATTTATTAATAGTTCAACTCTCGAGATGCTTGGTTATAATATGTCTGAATGTCTTAATAAAACTATGCATGAGTTCATTCACTGTATAGAAGTGGATGGAAAAATTTGTAATGTAAATCAATGTCCGTTAATTAAAACTATTAAAAATGGAAAAACAAATAATACTTCGGAAGTAACATTGGAGCGAAAGGATAAGACGAGTTTCTCAATAGAATATTCTTCGCACCCGATTATTGAAAACGGACTCATAACAGGAACAGTCGTAACTTTTAATGACATCACCGAGCGTAAAAAAACTCTCGCTCAAATTGAAGGATCGCTGCGAGAAAAAGAAGTGCTGCTTAGAGAAATTCATCATCGCGTAAAGAACAACCTACAAATAATTTCGAGTCTCTTAAATCTTCAAGCTGGTTTCACTACCGATAAAAAAACAAATGAAATTTTGGAAGAAAGTAAAAACAGAGTTAAGTCAATGGCTCTCATACACGAAAAGCTTTATCAAAGTAAAAACTTTTCAAGTATTGATATCCACGAGTTCATAGAGGAATTATTCAAAAATTTATTTCACTCTTTCGGAGTAGAATCTTCTTCAGTAAATACGGAATTGAGTATTGACAACATAAGCTTAAATGCTGATCAGGCGGTTTACCTTGGGCTTCTTGTCAACGAATTAGTTTCAAACTCTTTAAAACATGCTTTCAAATCAGCTCCTCTTGATGATAATGGAGAACTACAGAAAAAGATATTCATCGGCGTTCAACAAGATCCGAATTATGGTTACTCAATTAAAATTGGTGATAACGGATGCGGTTTCCCGGACAATATAGATTTTAAGAATACTGAATCATTGGGACTTCAACTCGTTATGTCTCTTGTTAAACAATTAGATGGCGAGATAAGCTTGAATAATAATTCGGGGACTGAATTTTTAATTGAGTTTAGAAGAGATGAGTGATAACTACCCGGCCGATAAGATTATTCCTGTTTCAATTTCGGGAAATCATCATAGGGAATAAAATCTAAATCAGATGCACCAACATTTTCAACTACTTGCTCTGCAGCTTTACCGCCTGGAATTGCAATATGACAAGCAGGATGTGAAATGCAAAATCTTAAACTAAGCTGAGCCATAGAGTATTGCTTATGAAGCTCAAAAAAAGATTTCATAGTATCTAGCTGTTCAAGATAAGCGTTCAATTTTTCTTCCGATAAATTAAATCTTCTATGATCATCCTCACCAAATGTGCTATTTCTATCAAACTTGCCTGCAAGCAAACCAAACAGCAATGGTATTCTCACTATAACTCCAATTCCATATTTCAATGCTTTGGGAAAAAGTTCTTTTTCTGCTTCTCTTTCTAAAAGATTATACCTCACTTGAATTACATCTAAAATATCTTTGTGTTCATCAAGCAAAAATGCTTGCTCTGTTTCCTTAAATGATTGAACGCTTAAACCGGCTTGTTTTATTTTTCCTTGCTCTTTAAGCTTCAACAGAGTTTCCCATGGTTCATCCTTCATCAACAAATCGGTGGTGGGACTATGAAGTTGAAGCACATCAAGATAATCTCGTTTTAATCTTTTTAAACTTTGCTCGGCAGCAAAAATAAGATGCTTTTTTGAATAGTCGGGATTTGCAGGAGTTGTATTATGCTTTTCATTTAAGAACGGATAAAAATTATTGCCGGCTTTTGTAGCAATGATTACCTTTTCTTTTTCGCCTCTTTCATTGAGAACTTGCGCAATTAATTCCTCAGAATGCCCGAAACCGTAAACATCGGCGGTATCAATTAAATTAACCCCATTATCTAATGCGGCATAAATTGCTTTTTTTGAAACCTCATCATCAGTAAACCCCCAATCTCTGCCGCTAATTCCCCATGTACCATAGCCAATGGATGAAACACGAGGTCCGTTTTTTCCAAGGTTTAAGTATTTCATTTCAACGGCGGCAGAAATAAATATTGGGCGCTTTTTTTATCAAATTAATTGCTTCGCTTCTTCATACCTTCAAATTTGGGAAGAGATTGCTCTTCATCATCCTGGAAAAGATAATCGTTGAAATCGGTGAAGTAATATTTATCTTCATCGGGAAAAAATCTTCTGGCCTTCCTCGTATCTTTATACGAATCAATAGCAGATTTAATTGCTTTGCGAAGGCGGTTAATTTCACTTTCTATTTTCTCTGCTGTTCCCGAAAATTTTCCTTCTTTAAAGCTTCTCACATCAGAGTAAACTTTTTCCGTTTGATCAACCATATCATTAGAAAACTTTTTTGCTTTCTCTATAATACTATTTTTTGCATCGCTTGCTTTTTTCATGTAATTATTAATTTCATCGGAGACGTCTTTTCTTGTTTCTTTACCGCTTTTAGGGGCATATAACAAAGCTATAACCCCGCCTACAACGGCTCCGAATAAAAATGCAGCGGCAACTTTTTGAGTTTTTCTGTTTTCCATAAATAATCCTTTCAAAGTTCAGTTCATATTTAAATATTATTGAAATACTTTTCAAGTGAATTGCCTCGTTATTTTACAAAATCCAATACCAACACATTATTAATTTACAATTTAGCACGTATTGTGAACTTTTTGATGTGCACAATAATTGAAGCAATATTAGTGTTATCTTAAAAATTATTAGTCTATTTATAATGAAATTATTGCGCTAAAAGAAGGGTTTTAATTTATCTATATTTTCAATAAGCTTTATCTCAAAGAGGGCTCCAAATGATTAGCTACCAGCTTAAATGCAGGGATATAGGTTTCGATTCATGTGATTTTATCTCAACCGGTAATTCCGAAAATGAAATAAAGAGAAGGTTTTTTTTGCATACTATGATAAATCACAAAAAAGAATTTGAACAATTAGAAGATGAGGAAATAATCGAACTGTACGACTTAATAAAGCGAATTCTAGACAATCAAAATTAAAACTAACCGCTGTTAAACCGAATGAATTGTACCGAAGTAAAATATTATCTAAACGATTATTCAAAGGGAATTCTTCTTGATGAAGTTCGCGCAGAAATTCACAAGCATCTTAACTATTGTAAAAGCTGTACCAAATTATTCGACAACCTAATTACCATAAGTTCCGAAACCGGTATAAAGGAAAAAAATCTCCGATCTAAGGAAAAGGTTTTGGAGAAAATTCATAAAGAAAACGAAAAAACCGGCAGCACAAAAAAAATCATTCCCAGAATATTTTCATCTGCCTCCGCAATAAGTTCCGAAGCTGATCACTTAAAAAACAGCTTGATGCTGAAAGCCAACGAAATCGAAAACAACAAATTGTATGTTGTAGCCGGAATCATATCTATTATTGCATTAGGAGTGATCTTAGCATATTTGATTTTTGATCGTTCGCCAAGCACATTTTGGTCAGTAGAAAAAATATCCGGTTACCCGGTTATTGAATCAAACATTTTAACTGATCATGGAGTAATAAAAATCGGAGAAAAGCTTTTTACAGATTCCAAATCAAAAGCCCGGTTGAAAGTTGGAGCGGTTGGCGAAATAGATATAGAACCGCAATCTGAAATTCAAATAACTGAAACAAAATCATCTGAATACAGACTGATTCTATCAAAAGGAAAAATCAGTGCACGAACATGGGCTGCACCAAAATTATTTTCAATTAAAACACCCTCTGCCATCGTAACCGATCTTGGTTGTATTTACTATTTAACGGTTGACGATAAAGCATCAACAACAATTCAAGTAAAATCCGGTTGGGTATTAGTGGAAAATAATAACAGCAAGTCGCTTCTTCCTGCAGGCACACGCTGCTATTCAGAAATTTCTAAAAGACCAGGAACACCATTCTTAAATGACGCTTCAGAATCGTTCAAAGAATCATTATTCAAGTTAGACTTTGAAAATGGCAGTAAAGCAGAGCTTGAAACAGTGTTATCCGAATCCCGTCGAGAAGATTTGATCAGTCTGTTCCACTTACTTAAACGACTTGATCGAGAATCACGCGGAAAAATTTATGATCGAATATCAATTCTGTTTAATATACCGCAAAGAATTACACGCGAAGGAATTGTCAACGGCAATAGTGATATGATGGGAAGATTGTGGACGGAGCTTGGTATTGGAAGCATATCTATTTATCAAAATTTATAATTCTTTTTAACTAAGAATTATTCTAATTTCACGCTATCTATTAAACGCTTTTTTCATTCAAAAAAAAATTTAAGAGTCAATAATCCTCCACTCTTTTCGAACCAATAAAAAATCGAAGTGAAATTTTTATGTATGCACTTGAAGTAAAAAATCTTTCCAAAAATTTCAATGGTATTAAAGCTGTTGATGACGCATCATTTATAGTACCCGAAGGTTCTGTGTTCGGATTAATCGGACGCAACGGTGCAGGCAAAACTACTACAATCCGAATGATGATGAATATCTATGTCCCTGATAGCGGCGAAGTAATTTTGCGGGGGACAAAAATCGGTCAGGAGTTCAAAGATAAAGTTGGTTATTTGCCGGAAGAGAGAGGTCTTTACAAAAAAATGAAGGTGATGGATACGCTTCTCTTTCTGGCAGAGTTGAAAGGAAAAACCGGGAAAGAAGTTGAACGGAAAGCATTAAATTATTTAAAGCGATTTGATCTGGCAGAAAGAAAAAATTCGAAGATAGAAGATCTATCTAAAGGAAATCAACAAAAGATTCAATTCATTGCAGCAATTCTTCATGATCCTGAATTTCTGATTTTCGATGAGCCATTTGCCGGTCTCGATCCAATTAACACCGATCTTCTTAAAGATATAATTCTTGAAAAGAAAGAAGAAGGCAAAGTGATAATTTTTTCAACACACTTAATGGATTTTGCTGAAAAGCTCAGCGATCACATTGCAATGATTGATCATGGAAAAATAATTCTGCAAGGTTCGCTCAGCGAAATAAAATCTGAATTCGCTCAGAGAAATGTTACGCTTGAAGCTGTGGGCGATCTTTCTTTTCTTGATAGCGAAGCTTTCGTCGAAAAAGTCGAAAACTTTGGCAACACAGTAGCAATAAAAGTTAAAGAAGCATCGCAAACACAAGATCTGTTAAAACTTTTGATTCAAAATGATGTTAAGGTGAACAAGTTTGCTGCAAACGAAATATCTCTCCACGAAATTTTTGTTACGCTGGCAGGTAAGGATTCGAACAATGGTAAATAGAAGAACATTTTCAATAGTTAAACGTGAACTTAAGGTAAAGCTGTTCAGCAGAACTTTTATTATTATGACTCTTCTAATTCCAATATTCATGCTTGGAATTATGGGTTTGCAAACTTTTCTATTTCAATATTCGGATGGTGAAAATGCTTTTCTAATTGTCGCATCGGAATCACAAAATGTACTTGATAATATTCAAACGGAACTTTCTAAGATGCCTAAAAATAAAGACGGCAATGTTGAATTCATGTTCGAAAAATTGGATAAGCAAAAGATCGAGACAAGGTTAAACAATATTCGTGCTGATATTTTAGAAGAAAAAATTACAGGATTAATTTTTATTTCTGATCAAGCATTAAAGAACAAGCAGGTGGAATACTTTTCAAAAAATCCAAACAACAATATTTTACTAAACAAAATAAAACCGCCGATAAACAAAGTTCTTACCGACATGTATTTCGTGGGAAAACAGTTATCCCGTGAAGAACTTGAATTTGCGAAAGACGATGTTGACTTTAATGGTTTCAGAATATCAGCAGATAAAGAAATCAAAGAGGAAGGGATTGGAAACACGATTCTTTCATTCCTATTTACATTTTTACTTTACATGAGCTTATTGTTTACCGGGCAAATGACTATGTCTGCAGTAATTGAAGAAAAAAGCAATAAAATAGTCGAGGTGCTTTTATCATCTGTTAGCAGCAGAGAATTAATGACAGGAAAAATTATCGGCACTGCAATTACCGCTCTTGTTCAGATGGCAATTTGGCTTTCACCATTAATAATTTTGATATCAACCACATGGTTTGTTCTGCCGCCGGAATTTACCCTAAAGCTCAGCATGTGGCATTTGCTCTTTTTCATGCTTAATTATTTTATTGCGCTCATAACTTTTCTCGGTTTGTTCGCAACTGTCGGTTCCATTTTTGATAATCCGCAGGATGCTCAATCCGGTATATGGCCTATAATGATGCTGATAATTATTCCCTTCTTCATCGCAATAGGAATGCAGACAAATCCCGAGAACCAAATTGCAAGAATTGCTTCATTCGTTCCATTTGCTTCACTAATCATTATGCCCGCAAGGATAACACTTGTTGATATTCCGCTGCTGCAGTTGGTTCTTTCAATCATCACAAATATTGCAGTAATGATTTTGATTTTTATTCTTGCAGGAAAAATTTATCGGGTTGGAATTCTTATCACGGGTAAAAAACCCAAATGGTCTGAAGTAGTGAAATGGTTTAAATACAATTACTGAGAATCATTAAGTCAATGGCACACTGATCACACAGATACAACTGATTTTTACTGATCTGTGTTAATCTGTCAAATCAGTGTTATCTGCGTGCTATTGATTTTTCTTAAATCGATCACTCTTGTGCAGGCATTCCATAAGCATCCCACTCTTCATTAGAGGGACCGTAAATTCCGGGAACCGTTAATCCCAACAATCTCATTACAACCGTAAGCTGACTTCGATGATGAATTTGATGAGTGATCAAAATTCCCAAAGTTTTTCCTTTTGCCCACATTTCGCCGTACATATCATCTTCTTTCAGCAGAGATTCATCATTCCAATTTGCTTTTACCTGAGCGATCAACTTTTCAGAGACGCTTTTGTAAGCTGATACTAATTCCCCAACAGTGCTTGGAATCGGAGCATCTTCTTTTACTGTTTCAATTTTAAGTCCGGTTCTATTCATCATCTCCGGAATTGAAGTGGTAATGTGCCATGCGAGCCTTCCTGCTGTTCTTACTTTCTCATGAACCTTCTTCGAAAGAGATTCATCAGTAAGATTCGAAAAAACTTTTACCGTTGATTCGGCTTCATAAGTCCAATCTGAAATGAAATCTGGTAGTTTGTAGTACATTGTGAAATCCTTTCTATAGATTCGTCATGCTTCGACAAGCTCAGCATGACAAAGTTTAAATTCACATGTCAGTCTGAGCTTGTCGAAGACTGACTGATAGTAGTACTAGTTTTCGTTTTACTTTTTGACAATAATACAAGAGCATCAAAGTCACCTCTCATCAAAGCTTCTTTCTTTTTTCTGCTCCATCCTTTAATTTGTTTTTCAAAATTGATTGCTTCGGTAATATCATTAAAACTTGAAGAATAAACCAACTTAACCGGTAAACGAAGTGATGTATAGCCTTCATGAATACCAGACTGATGCTCGGCTCGCCTTTTTTCCAGGTTATTTGTTACACCTATGTAATAACTTTTATCCGAGCACTCGAGAATGTAAATAAAATAATTTTTCATAAAAATTAGTGGCATAAGGTCACACTTCGACAGGCTCAGTATGACAACGAGGATGTCATTCTGAGCTTGTCGAAGAATGAACAAAATTATTTAAGATTATCAAATATCTCTCTTACCTTCAGCAAATTAGCTTCAACATCTGCTTTCTTTGTTCTCTCTTTTTCAACCACTTCGACTGCAGCATTATTAACAAACTTTTCATTTGATAATTTTTTATCTATTCCTGCTAACGATCCTTCGAGTCGAGTAATTTCCTTTTGCAAACGATTCTTCTCAACTTCAAAATCTATCAATCCTTCGAGTGGAATATAAATTTCACAATTTTTAATTATAGTTGAAGCACTTGCTTTTGGCTTTGTTATTGTTTCTGAAACTTGAATTTCCTCAACCCTTGCTAATTTTTTAATGTAATCAAGCTGATAGTCTTTAACTGTTGCTGATTTGATAAACACCCTCACAGATTTAGAAGGAGCAACGTTCATCTCACCGCGAATGTTACGAATTGCTGTTATGATATCCTGTACAAACTCCATTTCTTTGTCTGCTTCAACA
>Ga0209619_10003449_pt1 | contig 11361 bp, 11 predicted proteins | sample Rifsed16ft3_FD_184011 | JGI IMG/M metagenome (GOLD analysis project Ga0209619, IMG submission 184011) | Soil microbial communities from Rifle, Colorado, USA - sediment 16ft 3 (version 2) | ecosystem: Environmental > Terrestrial > Deep subsurface > Rock core/Sediment | place: Rifle, Colorado... | reverse complement strand
GGATGACGCCGACCTCGATCGCAAACAGGATGAGAACCGTATCAGTCATTCCCCTTGCGACCGTCGCGCGGAGGATTCGCCGGTCACGGACGGGAAGATTCCACACCCTCTCCAAGACTGTGGAAGACGGCCAACGGGAAGCGTAGAACACCGCCGCAAACCCGATTGCGCCAAGGATTGCCGCAAGGGCGATCCCCGTTAGATTGACCCGTATGCCGAGATACAAGAAGAAGAACGTCCGTAGGAGGAAGACAAGCTCAGTGTGAAACTCCTGGAGGCTGCGGGAGCCGGGCGCCGCCTCCGCGTTCTTCTGCGGAGAGAGTGCATGGTGATGCCCGAGGACCAAACCGAACACGAACGCGGCGATCCCTCCGTTACCCCCGAAGAAACCCTCGCCCACGGCATACAATAGGACCGCAAGGGCCACGGAGCTCATGAACGCAAACCGTCGCGGTCGGTTCCCGCCGACAAGAAGAACCCACACCCGTCCTGCGAGGTACGCGACGAAAACCGCACCGCCGACCTGGAAGAGGTACGCAACCCAAGCCGAGGTGTCGGACGCGGCCCCAGGGTTCAGCGCAAACGGAATCAGGAGAAGCACAAGGACCGCGGCGACCACGTTTCCGAGCACGCCCTCGACCACAATCGTGAAACGCGTCTTGTTCGTGACTCGAAGCTGGGCGAGCAGACTCATGTCAATCGACGCGCTCGGCCCAATGAAGGCTAGGCCGATGATCAAGGCGGTCGTCGAGGCCAATCCAAGGAGGGCCGTCCCCACGTACCAAACCCCGGCGAGGGAAAGGGCCATCGCGACACCGGTGTGGAGCGCGACGGCCCCCCACGCTTTCCTCATACCCCTCACATGGAGGATAAGCCCGCCTTCGAACAGGATGAACGCAATGGCGACGTTCGTGAGGTACGGCGCGATATCGGCCAAGGAAGCGCGGGGGTCGAAGGGTAGCGGAATCAATCCGGATCCGACGACAAGCCCGATGGACATGAGGATGAAGTAGTCCGGAAATCGGAACCGGTCGAAGACCTGCGCGGCGATGAAGCCGATGAGGACCAACCCCGCGCCCGCGAGAAGGGTTAACCAGATGTCCGACATCGAGACTCAGTCGGCCGAGAACCCGAAGCCTCCTTATAACTGATTGGACCGGCATCCTTTTGGAGAATGTCGAGGCACCGGACCCAATATCTTATCTCGCGGCCTGGCATCGGCGCTATCCTGCATGAAGGCCGCGCTCCTCTTACCGAATCGCGGGGTCGCCGTTGAAGACGTCCCGACACCCGAGGCACGCCCCGGCGAGATTATCGTGGCGATGCAAGCGTGTGGTCTCTGCGGGTCCGATCTCGAGAAGATCCGCGGTACGTACACCGCGGCGCCGCCCGTCATCGGACACGAGGCCGTGGGCGTTGTCGTTGCCGTTGGTCCCGATGTGTCGAGCATCCATGAGGGACAGCGCGTGTTCCCGCATCACCACGTCCCGTGCGGGGAGTGTGCGCTTTGCCGTCGCGGAAGTCCGACGATGTGCGCCCACTACCGTGCGACGAACCTAGAGCCTGGCGGATTCGCGGAGCGGTTCCGCGTCCCGCGATGGAACGTCCTCCACGGAGGCGTCCTTCCGTTGCCCGCTGGAATGGACTTCGAATCTGGCACATTCATTGAGCCCCTCGCTTGTGTCATCCGCGCCTTCGATCGATGTCCCGTGGGGGCGGAGAGCGCCCTTGTCATCGGTGCGGGCCCGATGGGCCTCCTCGCGATCCAGCTTTTTCGGCTTCGTGGGATCGACCGCGTGTTCGCGAGCGAGATAAGCCCGGTCCGAATCGCGATCGCGGAGCGTGTCGGTGCGGCCTCCGCGTGGAACCCGAAGGTCGATGATGTCCCATCCAAGACGCATCAAGGGACGAACGGCCGCGGGGCGGACCTCGTCTTCGTCGCGACGGGCCACCCGCCCGCAATCGTCCAAGCGCTCCTCGCGGTCCGCCCCGGTGGAACGGTGTGCCTTCTCGGCGTCCCGGAGGCCGGAAGTCGGCTGGACTTCGACCCGAGTGAGTTCGTTACACGAGAAATCTCGGTCGTCCCGAGCAACGCGGCAACGGAGATCGAAACGAGGAAAGCGCTCACCCTCGTGGATCAGAAAAAAATCGATGTCGGCTCACTCGTCTCACACCGGTTCCGCCTGGCGGCCTTCCCCGAGGCGGTCCGCATCGCAGAGCGAGCGGACTGCGTGAAGGCGATCATCGTCCCCTGACCCGCACATTTATTTGAGGCAATCGCATCGCAACCCGCGAGGTCGGCGTCAATGGACTGGGGGCTGCAAAACCGAATGTCCCGTATCGTGCGCCCAGAGGATGGCCGCACCGTGATGCTCGCCGTGGACCACGGCTACTTCCTGGGTCCCACACACCGCCTCGAGAACCCACGCGCGACGATCGCACCGTTGCTCCCCTTTGCCGATGCGATCATGCTCACGCGCGGGGTGCTCCGCACCTCCGTGGACCCGGGAACGGACAAGCCGATGGTCCTCCGCGTTTCCGGGGGCACGAGCGTCCTCCAAGAAGACCTCTCGCATGAGACGATCACGACCTCGGTGAAGGAAGCGTTGCGGCTGAACGCGGTGGCGGTTGCGCTCTCGATCTTCGTGGGTGCACGGCACGAACACGAGTCAATCGTGAACCTTTCTCACCTCGTGAACGAGGCGGAAGAGTACGGGATCCCCGTCCTCAGCGTGACCGCCGTGGGAAAAGAACTCGAGAAGCGAGACGCACGATACCTCAGCCTTGCGTGCCGTATCGCGGCCGAGCATGGCGCCCGTCTCGTGAAGACGTATTATTGTGACTCGTTCCACAAAGTCGCGGAGTCGTGCCCGGTGCCTTTGATCATCGCAGGGGGCCCGAAGCTCGAGACGGAGTTCGATGCGCTCCAGATGACCCACGACGCCCTGGAGGAGGGGGCGATCGGCGTCGACATGGGGCGGAACATCTGGCAGTCCGACTTTCCCGTTCCGATGATCCGGGCTATCCGCGCAATCGTCCACGAGAAGGCGACCGTGAAAGAGGCGGCAGGGATTCTCGGCGAGGCGAAGGCGAAAGGGTCGAAGCGCTGAAGACCCCAGCGTAATGGAGAGTTCCACATGGATGAATTGCCAGCGCGCGTGAATCGGAAGGCGGAGACGGTCACACTCCCGCCGCGCAAGGTGAAGGGCTGGGTCCATGAGATGAAGGTCTCCCTTTCCGACGGGGAATCGCTTCAGTATGAGACCCGCCACGGACGCGACGCGAACGTCGTCGCGTTCAACATCCACAGACACCAGGGGAAAGAGGTCACGTACTACACGAAGGACGCCCGGCCTGTGATTTCGGGAACCTTTGCTCCGCCAGAGAGTGGTGACTTCTATTTGATGTGGGAGAACCGCTCGGACCACAAGGTGGACGTGACGTATGTGGTGCAGCGCATCCGTGCCTCCCGTTGATTACTGCCCGCGAACCTGGGACGTCAATCCGGGCGAAGGTTGAAGCATTCGCGTGCCAATTCGTGACACAGTCCTGGGGATGCTCAAAGCGACGTTCGGGGAGGAGGCAAACGTCCGCGCGTGGTACACGAACGTCGCCGCGCGCATCGCAGCCGCAGCGGGCGATGACGCAGTCCAAGAGCTCGTCATCGCGATCGCGCGGGATGTCGATCCGTATGCGTTCGGCATTTTCCTTGAGGACCCGAGGGTCCATGAACTCGTTCTCCGCCATCGGTTCGCACACGGCCCACTGCGAGAGGCCCCGATCGCGGTTCATCCGGAACAGGGGATGGTCGGCTTTGTATTCCGCCATGGGGTGCCGCTCGTGGTCCACGATGTTGAGCGCGATCCTCGATACTTGCGAGGACCTCTCGCGAATGCGAAGTCCGCGCTCGCCGTTCCGATTCATTCGAAGGGTAAGACGATCGGCGCCCTCGACATCGAGTCGGACAACGCGTGGGCGTTCGACGATGTCGACATCCGGGCGATCACCGCGCTTGCGGACGCGCTGGGGACCGCAATGGGCACGCGCTCCACGCACCGCCCCACCAACGAGCCCGTGAATACGCGCGCGGCACGTGGTGTTACAAAAGTATTATGAGGCATTGACGAACTGTCTGACGGCAGTCAGACACAATCAGGGATGGGAATGGGCACTCTTCGGAGAAGCCGCTCCGAGGACGCCGACGACGAGAAGGAGGTTCGAAAGACCGGCGTCCACCGGCTCGAGGTCGACAGCGAGCCACATCACTTTCGCGGGGACATCCCGTATTCCTTTTGGTCTGCGTCGAAGATCACCCTCCTCCTCTCCGTCCTACTCTGGTGGCTCCCCACGAGCGCGGGATACATGGTCGCCGGCTATGTCGGAGGGCGTCGAGCCGGATCTCCCGTGAAGGCGGTTGTGGCGTCCCTCATTCCCGTTGTTTTCATCTTTGCGGTGAGCACGGTGTATGCGGCAGGTTACTTCACAGATCAGATTGGCTATGTCGCTGCACTTCCTGCCTCGATCGCGATGACCATCGGTGAGGCCATCCCGCTCCTGGCGCCATACACCCAGTTCATCGCGGAATATCTGACAACGTTCGTCCTTGCCCTCCAGCAACTCTTTGGAATGGGTTCGAACGGCTACCTCGTGACAATCGCCTTCGCATACATCGGAGGAATCGTCGCGGATCAAACACGCCGGGAACTCGTGGCGAAGAAGGCTGGCGCGACGACGTCGGTAAACATCTTCCATCCGTTCGCCTCCCATTTTAGACAACCGCTCGAGGCCTCCGACGCGGGCGAAACGCGTAATCGGCACGGGGTGAGCATGCGGGCGAACCGCGGCCGCACAGTCATCGCCTTCGCGTCACTCAACAAGCTGCCCGCGGATGTCGAAGTGCGCCGTCAAGCTCTCCCGGCGCGGCGACGCACTGCCTACCGCGAGGAGGAACCACGGCTCGTGCGGGTGAAATCAGAAACGCCCGCTCCCTCGAACAGGAATAAGGAAAACTCCGTTGCGATGCAACGGTTCGTCGAGCGGGCCCTCCGGGCGTACGAGCGGCCGAAACACGAGCATCGCCAGAGGACGTAACGTTTTTATTGCTGGGCTGGGTCCCACGCTCCCATTCGATGTTCTGCCCGAAATGCGGTTCCCTCATGTTCCCCTCCGATGGACAGCTTGTGTGCGGGAACGCGACCTGCGGCTTTACGAAGGGAATCGGAAAGGGCGAACTGGCGAACTCACGGGTGGCAATCCAGACGAAACGAGACCGTCCCTCGGAGACGCTCGTGCTTGATGACATCCTCGATACCTTGCCGAAGACCCACGTGGAATGCCCGAAGTGCGGGCACTACGAAGCGTTCTGGGTGATGCGCCAGACGCGCGCGGCCGATGAACCGACGACGCGAATCTATCGATGCGCGAAGTGTTCGCACACTTGGCGCGAATACTGATTGCGTCCTACTCCGGAAGGCTTTATAATCGGGCTCCGATACCGGGCCATTCCCGGGGGGAGTCGGATGTTTGATGTGAAGATTAAGGCCGACGTCTTGAAGGAGGTCGTCGACGTCGTCTCCACCCTCGTCGATGAGGCGAAGTTCAACGTGTCGAAAGACGGCGTCGCCGTGAAGGCCGTCGACCCTGCGCATGTCGCCATGGTCGATCTCGCCCTGGACCACGGGGCGTTCGAGTCGTACCGGGCGGATGAAACCGAACTCGGGCTGGACATGGACAAGGTGAAGGAGGTCCTCAAGCTCGCAAGGGCTGGCGATGTCATCGCGATGCGACACGAGGAGGAGAAGAACCGCCTCGTCGTGAGCGTGGGGAACACGACACGGAGGATGTCCCTCGTCGATACGGCAGGCATGAGCGACCCGAAGGTCCCGAGCCTGAACCTTCCGGGGAAGGTATCCGTGCGCACGGATGAGCTCCGCCAAGGCATCCGTGCATCGGAGAGCGTGAGCGACCACATCGCCCTCATCGCGACCGCTGACGGTTTCGAGATCCTATCCGAGGGGGACACGGACACCGTGAGCCACAAGGTCTCGAAGGACCTCCTGGAGGAATTGATCGCGAAGGAAACCGTCCGGTCGCTGTTTCCGCTCGATTACTTCTCGAATATGGTGAAGGCGATCTCCACGGCGCAGACGGTTCGGCTCTACCTCGGGAATGACTACCCGGTCAAGATGGAGTTCTCGATTGCCGGCGGAAAGGGCGAGGTCCGGTACCTGCTTGCTCCACGAATTGAAAGTGAGTAGGTCGGTCGGCCGCGCCCTCCTGAAGTGGCAATACCAACAACCGAAGTTCAACAGTACATGCAGTCAGAAGGCAATTTCGGGGGTATGGGTCTCGGCACCATGTGCGACAAGGCGAAGTCCTAGCCTATCTCGCCGGGATCGTCGACGGCGACGGCTACCTCAAGCTGACTCCAAACTGGAGGACTCCCGGTACATCGCATCCATACTACGCCTCCGTGATAGGGCTTCAGCAGCTGTGGCCTATCGATGCCGTCAGGCTTTTTGCGACCTCCTTCGGCGCCCATACGAGAACAGAGTCGACGCGGGGTCAGAGGATTATTTCGCGATGCGAGATCCAAGGAGGAAAGGCCGAAGCCGCGTTGCGGCGAATTCTGCCTTTTCTCCTCCTGAAGAGGAGTCAAGCAATCCTGTTGCTGGAAGTAGCTCAATTCCGGCCACATCGGCGCGGGAGAGCTAGCCTCGCTGACACCGCCTATGACAGAATGAGAATAATCCGACGAGAGCTCCTGAACCTGCATGAAGGGTCTAGGCCGTCCACTGCGGAAGCCCTGCCTGTGGACTCGCGATGGAGCGGATATCCGGAACTTTCCCCTGATGCGCTCGGGTGGTCACGAGAACAGCTCCACGCGTATCTCGCCGGAATCATCGACAGCGACGGCAACCTTAGGGTGGAGAAAAGGCACGCGAAGGGCATGATCTCTCCCCATTACCGGATTAGCGTTCGTTGTGCGCAGGTCTCACCGTCCCCTGCCCTGGAACTCCTCGGAAGAGTCTTCGGCGGGAGGCCCACGCTCAAGAGATCGAGAAAATTGAATCACAGAGATCTCGTCTGTTGGAGCGCACACGACAAGTGTGCTGCTGTCGCGATCCGGGCCCTGCTTCCGCACCTCCCTGTCAAGTGGGCAGAGGCCTGCCTTCTCCTTGAACTTCGCCAACTGAAGGCACAGGGTAAGGAAGGCCTCACCGAATGCGTACATCGCACGCGGTGGCAGCGGCCAATCAAAATGCGAAAGAGATGCTACACGTCCGAGCAGGTCGCCCAGTTCGAGCGAATCCGCCGAGCAGTCCAGGCTCTGCACTCACCGGATCCCATCGATAGGAATAGACTCAAGTGACGAGCAGGAGCAGCGAATACGCTACGAACGAATCCGAATAGGTTCTGACCTGGGTCATCAGGGAGGCGCCGGGCCGAGGGGGAGGCCCATCGCGCCGAGGACCACCGCGGTGAGAATTGCGAACAACATGGCCGCCGGCACCGTGAACACCCAAGCGAGGACGATGCGACGGGCGACTCCCCACCGGACTGCAGAGACCCGTTGCGTGGCTCCAACCCCCATGATCGACGTTGCGATTGCGTGAGTCGTGCTAATCGGGGCACCGAGACTCGCCATGCCCACGAGAACGAGGGCCCCGCTTGTCTCCGCTGCGAACCCCTGGTAAGGACGCAGCTTTGTGATTCTCATCCCCATCGTCCGAACGATTCGCCATCCGCCGAGAAGCGTGCCGAGCGAGAGGGCGATCTGGACCGCGGTAATCACTTCAAGGGGTGCGGTTGCGATGTCGGGAGCGACAAGCTTTTCGAAGGCCAACATGGCGAGTACAAGACCCACTGCCTTCTGCCCATCCTGGGATCCATGGGAGAACGAAAAGAAGAAAGACGAGGCCAATTGCAGGTTTCGGAAGTAACGATTCGCGCGCGTCGCCGGCTTGCGGCGGAAGAGCCGGATGATCGCGGCGGAGAAGAGGAATGCGACCACGAATGCGATCAGGGGGGAGTAGATCATCGGCAGAAGGACCCTATTCACGATTCCGGACACGATGACGACGCCAAGTCCACCGGCCACGATACCGGCGCCGACGAGGCTCCCCACGAGGACGTGTGTTTCGCTGACGGGGAGCCCGAAGTACCATGTTATCACATCCCAGATCAGCCCGCCCAGGATCGCGGCAATAACGAGGCCTGGGCCCACGATACTCCCATCAATGATCCCCTTCCAGATTGTGATGGCTACAGCCCCGCCAAAGTAGAGACCGAGGAAATTCCCGCCGGCCGACAGCGCAACCGCGCGGAAGGGTGTCAGGACGCGGGTCGCGACGACGGTCGAGATCGCGTTCGCAGCATCGGTGAAGCCGTTCCAGAACGCGAACGCGAGCGCTACACCGACCCCGGCAACGAGGATTTCGGTTGCCACGGGGTCCGACCTCTATCGGTTCTTCGCGACGATATCGCTCAGTACGTTCGCGACGTCCTCGCAGTGGTCCGTTGCTTCCTCGAGCCGCTCGATGATCTCCTTGAACTTCACGATGTGGATGACGTCCTTTTCGTGGAACAACGCCGCGACCGCGTTGTTCATGAGGTCGTCCGCAACGTTTTCAAGGCGGTTCACCTCCACCGCAATGCGTTCGACCTCGTCTGCCTGCCGCATGTTGTGGATCATCTTTACTGCGGTTTGGAGCTGCGATGTGGCTTCGACGATGACGTCAGCGAGTTGCAGCATCGGCTCGCTCGGCCGCTCGATTTCGTACAGGAATAGCCGGTTCGTGGCCGCATCAACCATGTCGAGGACGTTGTCGAGTTGACTCGCCAACGCGATGATGTCTTCGCGGTCGATCGGGGTGATGAACGTCTTGTTCAGCTCTTCGAAGATGGTATGGACGAGGTCGTCCCCGCGGTGCTCGATGTCCTTGATGTGCTTCCGTTTCGCCCCGACGTCGCGGAAATCTCGAAGCAGATCCCTCAGCGCCAATGCCCCATCGTGGACCGTGGCCGCCACTCGGTCGAGAAGGTCGAAGAACTGGCGCTCCTGGGGAATTAACCACCCTTTCAAACCCATGTATTCACGTCTTCCGAGCGCCAAACAGGGTGTACTTCATTAAGGTTCCGAGGACGGCGATTCTACTGCTCGCTCAGGTTCACGCCCGATGCCTCGAGCTGCTTCATCAGCTGCTTTCGCATCTTCCGATTTCCCCCGAATCCCTTAATCGCCTTTCGGCTCATTTCGTAGTGCTTCAGGAGTTCCTTCACGTCCCTTGGCGCGACCCCTGCTCCGCGCGCAATTCTCGAAACGTGAGTCGACTTTACGGCCCGCGGGTCGCTCATCTCCGAGTCTGTCATCGAGTCCATGATCACAAGAAACCGTCGAAGCTTCCGCTGCGTATCATCAAGCTCGCCGTCCTTCATCCGATCCGCCACGCCGGGGAGCATCCGGAGGAGCTTCTGCGCAGGTCCCATCTTGCCGAGCATCTCAATCTGTTCGTACATCTCGTGGAGGGTGAATTTCCCGGACATCACCTTCTTTGCGAGCGCCTCCGCGCGCTCGGCATCGATCGCCTCCTGCGCCTTCTCGAGGAGCGATTCAAGGTCCCCCATGCCGAGGAGGCCCCCGATGAACCGGGGTGGGTCGAACTTCTCAAGGTCCTCTATCTTCTCGCCAACGCCGATGAAGACGATGGGCGCCTTCGTTTCCCCCACCGCACTGAGCGCGCCGCCGCCCTTCGCGGACCCGTCCAGCTTCGTCACGATGACGGCCGTAACGCCGACGGCCTCGTGGAACGCCTTCGCCTGCGGTCCTGCCTGTTGACCCGTCGTGGCATCGAGGACGAGAATCGTCTCGTTTGGCTGGACGACCTTCGCGACCGCCTTGATCTCTGCGATGAGGTCGGCTTCGAGGGCGTGGCGGCCGCTCGAGTCCACGATGACGATATCCGTCCCGTCCAGGGCCTTCAAGCCCGCTTTCGCGACCTTCACCGCGTCCCGCCCCTCTCGATCGCCGTAGAATGGCACTTTGATGGAGTCGGCAAGCTGTTTGAGCTGGTCGTACGCGGCAGGGCGATGGGTATCCGCGGCGACGACACCGACGCCCAGCCCCTTCTTCTGGAAGTGGCGGGCAAGCTTGCCGATCGTGGTCGTCTTACCTTGGCCGTACAGGCCGACCATCAGGATCCGCTGCTTCGTCAGAGGCAGCTCGTGCGTATTCCCGAGGACCTTCACGAGCTCCTCGTAAATGATGCGGACAACGTGCTCCCTGGGGCTCATGCCGGACGGCGGCTTTTCCTCGAACGCTCGCTTCTCGAGACGACGGGTGATCCTCAGCACGAGCTCTACATTCACGTCAGCTTGGAGGAGCGCCCGTTGGATGTCTCGGACGATCTCCTTAATCAAGGCCTCGTCCACGTGGGACGCGCCGGCGATCTTGCGAAGCGCCTCGCGAAGCGAGGAGCCCAGCTTTTCGAGGACCATCCCTCGGGCAGATGATGCGCGTTCGTATTAAAGGGCATGCGGCTCACAATTGCGCGCGACGACCTAGGCGCACATGAGATCGGACGTCCGCGGACTCGAAGCTCTCGCTGTGATGAATCGTTTCGTTTCGTACCCGAGGGAAAAGTAGGGAGGGCTAGCCTTGTCAGAAGGGATGGGATGCACTCTAACGAACTAGCCCAAAATTCCCCCGGGACGTTATCCGGGCGACGCTATATAAGCATTTTGTAAAAAAGACGCGATTTAAGGGAGAAAACCGCCCTCAGAGATACCCCGACTTTTGGAGGGTCATAAGGTCCTCCGTGCTGAGTTTTTCTCCCCTCTTGAAACGCTCAAAAATGATTTCGGCCTGGCGTTTCGCACTGACCCCCTCGGTCTCCACCCGCTCTTTGGAGCTCTTCATCCGGATGCCTTGGATGATCTTGTCATAGTCGTGGACCTCGCGGATGTGATCGATGTGCTTCCGGTGCTCCTCGTCCGCGATCATCTTCGCCTTGATGAACTCCTCCTGGGCGAGGTCCGCCTGCCGACGCATCTCGTCGGACTTCTCGAATAGCTCGGTCATGAGGTCATGCTCCTGCTGGGCCTGCTCCGCCAACTGGCCGACGGCTCGGTGGGCGGTCTCCGCCTTCTCCTTCGCGTCCCGGAGTTCGTCGAGCGCCTTCTTGACCTCTGCATCTTGCTCCAACGCGGCCTCAAGCTTGCGAATCTCCCCTTGGGCGCGGGTCATCTCCTTGATCAGCTCCATCTCCTTGCCCTGCGGAAGGACGGACGTCATCTGCTTGAATTCAAGGTCCCGAAGATCGCGCTTCAGCCGGCTCAGGGGGATGGCGCCCCTCGGCAGCT
>Ga0209619_10003446_pt1 | contig 11365 bp, 9 predicted proteins | sample Rifsed16ft3_FD_184011 | JGI IMG/M metagenome (GOLD analysis project Ga0209619, IMG submission 184011) | Soil microbial communities from Rifle, Colorado, USA - sediment 16ft 3 (version 2) | ecosystem: Environmental > Terrestrial > Deep subsurface > Rock core/Sediment | place: Rifle, Colorado... | reverse complement strand
GAGCCGCTCTTCGAGCTGCTCGATCGGCTGCTTCGCGACGTGTCCGGCCCGCTGCTTCTGCTCGCGACGGCACGACCGGAGTTGATCGACCGCCGGCCGACCTGGGGTGCCGGCAAGCGCGGGTACTCATCCACCTACCTCGAGCCGCTCTCCGAGGAGGCGATGGAAGAACTGGTCACCGGCCTCGTACCGGGCCTCGCCGGAGACCCGCGGGCAAGGATCCTGGAGCGTGCCGAAGGGGTCCCGCTCTATGCCGTCGAAACCGTTCGGATGCTCCTGGACCGAGGACTCCTCGTGCGGGAGGGAAGCGTCTACCGGCCGACCGGTCCGATCGAGTCGCTCGAGGTGCCGGAGACGCTTCACGCCTTGATCGCGGCTCGGCTCGACGGACTCAGCTCGGATGAACGGACGGCGATCCAGGACGCGGCCGTACTGGGCAAGGTGTTCTTCAAGCAAGGCCTCGCGGCGGTGTCCGGGATCCCGGAGCTGGAGCTGGAGCCTCTGCTCGCATCGCTCGTGCGGAGGGAGTTCGTCTCGCTGCAGGCCGACCTGAGGTCGCCGGAGCGGGGTCAGTACGGCTTCCTCCAAGACCTAGTCAGGAAGGTCGCCTACGAGACCCTCGCGAAGAAGGACCGCAAGACCAAGCACCTAGCGGCTGCCGCCTTCATCGAGGAGGGATGGGCGGGAGAGGAAGAGGAGATCGTCGAGGTCGTCGCGGCCCACTACCTCGATGCGTACGAGGCGGCGCCCGACGCGCCGGATGCCGAGGAGATCCGGAGCCGTGCCCGGGGACAGCTCGTCCGTGCGGCTGAACGCGCGGCCTCGCTCGCGGCTCCGGCAGACGCTCAGCGCCACTTCGAACAGGCGGCGCAGCTCAGCGACGACGCCCTCGTTCGAGCCGAACTGCTCGAGCGGGCCGGAGTCATGGCCCGCGCCGGCGGGCGGCTCGAACAGGCGAACGTTCATCTCGAGGCAGCACTCGCAACCTTCGAGGAGAACGGACAGGCCAAGGCGGCCGCCCGCGTCCTGGCGCAGCTCGGGGATGTCGTGTGGCGACTCGGGAGCCTCGACGAAGCGATCGACCGCATGGAACGAGCGTTCGGAGTGCTGTCGAAGGAGCCCCCCGACGCGGTATCCGCGAACGTGGCCGCGGAGCTCGGCCGCCTCCACTTCTTTCGGGGAGAGAAGGAACTCGCCGCCGAGCGCGTTGATGCCGCACTGGACGTGGCCGAGTCGATCCCATTGCCCGAGGTGATCTCGCAAGCGCTGAACACCAAGGGGATCATCCAGACGTCGAGGGGACGCCCCTTCGAAGGCTTCGGCCTGCTGCGGTACTCGTTGGAGATCGCGCTGGACAACGACATGTCTTCGGCAGCGCTCCGTGCGTACAACAACCTGGCCGAGCTGCTGGTCGGCAGGGACCGGCTCGACGAGTCCCTCGATAACTACGAGCAGGGGCTCGCCCTTGCGCGGCGGACCGGGAACTCCCTGTGGCTGAACCTCCTGTTGGAGGCGATCCCGTACCCCTTGTTCATGCTCGGACGCTGGGACGAGGCCCTCGAGCGGGCCAACGAGCTCCCGGATTGGGCGGGCGCGCTCGAGCTCTCGGCGCTGCTGACCGCGCTCCCGACGATCTGCGTTAACCGCGGCGACGCCGAGACCCTCGAGCGCGTTCGACACATCGCTCTGTCGGCCGTCGAAGACTCTGGGGACGTGCAGAAGCAGGGCGGACGAGCGGCGCTCGTGGCCGTCGTCGAACGAGCCGAGGGCCGGCCCGATAGCGCACTCGCCAGCGCGAAGGTCGCGCTCCACGCCGGCCTCGAGATGGGGACGGACAGTCCTCTCGTTCGCCTTGGCTTCTCCGAGGCCGTGGACTCGAGCATCGATCTCGGCGAGCTGTCCGAGACCGAGGAACTGGTGGCCGCGATCGACGGGCTCCGTCCCAGCGAGGTCTGGCCCTCGCTCCGAGCGCTCCGCGATCGTGCTCATGCTCGACTGATGGCGGCTCGTGGCGAGGCCACCGACGTGGATGAGACGTTCCGAGCCGCCGAAGCGCGGTTCCGGGCGATCGGCGTTCCGTACTGGCTCGGCGGTACGCTCACCGAGCACGGCGAGTGGCTCGCGGCGCATGAACGCCCCGACGAGGCGCGGGTGCTCCTCGACGAGGCCCTGGGGATCTTCGAAGGACTGCAGGCTCGGCCCTGGATCGAGCGAGCTGCGCGGTTGTCCGCGCCGGCGCCTGCGGTCTGACCGCGAGCGGAGGATCGCGGTCACATCTCTCGGCGTGTGGCCTTCGCCTCGTATCCTGAGCGCCTGATGTCCTCGAAGGGATCCGTGCTCGTCGCGATGTCCGGTGGTGTCGACTCGTCGGTCGCCGCGTACCTGCTGCTCGAGCAGGGGTTCGAGGTCGTGGGCTCGCACATGCAGCTCGTGCACCTCGAGGGCGTCGAGCACGGCTGCTGCGGCCCGGCAGCGCGCGCCGACGCGGCCGAGGTCGCGAGTATCGCCGGGTTCCCCTTCGAGATCTGCGACCTCACGCTCGACTTCGACGAGCACGTGATCGACGACTTCGTGACCGAGCACGAGGCCGGCCGCACGCCGAACCCGTGCGCTCGCTGCAACGGCGAGATCAAGTTCGGCGCTTTCCTGCGGCGCGCCGACGAGCTCGGCATCGACCGCGTCGCGACCGGCCACTACGTGCGGAGCGAGCGCGCGCCGGACGGGTCGTGGCGGCTGCTCCGCGGGTTCGACCGGTCGAAGGACCAGTCCTACATGCTCCACATGCTCGGCCAGCGCGAGCTCTCGCGTGCGATCTTCGCCGTCGGCGGGCTCGCTAAGACCGAGACGCGCGCGCTAGCCGAGCGGTTCGGCCTGCCGGTCGCGAGCAAGCCCGACTCGCAAGAGCTCTGCTTCGCGCCGAGCGGCGACGCCGGGCGCTTCCTCGGCCAGATCGCGCCCCATCTGATGCGCGAGGGCGAGGTCGTCGACATGGACGGCCGCGTGCTCGCGCACCACGGCGGCGCGGCCGCGTTCACGGTGGGGCAGCGGCGCGGGCTCGGCGTCTCGGGTCCCGAGCCGTCCTACGTGCTCGAGGTCGACGCGGCCGCGAACCGCGTGATCGTCGGACCCGGCGAGCTCCTCGCTCGTCGGGGGCTGATCGCCGATCGCCTCTCATGGGTCGCGGGGTCGGCCCCCGCCGCCGGGCCCTTCGAGGCCGAGGTGAAGATCCGGTACCGCGGAGACGAGGTCCCCGCCGTGATCGAGCTCGAGTGCGACCGCATGCGCATCGAGTTCCGCACTCCGCAGCGCGGCGTGGCGCCCGGGCAGAGCGTCGTCGCCTACCGCGGCGAGGAGCTCCTCGGCGGCGGCCGCATCCTCGGCTCCTTCCGATAGCTCGATCCCGGCTTGCGCAACGTTGCGCGATGCCGGTAGCGTGGCCCCTTCACCGATCGGAAGGGGCGAGCTGATGGACGAGCATCCGAACGTCGACCTGATCCGCAAGGGGTACGCGGCCTTCGGAAGTGCCGACATGGCCACGCTGGGGGAGCTGATCGCCAGCGACGTCGTCTGGCACTCGTGGGGGAACAACCCCTTGGCCGGCGACTACGAAGGGCAGGAGGCGACCTTCGGCCTGTTCGGCAGGTTCTTCGAGCTTTCTGCCGGGGACATGTCCCAGGAGCTCCACGCGGTGCTCGCCGACGACGAGCACGGGGTCGCGATGCTGAAGCAGCACATCGGACGGCCGGACGGTCGGTCCTACGACGGGAACGAGGTCCACGTCTTCCACCTCAAGGACGGGAAGGTCACCGAGTTCTGGGGATTCAGCAGCGACCAGGCCGCGTCCGACGCCGTCCTCGCATAGGGACGAAGGGGGATCAAGTTGGCAGATCATCCGAACGCCGCGGCCGCACGGGTCGCGCTCGAAGCCTTCGCGAAGGGCGACGTCGACACCTTGGCGGCCGCGATCGCCGACGACGCCGTGTGGCACATACCCGGCTCGAACCGCTTCGCGGGAGACTTCACGGGAAGAGCAGGCGTGCTCGGCAGGTTCGAACACATGGCCGAGGCCGGTATGCGCACCTCGGTCGACGAGATCCACGACGTGGTGGGAGGCGACGAACACGTCGTCGCGCTAGTGAAGATCACGGTCACCTCGGGTGATGCCATGGCCTCGGCGGGCTCCGTGTGGGTCATGCACGTGAAGGACGGCATGGTCCACGAGTTCTGGGGGATGAACGACAACCAGGCCGAGATCGATCGCGTCCTCGGCTAGGCACGGTCTGGGGGCGCCGACGCGGGGTGCGTCGGCGCCCCCGGCTATCATCGGCCGGTGGAGGACCCGCCGGCGTGAAGCTCCTCAAGCGCAAGTCCCGCAGCTTCGACATACAGGTGCAGGACATGACCCTGCACATCCAGGCGGGGACGGACTTCAACGAGGAGTCCCGGGCCGCGGCGCTGAACTTCTGGGAGCAGCTCCACGCCTACACGATCCGGAACCCGGAGATCCGCACCAGCAAGCGCCCGATCGAGGTGCCGGCCGACGCCCCCGAGATCGTTCGCGAGATCGTGTCGGCCGCGCGGCGCGCGGGCGTCGGGCCGATGTTCTCGTTCCAGGGCGCGGTGACCGACCATGTCGGACGGTTCCTCGCCCGCGAGGTGAACGAGGTCACCGTCAACTGCGGGGGTGACTACTTCATCCTGGCCCGCAAGCGCCAGAAGCTGACCGTGGGAGCTGGGTCGGCTGGGTCGGTCGCGCTGGTCGTGCCCCCCAGCAAGACAGGGATCGGCGTCTCGATGACGCTCGGCCGGGGCCGGGCCTCTCCCCAAGGACTCGCCGTGCTCGCCGAGTCCTGCATGCTCGCGGATGCCGCCGCTGCCGGGGTCCAGGCGATCCTTCCCAAGGAGAACGGGTTCAGCGGCGCGCTGGCGTACCTCCGCCAGGTGAAAGGAGTGCTCGGAGGGGTGCTCCTGTCCGGGGACCGGATCGGTGTGGCGGGATCGGTGGAGATCGCTGCGTGAGCCCTTCGCGGACCAAGGCGAAGGCCGGATCCGAGGAGCGCGAGCGCGCCGAGGCCAAGCTGCGGGTCGAGGAGCTGCGCGAGCGCCTGAACTACCACTCTTACCGCTACCACGTGCTCGACGACCCCGAGGTCTCCGACGCCGAGTACGACGAGCTGATGGTCGAGCTCCGCGCGCTCGAGGACCGCTTCCCCGAGCTCGTCACGCCCGACTCGCCCACGCAGCGTGTGGGGGCGACGCCGGCCGATCTCTTCGCGCCGGTGCCGCACCGCTCGCCGATGCTCTCGCTCGACAACGCGTTCAGCCGCGAGGAGTTGGATGCGTGGGCCGCGCGGGTCGAGCGCGGCGTCGGCGCGGGCGCGCGCTACTCGTGCGAGCTGAAGATAGACGGGGTCGCGGTCGCGCTCACGTACGAGGGCGGCGTGTTGACGAAGGGCGCCACCCGAGGGGACGGCCGGATCGGCGAAGACATCACCGCCAACGTCCGGACTATCCGAACGGCCCGACCGAGGCTCCTGGGCAAGACACCGCCCGCGTACCTCGAGGTCCGCGGCGAGGTCTACTTCCCGGCGAAGGCCTTCGAGCAGCTGAACGAGGAGCTCCTGACCGCCGAGCAGCGCCCCTTCGCGAACCCGCGGAACGCTGCCGCGGGCTCGCTCCGGCAGAAGGACCCCAAGGTGAGCGCCTCGCGGCCGCTCTCGCTGTGGGTGCACTCGTTCGGGTTCGCGGACGGCGTGCGGTTCGACTCTCACTCCGGGTTCCTGGCGTGGTGCCGCGAGGCCGGGCTGCCCGTCGCCCCCACCGGCGAGGTCGAGACCGACCTCGACGGCGTCGAGCGCTACCTGAAGAACTGGGAGGAACGCCGGCACAGCGTCGACTGGGAGATAGACGGTGCCGTGATCAAGGTCGACCAGGTGGCGCTGCAGGAGGAGCTGGGCGCGACGAGCCACGCGCCTCGGTGGGCGATCGCCTACAAGTTCCCGCCGGAGGAGCGCACGGCGCTGCTCCGGAAGATCGACGTTCACACCGGCCGGACCGGCAAGGTGACGCCGTTCGCGGTGCTCGAGCCGGTCTTCGTCGGAGGCGTGACGATCACGTACGCCACGCTGCACAACGAGGACGAGATCGCGCGCAAGGACGTGCGCCCCGGCGACACGGTTATCGTGCGCCGCGCTGGCGACGTGATCCCCGAGATCGTCGGCCCGGTCCTGTCCAAGCGGAAGAAGGGCGCCCGGCGGTGGAGGTTCCCGACCAACTGCCCGTCCTGCGGCACAGCGCTCGTGCGCGCCGAGGGCGAGGCCGACCACCGCTGCCCCAACCTCACGTGCCCCAGCCGCAACGTCGAGTGGCTCTACTCGTTCGCCTCGCGCGGCGGACTGGACATCGAGGGCCTCGGCTACATGACCGGGATGGCGCTGCTGGACCTGGGTCTCGTGAAGGACCCGGCGGACATCTTCACGCTCACGGCCGAGGATCTCGCCCAGCTGCCCGGGTTCGCGGAGAGATCGATCGGCAACCTGTTGGCCTCGATCCAGACCGCGAAGGACCGTCCGATCTGGCGCCTGCTCACGGCGCTCAACATCCGCCACGTCGGCACGCATATCGCGCAGGTACTCGCCCGCGCGTTCGGCTCGATCGACGCGCTGGTGGAGGCGGGCGCCGAGGAGATCGACGCCGTCGAGGAGATAGGCCCGGAGATCGCCCGGAGCGTCCATGCGTGGTTCCACGAGAAGCGGAACCGGGTCCTCGTCGAGAAGCTCCGCGCCGCCGGCGTCCGGATGGCGGACGAGGTAGTCGAGCGGGTCGGCGAGCAGCCCCTCGAGGGGATGACGATCGTGCTCACGGGCGGGCTCGAGACGCTCTCCCGGGAGCAGGCGCTGGCGGCCGCGGAGGGGGCCGGCGCCAGGGTCGCCTCCAGCGTGTCCAAGAAGACCTCATTCGTCGTGGTCGGCGACAGCCCCGGGTCCAAGGCGGCCAAGGCCGAGCAGCTCGGCGTCGAGGCGATCGACGAGCCGGAGTTCCTGCGCCGTCTGGGCCGAACGTAGGTCTCCTCGCCCGCTCGCCTGTGGCAGGATTCGCCCGGCGAAGGAGGGACACATGACCACTGTGATCGACGGCAACGCGATCGCGGAAAGGCTTCGGCGGAAGATCGCCGACGAGCTCCAGGTGCTCCGGCTGTCGGAGGTCCGGCCGGGGCTCGCGACGGTGCTGATCGGCGAGTCCTACGACGCGGGAGCTTACGAGAAGCACGTGCGACGACTGGCCGAAAGCCTCGAGTATCGGTACGTGTGCGAGAGGCTGCCCGACGACGTCGAGCTCGCCGACGTGGTCGCGACGCTCGGGAAGCTGAACGCCGACCCGCGGATCACCGGGATCCTGGTCCTGCACCCTCTCCCCCCGCAGATCCCCGAGGCCGAGATCAACAGCGCGGTCGACCCCCTGAAGGACATCGAGGCGGTCCACCCGCTGAACACGGGTCTGCTCGCGCAGGGCCGGCCCCGGCTCCTGCCCTCGACGCCGGCCTCGTGCTTCTACCTCCTCGACGAGTACGCCGACTCGACCGAGGCCGGGCACGAGGGTTTCTACTCGGGCAAGACGCTCGTCGTCGTCGGGCGTTCGAACAGCGTGGGCAAGCCCGCGCAGGTGCTGGGGCTGCAGCGCAACGCCACCGTGATCGGCTGCCACAGCCGGTCCAAGCCGCTCGAGGAGTACACGCGCCAGGCCGACATCCTGATCGTGGCGGCAGGCGTTCGGGCGATCGTGAACGGCGACATGGTCAAGGAGGGTGTGGTCGCCGTGGACGTTGGGATCCACGCGGTCAAGGACCCCGAGACCGGCAAGACCCGGATGGTCGGGGATCTGGACTTCGACAGCGTGGCCGCCAAGGCCGAGGCGATCACGCCGGTCCCGGGCGGCGTTGGACCCATCACCGACGTGTGGCTCGTGGGGAACGCGCTCATGGCGGCGGCTTTCGCGCTTCAGGTCGAGCCGCGCTTCGGCCTGTTCCGCTGAACGGCGGTCCTGAGGGCTCGCGCCGGTAGACTCCCGCCCGTGGCGGTGGAGATCGACATCGAGCACGTCGCACGGCTGGCGCGGCTGGAGCTAACCCCCGATGAGCGGGAGCGGCTGCGAGCGCAGCTGGGCGTGATCCTCGAGCACGCGGCGAAGGTGGGAGAGGTGGCGACGGCAGACGTGCCGCCGACGGCCTACGCGATCCCGCGCTCGAACGTACTGCGGCCCGATGAACCCTCGGCGTCGCTCACCACCGAGGAGGTCCTCTCGAACGCGCCCGACCGCGAGGGCGACCGGTTCAAGGTGCCGCGCATCGCGGAGGTCGAGTGACGGAGCTCTGCGACCTCACCGCGACCGAGCTCGAGCGCATGCTCCGCGCCGGCGAGACCTCGAGCGTGGAGATCCTCGCCTCGTGCCGGTCGCGGATCGATGCCGTGGACGACCGGGTGAAGGCTTTCCTGGCGCGCACCGACGACCTCGCCGTAGATCAGGCGGCGGCGGCAGATGCGCGGATCGCGGCCGGCGACGCGCCCGCCGTCGCGGGCATCCCTCTAGCGCTCAAGGACGTGCTCTCGACCGCAGGGGTTGCCACCACCTGCGGGTCGAGGATCCTCGAGACCTACGTGCCGCCCTACGACTGCACGGCGTGGGATCGCCTGCGGGCTGATGGCTCGGTCCTGCTCGGTAAGACCAACTGCGACGAGTTCGCGATGGGCTCATCCAACGAGAACTCCGCGTTCGGGCCCGTGCACAACCCGTGGGACCTGAGCACGGTGCCCGGTGGGTCCTCCGGAGGATCTGCGGCCGCGGTCGCCGCGGGCGAGGCCGTTTGGGCCCTCGGGACGGACACCGGCGGGTCGGTCCGTCAACCCGCCTCGCTGAGCGGCGTGGTTGGGTTGAAGCCCACGTACGGGCTCGTCAGCCGGTACGGGCTGATCGCGTTCGCGTCCTCGCTCGACACGGTGGGCACGTTCACGCGGAGCGTGCGCGACGCGGCTTCGCTGCTCTCCTGCATCGCGGGCAAGGACCCGCTCGACGCCACGAGCCTGGACACACCGCGCCGCGACTACACGGAGAGGCTCGAGGAGGGGATCGCGGGACTGCGCTTCGGCGTCGTGCGCGAGGCGTTCGGCGAGGGCGTCGAGCCGGGCGTCCGTGACTCGGTGCGCGCGGCGGTGGACCGGCTCGACGGCCTGGGGGCGAGCGTGGGCGAGGTGTCGCTGCCGCACACCGATTACGGGCTCTCGGCGTACTACCTGATCGCGCCGAGCGAGGCCTCCTCGAACCTCGCGCGCTACGACGGCGTCCGTTACGGGCTGCGGGTCGACGGCAGTGACTCGGTCGAGATGATGACGAAGACACGGGGCGCCGGCTTCGGCGCCGAGGTCAAGCGCCGGATCATGCTCGGCACGTACGCGCTCTCGGCCGGCTACTACGAGGCCTACTACGGCCAGGCGCAGAAGGTCCGCACGCTGATCATCCGCGACTACGACGCCGCCTTCGCCGGGTTCGACGTGCTGGTCTCGCCGACCTCGCCGACGACCGCGTTCCCGATCGGCGCGAAGGTCGACGACCCGCTCGCGATGTACCTGAACGACGTCTTCACTATCCCGGCGAACCTTTCGGGCACGCCGGCGATCTCGATCCCGAGCGGCCTGGACGAGAAGGGACTCCCGGTGGGGTTCCAGCTCACGGCGCCGGTGCTCGAGGAATCGCGGCTCCTGCGAGCCGCCAACGCTCTCGAACAGGCGATCGGGTTCGACGAGCGTCCCGCGTTGATCGCCGCCGTCTGAGGGGCTAGACGACCTTCGCCTCGACGACGGGTTCCTGCTCTCGCGCGGTGCCGCCGCTGGAGATGATGATCGCGACGCCGACGAGGGTGATGGCGGCCGCGACGAGGAGGCGGACGGTGATCGTCTCGTCCAGGATCAGCCATCCTAGGAACACCGCCACGGTCGGGTTGACGTATGCGTAGGTCGAGACGAGCGATGTGCGCGCGTTCCGAAGCAGCCACACGTACGAGGTGAAGCCCACCCACGAGCCGATCACGATCAGGTACAGGAGCGCGATGAGCGACTCAGTGGAGAAGTCCTCCGGGCTGACGAGCGCGAGCTCGCCGCGGAGCACCCCCGCCCCCACCAGGACCGCGCCGCCGATCAGCATCTCCATCCCCGCGCCGACGAGCGGACGCCTGGGCAGCGGCGCGTTCCGGGAGTAGAGCGACGCGCTGGTCCAAGACAGCGAGGCGACGACCCCTACGGCCATGCCCGAGAGCGGGACCCCAGCATCGAGCGCCGTGCTGCCGATCAGCAGCGCGGCGCCCCCGAACCCAAGGACCAGTCCCGCCGCCGTCTTCCATCCGACGTGGTGGCCGAGGATCACGCGGTCGATCAGGGCCATCCAGAGCGGGACGAGCGCGATGATCAGCGACTGGGTCCCCGAGGGCACGGTGAGCTCGGCCAGCACGACGAGGCCGAGACCGCCGGCGATCAGACCGATACCGACCATGGCCTCGGCCTTCCAGTTCGCCCTCGTCGGGCGGTCGCCCTCCACGTCGCCTCGGCGGATGGACCATGCGTACAGCGCGCCACCGGCGATCAGGAACCGGATCCCCGCGGCGATCAGCGGGGGGAGGGTCTCGTTCGCGACCCGGATGCCGAGGTACGTGGTGCCCCAGATGATGTAGACGGCCCACATCGCGGTCCAGATCTGCGCGGAGGTGGCCGGGGCCCGGGCGGTCGGGGTCCGTGTCATGGCGATCACGATACGGTGGGCCTCCGCTGGGCGTCACTGCCGTCCTGTATTTCGTCGGTTACGGCTCGAGATCGGTCCACGGTCGGAAGAACGAGGCAGGGCGATCCGGTGTGAGACGCGGGGAAGTGGGTCGCGGGCCCCCGCTAGACTTCCCGCGACATGGCCGAGGCCTACGAGTCCGTGATCGGTTTGGAGTGCCACGTCGAGCTCTCGACGCGCACCAAGATGTTCTGCGGGTGCACCAACGCGTTCGGCGCGCCCCCCAACTCGAACGTCTGCCCTGTGTGCCTGGGCCTGCCCGGTTCGCTCCCCGTGCCGAACGCGGAGGCGATCGCCTCGATCATCAAGATCGGCCTGGCGCTCGGGTGCGAGATCGCGACCGGCTCGCTGTTCCACCGCAAGAACTACTTCTACCCGGACATGCCGAAGGACTTCCAGATCAGCCAGTACGACCTGCCGGTCTGCGTGGGCGGATCGCTGGAGATCGAGCTAGACGGGACGAAGCGGCGCGTCGGGATCACCCGCGTGCACATGGAGGAGGACACCGGCAAGACGACGCACGCGGGCGCCACCGGCCGGA
>Ga0209619_10003443_pt1 | contig 11368 bp, 12 predicted proteins | sample Rifsed16ft3_FD_184011 | JGI IMG/M metagenome (GOLD analysis project Ga0209619, IMG submission 184011) | Soil microbial communities from Rifle, Colorado, USA - sediment 16ft 3 (version 2) | ecosystem: Environmental > Terrestrial > Deep subsurface > Rock core/Sediment | place: Rifle, Colorado... | reverse complement strand
CTCCCCCGACGCGGGGGAGAGGGGAGGGTGAGGGGGTTCTTGCAAATGCACTGCTGCGGGGCAATAGACCGATGGTAGCACAAGCCCGCTTGTTGCAAGAAGTGATTTTCAGTCTCGGCGGTCCGGTGACCATTACCGGCTGAGCACCATCATCCCGCGTACCGGATCGATTTCGACGGTGAACCGATTCAGGAAGCTGAGGCCAAGCAGGCCGCCGACATCGGGGGAGAGGCCCGGCACATCGTGGATGATTGCCTGGACGCTTCTCGCCTCCGCCCCGCCCACCTGAATCAGGTCTACCAGGATGAGGGGCGCCTCGATCGAACCGGAAGCGGTGTGGACCGTCATGGGATCTGCCGGCAGACTCGAGGGAAGACCGAGATGCATAGCCGTGGCCTTGGTGAGGACGCAGAGCGTAGCTCCGGTATCGACGAGGAAAAGAGTCTCCATCTGGCCGTTCACGCGGCCGCGCACTAGGATCGCTGACTCTCGCCGCACGATGGGGACACCGACCGGAGCGGGCGGAGGCTCGACGCGCGCCGACCCGGCCACATAGATCCGGACCGTGTTGAGGCGACCGGCCTGGAGGAGGAGTAGGCGTTTCTCGTCCGGGAAGCCCGCCTTGCTGACAGTGAGACGGTAGCTGCCGGGGGACACATCGCGAAAGGCGAAGACGCCGGAAGCGTCGGTGCTGAGGCTGCCGATTCCCTCCAGGGTCGCGATCGCGCCTTCCAATGACACCTCGTTGCTGGACATGACCTTACCGACGAGTGTCACGCCCGATTCCGCGCCGACCCCGCGGGCCAGGCACGCCATGGAGGCGAGCAGTCCTGCAACAAGGGACAGGGCGGTCCTCCTGGCGAGAGCGCTTTCCATTACGTCACACCCTGTTGTCCCCCGAGGGTGCGCAGCGCAGCGGAGATGATGAAAAGAGAGCCGGTGACAACAATGACATCCTGGGGTTCAGCCACCGCCCTGGCCAGCGTGATCGCCTCCGGCACGTCCTCTAAGATTTCGAGCTTCGCACAGAAACGTTCGGCCTCCACCAGCCCCCGCGGGTCGGCGGCGCGGTCGCTCTCCGGACGGGTGAGGATGACGCGCCTCGCCAGGGGCCCCAACTCCTGTAACATCGCGATCCAGTCTTTATCCTTCAGCACGCCAAACACCAGGATCAGGCGACCGGCGAACTGCTGCTCCTCGAGGAAGCCCCGCAGGGCCTTGGCGCCCGCCGGGTTGTGAGCCGCATCCAGGATGACGAGTGGATGGCCTGGAAAGAGCTGGAGCCGGCCGGGCCATCGCGCCCCTCGAAGCCCCTCCCGGATCGAACCCTCCGGGATGTGGGCGCCTCGGGCTCGGAGCAGCCGCGCGGCGGCGATGGCCGTCGCCGCGTTGGTCACCTGATGCCGGCCGAGCAGGCGGATCGTGAACTCACCTGTTGGTTCCCCGGCCTGGGCGAGGATGAAGTGTTGCTCCGACAGGTCGGACCGGCTGATCTGCCAGTCGCATGCAGCGCGGATATCGAGGAGGGTCGCGCCCTGAGCCCGGCACGCCCCGGCGATGACGGCCAAGGCCTCGGGGGAATCGGCGGCCGTGACGACGTGACCCCCTTTTCTCACGATCCCCGCCTTCTCCGCGGCGATGGCGCCCAGGGTTCGCCCCAGATACTCCTGATGCTCCAAGGCGATGTTCGTAATGACCGCTACCTCGGGATCGAGGATGTTGGTGGCGTCGAACCGGCCGCCCAGTCCCACTTCGATGACTGCGAAGTCAACCTTGGTCCGCGCGAAGTGCAGAAAGGCGAGCGCCGTCGTGACTTCGAAGAAGGTGGGGTGCGAAGAGGTGCGGGGTGTGGGGTCCAGGGGGGAAGGCAACGGGAAGAGCGTTGCGACGATAGAACGGAGTTCGTCGGTGAGGCGGGCGACCTCAATGGAGGAGATACCCTGCCCATCAACCCGGATCCGTTCAGTGAAGTCCAGCAGATGCGGGGAGGTATACAACCCGATCCTGTAGCCCGCAGCCTGCAGGATCGACGCGAGAAAGGCGGCGGTGGACCCTTTGCCATTGGTCCCGCCGATCAGGATGGAGGGAAAACGACGGTGTGGATCCCCAACCGCCTGCAGGAGTCGAGCGATGCTCTCAAGGCCCAGCTTCACGCCGAAACGCTGGAGCCCATAGAGATAGGCAATCGCCTCGGGATATGTCACGAAAACCCCGCGGGAGTCATCCGGTTCGGGGTCGCCCGGCGAATGGGCCCGCAATGAATCCGGGATGGCATACTGCTCTCCGGAAAATGGAGCTACTTGGCGCAGCGGAACCCAAGGTCATTGGCGCGCCGGTAGATGTGGCCGGCTGCGGTCCGGCGGCTGGTCCGGGCTTGCCACGGCGGGTGGTACCAACTGCCGCCACGCTCGACCCGACTACCCCTGGCGTTGGGGTCCTCACGACCGTCGGATGGATCATACGGATACGGCTTGTACAGGGACGACGTCCATTCCCAGACATTGCCGGCCATATCCATCACGCCGTAAGGCGATGCCCCCTTGGGAAAGCTCCCCACGGCAGTGGTCCCGGCCGTGTAACCGACGTTCGCCCGTTCAGGCTCGAAGCTGTTGCCCCAAGGGTAGCGTCGGCCATCGGTGCCGCGAGCGGCCTTTTCCCACTCTGCCTCGGTCGGCAGGCGCTTGCCGACCCATCGGCAGTACGTCATCGCCTGCTGCCAGCTCACGATCGTCGCCGGCAGGTTAGCCTTCGTCGTGTCGTCATACCTCTGCGTGACCAGCCGGGTGCAGGAGCCCGCCTCGATGCAGCGGAGGTAGCGGGCGCTCGTCACCTCGAACTTGTCAATCGAGAATGCCCCGACGAAGACCTTTGAGGCCGGCTTCTCGTTCTCATCGGCATCCGGATCGTTGGAGCCCATCAAGAACTCGCCCGCCGGGACCGCAATCATCTCGACGTCGTCTTTCGCAACGGTCGCGTCTGCGGCGAGGGCGAGACCCGAGAGGGCAAATGACCCGCTGCAGAGGATCGCGAGCCCCAGCAGCCGCACGATCGCGTGTCCCTTCATTGTTGGTGTCCGTCTCTGCTCTGTAATCTCGTTCGGCGGGTCTCGTCTGCGCGGTGAGACGCCTCAATGGCGCCCGTCCGCGAAGAAGGCCAGCAGCTTGATGAGCATCTCGCGGAGCTCCCTTCGATCGACGATGAGGTCCACGAAGCCATGCTCCAGAAGGAACTCGGCGCGCTGAAAGCCTGTGGGCAACTCCTGGCGGATCGTGTCCTGGATGACGCGGGGACCAGCGAAGCCGATGAGGGCTTTCGGCTCCGCTATGTTGATGTCGCCCAGCATCGCATAGCTGGCCGTGACACCGCCCGTGGTGGGGTCTGCGAGAATGGAAAAGTATGGAACAGCCGCACGCCTTAAGCGTCCCAGGGCTGCGCTGGTCTTTGCCATTTGGACCAGAGAAAGGACCCCCTCCTGCATCCGGGCGCCGCCCGTGCAGGAGAGCAGAATCAAGGGCCTGCGGGTGGTCAGGGCGACATCGGCCGCTCGGGCGATCTTTTCTCCGACGACGGACGCCATGCTCCCGCCCATGAAAAAGAATTCCATGATGCCGATGACCACCGGGTAGCTGCCGATGGTTCCGATTCCGCACTGGATGGCATCCTCCAATCCGGTCGCCTTTTTGGCTGCCTTCAGCCGCTCTGGGTAGGTCTTGGAATCTCTGAACCCGAGAGGATCGAGCGGCCGAAGCCCGGCATCGGCCTCCTGGAACGTATCGGGGTCCAGCAGAAGATCGAGCCACTTGCGCGAGCCGATGCGGAAATGGTGCTGGCACCGGGGACACACGTGGCTATTCCTCTCCATATCGACCTTATAGACGATCTCCTTGCAATTCTCGCACTTGATCCAGAGCCCCTTGGGGACATTGACCTTCCCCTCTCCGACTCTGGCGTAAGGCCCACGTTTGACCATGCTCGCTCTCTCCTCTTATGGTGACCGTCTGAACGTTACACGGATCTCCCGGATCTGTCAAGGTAGGCGGGCCACCCAAGAACAGAGATAGACACCATAACCCTTGCATCTGTCTGTCATTGCGAGCACCCGAAGGGTGCGTGGCAATCTCAATGTACAAGGGCGAGATTGCTTCGCTTCGCTCGCAATGACAATTGCTATCTCTGTTCTTGGGGCCACCTTCAGCCTTGGCCGGTACTGCCGCATTGGTGGCACGATTGTTGCTAACTTTACACGACACACCACTGTCTCATGGATGGAGGCCTGCGGTGGCTATGGGCCCTCGGGGCAGGGCAGTCCCGTCAGACAGTGAGCGTCAGAAGAGGGAATCCGGTTGCGGCTCCCTCGTCCGGGTGCTAGGGTGAGAGGAGAGACGCAGCCTGACATCAAACCGCTGGGTGGCCTGATGATCGAAAGTCACGTCGAGAAAATCGACCGGCTCCAGGCGAACATCGAACAGGTCCTCTTCGGCAAGCCCGAGGCGATTCGCCTAGCCATTGTCGCGTTGCTGGCCCGAGGACACCTCTTGATTGAGGACATCCCTGGGGTCGGGAAGACCATGCTCGCTCAGGCACTCGCAAGGTCCCTCGGTGGCAGCTTCCAGCGGATCCAGTTTACCAGCGACCTGCTGCCGTCCGACATCCTCGGCGTCTCCATCTACGATCCCCGGCAGGGTCAGTTCGAGTTCAAGCCGGGCCCCCTCTTCGCCAACGTTGTCCTTGCTGACGAGATCAACCGAACCACCCCCAAGACCCAGTCGAGCCTCCTGGAGGCGATGAACGACTTTCAGGTATCGGTGGACCACCATACCTTTCCTCTCCCCGCGCCGTTTATGGTGCTGGCGACCCAAAACCCGCTGGAGTATCACGGCACGCATCCGCTGCCGGAGTCTCAAATGGACCGCTTTCTGTTGAGGCTTCGACTTGGCTACCCCGCCCGGGACGAGGAGAAGCGGATCCTGCGTGCGCCGGCCGCCTCGGCGGCCCTCGAGCGGCTGCAGCCGGTGCTCAGCGGAGACGAGCTCCTGGCGTTGCAACAGATGGTGGAGAAGGTCAGGGTTGACGAGTCGCTGGTGGACTACCTGATGGCCATCGTCGAGGCGACCCGTCGCTCTGAGGCGCTGACCCTTGGCGTCAGCCCCAGGGGAGCCCTCGCCCTGTACCGGGCCGCACAGGCGCTGGCCTTGATCCAAGGCCGCGACTACTGCATCCCTGATGACGTGAAGCGCCTCGCGACGCCGGTGCTTGCCCACCGACTGCTGGCCAAGGGCGGCCGGCCGGGTCGTGGGGGCGGCCACGGCCTCGACACGGCGGAGCGGCTCGTCCAGACGCTGATCGCTGACATTCCGGTTCCGGACTGATCACGGGGCTCTTCCGTGAGCACGCGTGTGCCCTTCCAAGCCCGGCTGCGGCGATGGCTGCGGCCACCTCGGACCCTCCGGCCCACCCGGGAGGGGTGGTGGTATCTGGCCCTCGTCATGGCTGTAGGCGTGGCGGCAACCAACACCGGAAACAACCTGCTGTACCTGGTCCTCAGCATGATGCTCGCGGGGATCGTCGTGTCCGGCCTCCTGTCGGAGCAGACCCTGCGCGGCATCGCCGTTCGTCGGGACCTAGTCGGCCCTCTCTTCGCCGGGCAGCCAGCATTCGGGCGACTGCTCGTCTCGAACTGCAAACGCCGCCTCCCGTCCTTCTCTCTTCGCCTCCGCGAGGTGGCTCCTACAGGGACGTCCCGTCTGCTCGCCTATCTCCCCCACCTGGCCTCGGGCGCGGAGCGCGAGATCGGGTACCAAACGCGCTTTGAGCGCCGGGGTTTCGCTCGACTTCCGCGCATTCAGACCACCACGGCCTTCCCCTTCGGCCTGTTTGTCAAGGCAACCCAACCGGAGGCGGGCGAGGAGGTGCTCGTCCTGCCCAAGATCGACCCCCTCCCGGTTGATCTCCTCCGCGCTCTGGGCGAGGCCGGGGTCGCCGTCTGGCCGGTGCGAGGACCCGGGCCGGAGCTTCACGACCTGCGCCCCTTCCGCGTCGGGGACGACACAAGGCTGATCCACTGGAAACAGTCGGCCAAGCTGGACCGCCAGATGGTGAAAGAGTTGGAGCTTGAGGAGGGGGGGCGGGTCACGTTGATCATCGAAGACCCGGCGCGTCCACCCCGTGAACCCGGAGAGATCGACCGCCTGGAAGAGGACATCCGGTTCGTCGCTTCGCTCGCCGCCCATCTGCTCCGTACGGATGCCGAGGTTGAGCTTCGTCATCGCCACAGCGAGCGGCAGGTCTATCGTGGCGAGGCCGGGCTGTTCCGCTTCCTCGAATATCTGGCGCGTTACGCGCCGCCAGAGAGTGAGGTGATGGTGCCACCAGTGGGCGCAACAGGGGTCGGGTTGGACGAGGCGACGACCATCACCGTCTGGCTCGGACGGGGGCTTGCCCTCATGCCCTCACCTCATGGAGAGGGAGGCCGCCTTCTTAAGATCGCGGCCGCGGCACAGGATCTGCCTCGGTGACCTTCGACCGCTGGTTCCGACTCTCTTCGTTCCTCCTCATGGCCGACGCCCTCCTGGCCCTCTGGCTGGCCGACCTGCTTGGCCCGGTCGAGACCCTTCTCTTCGGACTCGGCTTAGTGTTGGGCTTCCATGGCGAAGCGCGAAGCCTCTCGCCTCGCATCAGGCGGATCTCGCAGCGGGTCGCCACGGCGCTGTTGCCCCTCTTCCTTGCTGCCGACGTCCTGTTTCTCGCCGACTCCCTCCTGCACGGCCTGATCCATCTGCTCACGCTTCTGGGTCTTCTCAAGCTCTTTCTTCGCACGGACGACCGGGACTACCGTGATCTCTACATCATCAGTTTCTTTCAACTGGTGGCCGCGTCGGCGATCACCACCAGCATGGCCTTTCTGGTCATCTTCGTGCTCTATCTCTTCCTCGGGACGTGGGTCTCTCTTCTGCTTCATCTGAAGCGGGAGGCGCCGGACCGGGGCCCTGAATGGACCGCGATGCCCGGCAGGCTGCTGCCCACCAGCTTGGTCGTCTCCACGATGGCCCTGTTGCTGACCGCGCTCCTCTTCGTCGCCATCCCTCGGACCGGGCGCCCTTATCTCCCCGGGAGGGCGATGGCGGGCCCGCTGGTGGTCGGCTTCTCTGAGAAGGTGGAGCTCGGCAGCTTCGGCACGATCCAGACCGAGTCGAGCGTCGTCATGCGGATCCGGCTGCCGAACATGCGGCCCGAGGAGGTTCAGCACGCCCCCCTCCGTTGGCGCGGAGTTGCCTTCGACCGGTTCGACGGGGTTGCCTGGACGATGAGCGACCAAGAGAGAGGGGCGCCCGAGCGGAGCCGAGGCGGACTTGCGACATTCGGGACACCGTCCGGAGCGGGGCGGTTGCTGCGCCAGGAGATCGTGCTGGAGCCGATCGGTACACAGGTCTTGTTCGCCGCCCCACGGCTGATGCAACTGCTGGGTCCGTTCCCGCGCCTGTTCACCGATGCCGCAGGGACCGTCAGCCTCCCCAGCTCACCTGTGGGGCGCGTCTCGTACCTGGCACTCTCCGAGCTGGAGGGAACCGAGCCGGGCGCCCTGGGCGGTGCGGGCGGCGCCTTTCCCGACGCGATCCGGGAGACCTACCTCCAGCTCCCGCCGATTGCGCCGAGGGTCCGGGCGTTGGCAGAGGAGCTGGCCCGTGGGGTGCGGGACCCCTACGAGGTCGCCCGCCGCGTGGAGGCGCACCTCCGTGAAGGGTATCGCTATAGCCTCGATCTACGCAGGGACAGTCGGTACGATCCGCTTGAAGATTTCCTATTCGTTCAACGCGCTGGCAATTGTGAGTACTTCGCCGCCGGCATGACGGTCCTGCTTCGCGCTGTCGGGGTGCCGGCCAGGGTGGTGAATGGGTTCCAACGTGGGGAGTGGAACGAATACGGTGGCTATCTTGCGGTGCGCCAGCGTGATGCCCATTCCTGGGTCGAGGTCTACCTCCCTCGGGCCGGCTGGGTGACCTTCGATCCCTCGCCCCGTGCCGGCGCCGACGCGGCCAGGGACAACATGTTGGCCCGCCTGTCGCGATACCTTGATTCGATTGCGGTGCGGTGGGATCGCTATGTCGTCTCCTACAACCTCTCCGATCAGCTCCACATGGTTTCGGTCGCCCGGCGGCGGGCTGATCTGCTCCGGTGGCGGGGACTCGAACTGGTGAGAGGGATGGAGCGAGCTGCGGACGCTGCTGTGCGCGCGCTCGTCGCGAGCCTGCGGGGGTCCGGGCTGCTGGTGCTCGCGCTGGTTGGGACGGCGGTGGGCCTGCTGGTCGCGCTGCGCAAGCGCCCATTCGGGGGAGGGAGGCTTAGGGGTAGCGGTGGGCAGGGCTCGGTGCGATTCTACCGAGAACTGCTCCGGGTGCTGGAGCGCAAGGGCTTTGTCAAGGGAAGAGCTCTCACTCCCCGTGAGTTCGCGGCAAACGTGGAAGCCGATGGCCGGCCGGAATTTGCAGGGGTCTCGCAGGTCGTAGAAAGCTACTACCGGGTCCGTTACGGCACCCGACAGCTCTCCGAACCGGAGCACAAGTGGATCATCCAGATCCTCCAACGCCTTGGCACTGGGCGGCTCCAGCATTCAGCCACCATCGGACACGATCGCATTCCACCCTCAGGGACTCCCGACGTCTGATGGGCAACTTTGCCGCCGCGCGGCACAGCTCCGAAACAATCCTCTCGCTTCCGGGCACACGCAGTCCGGCGTCAGCACTAACCTCGCACGGGTGATTACTTCGACGAGATCACGCCGCACGCGACCCTAGCCCCAGCGTTTCCGGCGGGATCGGTTGTGTCGTCATCTGGGGCCGCATGGATCACGAGAGCTGAGCCCTCGCGGCCGAAGAGGGAATTCTTGCCGAGCTCAAGAGTGACCTGGGACACAATTACCTCGGCGGAAACGGTGCGGTCAGGCCCTACCACCAGGTTGGGTAGATCCCCCGCATGCGCGCCTGCTGGATTCTTCAACCCGTGCTTCTTTCCGTCGGGGTTAAAGTGGCCGCCGGCCGATGTGAAGTCGGGCGGGTCACACTTGCCGACGGCGTGGATATGGAACCCATGGGGCCCAGGGGAGAGTTTCCAGGCCTGCAACGAGATTCTGACGCCCCCCTGCTGCTGGGTAAGAGTCGCGCGACCCACCGTCTTTCCCTGTGAACTGAGCAGCTCTACCTCAGCCGTCTGGGCGCTCACTTGGCTGTGGGCAATAGCAGTGAGCAGAAATAACCCACCTGCGACGAAAGCTGTGCGCCTCATATCTGTTTCCTCCTCCCGGTTAGGATGTTGTGTGGCCCATGTCACGCATCATGGTTTCAGGGCCGAACGGCTTCATTGATCCCGGCTCGACCCCAGCGAATGGTCCTTATGAAATCAGGGGGATGAAGGCGATCGTGGGTCAGCATAGCAAAGCGGTGCGACCGGCGTCAATACCACCTTTGCAGCTTGCTTACCACGGCTTCGCCATACCAGATCAACTCCGATCGTTCCCAGATCTGGCGCGACCAGTGATCTACCAGAGAGGCGAGTTCGGGTAGCGTCGAGCCAACCATCGATCGAGCCCGAACGAACGACCGGAACGGGCGAGAAAAACGACCAGAAGGCCGGCTATGAAGGCCTGATCCGAAGTGGTGGCGGGTGACCCACCCCCCTTGGCCAGGAGGAAGTGGAGCAACATGAAGATCCCCCCCAGGGCAGCCGGTCTGGTCAAGAAGCCGAGCAAGAGCGCCAGGCCGGCCAGGACCATTCCCCAGGCGACCATGTGGGCAAAGAGCTGATGATACGGGATCGCCACCCCGTGCAAAAACGGCTTGTACCATTCAAACGCAAGATCGTTGGCCCAGCCGAGCAATCGCTTCTCCAACACCCCCGGGCGGGTGAAACCGCCGGTCAGCTTCCCGAATCCGTCGAGCAGGAAGTAGTAGCCGAAAAAGATGCGCAGCAGCGCAACCTGCCACAGCTTGGTCTCTTCCTGCCAATTGCCCCGTAGGTCGTCCAACGCTCCCTCCTTATTTCACCGAGAAGATGAAGCGCCCCCGCGTCGGGTGCCCGTCCACTGAAAGGATCTTCCAGCGAACCACGTACGATCCGGGGGGAAGCGTATTGATTCGCGCACGGAGGTTGGTCCGGTCCTGAGGATTCACTCGGGCGTGACCCTCTTCAACCATCCGGCCGGCCACATCCACGACCTCGATCGCGTTGAATTCATCTTCGAGGCGCTCGTTGAACCAGAGCTCCACCGAGGCCGGTGTCTCGGCGAGCGTCTCGGACGCGTTGGGTCTGGAGCGAATCAACTTGGCATGTGCGAGCGCCTTCGGGGGGACCAAGAAGCCGGCGAGAAGGACAAGTCCACTCAGGGCGATGGGTACCAACCTCGTCAACCGCATGGCGTGAGGCCTGCTTCCAGCGCGCTGACGCGCTACCCTTTCTCGGCTGCGACGATCCGAGTCCCGGCCTCTGCGCGCACGCCGATCATTCTCAAGCCGGCGGCTGTCATCAGCGATTCGAAGATCGCTTCCGCAAACGGAAACCGCTCGGCGTCAAAGGCGAATTCCACGTGCTCGCCGGGCTGAAGCTCCTCGGCGTGGATTCCAAACACCCGCTTGAGATAGGTGATGATATCGGCGCCGCACGCGGGGGCTCGGACGACAATGCGCCGCATGGGTGAGCGAGCACCTCTAGATCTTCTTGCGCATCATGTACCAGCGGTCGGCGCCTGCCTTGGCCCGCTTGTCGGCCTCCTCGAGGGTCTGCGGCGGCGGGACGATGACCTCCTGCCCCGGCTGCCAGTTGACCGGGCAGGCCACCCCGTACTTGTCCACCGTCTGCAGGGCTTTGAGGCTCCGGAGGATCTCGTCGATGTTCCGGCCGAAGGGGATCGGGTAGTACATCGCGAAGCGGACGACCCCCTCGGGATCGATGAAGAAGACGCCCCGGACGGTGAGGCCGACCTCGGGGTTGATCAAGTCGTAGAGGTTCGCCACCACCTTGTCGGGATCGGCGACCACCGGGAACTCGACCTTGACCTTGGCCGTCTCCGCCATGTGGCGCAGCCACTCGATGTGCGAGTAGATGCTATCGACGCTCAGGCCGATGATCTCGCAGCCGAGGTCTTTGAACTCCTTGTGGCGCTTGGCGAACTCGACGAACTCCGTCGTGCAGACCGGCGTAAAGTCGGCCGGGTGCGCGAAGAAGAGGACCCACTTGCCGCGGTACTGCGACAGGCTCAGGGGGCCCTTGGTGCTATTGGCGGTGAAGTCGGGGGCTTTCGAGCCGATCTTGACCATTGGTGCCTCCTTGGGGAGATAGACTGTGCAGATTTTGGAACGAATCCTTCACCTTATGTGTG
>Ga0209619_10003437_pt1 | contig 11373 bp, 9 predicted proteins | sample Rifsed16ft3_FD_184011 | JGI IMG/M metagenome (GOLD analysis project Ga0209619, IMG submission 184011) | Soil microbial communities from Rifle, Colorado, USA - sediment 16ft 3 (version 2) | ecosystem: Environmental > Terrestrial > Deep subsurface > Rock core/Sediment | place: Rifle, Colorado... | reverse complement strand
GAGCCATTAAGACGATGAATCCGATAATTAGCCAAATTTGAGCCATCAGCATAAAAGCGAATTGATCCATTTTGATTAGCTTCTTAATCTCAACTTTTGTCTCAATAAGCTTATCACCTTTTTTTATTGTATAGTCTGCAAACTCACCGCTTTTGAAACTATTAAGAATCCTTTGTGCTTGATAGCTATCGCGAAGCTTGGTCTTATCAATTTCAATCAGCTGGTCCCCATTACGGATTCCCGCTTTCCATGCAACACCATCAACTTTAACCTTATCAAACAGAATTATTACACTGTCTTTCCTTGCCTTCTGAGGTTCCCATAGACATTCATCATTAGAGGTTGCGTTTACTACAAAGATAAATGAGAAATTAACAATCCCGATACAAAACAACAGGATGAAAGAGATAATAATTACCCCTTTCTGATTTTTCTCAAAGAAATTCTTTATGCTTTGCATGGTTTAAATTTCTCGTCTAAATTTTTATAATACAATTGATTGATTTATAATAAGCTAATAAGGTTGATAAATCAGGTGACTGTTACCGTTACTAAGGTTTTCATTTTATATAATTCTTCTTTCATTTTTATTTCTGTACCATTATTGATGTCATTAGGTCTAATGCAAGACCTTATCCTAATTTTTCCTAACCTTAGCAAAAATTGAATATATGATAATTTGACCTTATTAGCTTATTAATTGTAAAGCAATATATAGAATTAAGATTATTAACGTTTCTTGCATTCGTTATCCGATCACTCCTAAAAATTTATTCAAGCCAAATCTTACATATAATCATATAAAAACTTTTCACTTAACTTTAATCACCATTAAAGTAATATCGTCTGATTGAACGGTACCATAAGCGAATTTACTTACTTCATTCTGAATTGCATTCGAAATTTCTTTTGCCGGTTTTTCAGCCAAACTTAAACTTAATTTTTCTAGTCTCTCATCTGAAAATTCTTCTCCACTTTGATTCATTGCTTCCGATACACCATCAGTGAAAAAAATTATTACATCATCTTTCTCAAGCTGTAACTTTTCGGAAGAATAAGGAATCATAGTTTTCATTACACCGAGAATAATTCCACCCTTATCTAATTTTTTGATTTTGCCTTGTCTGATAAGTAAAGGATGGTTATGACCAGCATTAACGTACAACATCTGCTTGGTGTCATTTTCAATTATTGCCCAGAAAAATGTAATGAATTTTCCCTCGGTTGTATTTTCTGTGATCAGATCGTTGATCAAACCCGTAGCTTCATCAATCTGCATGCCCTGCTTGCAAATCGTTTTTAAGAATGCCTGTAGATTCGCCATCATCAGTGCGGCTGAAACACCTTTGCCGGATACATCAGCAATTGTGATACAGAAATTATTATTATCTAAAGTGATAACATCGTAATAATCACCGCCAACTTGCTTTGAAAAGACAGTGTTTGCCACCACATCAAAATTTGTGAACTGCGGTATTTTATGTGGAAGAAGATTCTTCTGAATATCATGTGCGATTTCTAAATCTTCTTCAAGTTTTTGCTTTTCTAAAGCCTCTTTAAATAATCTTTGATTTTCAATTGAAACAATTGCTAAGCTTCCAACTGAATATATGTACTCAATGTCGGCTTCTGAATATTCGGAATCGCTTCCTCTTTTCCCTAACAGAATTAATCCTTTTGTTTCACCTTGAAGCTGCATTGGGACAATAAGTTCAATACCAAATTTTTGCAGATCAGTGTAGTTCGTTTCTATTTCTTTTTTAGTAATTGAATTTGTTATGAGCTTGGTGTTATAAATTTTGAGGGCATTTAATAATTCATCTTGTGGGAACTTAGATTCCAAAATCTTTAAGTTCTTACCTTCAAACGATACTACGGCAAATTTTTGTACAAGAAACTGCCCTATGACAGAATAAACTAAAAGTCTTGCAACTTTAGTTGATTCTGAAAACAAACCAAATTCTTTGCTCAATTCAAACAAGGAATTAAGACGATTAATTCTTGAATCAAGAATTCGATTGGTTTTTTTTAGTTCACTCAACATAAGTGAGTTTTGGATTGCAGTTGCGGCGATGTTTGTGATTGTATGTAAAAAATCTAAATCATCATTTGAATAAGGAGTTTTATCTAATTTATCTCCCAATGCAATTATTCCAAGGCATTCCTGGAAAGAGCAAATTTCATCATACGCTAAAATATTTAGTGAAGCCAAATAACTTTTGAATTTATCACTTTGTATTTCATCTCTATTTTTAATTTCCGGGAAGTGTGCAAATTGCTCTTCGGCAATTCCCTTTTTTGCTCTTGGCTGAAGCAAGCCGTTCGTATTGAGTGCTATGAATCCTTTTGTTGTAAGAAATTTTCCCAAGCAAGTAAGCAAGAGGTTATTTAAAATGAATTCTAAATCGAGACTTGAGTTGATTACCCTGCTTAACTCAACAAGAGCTTTCAAATTTCTTCTTGCTTTAAGATCTTCGGAATCATTCATTTTAATTGGCTGAATTTAATTTTTTGGTTAGGAGAACCTGATTGAACTTACCGGGAATAGATTTATAGTGGATATCATCCATTAACGATTTCATTAAATACATTCCAAGTCCTCCAACGCGTTTTTCTTCAAAATATTTTTTCAGGTCAGGTTTAGGAACAGCATCTGGATGGAAAGAAGCACCGTGATCGGTTATCTCAACAACTATTTTTTTATCGGAATATGTTAGTTTAATTTTAATATCACCATCGGGAGAATATTGGTAAGCGTGCTTAATAATATTAGTGCATGCCTCATCAACAGCAAGCACAATGTCACCCGCAATGTCTTGAGGAATGCTTACCTCTCCAACAGCCGAGTTTACAAATTCTCTTACAGTAGTTAAGTTTTCGGTTCGGCTTTTAACGAGAAGTTCTTTTTGTTTTGATTTTGTTTTACTTGTTCTCAATTTATTTTATCTCATTAAATTTATTAACCGCCTCTTCTTCTGTTTTGAATATTTCATAAAGAAGCGGAAAGCCGAGCAAATCGAAAATGTTAAATACTTTATCGCTCATGCTGGAAAGCTTGATATCACCGCCGTTTTCTCTAATCTTTTCGATAAAAGCCATGAACACTCCTAAACCGGCGCTGCTGATGTATGCAAGGTCTTTGAAGTTAGCCACGATTTGATATCTGCCCTTATCAACTAGACCTGAAAAGGCATTCTCAAGCGAGGGTGCTGTGTGAGCATCTAAAAAACCTTTAAGATAAACTACGTTTATACTTCCCTGATCTTTGATTGAGGTACTGAATTCTGCCATTCTTGTTCTCCAATTAAATTAAACTTTTGTTTCAACTTAAAAATAACTAAAGTAATATCGTCATGCTGTGTTGTGTCCTGCGAAAATAAGGTTACTCCTTTTATAACTTCATTCGAAATTTCTTCTGCGCTTAAGTGGCTATTTTCAATCAATATTCTTTCAAAATTCACTTCTCCAAAATCTTCTTTCTCAAAATTTTTCGCTTCGGTTATTCCATCAGTAAATAAGACTAAAACATCATTCTCTTTAAGATCCAGCTTAATTTCTTCAAGAGTCGAAGCAAAATATGGTGTATAGTTCAACCCCAATCCTAAACCCGATGGTCTAATATCTTGCGTAACACCATCACGAATAAGTAGAATTGGGCAGTGACCGGCACGGGCTAAAAACATTTTTTCTTCTTTAAGATCGAGTAAACCATACGCTGCGCTTACAAAACTTTTTCTGTCCAATGTTCTTTTTAAAATTTGATTGGCGTTTATAAGAATTTCTTTTGGTGATAGCGAAGTTTGAGAAAGCGATTCAAAAATTCCCTTTACTTCAGCCATAATAAATGCTGCAGTAATGCCTTTACCCGATACATCGGCAATCACAAAACCTAATTTGTTTTCAGTTACTTCAAAGAAATCATAGTAATCACCGCCAACTTCAAAAGCTGGAATAAATGTAGCAGAAATATCTAAACCGGAATATTCAGGATTTTTGTCTGGTAAAATTTTTCTTTGAATTTCACGGGCAACATCCAGCTCTTTTTCAAGCCGTTCCTTCTCAATTGATTCCTCAAGCAGCTTTGCATTTTCAATGGCAACCGATGCATAATCGGTAAATGTATTAAGTGCATCTTTATCTTCATCATCAAAAATCGAATCGCCTTTTTTCACTGCGAAGAGATATCCTTTTACCTCTGTATGTGCACGAAGTACTGATACAGTTAAACCGGAATATTTTTCGGAAAACTGAGGAACATCCTTAAGCGAGCTTAAACGGTAAATTGCTCTCTCAATTTCTTCGGGAGAAGAATTAGATTTGCTTAAAATATATCCTGTTAGAGCATCTGCATCCACAAATCCGATATTTTTATTGGCAATGATTTTATTCTCATTATCATGCTTTAATGCCATCCAGCTTGCATCTGCATTACAAACCTTAATGGCAATATCGGTGATCGTTTCAGCTAAATCACTAAAGTCTAAAACCTGGGTAATCAACCGGCTGAAATATTGAAGTGAAGAGACTTCCTTTGCTTTACGGTCGTACGCTTCGGCTGTAGGAATATGAAACAAAGTTGTGAAGAACAGGATGCTGAAATATCCGATTCCGTATATCATCATCAACTGTAAAAAATTATTGAGCGCGGGTGAAAAGCCATTTAGTATTTTGTAGTGTGTTGTATCGTCCCCGCTTTTTAACAGATTCAAAACGAATAATGTTAAAATTACAACAGATAAAACAAGAAGCAGCACCTTTTCCTTTTTTGACAGGAATGCAATCCAGGATATTTTAATCGAATTGATACCGATTAGAATAATTGATATAATTAAAAAAGTATTATTAATGTATGATAATCCGGGATACTTATCTAAAAAGGCAGTCGATACCGATAACAGAAAGAATATGGTCATAGTATTGAAATATATGTTCCGTTCACGCTTCTGTCTGGTGAAGTAAAACTGTTTAAATGTTAAAAAGATGTAAGCAAGTGAACTGATAAAAATTGAAACATAAAAGAAGGATATTATCGTATAAATTAAATCCGGATTTTTTATTTTATCTCCAAGATTGCTGTAAAACAAATTAAGAATGGAATCTGAAAAGGTTATGAAAAAGAACATGATTGCATTCAATATTCCTAAGTTCATAACCAGGGATAGCAAATTGAATTTGCCGGCTGTTATAAAATCATTGATAGATAAAAGAAGAAATGCTACAGCCGAGATTACAAAAATTTCGTTAAGCAAAAGGAGTTGGAAGGATTCAACCGGTGAGAAAAATAATTTCAAAATAAACAACACTGCTGCTAATACAAGCAGTAATTGTATTTTTAAATTTTTCAGAAGATTTCCGGCGGATATGTTTCTTATCATGAAATAAAATTATTTTTATTTAGCTCAAAAATTATTGGTATACTCACAAATAACTATTGTCGTTTTTAAGTGTTTTATTTCCCAGGAGAAAATAGAACAAAAGCTTATGTATTTAAAGAAACGTTAGATAAACGGCAAATAGTTTAGATGAGCGCAAAAATACACAAATCTTGATTTATAATTCTGAGCAAATTTTTAAGAAAGGTTTTAAACACGGATAAAATCACACTGATTTCTTAGCTGAACCTCCTTCAACAAAAAACCCGAAGGTTTTCTTCGGGTTTTATTAGCGAACATTCAAATATTATCTAAATTTCTATCGGCTCATCCGTTTTAACTTTTGATGGCTCCTTCTGCAAATCTTTTTGGAGCTTGAGCATTTCTTCTCTCAGTTTCCGCATCTCTTTTTGAAATTCTTTCATTTGAAACTGAAAATCTTTCTGATTAAAAATTGCTGAATCATTTATTAATAATTTAATTGCATTCGAAAGCGAATCAGCTTTAAATCTATATGCTTCATTATTATATAATGATGAATCATTCATGAATGCATCTGGTAGAATCGGTGTGTTGAAATTTGGTATATCTATATCAAAATTAAATTTTTGAGATGAATCGCCAACATCCACTCTGAACTCAAATTTTTTTCTAATGCTTCCTTCTTTTGGAATTTTAATTGAGAAGGATTTTATGTTCTTTGTTGCAGCTTCAATTTGTGCCTCAAGCTCATCCAGATTTGGTAGCGGAATATTAGATAAATTAATATTCATGTTAGGAATATTAACCCTGCAAATATTTGTGTCAAAAAATACTTCGAAATTCTTATCCCAGCCACCATGACTTTTCAGCTTAACAATATTACTATCAAAATTGAATACAAAATTTTGTTGATGCAATTCTTTTTCAACTTCCTTCAAATTCTTCCTCAGCTCAATTTGCATATGTTTCATTTCTTTATCGAATTTATCTCTATCGAACCTAAAAGTTTCAACAAAAATTGTATCCGGTGTCATAAAAATATAATCGCTGTCGCTGGCGGTTTTAACAACTTGCGCAATTTCTACAAGCTGAGGTCTATCAATATCACGAAAACCGGCAGGTACTATTTTTGCGAATTGCTCACCGTTCGCATCTTTCGCAAATGCCATAATGTCTGCAAAGATTGCTTTGTTATAATTCCAAAGTTTGGGACTGATTGCAACTGTATTGTTTTCGTTAACAAGGATTTGCTCTTGCATATCATCAGCATATGATTTAAGGATAGAATCAATCTGCATTTTTTGCTCTTTGTTGAGATTTAATACCGCAACAAATTTCTCAAAGTCATTATTGGTCTCGGCTATCGAAGCAGTCTTAATTTCAAAATATTCAGACCCATCTGCATTAGAACCAAGCATTAAATACTGACCGTGCTCTTTATCAAGAGGAAGTTTTCGGTATAGTGCAAAGTCAAAAACATCTTCGTTAGTTAAACCAGCGGTAATAAACAGCGGCTTTAAATTTTCAGTGTAAAGCCCGGCTAATTTTGTTTTTTGTTCTTCAATAACCGTCTCAAAAAATTGGGGGTTAGATTTTAGAAATACCATGAGAACGATTGTAGCTAAGGAAATACCGAGTATAGGAATCCATCTCTTCATTTTGAATCCCGAGGAATTCTCAGAATTTAAGCTGGCTATTAGCTTAGTTTCAAAGTATGGAGACTCGGTAACTTTTTGAAATGATGATTGTGATAATTCTTTAATTCGTTTCAGTTCAATTAACTTTTGCTGAAGATCTTTCGAGACTGTTAATTTATCTTCAATATATTTAACTTCTTCTTTGGTAAGCTCTCCGTCAATGTAAGCGGAAAGCATTTCATATTCTTTGTAAAATTTGTTCATAACATAAGCTCCTTTTCATAGGGCTTTAGGATATTTCTTAAACCTTCCCGTGCCCTAAAAATTCGGGATTTAACCGTACCAATTTCGCAATTAACGGTTTGTGCAATTTCCTGATAACTCAATCCTTCTAAATCCTTGAGCATAAGGGGAATTCTTAACTTATCCGGTAATTCTTCAATACCTTTTCTAACTATTTCTGCCGTATCCTTCTCTTCATGTGAAGAATGATAAACCGGTTCTTGTTCATCTTCCTTTATGCTTATAAAAATATTTCGTATCCGTTTTTTCCTCAGATGATCTTTGCATTTGTTAACGGTAATTCTGTACAGCCAGGTTGAAAATTGCGACTCGAAACGAAACTTGTTCAGATTTTTATAAACAGTTAAAAATACATCCTGAGCGATGTCATCAACTGAATCATCACAGCCAAGAGTTAAGTAAGTTAGATTACGAACCTTATCTTTATGGCGCTGAACAAGCAATCTAAATGTGGTTTCATCACCTTCAATAAATCTTTTTATGAGAGAGAAATCATCATCTAAAGATAAAATCTGCGGATTTTGCAAGTCGACCTTTTTCTTGTTGAATTTCATTTTTTTAGACGAAGTAATTAGGAATTGGTTCCATAATAGTATAAAACACAATGAATCGATCTGTGTTTGTAGTCACGGTAATAAAGAGTTGTTTAAGCTAAAATAAATTGTCATTGAGGGAATTATTGATTTAAAAACTACGTGAATTGGTAACTTTTCATTACTATCGTAACTTTTAAGCCATATAGAAATTGCAATGGATAATCCTCGTCATGTTGACCGGCGTACTTTATGCAATTTATTCTAGAGCTAGATTTACAATTGATTTTGAATAAGGGAAAAAATCATGTTGTTTTTTATCGTCTTCTTTTAGAGAATAATTAGAAATGAACAACTCTTTCCCAAGTTGATTCGATTCTTTATTAACGTTACGCATCCCGTAAGTTAAGTCCCAAGCTGTGATATTGGCAAAAGAAAAAAGGTTTCTTATATAATCACTATCATCATAAGTAATCAACCATTTATGATTGGTGTGCTTCATTACATTTGCAAATCTTTCGTGGTCAAATATTTTATGAAGCGTTCCATTTTTGCCATATAATGCGGATTTTGTCGCAGAATAATAAGGTGGGTCAAGAAATAAGAATACATCATCGCCATCAGTTGAAATTACTTCTTCGTAATCTAAATTAGAAATTTTAGTATTCTCTAAGATTCTTGAAAGGGATTTTACTCTTTCGATACTAGATTCAGTAAAACGTTTATGAAAAGCTGCATTGGAAAAACCGCCACTTTCAGTTGTGCCGGAAAATGTAATCCTATTGAAAATAAAAAAAGCGGCTGCTTTATGAATGCTATCAATTGAATCTATGTTATTTAATAAAAACCTATGTAGTTCTTTACCATCAGGATAATTGGAACGAAATTCAAGAATTGATTCAATCAGTTCATTTGGACTCTCTTTGCACTCATTCCAAAAATGATAAAGATTTTTATATATATCATTTATCCAAAAATATTTTGAAGGATATTTTTGTTTTAAATAAACAAAAACAGAACCTCCGCCAACGAATGGTTCTCTAAATTCTCTAAAATTTGGTATCAATTTCGAGATTGAATCTATTGCTTTGCTTTTACCACCAGGATATCTTAATGGACTTTTGACCATTACTCAAACACCTTCAATTATAACTTTAAAATGGTTTGTTTGGGCCTCAGCAAAAAGATGGTTAATAACACTGATTTGATTTTCGTTGAAGCTGTTAACAGTTTTAAAACTATCAATTTCCGAAGAGATACTATTTGATGTAATTTTTCCAGAAATGTTTGTGGATGTTAATTTCAAAACAGGTTTTGGTGTAAAATCAACATCATTCACTTTTACATCAGTTAGATTACAATATAAAACCATTTTTAGAAGTCCGTCTTTTATATCACCTATACTAGGCAATTTTGAATTGATGGAATGTTTTCCTTCAATTAAGTATAAGGTTTTGTCGACAACTTCAACTTCATCAGTTGTAAAATAATATATACCACCAAGGTAATTTTTTATTGTTATAGTCGCTTTGGTAGCAGTCGAAAGAAATTCTTTTGGTTGAGTGGTTTGCTTTTCTCTACTCTGTGCTTCTTTAGCTTTATTTCGTGATGTATCCATAAAATCGGCTACACCTTTTTGAAATTGATCTTTGAAGCTTTGTATTCCACTCGAATTATGAAATGCAACCTTTAATTCTTTTTGTAAACGATTATATGTTTCAAGAACAATATCTATAAGAGAAGGAAGGGTGTCTTTTATCTCCTTTAAATTCCAATGCAGAGTAGAGCTATGATAATTGCTAATCTCCACAATTTTATTTTTAACATAGTAATTATCAAACTCTTGATTCGTAATCTTGTTTTCTCGTGAAGGATGAATGACGGCATTATTGTAATATGCAAGAATTACATAGACGTCTAAAAGACTCATTAACGAAACAGTGTCCCATTGTATAAAGTCCCGATCTCCTTTTGCTCCTTCATCTTTAATAATGGGAATTACTGTAATCCGTTTGGGAACATTCAGAGAATTATAAACTCTTTCGAAAGGATATGATCGCGTCCTTTTTGGAGAAACCCATTTTGAAATTCCATAGTTATACTTTTTGTCAGATAATAAAAAGCAAGACGGAGCCGAATTGATATTTAAATCATTAAAACTAAGTTCAGGTAAATCGTCCGTGCTGTTTACACTATACTTTATTCCAGTAATTTTCGCAGTAATGTTCATTTCACTTTGATTCCTTAGATTTTTTCTTTTCAATATATTCAAGAGTGACAAACTTATATTTGTCAATTTTTCTTTCAATGATTTCAAAGTGATCTTCATTATTAAATATATCCGAATTTGTGTCGAAGCCAACTTTCTTTCTTATTATTTTTTCTAAATCACGAATTATTTCAATACCAACCGAATTTCTTTTTAAGAGACGAGCAACTTTCATTGTAGTGCCGCTTCCTAAAAAAGGATCTAATACAGTTTCACCAACATATGAATACAATTTAATGATTCGATATGGTAATTGCTCTGGGAAAGCCGCAACATTTTTTTCAAGTATTGAACCGGGTAAAACATTGGTCATTTCCCAAAGGGTTTTATGCCAATTATTGTTTTGAAATTCCTTTTTATCAATCTTGGAAAGTTCGCGAATTTCTTTTGAAATAGAACGATAATCGAATTTACTTTTTTGAAGAATTACTATACTTTCTAAAAGATTGTCGGGATAATAATACATCGGAAAGGGATTTTGTAATATTACACCGCTTCTTTTACTTATTCTTAAATATCCATCGGGTTTTTTCCAAATAATTCTATCGCGATAACGAAAACCAGCATCTTGAAATATTTTTGTGGCATCAGCAACAATCGGATATTTTGTACCATTTACCAACATATCGTCAATATTTAATGCAACTATACGCCCTTCACTTAATACTCGATAAGATTCTTTTGCAAAATTCTTTAATACACCTAGGTATTGTTCATAACTAGAAAAAAGACCATTGTAATCAAAAGGAGCATTATAATATGGAGGTGAGGTAACAATTAAGTGAATACTAGAATCACTTATTTCGCTCATATCCATACAATTGCCAAAAATTAATTTATGACAAGTTTTCATATAATCTTTTAAGCATTATTCAAATCCTTTAAAACTAACCCTTACTTCCCTGGTTTTACAAATATTGAATCATCAACTCCCATGTTAACTTCAAACTTCTCTACTTTCATATCAATCAATTGTCCCATCACTCTTTGAACTTGCTTGGATGGAAATAAAAGTCCGTTAAATTCTTTGATAAAAATACTCAAGTTTTGATAATAATAATCCAAAAAGATTTATGTTCATCTAATTTTAGCGAAATAAATTGGAGTTATCTTACCCATAATCAATATTTTGTTGTAATTTCTCTTAATTACTAGTCAAAATTCTTTTTTAATGGATAGATGTGATATATAAAGTTTTCTACTTGCTTTAGAAAATTCATCTAATTAAATTTCAATGAAATTTTAAGGAGTACTTCATGAAAACAAAAATTAGCGAA
>Ga0209619_10003429_pt1 | contig 11390 bp, 15 predicted proteins | sample Rifsed16ft3_FD_184011 | JGI IMG/M metagenome (GOLD analysis project Ga0209619, IMG submission 184011) | Soil microbial communities from Rifle, Colorado, USA - sediment 16ft 3 (version 2) | ecosystem: Environmental > Terrestrial > Deep subsurface > Rock core/Sediment | place: Rifle, Colorado... | reverse complement strand
TCCGCCTTCTGGCTGAACCGCACGCCCCGCGCGATCAGGGCCTCCTGCACGCCCTGGATGTCCCGTGTCGCGAAGCCGATTGAGGTGTTCTCCCCGAGGTGGGCGAGGTCCGCGTCGTAGTCCGCGGGGTTGTCGTACATCTCCCGCGTCGGCGCGAAGGGCATGATCGCGGTCCCCTTCGGGCTCAGGCGGTACACCGTGAACGCCTCGCCTTCCGTCCCCTGGGTCTTCTTCCCTCTCATTCCGAGGGCCTTCGTGAAGAAGAGCCCGCCTTTCGCGGCGTCCCGCGAGACGACCGTGACGAACTCGAGCCGCTGGAGGCCCGCCCTCCGGACCTTCGGCCGGGACGGCTGCTGGAGGAACAGGACGTTCCCGTCGGGGTCCCAGAACCGCGCGAGCAGCGAGGACTCGCTCTCCATCTCGACCTTGACCCCCCGCCGCTTGAGCTGCTCGATCGTCCGCTTGAGGTCTGTCGTCGAGAACCCGACCCCGGTGACGGTCCCGATCTGCTTCCGGCCCGCCTCGTACATCTCCGGCCCCCACGACTCCGCGGGTTGCCACAGGTTCAGGGACGCGTCCTCCCCGCCCTTCGTGGCGCCCAGCGCGATGTAGCCGTTCTTCCGGTCCTCGCTCCGCACCTTGAGCCCGATCGTTCTCGTGTAGAACCGCTTCGCCTTCGCGTAGTCCCGCGTGAAGATCCCCACGTCGCCCAACGAATCCAGTTTCGGCATGCCGAACTCCCCCAAGCTGGTGGAGAACGCCGTCCATCGTCATAAAGGACGCGGTCGGGGTGGCGGGCTCGACCACAACCCTGGGCAAGACGGATATCCTCGGACGCGGTTGCTGCCTTGGCGAGGCGGGGCCATGGCGGTCGGCCCGGATATGGGGGTCGCGCGGTTCGCGGCCGCGAAGTTTGCTCTGGAGAAAGTGCCCGACCTGCGTCCCGTCATGCGGCGGTACGACACGCTTTCTATCGGCGCCGCACTCATCGTCGCGTCCATTTCGTTCCTCGTCTCCGCGGCGGCTGTCGCCACGGGCATGAACCCCGCGGCCGCGAGCGTTGTCGTGGCCGTGCTGGTCACCGCGACCGCCGCGGGAGCTCTCCTGTCCCTCATGGCGTGGTTGCAGTCCGAGCTCCAGCGAGTCCTGACGCCTGCGTACAACGCGTTCGTGGAATGGCGGCTTGAGCTCGAGAAAACGGGGGTTAGGGGAGTGGCCGGAGCGGTCACGGCGTCGACCTGGCTCGAGTTCCTGCTCGGAAGGATCGAGGGATCGACGAAGTGGCTCGAGATTCTCATCGCCGCGGCGGGGCTCATCCCGGCTGCCGCGGTGAGCGGGGCGGGGACGGCTCTCGCGGGAGGGCCCACGGCGCTCGCCGTGGCGGCCACGGCGGTCAGCGTCGGCCTCGCCTCCATCGCGGTCGCGCGGGTCGCCGCCCGCCGGCGCCTCCTCCTGTTCCTCGCCGAGCTCATCCTGGGGCAGACCGTGTCGGAGCCGAAGGATATTGCATCGATCTACTGGACCGTTCTCAGGAGGAGGACGCGCCGATCCCCGCGATGAGGCACAACTCCTCCGGACCTACGCGACCGGGCCCTTGAGGATCTCCCGCAGGAAGCTCGTCCCGTAGCACCCGGGGGTCAGGGCGAACCGCAGGCTCAGGGTGCCCTCGCCCGCCTCCCACTCCAGGTCCCGCAGGGGCGCGAGGAGCTCCCGCCGCGTCCCCCGCGACGAGAGCCTCGGCATCGCGGGGATCACGAAGTCCGGCCGCCGCAGGCCCTCCGAGGCGACGACCCGCTTCTCGATCTCCCCTGCCCGCCCCGCGGCGAACTCGGACTCCGAGCCGAAGAGGACGCCGCTCACGAAGGCCTTCCCCGCCCGGCACTGGGCCGCCGCCTTCTCGAGGTTGTTGCACTCCACCGGGATCTCGCGGTCCCGGTCCGGGCGGCCGTCCGGGCGGGCCGCGAGGACGACGTCCCCCTCGATAGGCTCGCCGAGCGGCAGGCCCTCCCGCATCCGCTCGCTCAGGATCCGGTTGAACAGGTACGACTGGTACCCGTGGACGAACATCAGCAGGAGGTTGATTGGGAGCGCCTGGAGCGCGCCTACGAAGTCCTCCGGGTCCTGGGCGAGGCGGTTCAGGATCGCCTTCTCGAAGCCCCACTCCCTCGGGTATTCCCGCAGCGCAGCCGCGTAGTCGCCGGTCGCCTCGAGCCCCTCGCGGACCGCGTACGATTCGTCCCCCTCCCCCTCGATCGGGTTCGCGACGTACGCGTGCACGGCCTCTCGGAACTCGCCGCGGACGATGTGCCGCCCTACGACGTGCGTGATCGGCCGCACGGAGCCGAACCGCTGGACGCCGAAGAAGTTCGGGAACCCGCCATGGAGGCGGAGCTCGCGGGCGACCGCCTCAGCCCGCGTCTCGATCTCCTCCTTCGGGAGCGGGATCTCCCGCACGACGACGCGGAACCGGTTGCCCAGGAGGTCCCCGATCTCCAGCCGCTTGTCCGTGCGGAACGTGTCGAGGACCTCGACGTCCTTCAGGGTGAGCGACTCGAGGAGCTCCGGCAGGGCCTCGAACTGGACGAGCTGGGTGGTCACGGCCCGCCGGTCCTTCGTCCCCGCGAACGCGATCCGCTTGCGGCTAATGCGCAGGCGACGGGCGAGCTCCCGCACGAGGCGGTTCGTCTCCCAGTTCCGCGTGCGGAGCCGGGCCGCGGTGTACCGCCCGCCCTCGGAGCGGGGCAGGTCCACGGAGACCTCGTCGACGACGAAGTCCTCCGGGGAGGCCTTCACCCGCCCGCCGAGGCCCGGGGCCGTCGTGAGGTACCCGGAGATTCCGATGACGCCCTCGTCCATCCGGCGAACCCAAGGCGGGCGGCGTATTTGAGGACGCGAGGCGGGCCTAGTCGAAGCCCCGCTCCTCCCGCACGGACTCCGCGACGCGGGTCGCGAGCCCGAGGTTCATCCCGAGGGCCTTCGCGATGTCCGACGCGGGCGCCCAGGGGCGCTTCCGGAGGTACCGCTCGACCGCGGTGCGGGCCCGCAGCTCCGTCCACGCGCCCGCCCTGGAACCACCCGCCCCTTCGGAGACCTCGAACCGGGAGGGTCCCGGCTCCTCGAAGACGGGCGGGGGCGCCATGGACTCCTTGATCTCGACGGTCCACTGGGAGATCTCCGCCTCGACGACCTCGAGCCACTCCAGGATCTTCGAGATCTCCGGGTCGGCGGGCGCCGCCGCCGCGGGGGTCGTCTGTGAGGCCGCGTTCGCCGCGGAGACGGGGGCGGCGGGGAATGGCTCCAGGGCGGCGGGACCCGCCACCGACTCGAAGAGGGTCTCGGTCCGGCCCCAGGGGGCCGCGCGGGAGGACCTCTGGTACGCGGGGCGGGCGTGCCGGGGCATTCCCTGCTCCCAGATCGAGAGGCACGCGAGCGCGCCGACGGACAGGATGATCGCGAGGAGGAACCAGAAGTGGCGGGGGAGGGACACCGGAAGGATCCGGTCGATCGGGATCGGCCAGGGCCCGTACAGGAGCACCGCGAGGACGAGGAGCGCGACCGCTGCGACGCCTGCGGCGCGGGCGCTCCTATCCGTGCGGGGCGGCTGCCCTGCCCGTCCCCCCGTCATCACGGGACGCCATGGACTCCTGACGGGATACGGCTTCCACTCCGCCTATCAAACGCGATTATCGGGATGCGGAACGGCTCGCCCGTGGCGGGAGGAGGTAGCGTACATGTAGCGGCGGCAGTCTTATACCCGTATACGGATTATACTAGCATGGCAATGGCGCGGGCACGCAGGACTTCCGAGGAGACGGCCGCCATCCCCGTCCGGTTCACCAAGAAGGAGCTGTCCAGGATGGAGCGGGCGCGGTCCCTCCTTGGCCTCACCTCACGGACCGCAATGATCCGGGAGGCGGTCCTCGAGAAGCTCGACCAGGTCGAGACGATGGGGATCATCGAACTGCGCGACGTCACCAAGGACGAGGCTGTGAGGGTGATCGACCGGTACCTGAAGAAGCACCCGGGGAACCACTACGTCAGCGATTTCGTCGAGAGGCTCGGGATCGAGCCCAGGATCGCGTTCGAGGCGGTCCAGTATCTGATCGAGGCGGGTCGCGCCCACGAAGGAGAGGACTAGATGCCGATGATCCTACGAGGCAAGGGAGATGGGATTGAGGCGAAAGTAATCGTGTACCTCGCCCGGAAGGCCGAGGGCCCACGGCTCGTCCGGAAGAGCGGGACCCACCGGGGCCAGTTCGGCAAGCTGTACGACGCGTTTGTGTGGATCGAGCGGCCGATCCACGGCGACGCGCGCTGAGTCCTATCGCTCCCGCAGCACCTGCTTCAGCGCCTGCGCGTGCCCCTTGAGGAACGCCCAATCCTGGACGTCGATCGTCTCGATCCCCGCGATCACGCCCTTCTCCTTCGCGGCCTGCATCAGGCGGCGGAGGGACTTGTACCCGTGGATTCGCGGGTCGTACCTCGGGAAGCGCTTCCGGAGCTCCTGGCCCACGTACGAGAACGACGCGACCCCCGGCGGGTCCGCCCTCCGCAGGATGTCCTGGATCCCGTTGAACACCGCGTCCACGGAGGGCCCGCCCTTCTCCCGCGGCCGCTCCTCCGGCTCCGGCGGGCCCACGATGTCCCGGTCGTAGTACAGGACCTCGTCCACGAACTCCGCGAGCATCGCGCTCAGGCTCCCCGTGACGCCGATCAGGATCAGCTGCCGGCCGTACGGCCGCAGGGCGTTCACGACGTGGAGGAAGTCCTGGTCCCCGGAGACGAGGACGAACGTGCCGATGTTCGGGTTCGTGTGGCACAGCGTGGCGGCGTCCACCGCCATCCGGACGTCCACGCTGTTCTTCACGATCGCGCTCGGGGCGCCGGACAGGGCGATCTTCCGCTTCGGGACGTACACGGGCTCCAGGCCCGCGCGGTACAGGGCGGGCGGGTCGGCGTGCATGTCCCGCTCGAGCCAGTCCGCGTATGCGCGGGCGACCACGACCCGGCCGTAGTCCCGGGACGCGTCGTAGAGCGCGGTGACGTTCGGCGTGATCCGCATCCGCTCGAGGCCGATCTTCAGGTTCTCCCAGTCCACGAGCAGGGCGACGTCGCCCGTGGCGGGCCTCTCGGGTGCCGCCGGCGACGGCCCGGCCTCCGTGGCGGGTCCTCCCCCTCTTGCCATCGTTATGACTCCGGTCGACGGGAGGCTGTGACGGCCTTAAGGCCCTTTTGGAGGGGCCAGGCGCCGACATCGCGCGCAGGGATGTCGAGACTGAGGAGGCGGCTATTACCCCAAAAGGGAAACCTTTATTACCAAAGATGGGTAATATGGTCTAGGATGACGTTCCGAATGAACCCCGCACTCGAGGCCCTGTTCGGGAGCGCGACCAGGGCGAAGGTCCTCGGTTTCCTTGCGAATACCCGAGAGCCCAGGACGGGCTACGCCATCTCCAAAGCCCTTGATGCGTTCCCATCCAAGGTATACCCCGAGCTCCGGGACTTGGCCAGCGCCGGGTTCCTGCGGGTCGTTGCGACCAGGCCGGGTCGGAAGGCGTACATCCTCGTGGACGACGACCTTCGACGCTTCTTGGCGAAGCGCTTCCGAATGATCGCGGTCGAGGAGTGGTTCGCACCTGCCGCGACGGAGGAACGCGAGCGAGCGGCCGAGGCTATGGCGCGGATCAAGGTCGATCTCCCCGTGCTCCGCCCGCGCCCCAGCGCGGTCCCGAACCGCGAGGAGTTCGAGCGTTCCGCCGAGAAGGACCGGGCGTTGGCCCGCATCCGGCGCATGACCCGGGGCCGCCTCAGGCGCAGCGTGGGTCGATGACGTCCTACGAGGACGTCGCCGCCGCGGTGCAAAGCGCCCGCAGCCCGACGGAGGGTCGGATCAATCTCGCGGCGCTTCTCGCGACGGAGGCGGGTCTGTCCCTGGACGACTTCATCGTCGTGGGCGGCTCGGCCATCGAGGTCCACACGGTGGGTCGGTACACGTCCGGCGACATCGACATCGTGTCCAGTCGGTCCTCCGTTCTTCAGGCGATCTTGAAGGAGTGGCGGTTCGAGGGAGGGCCGAGGGTGTGGTCGAACGGCGATCTCGGAATCGTCGTGGATCTTGTGAAGTCCCCCTATACGGGAGACATCACCCGAACAACCATCGTCACGACCCCCTTCGGGCAGTTCCGGCTCGCGGGGATTGAGGACCTGCTCGTGAAGCGTCTGGCGTCCACGAAGCACTGGCGGGTGCCGGGAGACTTCGAACACGCCAAGTTGCTCGCGGGCCTGTTCAAGGATAGGATCGACTGGAGCTACGTCAGGAAGCTCGCGGCGGAGTACGACGTGGAGGACCTGCTCAACACTCTGATGGGGATCCTGTAGCGAGCCCCGTCCTACTTCGCGAAGGCCTTCTCGAGGAGCTTCTTCGCGTCCCGGTACTGACCCGAGAGGCCCTCCGCGGCCCGCTTCAGGGCCGGCAGGGGCCCGCCCTTCTTCGTCTTCAGGAGGAGCACGGGCTTGTCGAGCTGCGGGTGGCCCGTGACGTACTGGGCGTCCGCGACGTCCTCGTCCTTCAGCAGGGCGGTGACGAGCGGGTAGATCAGGGTGTCGTCCGGGTTCACGATCTCGATCTTGACGGAGTTCTTGTCCTTGTCGAGGAGCTTCAGTTCCATGGGCGGGTCGGCAGACGGGGCGGGGCTATTTAGGCTTTATGCGGTCGGCTCGTCCTCCTTGCGGAGGGCGCGGGTCCTCGGAGTCGACACGGCCTCCGGGGAGGTGTCCGCGAGCCAGCCCTTCAGGTCCTCCAGGGCGACCTCGGGTTTCGGTGGGGGGACCCGCGCTACCTCGGGAGCCTCGGAGCCGAGCTCGGGCCCGAGGTCCACGACGGGCTCCGGAACGACCTCGGGCTCGGGGGCGGGCTCTGGAACGTGCTCGGGGACTGGCTTGGGTTTGGGCGTGGGCGCGGGCTCCGCCACCGGGACCGGCTCCGCGGCCGGGAGACCGAACGGCGGTTCCGTGTGCTCCGCGACGATCGTCGGCCCGACGGGCACGAACTCGACGACGACCCGCGGCTGCGCGGGAGGCTCCTCCGCGGGCCGTGCGGTCCTCGCGCGGGAGGCCGCGGCGGGACGGGGCTTGGGGGCGGGCTTTGTCGCGGCCGCCTCGCGGACCTGGTACCCGCGGAGGCCGACGGCCATCGCGAACAGGACGATCGCGGCGACGGCGACGTAGAACCAGAGCGGCGTTTGCGCGAGGATGGAGGGGATCTGCCCGAGCGTGAGGCCGTGCTGCCAGCCCAGGTACACCATGATCGAGACCAGGACCGCGAGCACGACGCCTAGTCCTGCCATCGGGGCCCGGCCACCCCGCGAAGCCGCGCGACTCACGGGGGTTGAGGAGGGCCCGCGCGCTAGATATCGGTTCCATTCCAATTATCGCCCGAGATTCTGACGGAGAGGATTGTCCGGATGGCGGGGGACCGCCCGGTCCGGGACGCAGGGATTAAGGGCGCGCTCCGCTTCCCGAGCCCGGGCGGGCGGAGTTGATCGAGTCGGAGGTCCTCGTGCAGGTGCCCCGGGGTCAGTGGGAGAAGCTCCGCCTCGTCTGGTACACGGACCCGATCAGCATCTGGTGCTGGGGCTGCGAGCCCGCGATCCGCCGCATCGAGGCGGTCTACCCGGACGACGTGGAGATCGAGGTCGTGATGGGCGGGCTGTTCGAGGACTTCGGCCCGATGCGGGAGCAGTTCGCCCGCATGTCCGGCGGGCAGTGGAAGGACTCCATCCTCGCGTTCATGAGCGCGGTCGCGGAGCACCACCGGATGCCGATGAACCCCGCCGCGATGCTCGAGTCGATCGACGACTTCAACTCCACGTGGCCCGGGTGCATCGCGGCGAAGGCCGCGGAGTTCCAGGGCGCCGCGCCCGCGAAGCGGTACCTCCGGCGGCTCCGGGAGGCGTCCCTCATCGAGGGGCGGGCGATCCACCGGAAGCCCGTCCAGGTGGAGCTCGCGTCCGAGGCGGGCCTCGATGGCTCCCAGTTCGCGGCCGCGCTCGACGACGGCACCGCGGAGGCCGCGTTCCGGGCGGACCTCGACGCGTGCCGGTCCCGCGGCGTCACGGGCTTCCCGACGTTCGAGGTGGGGCGGGGCGAGGTGAGCGTCCGGATCGAGGGGTGGCAGCCGTGGGAGGCGTTCGACGAGACCCTGCGGAAGATCGAGCCCGGGCTCCAGCCCCGCACCGTCGACCCGGTCCCGCGGAACGCGCTCGAGGTCCTTCGCCGGCACGGGCGGTGCGCGACACGGGAGATCGGAGCCGTGTTCGGGACGACGGACGACGAGGCGGAGATCCTGCTGGAGGAGTTGGAGTCGAAGGGCGAGGTGAGGCGGCGGGAGGCGGGGACGGGCCTGATGTGGGAGCTGACGGCCAAGTGACCTGCCGGTGCTGTCGAATCGACTGACGCCTCGCCGAGTGGCACTCAGGTCCCAGGCAGGTTCAGGGAGCTTCGCTAGTCGAGGGCCTCGAGGATTTCCCGGTTCTCCTTGACCGACTTCTTGAGCCGCTTCTGGAACCAGGACTGGCTCGGCCGGCACCTTGTTGCCTTCTTCCCCTTCCGCGGCGTGGTCGCCATGGACACGATTCGCATGGAAGAGGGCGGTATAAGTCGATATCGGCCGGGGCGTAGCGAATCGGATGGGCGCGAACCTGTCGGTCACCGGATGGCTTCAAGGGCTTCCACGCCTTGACTGCCCGAGGTGTCGTCCATGGTCCAGAAGATCATCGACGTCGTGGGCGTGTCGAAGACGAGCTTCGCGGACGCGGCGAAGAACGCCGTGGCCGTGGCAGCGCAGACCGTGCGGGACCTGCGGTGGGCCCGCGTCTCGGAGTTCGAGATGGAGCTGAAGGACAACAAGGTCGCGTCGTACCGGGCGACCGTGCGGATCTACTTCGACGTGGAGCGGTAGGAACATTACCGCCAAGGCCGTTAGGTAGGAGCCGGATGGTACTAGTACTCTCCATCCAATAGTATGTCTTAAGTACCTAGGAGTCCTACTTTGGAGCCATGGCAGTCGGGAAACGGGTGAAGGTCACCCGGAACCGCCAGACAACCGTCCCCAAGGAAGCGTGTGAGAAGTTCGGGATCGACGTCGGAAGCGTCCTCGAGGTCGTGACGACGGACGAGGGGATCCTCTTCCGTCCGGTCGAGACGCTGGAGGACATGGCCGGGAGCCTTTCCAAGTATGCCACCGTCAAGGAGATGAAGCGGAGCCTTGACCGGGCTCGCGAGGTGGAGCATTGATCGAGGTATTGGACACGCGGTTCTTCATGGAACATTTCTTCTCCACAGACCCCGCAGTCCAGGAGAAGACGCGCGGTCGCATTCGCGATCTCCGACGGAGGCGGGAAGGCGTCGTGCCCCTCGTGGTGGTGGCGGAGCTCGTCGACCAGGTGTGCCGGCGCGCGGGACGGCGGGAGGCGGAACTCCGGGGCCAGGCGATCTTGAGCAGCGGTCTCGAGGTTCGACCGATGGACCCTTCCACCGCAGTTGCGGCGGGGATTCTGAGATGCTCACATCGCCGCATCCCCCTGGCAGACTGCATCCTGGCCGCCGTGTCAAATCAGCTCGGCGGACGGGTCATATCGGACGACCCCCACTTCGCCGCCATCCGAGGGACCCGCACGGCGTGGCTTTGACGAGGTCGGCCGACACGGATCTGGGAATACCAGGTTTGTCGGAAGCTTCGCTTTCCTTTCTCGGATTTGCCAGAATCGCCGTCCGAACGTTTACGTCGTCGCGCTCCATCCCCTTCGGCTATGCCCAGTCAGAGGAAACCCACGAGGAAGGACTCGACTGATGAGTTCCTCGAGACGCCGATGTACCGGTTGGTTGACCGCCACCGCGCCATCCTGGAGAAGATCAAGACGCGCGAGGACGCGGAGTACTGGGGCCACATGCTCATCGGCGAATGCTATCTGGAGATTCCTAACTCACGGTCCGCCTCCGGCAAGCTCGCGGCCCTCGTGGGCCTGACCGGCTACATGGACTTCTACTGCGCGTGGGGGTATTACGATCTCCTGAAGAAGGGGAAGACGCTGGAAGAGGCGCGGACGGTCCTGGGGAAGCGGATGGCGCGAGGGATTAAAGAGCTCACGCGGCTCCTCGGTTCGAAGAAGCCAAAGAAGCACGAAATCCGGGTGCGAGTAGGCGCGAAGGGCGAAGTTGGGATTCCCAAGGCCCTGCGCGACGCTTTCCGGATTGCGCCAGGGACCGAGGTCACGTTCTCTTCGGAATGGGACAGGATCGTCCTCCGCGTCGGTCGGACCGGCGCGCCCCGCAACTCCTAGGCGAGCTTGTCCGGCGGCGTGAGCCCCGCGAGGTCCTTCGTCCTCGCCGCTAGCCCCGCCTCCGTCTCCTTGATCGCCGCCTCGAGCGTGCCCTCCCACGCCTTCCTCGTGGCGTCCCCGAAGGTCCGATAGAGCCGGTCGGCCTCCTGGGCCTTCCCAATCTCTCCGGAGGCGGCGGACTTCGCGACCTCCGCGAGTCGGTCCCGGGCCTCCGAGGCCGCGTGCATCCTCCCCGCGAACACGGTGAGGGCCTCGAGCCGGCCCCGCAGCTCCTCCAGGGGCTCATCCAGAGAGAGGAGGGGCAGCAGGCTCCCGGGCGCGGTGACCGCCTTGAGCCACGGGAGGTTCGCGTTCAGCACCGCCTTCAGCGGGCGGCCGTCCCCGAGGAGGTGGGCGAGCTTCGCGTCCGAGTACCCGAGGGCCTCGAGGAGGCTGTGGACGCCGCGGTCCCCGAAGACCTCTCGGACGGGACCGACGGTCTCGAGGAGGCCCAGGAGGGGCGCCGCGTCCGCCTCCGGGATCGGCGGGAGGAGGAGCCGGCGGTCCTTCGAGCCCTCGAGGAACGCGGGGAGGGCGAGGCGGCTGGGGACCGAGTGGAGCTCCGCGATCACGGCGTGGGCGAGGGTGCGGTTCGCGGCCTCGAGGAGGCCCTTCACGCGCTCGACGTCCCCCTCGGAGGCGGGGGGCTTGCGGACGGACCGGAGGCGGTCCCGCTCCGCCTTGAGGCGGGCGATGTCCCGCTCGATCGCCTTGTAGCCCTCCCGGTACTCCGCGAGGAGTTCGTCCCGCTCGCGGGCCTGGGCCCGGAGCTTCCCGAGCTTCCCGACGAGCTGGCGGCCGGCGTACAGGTCCCGCTTCCGGATCCGGAGGAGGGCGGCGTCGAGGACCTTGGTGAATCTCGGCCACAGGGCCTCCTCCTTCTGGAGCTTCGCGATCTCCGCGGCGACGTCGTCGCAGTCCCGCACGAGGTTCCGGTACTGGCGGTACGAGGCCCCGCCGTAGTCCCGGAGGATCCGCTCGATCGCGGTGGCGATCCGCTCGACGTGCCCC
>Ga0209619_10003428_pt1 | contig 11391 bp, 13 predicted proteins | sample Rifsed16ft3_FD_184011 | JGI IMG/M metagenome (GOLD analysis project Ga0209619, IMG submission 184011) | Soil microbial communities from Rifle, Colorado, USA - sediment 16ft 3 (version 2) | ecosystem: Environmental > Terrestrial > Deep subsurface > Rock core/Sediment | place: Rifle, Colorado... | reverse complement strand
CGACCACTTCCAAGATCATGAAGAAGATCAAGCATTGTAAAGAAGCGTTAGACGCACAACACTATGTTGACACCATTGACGACCGCTCCTACAATGGCTGGTTTGTGGTTGGCGCAAGTTTTGCCACCGTGGGGCCTGGCAATGGACAAGAAACGACTCGACTACTACCGCAAGAAGTTGCAGGCAAAGCGTGAGGAACTGCTGAAGAATATAGCCCGGACCGAGGAAGAAGGCCGGGCAGCGGATGATGATCCAACCGTAGACCTTGCGGACAAGGCCGCCAACTCCTATACGAAAGAGTTTCTATTCGGCCAGACGAACCACGATCGCTCCCAACTCCAATTGATCGAGGAAGCTTTGGGGCGAATGAAGGACAATTCCTTCGGGCACTGTGCGAATTGCCAGGCAGAAGTTCAACAGAAGCGGCTGGAAGCTGTGCCCTGGGCCCGTCACTGCATCAGCTGCCAGGAAAAACAGGAGCAGGGTCTGCTTTAAAGCTCCCGACCTGCCAGGTTCATCGCTAAGAATTTCCTGCAGTGCCTGCGATACCTCTCTGAATGAATTATTGAGTAATCTTCTCTTTGATTGATCCGTGGCGGGGAGTAGGCTTGGCGCTGCTGCGACTACCGTGTTCACAAAGGGTTTGCGCTCGGTCTTGGATGTTGTCGGCGATGGCCTGGCCTCGCTCGTCTTTTCGGCCCCCTGCCGGATTTGCGGGACTGTCCTGAATACATCGAATCGTTTGCCCGTTTGTCGGAATTGTCTGGATTCGTTCCAGCCCCTCCCGAGACCACTGTGTCGCACTTGTGGCAGACCATTTCACTCTGCCGTGGCTGCCACGGAGGCAGGTCCGCTTTGCCATCTGTGCCGGAAGGGAGTCTATGGTTTCGATCTTGCCCGCAGCTTCGCTGTGTACAATGACTCGATGGTCCGGGCAATTACGGTGTTGAAGTATGAAGCGGTGACTCCCTTGGGCAACTGGTTTGCTGCGCGTCTGCATGAAAGCGTTGTCCTCGACACGGAGTTTCAAGCTGTTGATGTAGTGGTTCCCGTGCCGCTGGACCCTTCTCGCCTTCGTCAGCGCGGATACAACCAGGCGGAACTGGTCGCCCAACCCCTCGCGAAACGATTGCAGGTGCCTCTGCGCGCTCATCTCCTCATGCGGACGCGTCCGCGACCCCAAAGACTGAAGCTGACTCGCCGGGAACGCTGGCAGACGGTCCGTGGCGCATTCGTGATGGCCGGTGGTGCGCGGGTTGACAAGCTGCGGGTATTGCTGGTAGATGATGTATTTACGACTGGAGCGACGCTGGATGCCTGTGCCCGGACTCTTCGCCGTGCCGGTGCATCTAGAATCTTGGGGTTGACTGTTGCTCGGGTTGTAGCCGACTGGCTCTCACCAGGTGCCACTCGTGAGATACGGTAGGAAGATCGGTGACCATGGGCTTGGATCCTCAGAAGGGGAGGTTCCCTCGACGCATGCCGGGCTTTCCGGCATCGGACAGACGACCGAGCCTTGCCCGCTCCACCGCTGGTCGCCCTGCCCTGATGCAGGAGCCTGTTCTTGTTCTGAATGCAACATTTGAGCCCATCAATGTGACTGCTGTTCGTCGCGCCCTTGTGCTGCTTCTTAAGGGTGTTGCCCAGGCGGAAGAACTCAACCACGCGGAGATCCACTCAGCATCGAAGGCAGTGCGTGTGCCCTCTGTGATTCGTTTGCTGGCCTACCGGCATATCCCACAGCAGACTCGGGCCCTCTCTCGCAAGAACATCCTCTTGCGCGACCGCAACATCTGTCAGTTCTGTGGCAAGATTTTTCCGGCCTCCGACCTCTCCCTGGACCACGTCGTACCCCGCTCGCGCGGCGGCCGCTCCTCATGGGAAAACCTGGTGGCCTGCTGCTACCAGTGCAATAACCACAAGGGAGATCGCACGCCTGAAGAAGCCGGGTTGCAATTGGTTCGACGGCCTCGCCCCTTTACCTTGCACACTTCTCGTCAACTGATGCGGCTGATTGGTAACAAAGACGAGAAGTGGCGCAAGTACCTCTTTTACTAGAGCTGGTTCCATTCATAGCATCCTGTTCGGCTCGCCCAGACCCCGCCTCGCCGTAAATAATTGAAGAAGCAGACCTTAAAGAACAATCGGTTTAGAGCAACCTTTTCTGGCCTGTAGCATCCAATTGGACAAAACCACTTCTAGGACACACCCCGGGAAGCAGCGTTGGCCATGCCAGGGCTGCTTCTCTTCTTTTTGGGGGATGCTCTTATGAGAAGAGATTTCCCGACCGGAATGCGGTGAATCCTATTGTCGGAAAACGACCTGCAATCCTTGCCGCCAGTTCTCATTTAGTCCCACCCGCATGACCTCGACCTCATTGGCCAGGAATGGCAGCATGCTTTCCAGGGCGGGATGAAACCGAAGGCCAGGGGCGACAAGGAGCAGCAGCGGCGCTTTCGGTTGAAGCTCGATCCCCGTGAAGTAGCCAAAGCGATGAAAATTGTCCTGTTTTTGATGCCAGCGAACGCGCAGCCAATAATCAACGGCCTGCATGACCATGTGGATGTCCTCGCTCGCCTTCAGCTCCATGACCACAAGCCGTCCATCCAACGTCACTCCCAGAAGGTCGATAATGCCCCGATCCCCTGCCGCCATGGCTGGAACTTGGGAATAGATCCGAGTCGGGTCTAGCCGCGGGTGGATCCGTAACGGATCTCCTTGCACGATCGCTTCCAGCCACCGTTCCGGCTGTGTTCTGTACAGGGGGTGGGACGTCTCCAGGACGTAGGGATGCCGGTACTTCTGCAGTTCCCCAACAAGGCGCTCAAACTCCTTCCAACTCTCGGCCGTCAACTCCCCGCGATTGCCTCCGTGTCCAAAGTAGATCTTGCCTCGATGCCAACGGGCAATCTCGAGTCCCCGGAAGCGGAAGGCGACATCCCGGGTGCCCGGTGGAGTCCCTGCCCCGATCGCATCCGGAGCGATTCGCCGGATCTTTTCCACCCAGTCTCCAGCTTCGGCCAGGGTGTACTCCAGCTCCCGGCGTGGGGTCAGGCTGGTCGCCAGGTTGCCGATGTCCTGGATGTCGATGCGGCACACTCGATTTGCCACCTCGTGGCTCTCATAAAGCTCTACTCGCGCGCCTTCCGAGAGGGCGTGAATGCGATGTTGCGTCAGTCGACTTGTTCCTTGTGGCAGGAACAGCCGCAGACCCTCCACGCTCCATTCTTCTGCATTTCGGCGAGTCCAATTCAGCCAGATCAGCCCAAAGGTGAGAATGTCGTCGATCGTTTCTGTATCTTCTCCCGGGCCAACGGCTATGACCGCCCAGGCACGGCGCACGCTTCGAAGCAGCCCACGTGAATAGCAGCCGGAAAAAGAATGCTCCAAGTCGGCAGTCGTCGTCAGGGATTCGATCCGCTCGTCGGGGAACTGCTCGGCTAGTAATCGTCCAAAGCTCGCGCAATAACTCTCTCTGGAGAGCTGGTTGGCATTGCGCTGGCGGGCGGGGCAGACGAGTTCGAGCTTCCCCGGCCTCCTTTTTCCAAACTGCTGGATCTCAATTACCACTCGTGCGGCCGATTGCTCTTCGAGTCGGAGTACACGTCGAACCAGATTTCGCTCCTCGGACCAAAGGTGAAGCAGCGTTTGGGAGCCTTTGGTGGAAACCTCATATCGAAACGGCGCGAACGCCCCCACTCGCTTCCCGTTTTCAGCCACTTCAATCTGTTCAGCAGCGAGAAAAGGTTTCAGCGCCGTCTCGATTTCCTGGCCAGTTGTCATAGCTTCTATTATATACAACTAATATACACCTAACGCGAAGATGCCCCAATGAATGCTCTGGGCCTTGCAGAGAAGTGGTTGGAGAGGAGTGGTTATTCCAGAAGCAGGCCGGTAATACGAAGGCTCGGGTAGGCTTGATTCCAGTCCGCAGGGACGTGCTCGAAATTGAATTGAAAGTCTCGGCTCTGTCCACCCACAAGGGGAGGTGCTTGCGGTCCCCAGGGGCGGCGAGGGTCCCGCAGCACGACTTGGTTAAAGATATCGCGGAATTCGACGGTGATTTCCGTTTGCCGAATCGTCTTCGGCCCATTGTTCACCACAGTTCCGAAAACAAATGTGACCTCCTGGTTCAGGAAGTTGGCCGCCCGGCTCATTTTGGGGTCCGCGAACTGGACCCGGCTCACGTAGGTCTGTTCAACCTCCGTCATGGGCAGCCGCTCTTCCGTGACCACTTCCTGCTTCAAGTACTTGGTCAGCAGATACACTCCCCCCAGCAATAGCAGCACAACTACGATGCCGGCCAAAAAGGCGGTAGAGAATTTGGATTTCTGTTTTGTGATCACGTACCTCTCGTCCCCCGGTCCGCTGGTGGCTTGAAGAGTCTTAGCGTCCAAAGGCCAGCCGGAGGATAAGGGGTTCCGGGAGGCCGGCGCTCTTCATTCGTTGCTGCACAACCTCGATGTCATACGGCACCCGCCAGAACTCGATTACGCGGTGATCCAGATCGGCGATGGCGAATGCTGCGCGTGGGTCACCATCCCGCGGCTGCCCGATCGATCCGGGATTGAGTAGGTACCTCGTATCCGGCTCCACACGAAGCGCGGCAAAGCTGACGCCTGGCTCGGGTCGCAGTTGGATCACTTCCATCTTGTTGTCTCGGTAGGAGAACCCGCCCTGAAAATGGGTGTGACCGAAGAATGTGACCGGAGAAGGCGATTCCAACAACCCATCTAGTGCCTGCGCCGGCGCAAAAACGTACTCATCCTCATCGTGCAGCGCCCCGTGGACGATTGCCATCCCATCGGCAGAGAGAGGCCCTGGCGGCAACTTCAAGAGATAGTCCAGGTTGTCCGTGCGAAGATGGTCCCGCGTCCAGTTGGCCGCCGTCTTGGCCACTGGATTGAAATCTTCTGCGTCTGCAAGACCGCAGGCAGCTTTGTCGTGATTTCCGCGGATCGCAACCGCATCGAGCCCGCGCACGCGGTCAACAACCTCGTTTGGGTCGGGGCCGTAGCCCACCATATCTCCCAGGCAGATGGAGCGCTCCCATCTCCCTTTGGCCGCCGATAGGGCCGCCTCAAGAGCCGTGGAGTTGGCATGGATGTCGCTCAGAATCAGGAATCGCACCAGTCGAGTCCCCCGCCCCGCGCGAGGCCCCGATTATAGACGAACCCCTAGAATCTGCAAACCGCCGCGAAAAAAGGGCCTGCCAGCAACGTGATCTCCAAGAGGTCTCAATGAGAAAGAAGTACGGAAAGTGGTACGCGGACCGGCGGGATCGCCACGGCAGGCGGACTGTCGTAAGAGGAACGCAACGACCGCGCCAAATCGTAAATTCCTTCACCTGTACATGAAACATTTGGTGCCGCTGCCTCGTCAAAGGAGTGTGTGGATGTTGCGCCCTGAAAAGCGCAAGCCACCGCTTGTTTCGCGCAGCCTGGGGTGGAAAAGGACCACGAGGTTTGGGGCTTAGGGGAAAGGGCGTTCTGACTTAGATTCGCTCTGTTTCTCCACATCCGCTCCCCAAATCGCGACTCAGCGCACAAAGACGCAACGCCACTTCCGGCCTTGAGGCCTGGATAGGGGAAAAGAGAAGCCCCGCGGTGGCAGCCGCGGGGCCGTGACACGCAACACTTCGCAGGCTGTGAGCTCGGGAAGGCTTGTGTGTCAATGCGCAGCCTACCCACCACCCGTCGCCTTGTCAATCCTCCGTCCTGCCCGCAGCGAACGGTACGGTTGTCCTGAAAATTCGAGAGGAGAAAGGAGCTACATGCTTAGCAAGTCTCTAGTCCGTTTCGTCGCTCTTCTGGCGATTGTCGCCATGGCCCTTCCGGTCATGGGCAAGCCCGTCAGCAAGAGCATCACCCTTTCGCAACCAGCCCGCATGGGGCAGTCCCAGTTGGAAGCGGGAGACTACCGCCTGCTCATTGATGGCACCAAGGTCACCGTTCAGCGTGGCAAGCAGGTCGTGGCCGTGGTCGAAGGTCAGTGGGAACAGCGGGACAGAAAGGCCGAGCGCAGCGCAATCGTGCTCGGCGATGGCGGCGTTGTGAAGGAGATCCGCTTCGCGGGCGACAAGCGCGTGCTCGTCATCGCCGCACCTTGACCCGGGGCAAAACCAAACCACTGCCTCCGGGGAGGCTCGTGCCCGAACGGCATGAGCCTCCCCGTTGCTTTCTGTCTGGGCAACTGCTTGGCGCCATTTCCGGCTTTCTTCTTCATCGGATCAGCATGCAGTCGCCGTAACTGTAGAAACGGTACTCTTGCTCGACCGCGTGCTGATATGCGCGAAGAAGGAATTCTTGGCCTGCAAAGGCCGCGACCATCACCAACAGGCTGGATTTCGGTAGATGGAAATTTGTCAGCAGTTGGTCGACCACGCGAAACGAATGACCTGGATAGATGAATAGGTTCGTTTCGCTTGGACCAGACGCAATCTCGAATTCCTTTGCCCTCTCTGGCGAGCGAACGCTAGCGCACTGAACTGATTTTGCGGCTGCATCCTCCAGCGCCCGCACGACCGTCGTCCCTACTGCCAGAATCGCTCGGCCCTCCCTCCGGGCCGTTTGGATCTCGACCGCCGTTGCTTCCGGGATCTCGTAAGACTCTGCATGCATTCGATGCTGATCAATCTCATCGGTACGGATCGGTTGGAATGTCCCCAGTCCCACCTGTAAGGTAATCTCGCAGACTCTCACCCCGCGAGCCTTCAGGCGCTGCACGATTCGAGGAGTGAAGTGCAATCCCGCTGTCGGAGCTGCAATGGCACCTGGCCGCCGCGCAAAGATGGTCTGATATCTCTCGCGGTCCTCTTCCTCGTCAGGCCTGTCAATATAAGGTGGCAACGGCATATGACCAATTCTCTCAAGTGCGACAGGCAGATCGTCCTTTGTTCGAAGCCGAATTCTACGCAGGCCAAATCTTCCTCTGTCGATAACCTCGGCTTCGATTTCTCCCGTGCCAAAAACAACACGCTCGCCGATTCGCATCTTTCGTCCGGGTCGCACCAGCGCTTCCCAGATGTCCGCGTCCAGCTGGCGAATCAGCAGGATCTCAATCTGCGAGGTCAAGTATTGCCGCTGAGATCTGCTCCGCTTGCCGGCTGGCTCGGAGCGAACGCCAACCCGGTAGCCCAAGAGCCGGGCCGGAATCACTCGCGCGTTGTTACAGACTAGGAGCTCATCTCCGCGAAGCAGCTCGGGCAGATCGCGAAACCAGTGGTCCTTCCACGTCTGGTGCGCTGCGTCCAGCACCAACATCTTGGACGCATCCCGGTGCGCGAGTGGTCGTTGCGCAATCAGGTGCTTCGGCAAGTCATAATCGAAATCACTCAGTCGCACTCTGTTCCCTCACTACACAATTCCACGATCCCAGAGTAAGAATACGAGTCCCCCGTCCAATACTGTCGAATGAATCAATCCCTCTAAATCACACGCCCCACGTAAAGTTTTCAGTGTCTGGCCCTTGCCTCAAGACACACCGACTTCAGTATGCCTTTGCAAGGCCCATAGAAACAATGTGTTACAGAATATAGTCGTCTCGGTCACTTTGGTCGTTGCCTTGCTCCTTCTTGCTGTGCAAGGGCAACTTGAAAAGGAGATTGCGATGATCGAGGATCGTGACGTTATTTCCCCCGTGAACGAGGGGACTCCCCGCTGGCTGGGCATTGCTGTTGTCGTGCTGGCTGGCGTTTCGCTGCTGGCGCTGGGAATTGGCTGGAGCGCCTCAAACTCTGCCCGTACGGCCGAGCAGAGCCTGGCCAACGAAGTGAAACCCCTGCGGCAAAACGTAGAGGTTCTCACGCAGCGCTTGACCAAGGCCGAAGAGACGAATGCGCAGCTTCAGGGCGAGTTCAACGTGGTTACTGACCGCCTGCAGCTCACCCAGGGCGAGCTTCAGACGGCTCGCCGCCAGTCCAAGCAATACTCGAAAAAGCTCTCCACCGTGGAGGCTTCCGTCAAGGGCGAGTTGGCCACCAAGGCCAGTGCTGACGACGTCAGAGCGTTGAGCGGCGACGTCTCCGGCGTTCGCAGCGACCTCGAGGCCACCAAGCAGAACCTCCAGATGTCCCGTGGTGAACTGGGCACGCTGATCGCCCGCAACCACGAGGAAATCGAGCAGCTTCGCCGCATGGGCCAGCGCGACTATTTTGAGTTCACGCTGGAGAAGAAGGGCACGCGCCAGCGCGTAGGCAGCCTGATGGTCGAGCTGCGCGGCACCAATGCCAAGCGCAACCAGTTCACGATCGCTCTCTATGTGGACGACATGCGGCTGGAGAAGAAGAATCGCTCGGTCAACGAGCCGATCTACTTCTACACCCGTGGCGCCCGCGCCGCGCTCGAGATGGTGGTCAACCAGGTCGGCAAGGATCGCGTTGTCGGCTATCTGAGCATCCCCAAATCCGTGAGCACCGCCACCTCCGGAAACTGAACACACTGGAGGCACACTCGGTCGTTCTGAACTGCAATCGCAGACAAGAACAACAAGAAAGACCTGGAGGGCTCTTTCGGGAGCCCTCTATTTTTTTCGTTTGGGCCCCGCTTAGGGAATTGCTCGACTGGACATTACATCCTCCTTATGCTACAGAAGAATCCACCCGGCTCAGGGGAAGCAATCCCTGAGTACGACTTGTAGGAGGAAACGCATCTATGAACAGGCGGTTTGTTGTTTTCGCAGTTGCTTTCGTCATGCTCGCAAGCCTCGCCGCGGCTGCGGCACCAGAAGGCTCTTGGACCGGCTGGATCACGGATACACATTGCGGCGCAAAAGGAGCCAGTTCGAAGCATGGCGATTGCGCCAAGAAGTGTGTCGAGGGGCAGGGCGCGAAGTATGCGCTCTTCAACCCCTCGGACAAGAAAGTCTATAACCTCGATCCGCAGGACAAGGCGGCCGGCCACGCTGGTCATTACGTCACGGTGAAGGGGACCGCTCAGGACGATACGATCAAGGTCACCTCGATCGACATGACCCCGGAGCCAAAGAACTAACCCGCGACCCACTCAATCCTAGCGGGCAGGGCTCCTCGCCCTGCCCGCTTTCTTTTTGCCTGCCGAACGTCATAGGATGTTTATTGCTCATGCCCTCTCTCCTGCTCCATGCGGACCGTGCTCTGACGCCCACCGAAGAGATTTACGACGCGGCCATTCTCGTCGAAGATGGCAAGATTGCTGCCGTCGGCCAGCGCTCCGCCATCTCGGTACCTGTGGGCGCTCGCGTGCACAAAACAACGGGCCTGACGGTCGTGCCTGGTTTCGTGGATGTTCACATTCATGGTGCTGGCGGTCACGACGTAATGGAAGCCCAGCCGGATGCCATCGCCTCAATTACCTCGACACTAGCTCGCAGCGGCACTACTTCCTTTCTGGCAACTACGGTCACGGCACCGGTGGATTCGCTCTGCCGCAGTGTCGAAGCAATAGCCAGCTACATGAGCCATCAGCCTTCTGTGGGACAATCTGCTCCCACCGCAGAAATCCTAGGCATTCACCTCGAAGGTCCATTTATCAGCGCGGCCCGCCGCGGCGTTCATCCCTCGGCATGGATTACTCTGCCCTCCGTCGCATTGCTGAAGCGCATTCTTGATGCTGCGAAGGGCTCTGCACGTCTTATGACACTCGCTCCTGAGCTACCCGGGGCCCTAGAACTGATCACCGTTGCGCGGCAGGCCGGTTTGATTGTTGCCTTGGGACACACCGACGCGACTTATGAAGAAGCGACCGCGGCCATTGCGCGTGGTGCCCGCCACGCCGTCCACGTTTTTAATGCCATGCGCCCCTTCTCTCACCGTGAAACCGGCGTGTTGGGGGCTATCCTCACCAGCCCTGAAATCACCGCCGAGCTGATCGCCGATGGTGTACACGTGGACCCACCCGCCATGCGCCTGCTTCTATCATCTAAGGGCGCTAGCCATGTCTTGCTCGTCAGCGACGGCACGGCAGCCACGGGCATGCCCGACGGCCAGTACCGCTTGGGAGAGATTGAAGTCACCGTCAAGGAAGGCATCGGCCGCAATTCTGATGGGCGCCTGGCAGGAAGCACCCTTACGTTGGACAGGGCCATCCGCAACGTAGTGGCCCTGGGTGTACCGCTCGCACCGGCCGTGCAGATGGCCACGCTCAATCCCGCCCGCCTTCTTGGTCTCGAAAAGAAGAAAGGTGTTCTTGCACCGGAAGCTGATGCGGACTTGGTGTTGCTGGATGAAAACCTGCGAGTTGTCGGCGTGATGACTCGCGGCTTTGGGCTTGCCGCCTAGGGGTTCAGCAGAATGTTGAGTTCTTCTGAGAGCAATTAAGGATCGAACGGGCTGCAGGCGAAAAAGCGGCCTCCTACCTCAAACGTGGGCACTTTCCGTCTACCATTGTTTTTCTTGATCACCAGCTCTTCAGCATCGGGCAGTTCGTCGATATTGATCTCGCGGAACTCAATGCACCGCTCATTCAGGAAAAGCTTGGCTCGTCGGCAGTCTCCGCACCACGCTGTTGTATAGATCGTGATCGCTTGTGTGGTGGGATTGTCCATCAGGGTTTCGCGTGAGACTCTTCACTGGCGGCAGCGACGCCACCGCCCTTGGCAGCCACCTTCAGGCGCACCAGGGCACGCTTCAAAGCAGCGGCCGCGCGGTTCCAGTCTGTAACCGGTTCTCCAGCCTTTGCCAGGTGCTTCTCGGCGCGTTCCCGCGCGGCCCGGGCACGATCTTCGTCAATTTCTTCAGCGCGCTCGGCAATCTCCGCCAGCACCGTGACGCGGTCGGGCAGCACCTCGGCATAGCCGCCGATCACTGTGGCGTAATGGGTTTCGTTGCCACGGCGGTAGCTCATCTCGCCCACGCCGAGTTCAGTGAGCAGCGCCGCATGCCCCGGCAGGATGCCCAGATACCCCTCGAGGCCAGGCAGTTGTACCTCGTCCACCACCTCATCCACCAGACGGCGTTCGTGCGTGACGAGCAGCAGTTGGAGAGTGCTAGAGGCCATCGTTTATTCCACCGGCGAGCACTTGGCCTAGTTTCTCATGCTACCGCAGACATCTTCTCGGCCTTCTCGAGTGCTTCCTCGATCGTGCCGACCATGTAGAATGCCTGTTCGGGAATGTCGTCGTGTTTCCCTTCGACGATTTCTTTGATTCCCCGTACCGTGTCCTCGATCTTGACGTATTTGCCTTCAAGACCAGTAAATTGCTGCGCCACAAACATCGGCTGCGACAGAAACTTCTCAATCTTGCGCGCCCGGGCCACCGAGAGCTTGTCCTCATCGGAGAGCTCTTCGATGCCGAGAATGGCGATGATGTCCTGCAAGTCTTTGTATCTCTGCAGCACCGATTTCACCGAGCGCGCCACCGTGTAGTGCTCCTGTCCGACGATGCGCGGGTCCAGGATTCGCGAGTAGCTGGCCA
>Ga0209619_10003427_pt1 | contig 11397 bp, 7 predicted proteins | sample Rifsed16ft3_FD_184011 | JGI IMG/M metagenome (GOLD analysis project Ga0209619, IMG submission 184011) | Soil microbial communities from Rifle, Colorado, USA - sediment 16ft 3 (version 2) | ecosystem: Environmental > Terrestrial > Deep subsurface > Rock core/Sediment | place: Rifle, Colorado... | reverse complement strand
GGGCCCTGTGGAGCAGGAAGCTCGCCATAGTCCAGCCATATCTCTACAGCCTGGGCATCATCCTTTTCGCACTCGGCCTCTTCATGGCAGGTTCTCACGGCGTGGCCAGAAAGACCTACGGGAGCGAGCAGAACCTCGATAACATGGGCAAGCTCATCGGCATGTCCATAATGGGCATAGGCGGCCTGGTCGCCATAGCCGGGGGCATAACCTTTGTCTTGAACGCCATGATGTCGCTCTTCGGCAGAAAGGCGTCCTTTCGGGCGTCGTCTCTGGCCGAGTAGCGGAATTAAAATTGTACAAAGCCGCGTACAGGTATATAATCGTCTGAAACGGCTGCTTTAAGGACAAATAAAAAAAGGAGGCCTTTGCGAATGACCATCGCGAAGTACCTGCGGCTCTTCAAGCTCCGGATCTGCAGCCTCATCACCTTCAGCGCCGTTGTCGGGCTCATAGCCTCTGCCTCCGGGGGAGTGAGCTTCGCAAAGATGGCCTTCCTCATTATCGCCACAATGCTCGCCGCGACATCTGCGAGCGCGTTCAACCATTATTTCGACAGCGACATCGACTCCATCATGAAAAGGACCAGCAAAAGGCCGCTGCCTTCCGGCGATATCGCCGGGTCAAGGACGGTCCTTCTTATGGCCGCCGGCCTTTTCGTCCTGTCGCTTATCGTCTCCTTCGCCGCGCTAAACTACATGGTGGCCCTTCACCTCGCGCTCGGCGCGTTCGTCTACGCGATCATATATACGGCCTGGCTCAAGAGAAAGAGCTGGCTCAACATAATCATAGGCGGGCTTGCGGGAAGCTTTGCCGTGCTCGCCGGGGGGGCGTCGCAGAATCCGGAGTTCTGCGCGCCGCCGGTGCTGCTTGCCATAGTCATGTTCTTCTGGACGCCCTCGCACTTCTGGAGTTTCGCAATCTATCACAAAGAAGAGTACGCGAAGGCAGGGGTCCCCATGCTGCCGGTGGTCATCGGAGACTCCCGGACAGCCCTGTATACCCTCATAAATACCGTGATACTGGTCGCGTCTTCCCTTGTGCCTTATATCATGGGCTATAGCGGCTCCATCTATCTGGCGGCCGCCGTCCTTGTCGGAGCATATTTCCTGTACTGGAACGTAAGGCTCGTAAGGGATCCGGTAAAGGAGATCGCCTGGAAAAACTTCAAGGTTTCAATGGTTTACCTCGGCGTGCTCTTCACTTCCGTCATCGTTGACATGGCTGTGAGGAATGTGGGATAATTGCCCTGCGAGTCCTGTTCCATTCAATGCAGCTTTTCAAAGTGCTTGACAAGTTCCGGTATTGACTATATCCTTTTGCTCAAATTCCCTTACGGAGGAGTATTCACATGCGCAAATTATTCGGAATTGGCATTCTCGCTCTTGGTATCGTCGCTTTCTCAGTACCCGCTATGGCCGCTGACGGCGCTGCCGTCTACAAGGCAAAGTGCGCACCCTGCCACGGCGCTGATGGCCAGGGCACCGCGATGGCCCCCGCATTCAAGGGCAGCGCGTGGGTAGCCAGCACCGATGACGCAGAGATCGGCACCGTCATCACCGCCGGCCGCGAGGGCGCCGCGAAGAAGTACAAGCAGTTCGCCATGGGCATGCCCAAGCAGAAGCTCAATGACGACGAGGTAAAGGCCGTAATAGCTCACATCAAGGCGATGAAGTAAGAAGGAATTCTTTCCTGGCTTTACAGAAAGGGCCCGGTCATCCGGGCCCTTTTTTTTTCGGTTCGCCGCATGGATGTCGCGCCCCTTCTTATCACACTCCCGCAACATCCTTCTCAGGGCAAAGTGCATGTTGACATCGCTTTTGAAATCGTCGATAATTAGAGGTGAAACAAATCTGTAATTCCTTCAATAAAAACCCATTCTTTGTAAGGTTTTCTTTTTCCTAATTTAGAAAAAACAGCCGTGCCTTGAAGCCCGTTGTAGCTGTAGCGGATCAGCCGAACTATTACTGTTATCTTACTGCTGGATGAACAAGCCAATCGTCGGAGGTGGAAGTTGTCAGGGTCAAGGTCTGTCTATGTCGGCATCGATATAGGCTCGGTAAGCGCGAACACGGTAGTCCTCGACAGCAATAAAAACCTGCTCGAAGAGCACTACACAAGGACAAAGGGCGAACCCCTCGAAACATCCCTCGCAGTACTCGAAGAGATAATACACAAATACGGCAAGGAGAACATCCGGCTGGTCGCGGCTACGGGCTCAGGCGGAAAGCTCATCGCGCCGCTTATCGGCGCGGGCTTTACCAACGAGGTCATTGCCCAGGCAAAGGCGACAGAGGTATACCATCCCGAGGCAAGGACTGTGATCGAGATGGGCGGCCAGGACGCCAAGCTCATCTTCCTTGCGCCTGAAGGCTCGGATGAGAAGCTCAGGATAGCGGATTTCCAGATGAACTCGGTCTGCGCAGCAGGCACGGGCTCGTTCCTCGACCAGCAGGCCTTCAGGATGGGCCTCACAATAGAAGAGTTCGGACATCTCGCATTGAAGAGCAAGAACCCGCCGAGGGTCGCGGGAAGGTGCTCTGTATTTGCAAAGAGCGACATGATCCACCTGCAGCAGATAGCGACCCCTGACTACGACATAGTGGCCGGGCTCTGTTACGCTGTCGCCAGGAACTTCAAGGCAACCATCGGCAAGGGCAAGGAGTTCATCACGCCGGTCGCGTTCCAGGGCGGCGTCGCCGCGAACCAGGGCGTCAGGAAGGCATTCAAGGACGTATTGGAGCTTGATGAAAAGGACTACATAATACCGGCCCACTTCGCTTCGATGGGAGCTCTCGGCGCGGTCTTCACCTGCATCGAGATGAACAAGGCCGCAGGCGCATTCAAGGGCGTTGACGCGCTCCGCGAATACATAGCCACAGGCAGGAAGAACGAAAGGTCGCTTGAGAAGCTCATACGGCCCGAAGGACATCCCTCCCAGCGGAAGAGTTCGGCGGGCTATCTGCTCGAGCAGGGCAAAATAATAGATGCCTACCTCGGCATAGACGTGGGCTCCACCAGCACCAATGTCATCCTCATAGACAAAGACCTTAAGCTCGTGACCAAGAGATACCTCGCCACGGCAGGCCGCCCGCTCGAGGCCATAAGGAAGGGGCTCTCTTCGGTTGGCGACGAGTGCGCCGAGTTCGTCAATGTCATAGGAGTCGGCACGACCGGCTCGGGCAGATATCTCTCAGGCGACTTCATCGGCGCTGACGTCATCAGGAACGAGATAACCGCGCAGGCAACCGCCGCCGCGGTAATAGACCCCGAGGTCGACACCATATTCGAGATAGGCGGACAGGACTCCAAGTACATAGCTCTGAAGAACGGCGTCGTCGTGGATTTCGAGATGAACAAGGTCTGCGCTGCGGGCACAGGCTCTTTCCTCGAGGAGCAGGCAGAGAGGCTCGGCATAAGCATAAAGGGCGAGTTCAGCGAGCTTGCTCTCGGCTGCTCGACGCCCCCGCCCATGGGCGAACGCTGTACCGTCTTCATAGAATCCGACATGGTCCACTACCAGCAGAGGGGCGTTGAAAAGGACGGACTCGTGGCCGGCCTTTCGTACTCCATTGTGCAGAATTACCTCAACAGGGTCGTCGGCGACAGGCGCATAGGCAACAGGATATTCTTCCAGGGCGGCACAGCCGCGAACCTGGGCGTAGTATCGGCCTTTGAGAAGGTGACAGGCAAGAAGATTACCGTGCCCGAGAACCACGACGTCACCGGCGCCATCGGCGCGGCCATGCTCGTGGCAAAGGAGATGCCTGCCGGAACGAAGACCAGATTCAAGGGCTGGGACGCCGGCAGAAAGAAATACGAGCTTACCTCATTCGAATGCAGGGACTGCTCGAATATCTGCGAGGTGAGAAAGGTCGTAATGGAGGGCGAAGCCCCGCTCTACTACGGCGGGCGCTGCGAGAAGTACGATGTAAAGAGGGACGACTCCAAGAACAGCCATCTGCCGGACCTCTTCAAGGAGCGCGAGAAGATGCTCTTCTCGGCCTATACCGGAAAGGCAGCTGGCAAGGACGCCCCTGTGATAGGCGTACCGAGGATGCTCTTCATGTACGAGCTCTACCCGTTCTGGAAGGCCTTCTTCGACGTGCTGGGCTTCCGCGTGCAGCTATCATCGCCCACAAACAAGGAGATCATAAAGAACGGCATCGAGCAGATAGTCACCGAGACCTGTTTCCCCATAAAGGTCGCTCACGGCCATGTGAACGAGCTCATCGAGAAGGGCGTAAAGAGGATATTCCTGCCCTCGATAATAAATATGAAGCCCGCCAAGGAAGGGCAGGTTAACACTCAGCTCTGCCCATACGTGCAGACCATACCGTACCTGTGCAACTCGGCCTATGACTTCAAGGCAAAGGGCGTCGAGGTGCTCACCCCTGTCATACACTTCAACACCAAAGAATCGATATTGAAGAAGGAGTTCTACGAGTTCGGCAAGACGCTCGGCAGGGACAGGGGCGCGGTCGACAAGGCGCTCAATGCGGCCTTTGCGGCCCAGGACTGGTTTAAGACGAAGCTTCTTGAGCGCGGCAGGGAAGTCATAGACAGCTTGAAACCCGAGGACACGGCCCTCGTCATCGTTGGCAGGGCCTACAACACGATGGATTCGGGCATAAACCTCGAGCTTCCGCAGAAGCTCCGCGAGATGGGCACCATCGCCATCCCCTTTGACATGCTCGACACCGACAGCATAACCGACGGCGCGCTCGCGGACGGCATGTACTGGAGGAGCGGGCAGAAGATACTCGCCGCGTCCAGGCTGGTAAAGAAAGACGAGAGGCTCTTCTCCATCTACATAACCAACTTCGGCTGCGGCCCGGACTCGATGATAACGCATTTCTACAAGGACTCCTCCGGCGGAAAGCCCTTCCTCCAGCTCGAGATAGACGAGCACTCCGCCGACGCTGGCGCCATTACGAGATGCGAGGCCTTCCTCGACAGCATCCGGAACACGAGGGGGAAGCTCAAGATAGATCTGGGCGAAAAGCGCGTGCTCAAGCGCACCGACATAAAGAAAAAGCTCTACCTCCCGAACATGTCGGACGGGGCGCACGCCATAGTGGCGGCGTTCCAGGCCTGCGGCGTCGAGGCCGAGGTCATGCCCGAGCCGGATGACGAATCACTCAAATGGGGAAGACGGTATACTTCCGGCAGGGAATGCTATCCGACGATATTGACCACAGGCGATATGATAAAGATAACGAAGAGAGAGGACTTTGTCCCTGAGCAGAGCGCCTTTTTCATGCCTTCGGGCAACGGCCCGTGCAGGTTCGGACAGTACAACAGGCTGCACAGGATAATACTCGATGAGCTCGGGTTCAAGGATGTGCCGGTCTACGCGCCTGACCAGGACGGGAGTTTCTACAAGGAGCTCAATGTCGTAGGCGGCAACTTCCCGAGGCTCGCGTGGTGGGGCATCGCCGGAGTCGACCTCCTTGAGAAGGTGCTCTTTGAGGTCAGGCCCTACGAGAAGAACCCCGGCGAATCGGAGAAGGTCTACTGGCATTTCGTCCACAAGGTCTGCGACGCGGTGCGCGCCAGGAGGTTTCCTGACAAAGAGCTCCGGGAAGCGAAGGAGGCCTTCAAGAGGGTCCCCGTGACAGCGCCGGGCACCAAGCCCGTCATCGGCATAGTAGGCGAGATATACGTCAGGAGCAACAGGTACTCCAACGAGAACCTCATAAAGAAGCTTGAGGCGCTCGGCGCGGAAGTAAGGCTGCCGACCATAGGCGAGTGGATATACTACACCAACTTCTGCAACAAGCGTCAGATGAGGGAGAGAGGGGAGTGGGGCGACTACATAAGGACGGTCGCGACCGATTTCTTCCAGAGGCGGGACGAGAGGAAGATGGAGGATATCATGAACGGGGACCTGAGGAGCGGACACGAGCCTCTTACAAAGGACATCCTCAGGAACGCCTCGCCTTATCTCCATGACTCTTTCGAGGGTGAGGCCGTCCTCTCGATCGGCAAGACGATCGACTACATAGGCAAGGGCGCGCACGGCATCGTGAACGCCATGCCCTTTACCTGCATGCCGGGCACTATCGTGAACGCGCTATTGAAGAGGCTCCGCGAGGACAACGATAACTTACCGTATCTGAATATGGTCTTTGAGGGCAACGAAGACACCAACTCGGTGACGAGGATGGAGGCCTTTGTGCACCAGGCAAGGGAGTTCATGCTGCGGAACCCCGCAAAAGCCGCGGCGTCAAAAGGCACACACGCGCACCCCTGAGCCTGATGGAATTGGCCGTTCTCATACTCCTGACGATTATAGCCCTGGGCCTTCTGGCGCTGATTGTAATGCTCTCCAGAGGGGCCCGGGGCGCTCCTGACCTCAGGGGCGAGATAGATTCTTTCAAGTCAGAAGTACAGAGTTCCCTTTCCGCAAGCGTCCGCCACATCAACAGCCAGCTCTCTTCAGTTACGGCGCAGGTCGCCGAACAGCTCTCTTCCGTCACGGCCCAGATAAATTCTTCCACAGGACAGATAAATACCCGGATGGACAACGCCCAGAGGGCCGTGGGCGAGGTGCGCCATGCCCTGGGGGAGCTATCAAAGGCGACCGAGCAGGTCTTTGAGGTGGGAAAGAGCATCTCCGGCCTTGAGAAGATACTTGCCGCGCCAAAGGCAAGGGGCGGGCTCGGCGAGCTCCTGTTGGAAGACTTGCTTTCCGAGTGCTTGCCAAAGGCGCGCTACAGCCTCCAATACGGCTTCTCTGACGGCAGCAGGGTCGATGCAATAATACAGCTCAAGGAAGGCCTGGTGCCGATAGATTCCAAGTTCCCCCTTGAGAACTTCAGAAGACTGGTAGATGCCAACACGGACGATGAGAGGCGGGGGGCTGCAAGGCGGCTCTCTATCGATTGCAGGAAGCACGTGGACGCGATTGCATCCAGCTATATAAGGCCAACCGAAGGCACTCTCAACTTCGCGCTCATGTACCTGCCTTCAGAGGGCGTCTATTACGAGTTCATAACAAGGGCTGACGAGAGCGGGGCGACTCTCTCCGAGTACGCCTTATCGAAGAGGGTCGTCCCTGTCTCGCCGAACAGCTTCTACGCATACCTTCAGACAATTGTCATGGGCCTCAAGGGCATGGAGATAGAGGAGCGGGCAGGGGAGATACTGGCCCACCTCACGAGCCTTCGCGGTGAATTTGAAAAATTCTCCTCTGACCTCGACACCCTGGGCAGGCATATCTCGTTCGCGAAATCCAAGTACGACGAGGTCGAGAGAAAGGCCCGCCAGTTCGGGGACAGGCTGGAGGCCGGGGCTGGGGAGGAGAGGGAGAAGGAGCAGGTTTAATATGCTTTCTTCCCCCTTTTCTAAGGGGGACTGAGGGGGATTATTTAGTTTTGTCATTCTGAGGAGCCGAAGGCGACGAAGAATCTCGGCGCATCTTGGCAGGTTCGATCTTGCAGATTGAACCTGACTTGTTCGCAGGGGCTGTTACGTAGTTCAGGGTTCGGGAAGTATCCCCATCACCCATGCCCTCTCCCCCAGGGGAGAGGGTTGATCCGAATACTGTTTTTCCATTTGCCTCCAACTCAGTGCAAGGTTATCATCAGGAGTCGGAGGTTTTTTTATTTGGATGGCCACAAAGCGGGGGCGCGGCTCAAGAGCTCCTCAGGGCTATGCTTGGACTTTCTTTTTCTCGAAAAAGAAAGTAAGAGAGCCGTTGACTTGACCCGTGTTTTTGCCTTATCATGGCCAAATACCTGAAATTATTAGCATCGATGGATAAAGAAGGGGTTTAAAGTGAAGAAGAAAAAGTATAATGTGGCCATCGCGGGCGCGACAGGCGTCGTCGGCAGGGAGTTTATTAAAATACTGGAAGAGAGGAACTTCCCAGTCGGCGAGATAAAGCTCCTCGCATCTGAACGGAGCGCGGGCAGCAGGATTGATTTCAAGGGCAATGGGGAACTCGTGACAGACCTCAATGACGAGAGTTTCAAGGGCGTCGACATAGGCCTCTTCTCGCCCGGCGCGAGCGTGAGCGCAAAGCACGCGCCCAGGGCCGCTAAGGCGGGCTGCATAGTGATAGACAACACCAGCCAATTCAGGATGGACCCGGATGTGCCGCTGGTCGTGCCAGAGGTAAACCCCAAGGACATCGGCCTCTACAAGAAAAAGAACATCATAGCGAACCCCAACTGCTCGACCATCCAGATGGTCGTCGCCTTAAAGCCTATCCACGACAAGTACAGGATAAAGAGGATAGTGGTCTCTACCTATCAGTCCGTCTCCGGCGCCGGCAAGGAGGCGATGGAGGAGCTCTCTCTGCAGGTCAGGGACCTCTTCAACATGAAGGAGCCTGAAGTCAACGTCTTCCCGCACAGGATAGCCTTCAACTGCATCCCCCAGATAGACTCCTTCCTTGACAACGGCTATACCAAGGAAGAGATGAAGATGGTCAACGAGACAAAGAAGATCTTCGGCGATGATTCCGTGAAGATCACCGCCACAACGGTGCGCGTGCCGGTCTTTGTCGCGCACTCCGAGGCGGTAAACATAGAGACCGAGAAGCCCATTGACCCTGAAGACGTAAAGAAGCTCCTCTCGAAAGCTCCGGGCGTAGTCGTAATAGACGAACCCGGGGAGGGCGCATATCCCATGCCCGCAGACATAGCCGGGCAGGACGAGGTGTTCGTAGGCAGGATAAGGAGGGACGACACGGTCCCCAACGGCCTCAATATGTGGATAGTCTCGGACAACCTCCGCAAGGGCGCTGCATTGAACGCGGTACAGATAGCAGAGGCGCTGATAAAGGACTACATCTAAGACCGATTTTATAAGCCCTCTCCCGGAGGGGAGAGGGCTTTTTTATTGAATACCCCTCTTTTCTAAAGAGGGGTTAGGGGAGATTATCAGGCTCATCCATAATCCCCCTATGTCCCCCTTTAGGAAAGGGGGATTCGTGTAAAGAATATGCGCAATATCAAACTCCTCATAGAGTACGAAGGCACCAACTACGCCGGGTGGCAGATACAGGCCGGCCTTCCCACTATCCAGGGCTCACTTATCGACGCCGCCGCAAGGCTCACCCGGAAAGAGGCTGCCATTGCAGGGGCCTCCCGCACGGACGCTGGCGTCCATGCCCTGGGCCAGGTCGCGCGCCTCAAGACCGAATCAGCCATGCCCTGCCACAAATTGATGCAGGGCATGAACGCGCTCCTCCCGGATGACATCGTGATCAAGGAAGCCGTTGATATGCCCGATTGGTTCGACCCCAGGAACGACTCAAAGGGCAAGATATACCTCTACAGGATAATCAACAGGAACCACCCTTCGGCCAAAGCCCGCAATTTCACCTGGCATATCTTCGCGCCCCTCGATATCGCGGCAATGCGCGAGGCCGCAAAGCACTTCATTGGCGAGAAGGACTTCTCTTCTTTCAAGGCAGCCAATGCAGAGGCGCTCCATTTCATACGGGAGGTCACCTCTGTCGAGGTCTTTGACCGGGGCGAGGGCCTTATCGAAATAGAGGTCCGGGGCACGGCCTTCCTCCGTCACATGGTACGCATAATGACAGGCACGCTCGTTGCCGTTGGCAAGGGCAAGATAAGCCCTGCGGAGATGCCCGCAATAATAGAGGCAAAGGACCGCACTGCCGCTTCCATGACGGCTCCCAGCCAGGGGCTTATCCTGGTAAAAGTCGAGTATTGACCGGAAACCACGCTTGAAACCGCACTGAAAACCCTTGTTTTTCCCCTATTCATGTAGCATACTTTATAGTTGAAAAAGTCCCGTTAAGAGAAGGTTTTTCCATGGAGATTACGCTCGGTCCGGTCCTCTTTGAATGGCGGCAGGACGAGATAATGAGGTTCTACGAGGAAGCGGCCAAAATGGACGTAGACAGGGTCTATGTCGGCGAGGCCGTCTGCACGAAGAAGATAGGCCTCAGGCTCAACGACATCGAGGCAATAATAAAGTCGCTGCAGGATGCCGGAAAAAAGGTAACGCTCTCGAGCCTTGCCGTCATATCCAATGAAGAGGAGCTTGAGTTCACCAGAAAGCTCCTTTCATATAATTGCTCGATCGAGGCCAATGACATGACCGTATTCAACTTGTCTGACCCGAAAGAGCGGGAGATATTCGCCGGGCCTCATATAACATCGTACAACGCGCCGACGATAGAATTTTTCAAGTCCATCGGCGTTAACAGGGTGGCCTTTCCGGTTGAGCTTTCAAAGGAATCGATAGAGTACAACATAAAACATACGGGCATTTTCGGGGAGGTCTTCGCGCACGGCAAGATGCCCCTTGCCTTCTCGTGGCGGTGCTACACATCGAGGGCGTTCGGCCTCTCGAAGACCGGTTGCAGGCACGACTGCATGAAATACCCGGACGGAATGGAACTCAAGACAGTCGAGGGCGAGCCGCTCTTTTCCATAAACGGCACATCGATTTTGAGCGCGAGCACATGCTCTCTTGTCGAAGTCGTGGATGACCTCAAATCCATCGGCGTCAAGGCCCTTCGCATCTCTCCGCAGTACAGGAACACGGCCAGAATAGCCGAGGTCTTCCACGCGCGCGTAAACGGCTCTCTCGGCCCTGCCGAGGGCTTGAAGGAGTTGAAGGCAATAACAGAGGGCAGTTTTTCAAACGGCTGGTATCACGGCGGTGCCGGTAAGGACTATTTCGATGCTGAAAAAGCCATCACTGGACTTTTTCAGCAGACGACTTGCACGAAGTGAATTCGTGCAAGTCTCACAAATTGCTCGATTCATAATCTCGCAATTTGGCAATCCATCCCTGGATTGCCCAGTTTGCTTCGCAAACTGTTAGCCGCGGTCCAGGCGTGACCGCAGAAGGAGGCAGTTATGGCAGACCTGCTCGATAAGGCGATACTCATCGGAATGGGGCTTGAGAGGAAGGCAAGGGAGGTCCTTGATGAACTTGAGAAATCCGGCAAGACGAACAAGGAGACCACCGGCGAAGCGGGCCTTCCTCTGAAGGAAAAGGTCGAGAACAAGGTGGTAGACGAGGGCATAAAGGCCCTGAAGGAATTTTTGTCTGTCGTGAACTCCGCAAAGGACAAGATAGAAAAAGAGGTCGCGTCCTCAACAGGTAAGGTATTCGAGAAGCTCAATGTCGCCACGACCGAAGAGGTCGAGGTGATAAAGGAGATGGCCCGCATCGCGAGGGAGAAGGCTGACAAGTTGGAGAAGAGGGTCGCCGACCTCGAGGCGAGGCTTGAGAAGAACGAATTCAGAGAGGGAATGTAACAGGCAAGATGTCAGCAGGCGCGATAAAAAATCTAAAGAGGCTCAACCAGATAGTCGTAACCCTCATAAGGTACGGCTTCGGTGACATCGCCAGAGAGCTCAGGGTCCTTCCGTCCTTTGTGCCTGCAGTGGAGAGGCTCTTTGT